>Ga0187815_10000726_pt1 | contig 15805 bp, 15 predicted proteins | sample NC_S_5_FD_132962 | JGI IMG/M metagenome (GOLD analysis project Ga0187815, IMG submission 132962) | Wetland sediment microbial communities from Neuse River Estuary, North Carolina, USA - ASW-S_5 | ecosystem: Environmental > Aquatic > Freshwater > Wetlands > Sediment | place: USA: North Carolina...
AGAACCCCCCGATCACGCTCCCCCGTTCGCTCGTCTCCGCGCTCAACCTGGTCCTCCTCCAGCGCCAGGTCAAGGTCGGGCAGAAGATGACCCGCCGCGTCCAGTCGCTCACCGAGATCGTCGGGCTCGACCCGGAGACGAACGAGCTGATCACGAACTCGGTCTACTCCTGGAACCCGTCGGACGACACGTTCCTGTTCTCGGGCCACTCCTACATCTACGAGCGGGTCGCCCTCATGAAGAACTGGACGATGAAGGAGATGGAGCGCGAGGTGCGCAACCGCGTCGACATCCTCGACTACATGATGGCGCTCGACGCGAAGGCGACGCGCCTCAAGCCGTTCACCCATCGGGACGTCGGCCGCCTCGTCTCCTTCTACTACAAGGAGCCCGAGAAGGCTCTCGTCGAGGCGCGGGCCGAGCTCGGCCGGTCGCGCGTTTCCGCGCGCTGAACTCGACCCTCCTCGGGGTCGAGCGGGCCGATGGCGCGACCGGCCCCTCGGCCGTTCGCCCGGATCGCCCTCGGGCGCGGTCGGTCGGTCGTCCTGTGGAACGAGGACGCTCTCGCCCGCCTCCACGACCGGGTCCGCCGGGCGGACGTGGTCGTCACGAGCCCGCCCTACAACCGCGGGGTCCGCTACTCCCGGTACGCCGACGACCGCCCCCGGGCCGAATACCTTCGCTGGACGGAGGAGCTCGGCGCGGCCGTCGAGCGCGTCCTCGCGCCCCGTGGCTCGTTCTTCCTGAACGTGGGCTCCTCGCCGAGCGACCCCTGGCTCCCCTGGGACGTCGCCCGAGCGGCCGGGCGCCCGTTCGTCCTTCAGAACGTCATCCACTGGGTCAAGTCGATCGCGATCGACCGACGAGCCGCGGGCCGCTCCGCCGGTCTTCAGCGCGACCTCGCGCTCGGCCACTACAAGCCCCTCGTCTCCGACCGCTACCTCCACGGAGCGCACGAGTACGTCTTCCAGTTCACGCGGACCGGATCGGTCCCGATCGACCGCCTCTCGGTCGGCGTGCCATACCAGGACAAGTCGAACGTGACGCGATGGGGCCGGTCGTCGCGGGATCGTCGCTGCCGGGGCAACACCTGGTTCCTTCCGTACGCGACGATCCGGTCGCGGGAGCGGGACCGCCCGCATCCCGCGCCGTTCCCGGTGGAGCTTCCCGAATGGTGCCTCCGCCTCCACGGCGTGGACCGGATCCGCCTCGCGGTCGACCCGTTCGTAGGGATCGGCTCGAGCGCGGTCGCCGCCGCACGGCTCGGCGTCGGGTTCGTCGGGTTCGACCTGGACCCAGGCTACCTTCGAACCGCCGTCCGCCGCGTCCGCGACGAGGTAGTGGCCCTTCGATCGGCCGCGACGGGTCCCCGACCCTAGTTCTCGTCGTCCTTCTCGGAGCGGCCCTCGTCCGAGGAACCCGGCTCCGACCACGACTTCATCGGCGCGCGCTTGACGCCCGCGGCGGACGCGAGCGCGTTCTTCGTCCGCTGCTTCGCCCGCTTCCCGGCGGAGACCATCGCGTCCTTCGCTGCCCCGGCGGCCCGTGCGGTGCCGGAGCCGAGGGCGACGGCCCCGCCCGCGATCCGGTGGGGGAGCTCGCGGAACTCCGAATCGACCGCGCGGCGCAGGTTGGCGAGGTCGTCCTCGATGGTGTAGCCGAGCTCCTTCGCGTCCCTCGCGGTCGCCTGCCCGAGCCGCTCGATCTTCTCGTCGAGCTCGGAGAACTCGTGGGCAAAATCCTTCGATAGACCGGCGGTCGCACGACGCATCTCCGCGAGGTGCCGCCGGAACTGGGCCTGCTCGGACGTTTCGGCCATCGTCGTCTCAATCGCCGTACGGCCGGTTCGCAAGATAAGGTTTGACGACCCGGTGCAGCCGACGAGGGTCCAGGAATTGGTTCACCCGACCCGGTGCGAGCGGATCAACCGCCCATTCTGCGGTCCTTCCGCCGGGGGCGCCCCCGGGGTGCGCGGGGGGCTCCGGAAGGCGCCGGGACAGGAGTCGGGGGGGGCTCGATCCGTCGTTCCGTCTCGACCCCGTGGGCCCAGCGAACGAGGAGCTCGACCCCGAGGCGCGCCGGGTCGGTCACGACCAGCTCCCCGAGGAGCGTGCGCGCGAGGGAGCGCGCGGCGACCTCGTACTCGGGGTGGTCGGACTTCAGCAGGATGACCGTCCGGCGCAGCGGCTGGACCGTCGCGAGCTCGCGAGCCCGCTCGAGGGCGTGCTCCATCGCCACGTCCAACTGACCCGAACGCACGCGCCCCTCGTCGTCCGTGTACGCCTCGGGGAGGCCGTCGGTGATGAGGTAGAGCTCCCGCCGGCTCGCGCGCGACGACCGAAGGAGGAGGTGCGCGGCCCGGAGCGCCTCGGCGGTGTTCGTGAACGCGCCCGCCTTGCATTCCCACAGCTCGACCAGGTCGAGGACCGAGACGGTGTTGTCGAAGGCGAGGACGTCGATCGTGGCGTCCGGGTAGCGACGGCGGATCGCGACGTAGAGGGCGAGGAGGGCCTTCTTCGCCGCGTCGAGCTTGCCGCCCTCCGACATGCTCCCCGACCGGTCGAACGCGAGCACGACGTGGACCCGCTCCGACGTCACTTCACGGTAAACGTAGCTGGTCGACTCGTCGATGTGATGGCGACCCGCGAGCCGGGTCTCGAGGAGCGAGGACGGAACGTCGAGACGGGCGACCTCCTCGAGGCGGCGGAGTTTCGCCTTCTCGTAGACCCCGGTCGACCCGCCGCCCTTCAGCGAGAGCCGGATGTCGCCGGGGAGCTGGCGGCTCTCTTCCTCGAGGAGGAGGCGAGCGAACCGCTCGACCAACCCGTAGGTGACGACCAGTTGGCCGCCCTGCTCCGCGACAACCCGCGCTCCTTGAGCTCGCGCTCGAACCGGCGCTCCTCCGCCGCCCTCACCCGCTGGTCGGTGTCGGATTCAGCTCGCCGCTTCGCCTCCTGCCGCTCCTCCTCGAGGCGACGGCGCTGGGCCTCCGCGGTCCGGCGCTTCTCCTCCGCCTCCCGCTCGAGGACGCGCTCCCGGGAGCGGATCGTCCCCTCGACCCGGTCCGAGAGCTCCTCGCGCTGCGTGGCCGTGAGCGCAGCGAGGGCCGTGCCGAGCTCGGAGGGGCCGAGCGTGCGCCCGCCGGCCGTGAGGAACGCGAGCGGAACGGTCCGATCCTTCGCCGGGCGTGGGGAAGCCCGGCGCCGGCCGAACACGCTCCGAAGCCAGGCCACGAACCGCCGGAACGCAGCACGGATCCGGGCGAGGAGGCCCGGGCGTGCCGGGGGTCGGTTCCAGGAAGCGTCGGGCACGAGGAGCGCGCTCTGGACGTCGTCGAGGAGAAGCGGCGGCGGTCCTCGCGACCAGTCGAGCGAGCGAGCCGCGCGCAGTCGTTCCTCGAGCTCGGCGATCCGTCGCGCGATCTCCTCGTCGGAGCGGCGCTCGAGGAGGGTGAGCTCGTCCATCCGCCGGTCGTACTCCGAGAGCCGCTGCCGGATCTGTCGGTTCGCCTGGGCGCGAAGGCGCTCCCGAAGCCGCTCGAGTCGGGCCTTGAGGTCGGCGTCCTCCGCGGCGTGGTCCTTGAGCAGCGAACGGGCGCCCTCGACCCCCTTCTCCGCGAGCGTGCGGACGAGGAGCGCCCGGTCGAGCGCGTCGACCAGGTCGTCCGATCGGACGTCGTCCGTGTAGCGGGTGCAGTCCGGGAGCTCGATCGCCGGACTAGAGGGGGGCGTCGTCTCCGTCCTCGTCCTTGCAGGAGAAGAGGGAGAACTCCTCGAGGAGCCGGAACACGTTGATCGCCGCGTCGACCCGCGGGATCGCCCGCGACGGGCGCTCGCGCTCGGCGATGTACCCCGAGAAGGCCCGGAACTTCGGGAAGGTCGTTGCGTCCGACTCGAGCCCTGCCGCGAGGCCGCGGTCGTCCTTCAGCCGCCGGCCCTCCCCGACGAGCGCTTCGGCCTCGCCCGAGTTCTTCTTGAGCGGCCCTTCGAAGTAGCGGCACCAATAGACCCCGCCGCTCCGCTTCAACGCCGGGGGCAAGTACTGGTCGACGAACTCGACGACCCGCTTCTGGTTCTGCCGGAACGAGTCGCCGCTGCGCGCCCGGATCCGCCCACGCATCGCGTGAAGCAGCCCCGCCTTCAGGTCCGAGCTCGACGGGATCGCGCGGCCGTCCAGGGTCGCGATCGCGTTCGTCCGCTCGGCGACGTCGAGGAGCGTCCGGTTCGAGCCGACCTCGCCGATGTCCGGGTTCTCCTCGCTCATCCTCAGGCGCCACGCCTCGATCACCCGGACCCCCGCGTCCACGAGGATCTCCGGGACGTAGATCTCGGGGTCCGCGGCGCGCCCGAGCTCGACGATGCGGCGATTGTCGGCGTGCCGTTCGTTGAACCCAACGTGGAGGCTCGTCAGGCGGTCGGACAGGGGGTCGTTGATGTTGTCGAGGTCCGCGAGGTTGGAGGTCGCGACCGCGACGAACAGACCGGGGAACGTCTCCCGCGACTTCGACGGCGTGACCGTCCCCTCCTGGAGCGCCTGGAGGAGGACGTTCTGGGTGCCTAGCGGAAGCTTGCCGATCTCGTCGACGAGCAGAAACCCCCGGTTCGCCTGAAGGAGCTTCCCGGGCTCGAGGACGAGGGGGCTCATCGGGTCCCCGATCTCTTCGAGCTTGCGGAGGTTGATGTTCCCGGTCAGATGGTCCGGGAACACCTCGGAGCTTCCCTGGACGCGGGCGAACCCGTACCCTTCTCGAAGGATCGTGAACTCGGCGGGGACCCGGGCCGGGTCGACGGAGGCGGGGTCGAACTTCGCGACGTCCCCGCCGGGAGCGAACCGCCGGCGGCAGATCGGGCAGGGAGGGAATCGCGCGGCCACCGCGACGTCGACTAGGCTCAGCGGGTGGTCGAGGACCGGGCATCCCTCGACGACCCAGACCCCCTTCGGGAACAGTTCCCAGAGGTCCTTGGCAAGGCTCGTCTTCCCCGCGCCCGAGGGGCCGAAGAACAGCACGTGGGCGCCCGCCACGATCCCGGCCACCAGGTCTTCGAAGGTTTGCTCGGGAAGGATCGTCCGGGGGAACAGGGCGCGGAACGTCTCGGCCCGGTCCAGCCCGCGGGCTCTCAACGCGTCGATCCCGCGCAGGATCTCACGGCGGAACCGCTCGGACGGCGCTTCGGCCGGGGCTCGGGAGGCACGAAGGTCGGCCGCGGTGGCTCGCGTTCCCGGGGAGGGGCCTTCGCTCGGAGCAGAGTGCACGGCGCGCGCAGCTAGGTTCGAGATATGTAGTTTGCCGCGTCCTCGAGATCGGGGGTCCCCGACCGCAGGAACCTCAAGGGCGCCAACGCGCGCCGAACCTCCTCCACCCCTAGCTCGGCGTCAGCGGACCGAGTCAGTATTAAGTAGGCCACCGGGGTCGGCGGCGCCGAACGATGGCCGAGAAGGAAGCCGGCACGAAGAAGCCGGCACTGGCGCGCACGGTCAAGGACAAGTGGCGCTCCAAGCACTGGTACAAGGTCCGGGCACCCGGACTCTTCCAGCATGTCGACCTCGGAGAGACGGTCGCGAGCGAACCGGAACAACTGATCGGCCGAACGCTTGAAACGACGCTCCCCGAGCTCTCGAGCGCTGCCGACTCCGGCAAGGCCCACGTCAAGCTGCGGTTTCGGATCGAGCGACTGGGCGGGGACGGCGTTGCCGAGGCGCGGTTCATCGGCCACGACCTCACGACCGACTACGTCCGCCGGCTCGCACGACGGAAGCGCTCGAAGATCGACCTCGCGCTCACGGTGACGACGAAGGACGGCGTTCAGGTCGTCCTGAAACCGGTGGCCGTCGGCGAGCAGCGCCTGCAGACGCGGCTTCGAGCCGAGCTGCGCCACCGTGTCGTCAAGATCCTCACCGAGGAGGCCCAGCAGCGCCCCGCGGCGGAGTTCGTCCACGAGATGCTCCAGGGCGAGCTCTCGAAGCTCCTTGCGCATGGGGTGAAGTCGCTCTACCCTCTCAAGAAGATCGAGATCCGGCGCTCGATCGTCCTTGGGACGATCAGCGACGAAGTGCCGGTCCCTGTCCCCGAGACCGCGCCCGAGGTGCCGGTCGCGCCGGTCGAGGGCGTCGAGGCCGGCGAGGGCTCCGCGGCCTAGAGGTCGCGCCGGGGACGCGGATGGACCGTCCGCTCACTGTCGGAGTGGCTCAGCCTGGTAGAGCACGGGACTCATAGCGGGGCGCGGTCCGCGCCCCGGGAGACATCCTGGGGCCGGGGGTTCAAATCCCCCCTCCGACACTCCCCTTTGGTTCATATCCTAGACGAGCTCTACTTTAGTACGTGAGTCCGAAACGGGGCAACGACTTTGCCGACGTCCACGGTGTTCGTGGGTACGTCGAGAACCGTCTTGCCCTCCTCGCTACTGACAAGCCTGTCGGCGAGGAGCAGCTTTCGCTTGGCAGTGAAGAAAGAGCGGCCATTCTCCGGTTCGTTCAAGCCCGTCGGGGGGAGGTGGGCGAGCTCCGAACCCGGACTTACCTCGCGTGGCTTCCGGTCGCGGCCTCACGGCTTGGCCCCGCATTCTTGTCACCAAATCGTAACACACCGGCCGCCTTCCGTGAGGCCTTCTCGACCTACGCCCGGTCGACCAAGGAGACCGTAACCTCGTGCCTCGGAACTTTCTGGAGGTGGACATTCGAGCAACAAGGGGACGATCCGCCGTCATGGCTCCGAATCAAACTCGAGGCATGGAAGCCCACCAACGGAGCCGCTGAAATGCTGTCGCGTGAGGAAGTGACGCGAATTGCCGACAACGCGCTCAATTTCCGGGATCGCGCGTGGATCTGGACCCTATTCAACTCTGGCTGCCGGCCAGGAGAGGTCTACCGACTTCGGGTCGGCGACGTGGTGTTGCACGACGAAGGGTACATCGAACTTCACGTTCTGCGCGAGAAGGGGTCCGCTCCTGAACCGGCCCCCATTTACGAGGATGCAGTGCCGGCAATGCTTGCTTGGCTCAACGTGCACCCCCGAAAGACGGACCCAAATGCGCCTCTTTGGGTCGATCTCGGCGCGCACTCAGATGGGGGGGTCGCAACATATCGTGCGATGTATAAGGCGCTCGAGAGCGCGGCCCTGCGGGCGAAGATTGCGAAGCCTGTCACGCCGTACGCGTTGCGCAGGTCCCGGCTGACCATACTGGCGAAGGATCCGACGATTTCCACTTCAATATTGGAGAAGATTGCGGGGTGGGTTCCTGGAAGTCGGGTCGCCCAGCACTACGTCCACCTTAGCGGAAAGGACGTGATTAGCGCGTTGAACGCGAGGTACGGCGTTGCGTCCCGGGGCGGTGAAGAGGAGCGTTCCGCGCCAAGAACGCCGGTGAAATGTGGACGGTGCAAGACGGTCAACCCGTCGGGCGCCACCTTCTGCATGACATGCGCGGGCCCTTTGTCTCTCCCCGCAGTCAGGGAGATTGAGGCCGCACGCACATCCGAGGAGCAACTGGCCGACCTACTTCGTCGGCCGGAGGCAATTGAATTCCTAGCCCGTCTCCTCGCCGGTCACCAGGGCGCCGTGAATCCGGGGAAGACTTCGGTGCGAGTGGAGCAAGGGCTTCAGCGGCACAGAGCTGCGCGCCAATGATCAATTCGCCTGTTGCCCGATGTTCAAGCCGAGCGCTCCAGAGTCGCTTTGCCGAGCTGGAAGTGCCTCAGATGCGGGCACGTTTGGATACCACGGGTAGCGAGGCCACCGAAACGGTGTCCCAAGTGCAAGAGCCCTTATTGGAACAAATCGCGGCAGCCAGTTCGAAGAGAGCGCAGCCTACCCAAACGCGTGAGCCTAGGACCCGGCACTTGGCTTGGGGAGTCACACTAGCCTCGATTGGCGCTATGGGGAATCGAGGATGCGAAGCGGTGCGAGGGGTGCAAGAACCCTTGCTGAAATGGACGCCGAAAGGGTTGGTCCATGCCTGCGGCGGTCAATCACACGATTGAATCCTAGCTCGTAGCGGGCTCCCTAGAAGCGCCGGAGGCGCGTTCGGTTGGAGACGAACTGACTGCGGGCTGATTGTCTGCCGGTTGGGGGAACCCCACTCGCACCGGGGCTATGAGGTCCAATCCGGTCGATGTCACGTAGGCCTGACCGACTCCTAGTTCGGGTACTTTCCGAACCGCATCTGTGTCTCCGAGGGTCGCCTTCAACCAACTCTGAGAGCCGCTCATCCGAAAGACCAACTTTGTGTCGCAGAGATCGACAACCTCTCGAGAAACGTCGGCCGGGTACTGGGTCGCGAGGATGACTCCGAGCCTCCTTCGACGGCCCCTGTGAACGATATGGCTGACGAACTTGCCCAACCGTTCAGCATACTCCTGCTTGAGATCGCCCTTGTGCGGGAACAGTTTCTGAGCCTCGTCCATGATGACCAGGACCCCGGTCGTGTCCTGCGACCGGTCCTTGTAACGAGTTATCGAGCTCAGCAGATAGAGCGCCACGACTCGTTGCTGGTCGTCGGTGAGCCGACTCACATCGAGTACCGAAACCTCTCCCTCGCGAACCAAATCGGCCGGCGTGACTGTCGGGAGCTCACCCTGGTCGAACATCGCGAACACGTCGGAAGTCGTAGCCCTGACGAGGGCGTCTCGCTGAGAAGGGTGGATAGCGGGTCGCCGCCACGCGGCTCTCTGAACTTCTGACAGGATCTCCGAAGCCTTTGGTTTTCGGCCGCCCTGGGTGTAAGCGTACGTGAGTTCCTTCATGATTCCCTCTAGGTGAATCATTGAGTTCAAGGGGAGATTCGGGGCGAAGTTCACGAAGTCTTCGTAGTGGACCTGTGCAAGCCCTAGTGTGGCGGTTGCCTCTTTACCGTCAGCCGCCAGCTTGAGGAGCTTCGGGGTCACGCCTTCAGCCTGGAACAGCTCACGAACCCGCGCTGTGGTGAATTCTCCCTCGACGTCAAGAATGACGATGGCCGGTCGACGCCCGAACGGAAGCGCCGAGAGTTGGGGAAGCAGGGTCCGAAGGGAGGTCGTCTTACCAGAGCCCTTCGCCCCGCAGAAGAACGCGCTGCGATACGCCAACTCCTCGGGCAGGAGGAAGGACACCGGTTCCTCTCCCCCATCAAGTACAACCTGTCCCAGGGGAACGCCGGCCTGGGGGAGACGGAAGACCAAGGCAAGTTCCATCCCACGACATGGTCTGAGGGAAAAGCCATGGAGATTCGTGTTGACCATCGGGACCGGGGATGACCCCATGAGTTGGCCCAGCGGTTCGAGTTCCGCAATCGTCACGAACTCGTGGATCGACTGAAACGCGATCGAGGACTGGTCCCCATAGCTTTCGAGTCGACGCACTCGGCAGATTGTGCGGGCCCCGTCAATCGGAGCTTCGGCGACGAGAAACATTCCGTCGCGGACGAAGTCCTTGTACTCATCGTAGATATTCGCCGAGAAGCGAGATTTTTCCGCTGAAAGAACGAGGGGCCTACCGGCATTCTGCACCACACGACCCACAAACGTGGCAGCTCCCGCAAACGGCTCAGACATGGGAGACCTCCAGGATGGGGGCAACCTCGGCTGGAAGATCGGAGCAAAGCTTGAGGAATTGGGCTCGAAGGGCGAGCACCATCCGCTTTGATTTGGGACCGACCAGTACCGGCTTCCTGGTGAAATATCGAGTGTAGTAGATTTCGCCGTACCGGCACTGGCTTTCCATCTCCTCTTCCATCAGCATACAGTACGCCGCGACCTGGATCTCGTGAGCTCGCGATCCAATGACGCTCGAGTCCCGACCCGTCTTGTACTCGATTGGAAACTGCTGGCCACAACTCTCGGCTATTGCGTCAACCCGTCCAATGAGCCCTAGGGAATAGGACTGAAGAGCTACCTCGACCTTGCTGGGCAGGATCTGTCGAATAAGGTCGACACCGTCAACGCCGTCCATCAGCAGATTCTCTGCCGCGGCTACCCGCGCGTCCTCCTCTATGCGAAGACGATTGACCAACTCCCCGGCTGCAAGTCTCGGATTAGGGAAGAGCGCGCCGTAAGTTCGCTCGCATTCGAGAGCGGCTTTTTCTACCGCCGGACCGATGCACTGGTAGGCGGCTCGAAGGTCTTCCGAATCTCTCACCTTCAGGTAGACAAGCTGAAGGTCCTCAACGAGATTCTTCCGCGACTTGTGCTCCAAGTCTCCTGTAATCATTGGGGGTACGGGGGCAGGAGCGCGGCGCAACACGTACCGCTCGTAGACCTCCTCTGGATAGGACGCGACAGCGCACAACCCCGTAACGGGGACTAGGACCTCTCCTGCCGCGGTCATCTAGCTCACCCTCAACTGGGCATTCCGATCCGCCTTCGTAGGCACTACTGTTACACCGCCCTTCTCGCTGGAGCCACCGGCTGCCGGAATGAGAGTGACTCCGACCAGGGCGCCGGTAGATCGGTGAAGGACTACCCGACCAACTCCGTTAACCTCAAGGAACCACCGGTCCGGGCACGGTGATCGGACGAGTGTCCCTGCGAGGTGAACTCGACCCTTTCGGTAGAGCCCGCCCAGGTTGCCGACTTTGTCCCGATACTTTTCCCGAAAGTGTCGACTCGGGATGAAGTCGACTTCGGTCTCCTTGTCCGCTTGCTCTCCGCCCTGCTCCCATTTGCTGGGGGCGCTCGGTCGCTGCATGATAGAATGACCTCCGCCAGGGTGGATGAATCCCAAAGGAACAGACGTCCGGAAATCGACAATAGATAGCCGGAGACCCGGAGGTTTGTTCCGGGTCGGTTCATAAGCTACCAAACAGTCCAACGGACGTGGCGAACCAAGGTCACGAACAGGCGGGCTCTCTGCCTGCCGCCTCAATCGATGTTCACGAACGGCTCTGGCATGCCGTCTCGGAAATCGACGGCCTTCTCGCCTGGACGCAGTGGGTCGCCGTTTGGCTGTTCAGCTTGGCAATCCTCGGATTCCTATCTCTCTACATCTCCCTCGCGCGACCGATTGGCCTGCTGGACCTGATTCTCGGAGGCATCCCCTTCGTAATCACAGGTGCCGGCAACATCGTCGCGTCCCGAAAAGCCCGGAAAATGCTTTACGAATGGGACGAGGCGATGTTGCCCTTCCTCTACTCTGTAAAGTTCGAGCTGCTCCCTGTGACCGAGACGCCTCGCGAGCATGACATTTGGAATCGGTACAAGTCCCTCTATCGAAACCTTGAGAGGGCCGAGAAATCGGATCCGATTAGCCGTGCATTTCGCCGTACGGCCCCAGGGAAGTTCTTCATGACCTCAGACCTCAAATTCAATTCCAACGTCAAGGGCCGGAAGACCTCCCCCAAATTCAACGTCTATGCGAGGGCCGAAGACAGAGTGATACTCTTCGTCCGTCGATTCGAGGGAGCTGTGCCAACGACCAGGAAGGAGCTCGAACAGTTGGAGTTGGACGTTCAAGACTGCCTAAGGCGCAATAATGCCGACGAGACAATCGTAGGCGCGTTTTCCGCTGCAGGCTTCGCCCCTGAAGCGATTGACTTTGCTAACTCCGACGAGCACGTGATAGAGGGTGAATTCGAGGTGGACCTCGTCGAAGAGAAGGGGAATGGGTACCGAGTCGTTCCGCTCGCGAGTAGCTAGCCCGGTGGTTTAGAGTATAGCCGACCGAAGACCGAGTAGAATCCCCGGGCCTTCTCCTTGTACCACTGGGCTCCCTCGGGGGTCGCCTCGTAAATCGAGACCCGTTCGGATCGAGTGGCACGGACGTACCCTCTGATAACGAGTAGATCCAGCAGCGCCTGGACCCGCTCCTGCCGTTGAGAGTTCAGCTCCGGCACTTTGGTGGTCAGGTGAAATGGCGTGCATCCACCGAGATGCCTATCGTAATAGTCGACTAGGTGGCCCATCACCAGGTAGCCGACGAATTCGCTGCTGTGCTTTTCGCGGATGGGAGAGGGCCGCATGCGACGGCCTGGAGCCGGCTGCGAGCCGTCCACCCTCGCGGAACGGCATGGCTGGGTTAAGAGCCCCTAGGGCGGCCGGACCGCCGGGTATTGTGGGCGAAGCCCGGATTCCGGCTTATGGGCCTCCTGCGAATGTTGGGGACAGGGCGAATGGACCTGAAGGGGGGCGCGGCAAGGAGACAACCCGGACAGAGCATGCGCGGGTGCTTGGTCGAGCAATCGGTATAGAGCGGCTGTCGGAAGCGGTGCTACTTCGAACTCCGATGCTTTCGGGACCGTCGTCTCTCTGAGGCGAGAACTAGTTTGAGGCCCTTAACGTTCTCACGGAAGTAAATCAAGTCGGAATGTAGCATTGGCACCCCTCCCCGTCTTCGGGAGGAGTCCCAGATTCGGATCATCGCCCTGAGTTGATCTACGTGTGCAAGCAACGGGTCGATTCTGAGGCGAACCCAGTCCGTGGAGGGACCCATCTGGGAGAGTTCCTTCTTCATGTTCAAGAGTATCTTCCTTAGGCGGGGCAAGTCCGACCGGTAGACCCGATCCACCATTCATTTCCTCAGGGAGCCGGCAAGCCGGAGCGGGATAAGAGCTTCCAGACCAATGTCGCCAAGCCTGCCAAGAAACGAGAGAGGTAGTGCAATTTTCACCGAATTGGTTCTACCCCCCGGAATCGATGGGCTCGATTGGATTCGAACTTATAGGTCAATCCCTGCGCAGGGACAGGGTTCCGGGTTGAGGCGTGTAAGCAGGAGCTACCGCGCGCGTGATAGTTGACTCGATAAGTCGAGGAGCCGGGCCGGGCCCAATGAGCCGGCCAATTGCTTTCGTATTCTAGCGACTCGGTGTTCCCCGACGTGGAGTTCCCGAGTAATATCCCGCCTGGGGAGTCCTCGCTTGACCAGGTGCATGAGAACGGCTTCCCCTCTTCCGAAGTTCTGAACCACCTCTCGGGCGTCACCCTGCTCCCATACCCTTAGTCTCCTCGCCTGCTCCCGCTCCTGCTCCGCGGCGAGTCGTCGGCGCTCCTCTTCGGCTCTTCGCGCGTCTTCCTGCTGCCTCTCCCATAGTTCCCGCTGACGGTGTTCTTCCGCGACGCGGGCCGCTTCCGCACGTCGAAGCTCCTCTTGTTGAAGCTCCCACCTCGCTCTCTGTTCTGCTTCCTCCGCGCGCCTTGCCGCCTCCGCAGCTGCCCGACGCGAGTTCTCTAAAGCGACTTGTTTGGCTAGTGTCACTACGGCTGGATACAGACCCTCCAACAGCACATCGTCATCCAAGTCCACCCAGTACCGACCACGGGAATCGCACTGCAGAACCCCGGCCCGGACCAGTTTTTCCAGATACCGCGGAGCCACTGCAAGAGGGATGATCCCATCCCTCACACGGTACCACTCCAACGGCTGTCCTGCGGCGCGCTGCGAACGAATTAGGCAAACGAGGTACCGGACGACCTGCGGGTTGCTCCGAAAGAATTCGGCCAGAGTACCCGCGCCACCTTCAACTCGCATGTCACATCTTTGAGTTCTCCGTTCACCCGAATCAGAGTGCCTAGGTTCGTGCCATCTCAATCACTTGGGATTCTAGGGTCGGCACCGGCATCGGCACCGAACCCGGCACCAATCGCGGCACCGAGTCCGACACCGGAGCGACACCGGACGCACTCGCGGGCGCCCCTTCCTGCGCGGCTCCAATGGCGGGAATCCCGCTAGCTCGCCACCCTAAGTGCGAAAGCCCTTCCCCCACCTCCCCGCCCAGCCCCTGGTTGGTGCTCGGGTGGGTGGTGCGAGCATGGTCCTGCTTTGCTGGAGCCTTCATTGTGATCCACCTCCGCCGACGCCGTCCGGACCCGGTGTCGTGCGGTTCCGAGTCGAATCGGACCGCGGCTTCTCGCGGAGTTCGCGGGCTCGGCGCTCAATCTGACGCCAAGCCTCGAGAAGCCCAGTGGCAGCGAAGACTGAGTGGCGAACAAGCTCGAGCGGTGGGGGTTCCACGTCTTTCTCTCGGGGCTTGCCGGTTGGGTCTGGTACCACACTCCGGTCGGTCCTCGCTTCCCCGGGATGCCGCCTCCTTCGAAATCCGGAGGGGATAAGATGGGGTCAAGAGTGCGTCAAGTGCTACGTCAAGTCATGGTAGAGTTCGAGTTGAGCCAGTCGCCGATGATGGCGGTCGCGACTCCAGTTTACGACCCCGAGAATATCGTGTGGTCGTCTGAAAGACATGCGGCCTATGAATCAGCGACCGGGGCAATCAGCGCCACCATCGTGCCGCTTCTAGTTGAATCCATGGGTACGGCGACCCCGAGACTTGCATGGCATGCCTTCGCTTCTGGACATCCACTCGAAGCAGGAGTAATCACTGCTCACGTACTGGCTGAGTCCAGCGATCCTCTTCAGGCACTATATCACCTAATAGAACGCCGCGTCGCTTCGGGGTATTGGACCCTAAGGCATGGAACCTACCCTGGCCTAAAGGTAGTTGTGACTTGCCCCAGCTGTCGCTCGGTGTTCGAGCCCTGGGGGCATATCCAAACGGGATAGGGGATTCGAACGAATTCTCAGTTCCCGCACAGGGATTCGACGGGTAGAAGCGGAAGCGAATCCATCTCCACGTCTGTGCTTGCCAGGAAGGCGGATTGAGTTGGACGAGTCGTTTTGGCCAACTCGTAGGAAGTTGGGAGAACTTATACATGGACATTAGGGGCTGCGCCTTTCGGATTCCGCGGGCCGAAGACGGGAGCTCGGGGTCCCAAGCCTGAAGAGGTGGAATAGCGTAAAGATCGAGCCGAGTCCTGACGAATGGGAAGTGTGATGGGTTCGGGGCAGGGCTAACGTGGAACCGGCGGATTAGACACCTTGACGGGCTTCCGGCGTCGTCCCATCCAAAAACCGACTGCGCCTGCCACGGCCGCAGCTGCAGTCCCAACGGTGGAGTAAGCCTCGAAAGCGGTGAGGCCCCCCGATGAGAGCGTTGGGGCAGGATGAACAGTGAATGAGAGCGACGAGCTTGTCACTGAGAAGCCATTCGAATCCGTAACTGTAACGCTGATAGAGTACGAGTTCGCGCTACTCAGATTAAGGCAATTGACGTTCGCCGTTGTGCCACCGCATCCTAACGGCAGGCCGGACCAATCATATCTTAGCCCGCCTGAGCCGCCCAGTACTGCTGTCGTAAAGGTCACTGATTGACCGATATCGACGCTTTCGGGACTAGCACTCGGCGCCGTTACCCGCGGGTCAGCGCTGACGATGAAGCTTGCGGAAGTCGCACTGAGGGAGGTGACTCCTATCGAATCGGTCACCCTCACCTGGACGGTAAATGTCCCAGGAGCGGTTGGCACACACGCAATCGATGTGATGTTCGAAAGCGTGCAATTGAGCAGCGCGGATGAAAGCGACCACGCGAATGACGTGTAGGCTCCTGATCCACCTGAAGCGACTGTGGTGAATCCCACGGGCTGCTCGACGTCGGCGGCTGGGAGGGTGGGCGTAGGTGTAGTGAGAGAGGGTCGAGGAAGAATCACAAACGTCAGCCTAGCGGAGTTCGCTCGATCGTCCGTACCGGTGAACGTGTAGCTTCCACTAGCGATGGCGGGAATCGAGTAGGTACAACTGAAGGCGCCCGTTGGGCTCGTCGTCCCAGTGCACGCCGCACCTACACTCCAAGAGATTGTAATTCCGACGGTCGATGCGAAGCCAGATCCGTTTATCAGGGTCAACGTTCCCACGGGCCCAGAGTTTGGCGTTGCGAACATTTCGGGTGTGACGGAGAAGTTGGCTCCCGCCGCGTTGCCGGATGAATCGGCCCCTACGAACGTGTATGCCCCCGCCGGTGTCCCAGCAGGAATCGTATACGCGCAACTGAAGGAACCGGTCTGTGTGCCG
>Ga0187815_10000727_pt1 | contig 15794 bp, 20 predicted proteins | sample NC_S_5_FD_132962 | JGI IMG/M metagenome (GOLD analysis project Ga0187815, IMG submission 132962) | Wetland sediment microbial communities from Neuse River Estuary, North Carolina, USA - ASW-S_5 | ecosystem: Environmental > Aquatic > Freshwater > Wetlands > Sediment | place: USA: North Carolina...
ACGGACGTGGCCAGGGGGTAGACCTGCGGGATCCGCACCAGGTTCGTCGTGATACCCTTGGCCTTCAGCAGGTAGGTGGCGTCCCGGATCGCGCCGACCGTCGACCCCCACGCCACGAACGTGAGGGCGGCATCGCCCGGTCCTTCGAGGCTGGGCACCGGCCCGGCGGCGCGGAGGCCCTCGAGCTTCCGCATCCGCTTGTCCATCATCTTGGCGCGCTCGGCGACCCAGATCGGCACGCCCGACAGCACATCCGAGATCAGGCGGCCGCGCTCGTCGTGCTCGTCGGAGCCGGCCTTGAACTGGAGGCCGGGCTGGCCGGGCAGCGCCCGGGGCGAGACGCCCGACTCCGTGTAGGCGTAGCGCTTGTAATCGCCGCCGTTGGGCTCCACGGTGTAGAGCGAGGGGATGGGTCCGGGAAACGGGACCTCCTCCCGTTCGACGGTCATGACGCTCTCCGAGAGGTGAAAATCGCTCGCGACGATGATCGGTGTTTGCCAGTCTTCGGCGAGCTGGAAGGCCTTCACGGTCGCCCGGAACGCCTCGCCGGCATCGGACGGCGCCAGAATCGCTCGCGGGAAATCGCCCTGGCCGGCGCCGAGCATCATGTTGAGGTCCCCCTGCTCCGTCTTGGTGGGGAGGCCCGTGGAGGGACCGCTGCGTTGGGACTCGACGACGACGAGCGGAGTCTCCGTCATGCCCGCCATCCCGATTCCTTCGACCATCAGGGCGAATCCGCCGCCGCTGGTGGCACACATCGACCGGACGCCGGCATAGGAGGCGCCGATCGCCATATTCACGACCGCGATCTCGTCCTCGGCCTGCTTGACCACGATCCCCAGCTGCCGGGCGTGGGCCGCCAGCCAGTGTAAGATGGTGGAGGCCGGAGTCATCGGGTAGGCCGCGTAGAACTTGCATCCGGCCGCCGCGGCTCCTAACGCGATCGCCGCGTTGCCGGTCATCAACAGCTTCGGCGGGCCCACGGGCTTGACCGCGTGGTCGTTCGCGCCGGAGTGCTTCTCGGCGAACCGGTACCCGTCCCCGGCCGCACCGATGTTCCAGTCGGCGACGTCTCCCTTCTTGCGGCCGAACGAATCGGCCAGCGTCTGCTGGAGGATCGGGAACGGGATACCGACCAGGTAGGCCGTGGCGCCCATGCCGGCGGCATTCTGGAGGATGGATTGGTTCGAGTACTTTCGCCCGATCTCGAGCGTGGGCACGGCGAGCTTCTTCGTTCCCACGGGGAGCTCACCGTCGGCGAGGTCGAACTTCTCTGGGTCGTAGACGATAGTGCTCCCGGCATTCATCGTGGGGAGGTGAATCTGGGCCGTCTCCTTGTTCAGCGCGAACAGGACGTCGGCCTGGTCCCCCTGCGAATGGATCGGGTCCGACGAGGCCCGGGCCTGAAACCAGACGTGACCGCCGCGGATGACGGATTGGTACGCGTTGAGGCCGAAGACGTGGAGTCCCATGCGGGAGAGGGACTTTCCGAGTACATCGCCGACGGAGGCGATGCCGTCTCCCGCGGCGCCTCCCGTACGAACGGATATCTCGGACACGGACGCGCTCCCAGCCTGTAGAGCATACATATCCGTTCGGGGTGGTCGGGCTCACCATGCGGCCCCCGATGCACCCGCTGGCCCCCCGGAGTTTCTGATGAAGTCCTCGGTGCGTGTCCTGTTCTTCGCGACCGCGCGGGAGGCGGTCGGAGCTCCCTCGGCCGACCGGGAAGTTCCGGCCGCCGGGTCGACCATCGAGGCGGTGCTCTCCGGTCTGGTGAAGGAGCATCCCCGTCTCGAGCCGGTGCTCGCGAGCTCTCGAATCGCCCGTAACGGTCGGTACGTCGCCGGGCCCCGCGCACGGGTTCTGCCGGGAGACGAGATCGCTGTGCACCCACCCTACAGCGGAGGCTGACGCCATGACCTGCGAGATCACCTCCCATCCGCTCTCCCTCGCCCGGGCCGAGCGTCATCTCGCCGATCGGGCCAGCGGAGCGGTGGTGCTCTTCGCGGGCCGCGTGCGCCAAGACGGCGCCCCGGGCCGTCGCATCGCGGCCCTCGAGTACGAGACCGACCGCCGGATGGTGCTCGAACGTCTTCGAGGGCTCGAGCGTCAAGCGATCCGACGGTTCGGGGCTCGGCGCGTCTACATCATCCACCGGATCGGCCGGATCCGGGTCGGGGCGGCGTCGGTGCTCATCGGGGTCGCGGCGCCGCACCGCTCGACGGCCTTCCACGCGGCACGGTTTCTAATTGAGGAGCTGAAACGGGAAGTGCCGATCTGGAAGGCGGACCGGTGGGCCCGAGCACCAGCCGGGCATCCACCGCGAACGCCCCCTCGCCGTCGGGGCGCACGATCACCGGGTTGAGGTCCAGCTCCTGGACCTGCGGGAGGTCCAAGGCGAGCTGGGCGACCCGTCCGAGGATGGTGTACAGGGCGGGGAGATCGCTCGGCTTCTCCCCGCGCACCCCTTGGAGGAGCGGGAACGCGCGCACCGAGGCCACCATCTCCTGGGCTTCGGCCTGGTCGAACGGGGCCAGCCGGAAGGTGACGTCCTGGAGCACCTCGACGTAGATCCCTCCCATTCCGAATACGATCACCGGACCGAACCGAGGGTCCCGTTGGAGGCCGACGAGCACCTCTTTTCCGCCGGTGATCATCTTCTCGACCTCGAACCCCTCGATCCGGGCGTTCGGCGCCTTGGCCGCCACCGTGGCATTCACCTCCGTCCAGGCCGTTCGTAGGTCCGTTGCGCTGAGGAGCCCGACCCGCACTCCGCCCACCTCCGTCTTGTGCGAGATCTGCGACGACGCGACCTTGAGCACCACCGGGTACCCGGTCTTGTCCGCGAACTTGACGGCCTCCTCGGGAGTCTTCGCCAGGTGAGCCGGCGCGAAGGGAACGCCGTACGCGGAGAGGAGGGCCCGCGCGGAGAACTGAGGGAGCACCGTCGACTCGGCGGGGGGCAGCTCCCCCAGCAAGCGGGCCACCGCTTCGTGGTTGACGGGGTAGGGATGGAAGGGGTGCGAGGGACGGTCGTGACGGCGCTGGTAGTGGACGAGACTGGCGAGGGCGACGACGGCCTCTTCCGGGAACGTGAACGAGGGGACGCCATGGTCTTCGAGCGTGCGGACCTCCTGCGTGAGGTCCACCAGCCCGAACACGCACGCGACGACGGGCTTTTTGAGTCGCCCCCGCGCGCTCAAGATCGCTTGGGCCAGCGCGGGGCCGTGGAGCTCCCCGACCGGCGTCGCGATGACGAGACAGCCGTCGAGGTCGGTGACGTCCAGCAGCTCCTTGAGCGTGGCGGCGAACGAACGGATGGACACGTCGGCCGTGGTGTCGACCGGGTTCGCGATGGCCGCCGAGGGAGAGAGCAGGGTGCGCAGCCGGCTCTGCGTTCGCTCCGAGAGCGGCGTGAGGGACAGGCCCGATCGCGCACAGGCATCCGCGGCCAGGATGCCGGGCCCCCCGGAATTCGTGAGGATCGCCAACCGGGGTCCGTCCATGCGGACCCCCGTGGAGAAGACCTTCGCTTCTCGGAAGAGCTCGCCGATCGTGTCGGCCCGGAGGATCCCCGCCTGTTCGAACAGCGCGTCGTACAGTCGGTCCTGCGCGGAGTGAGCGATCGAGCCGGTATGGCTTCGAGCCGCCCGTTCTCCCTCGGGAGAGCGGCCGCTCTTGATCACCAGGATCGGCTTGACCTTCGAGACCTCGCGCGCCGCCTCGAGGAAGCGACGCTCGTTCGCCAGGCTCTCGATGTAGAGTAGGATCACATCGGTGTGCGGGTCCGTCGCGAGCGAGAGCAGGATGTCGCTCTCCTCCACCCCGGCCCGGTTGCCGACGGAGACGAACCGGGAAAATCCGATCCGCTCCGAGATCCCATACCGGAGGATGCCGGCGCAGAGGGCGCCGCTCTGGGACACGAAGGCGATGTTGCCCTTGGGAGGAAGGTCTTGCGAGAACGTGGCGTTCAAGCTGACCTCCGGCGCCGTGTTGATGACGCCGAAGCAGTTCGGCCCCACGACGGACATGCCGTACTTCCGGGCCGTGGCGATCAGCTCCTCCTCCCGGGGGATGCCGACTCCTCCAATCTCGCTGAACCCCGCGGAGATCACGACCGCTCCGCGAGTCCCGCGCTCGCCGAGCTGCGCCATTACCCCCGCCACCAGCGGGGCGGGAACGATCACCACGGCGAGCTCGGGGGTCTCGGGCAGGTCGGCGACGGAGGAGTAGCACTGCACCCCGGAGACGCTCTTCCAGGAGGGATTCACCGGGTACACCACCCCCCGATAGCCGGCCTGGAGGATGTTCCGGAAGAGCATCCCGCCGACGGATACGGGATGATTCGAGGCGCCGATCACGGCCACGGACTCCGGGGCGAATATCTCGTGAAGCGGGGACGACTCGGACGTACAGGTTCCTCCTAGGAGCTACATCCGTCGGACCCCGGCGCGCGTTAAATACGCTTTGTCAACTCGCGGGCCGCTGCGATGCCTCCCGCGCCAGTAGCCGATGAGCACTCCCACCCGCCGGCGGAAGCGCCACCCGTTCGGCGGCCGGGCGCGGGTCTGCTCCAACGCATGGGAAAGGGAGCAATCCAGCACGTCGTAGCTGTCGGGTCCGGGAAGGGCGGGGTTGGAAAATCGTCGGTCACCGCCCTCCTCGCCTCCGAGCTCCGTCGCCGAGGCCTGCGCGTCGGAATCCTGGACGCGGACGTCACGGGACCCTCCGTTCCGAAACTCCTGGGCCTGTCGGGCGGGCTCGTCGACCGAGGCGAGGGAATCGAGCCGGCGCAGACCGCCGATGGGCTGTCGGTCGTCTCCTCCCAGTTCATGGTCGAGGACGAGAAGACGCCCGTCATCTGGCGGGGCCCGCTCGTGACCCGCCTCATTCTCCAGTTCTTCGGCGGCGTGGACTGGGGAACGCTCGACTATCTGCTCATCGACATGCCGCCCGGTACGAGCGACGTGCCGCTCACCGTCTTTCAGGCGATCCCGCTCGACGGGATGGTGTTCGTGTTCACCCCGCAGGAGCTGGCGGCGCTGATCGTCCGCAAGGCGATGAACATGGCCCGGGAGCTCCACGTACCGCTGCTCGGTGTCGTCGAGAACCTCTCCTACCTCGACTGCCCCCATTGCCACACGCGCCTCGAGCCGTTCGGCCCGAGCGCCGTGGCTGCCGTGGCGACTGAGTACGGGATCCCGCTGCTCGCTCGCCTCCCGATCGACCCGAAGGTCTCGACGCTGGGTGACGCGGGCCAGATCGGCTCCTTCTCCAGCCCCGAGGTTCAGACGATGACGCAGGCGTTCCTCGACTCCGTCGAGGCCGCGAAGGCGGAATCGCCTACGGTGCTGTAGCCGGCGGCCGGAGCTCTCCGAACGATACGGTCTCGACCGGCAGCTGCCGCTTCCGGAGCGCTTCTGCCAACCCCGCCACGTGCGCATCGCCCACGACGACGGCGATCTGACGGATCCCCCGGCGCCACAGCTCCTCCAGCCGGCCGGCCATGTGCTCGTTCCGTTCGTCAATCAACACCCTGGCCACGGTCGGGAAGGTGGACCGGATCTGGTCGGTGTAGTCGGTCGGCGCTTCGGAGTAGTGGTCGAGCTCTCGCTTCACTGTCCGGGCTGGAATCACGAGACCGAGGACGGCGCCCAAGAGCAACCGGACCCGCTCGGAGGGCGAGAGGGAGCCCAGCAGGCGTCGGACCGTGAGATTGAACGGGTCGTCGATGAGGAAGATGGGGATGCGTTTCTCCTTCGCGAACTGGGCCGCCGCCCTCATCTCCCCGCCAGCGCCCTGCCCGAGCTCGGCGCCGAGCCGACGCTGGAGCATTCCCCAGAGTCGGATGAGGGGAGGGACCGACCCGCGCCTCCTCGAGGTCGCGTTAGGGGGCCCCTCGAGAACCGCCGCCCGCTCGGCATCGAGCTCGAGCGCGACGGCTTGGAGCGGGAGCGCGCTCAGGCGATCCCGGATCGGGCCCGACAAGTCCACCACGTGGGCGGAGCCGAGAAGGACGATCCGTCCGGGGTCGCTGGAGACGACGACCCCGGTCGACGTGGAACTCCACATGGAACTCATGCGAGGCGCGTCGACCGCTTAGGCTGTGCGGCGGCGATGGGAAAAGGTCTTACCCGCCGCCGATGCATCGGCCGTTCGATGGCCTGGATCATCTTCGAAGTGCCCACCGACCGCCGGTCGAAGCTGGACGAGGTCCTCCGGGACGACGTCATCGCCCGGCAGAGCCACAAGCTCCGCGATGCGGCGACGCTCGGGGGCCGATCCGGTCATCTATTCGTCCAGATCGAGGGGGCCCCCGAAGCGGTCGCCAAGGCCGAGACGATGTTGAAGGACATCGGCACGAAGCTTCCCGCCAAGGAGGCCGAGGCCCTGAGGGTCCGGCTGCAGGAAGAGGACGAGGCCGCGTCGGCGGGCATGGGCTTGTTCTTCACCGAGTGAGCGGGGGCTCACTCGCTTTCGTCGTGGGGTTCCAGCGCCTCTTCGTCGAATCCGCCGCTGAAGACCCGCTCCACGGCCTCGTAGAGCACGTCCATCCCTTTCTGCTCGGAGGCGGAGGTGGGAACGAGCGCCGTTTGAGGTGCCATCGTCTCCATCGCCCGGAATAGCTCGGTGGAAAGCTGGACGTCCGGCGTGGGCAGCTCTTGGCCGACCCCATCGGCGAGCATCTGGGGATCGTCGCCCCACGCGAGCACCTCTTCGAGCTGCTCGGGCGTCAGGACATCGGACTTCGACAACAGGTTGAGCATCGGGAGCCGGAACCGGAACTCCACGGTGGCGGACAGCATCCGCAGCGACACGAAGCCGGACGCCCGGCGGGCGAGCGCCGGGTCGAAGAGGAACGCGATGAGGGACCGATCCCCGCTCAACGCGTCCACGATCGCCTTGGAGGACTCGCGGAAGGCGAACAGCTCGAACTGGCCCGGCGTGTCGACGAGAACGTACTGGGCCCGGTAGCCGTCGAGCGATTGCTTGACCTCGAAGATCTTGAGGGCGATCATGTCGGCCGCCGCGACCTGGGCTCCGTTCGGCCCGAGGCCGTACTCCTGCATCACCTGGGGCAACCGGATCCAGTCCCGGATGTCGACGTCCGGCTCGAAGCTGCCCGCCTCGTTCCCCGGGTCGAGGTTCACGGTGACGACGTCGTGCCCCTGCTTATCGAGCCAGTCCTGGAACGCTTGGACCAGCGAGGTCTTGCCGGCGCCCGCGGTGCCGGTGAAGTAGATCGTGCCCGGGTCTTCCATCGATTCACCGCGGAGGTATCGGACCGGCTTTACGTATCTCATCGGCGAGGAGACGCAAAAGTTTCGTCTTCGAGACCCCGGCCCTCTTCGTCACCTTGACCCGGCCCGCGTCTCCCGGTCCTTGCCGGGGGTACCCGCGCTCGGGCTCGGCCTGGGCGTGGAACCCCAGCGATTTCGCCGCGGCGACGATCTGGTCGACGGTGGCCGAGGGGGGAGCGTGCGCCGAGGGCACTCGACGGCCATCCGCGCGGGAGCCGTCCTTGGTGAGGTAGGCCGGATAGACGTAGATATGGTCCGGCATCGGAGCGCGAGAGGCCGGCTCAGGCCGGGGCCGCAGCCTTCGCGACCCGGATCCCGTTGAGCACGCCGTCCTGGCCGGGCCGGGAGCGCACCTCGACCAGGCCGAGGTCGGTCTCGACGAGGGCGCCGCGAGTGATGATGTTCCGTTGAACGTAGTTCGGGTTCGCCTTATTCTCCCGAACGGAGAGAACCTTGGCCGGCTGGATCTTCTTGGTCGCCGGATCGTAGACGTTGATCGCGATGGCGGTCAAGATGCGGAGCTTCCGGTTGGCGCCGCGCACGCGGTACTTCTTGACGTACCCGCTGCCGATGGTCGCGAATTGGGACTCCCGGGCGATCTCGAATCGCCGTTTCTTCCGGAACGGTCGAAGGCGTCCGCCCGACGGCTTGCGGCGTGAACGGCCTTGCCAGAGTCCCATAGTGCTCTCGAAAGAGGGAGGGCGCTTCGAGCCGGGTGCGATATTTAGTGTTTCCCGACGCGCCCGAGCCCCGGGCGAGCCCCGCTCAATTGGGGAGGGTCAGCACCGTCTTGATCCTCTCCGGACGCGCCCCCACGAGGACCGATGCGAAGTCGGTCCACGGGAGGCGTTGGCTCACCAGCTGTTCGGCCACGGTGCCCCAGCGCCGGCGGAACGCCGTCAGGTGTCGGAGTCCTGTTTCGAAATAGCGCCGGTTCGCGTTGACTGACCCCACCACGGCCTGGTTCTGCATCACCAATTGGCGGAGTATCTCCCCGGCGGGAATCGAGACCGTAGATCCGGCGTCGTCGGAAATCCCGGTGACGAGCAGCACACCGTTCGGTCCGAGACGCGACGTCAGGTCGAAGTCGAGTTGGGCCGAACCGGTGGCGTCAAAGATCAAATCGAACCGCCGCTCCCCGAGGACCGCCAACCCGGCCGATACATCGACGTGCTGAACGCCGATGGTGCCCAACAAGGGTCGGACCGGGGTCCCGCCCCCCGGTCGGTCGATCGCGGTAACCTCGAAGTCCTCGACCGCGAGAACGAGGGCGGCGAGCATCCCGATCGCGCCAGTACCTACCACGAGGGCTTTCCGGAGCCGGCTGCCGTTCGTCCCCGGCACCACCTCTGTCCGGTCGAGTACGCGTCTCGCCTGGAGGACCCCCTTTTCGACCACGCTCAGAGGCTCGAGAAGCACCGCGCTCAAGCGGTGCGGGCGCGGTACCCGTACGACGTACTCGGGTCGCTCCACATAGAACTCGGCGAGGTACCCGTCCCTCCCCTTGATCCCGCGCTCGGTAAACAACCCGGTCTCGCAGAAGTCGGACCGGTTCGTCCGGCAATACCGGCAGATCCCGCACCCCCGCCGCACGGTGGCGACCACCTCGTCCCCGACGCGTAGTCCCCGCACCGCGTCACCCACCTGGACGATTCTCCCGAGGTTCTCGTGGCCCAGGACCAGCTCCCGCCGGCCCTCGGGTGGGGTGCCGCACTTGCCCGCGACGATGTCCCGGTCCGTTCCGCAAATGCCGCACTCGAGAACACGGACCTTCACCTCGTCCGGACCGGGCGACGGCTCGGGTACCTTCCTGAGGTGCACCCCCGGCTGGGGAGGAGCCACGAGGAGCGCTTGCACGGACCCCCTTACAGGAACGGACGGACCAATGGCTCGGCGGGGACGAGCGCGGCGTCGACCTTGGAACGCTCCTCGGGAGTTAGAGGGCCGTACGGTTCTCGGTAGCCCACTTCGGCGCCTCGCAGTCGCTGGGCCAGGTACTTGACCACCGAAGGGAACGGCCCGGCTTCTAGAACCACTAGAAGAGCGCGAAGGGGCGTCTCGAGTTCGGCGACCCTCCTCGCATCGCCCTTCCGTGCGGCGGCCACCAGCTCGACCGCCAGGCGAGGAACGACATTTGCCGAACCCATTACGGCGCCGGTGGCTCCCGCAGCGATTGCGGGCCCGGCGAGAATGTCATCGCCGGGGAAGACGGCGAACCCGTCCGGCGCGTCCCGGAGGAACCCGTGGACCGAGTCGATCGATCCGGAGGTATCCTTGAGCCCGGCCAATACCTTCTCGCGGGCCAACTCGTGCACGAGCGCGGGAGAGAGTGCGTACCCCACGTGGGCCGGGACGTTGTAGCCCAGCACAGGGACCCCGACGGCTTTCTTGATCGCCCGGAAGTAGTGCTTGATCGACGCTTCGGTGGGAGTGAGGTAGTACGGCGGGACCACCACCACGGCTGTGGCCCCGGCCTCCTCGGCCTGCTCCGCGTTGGCCACGGCTTGGGCCGTCGCCGGCGCGCCGCAGCCTACCCAGGCGTCGGTGCGCCACCCAAGGCTCTCGATGATCGATTCGAGGAGCACCGGTCGCTCCGGCGCCGTGACCAGAGGGAACTCACCGGTCGTGCCGAGCGCGAAGATGTGATCGACGCGCGCATCGCACAGGTTGCGCGTGAAGCGCGCGTTTTGGCCCGCATCGATCTGCCCGTTCTCCCCGAATATGGTCGGGACGGGCACCGAGAGGCCCTCGAGCGCCACTACGCCGGCAGCGGAGGAACGCGGGTTAATTGTTTCCGAGAAACGACATCCAACGACGGAACCCAGATACGCTGGGACGGCCCTCTGCCTTCCCATGGCTCCGAAGGTCCTCGGGATCGACGAAGCGGGGCGGGGCAGCGTGCTCGGCCCGCTCGTCGTCGGAGGGTTCCTGACCGAGCAGAGCCGCCTCGAGGAGCTGGCCGTCCTCGGAGTCCGTGACTCCAAACTTCTTTCGCGGGCGCAGCGCGAGAGTCTCTTCGACGGATTGAAGGATCTCGGGGAACGGATTGCGATCGAGATCCCGCCGAAAGAAATCGATTCCGCCGTGGCTCGAGGACACCTCAACGTCCTCGAGGCTCGGGTGTTCGCACGGCTCCTGCGGATGACGGACGCGCGGGAGGTCTTCGTCGACGCCTGCGACACGCGCCAGGAACGGTTCGGTCGCCGCGTGAAATCGATGGCCCGCACGTCGGCCCGAGTGGTTTCCCGGCATCACGCCGACCGGGATCTTCCCGTAGTGTCGGCGGCATCGATCGTCGCGAAGGTCTGCCGCGACCGCGCCATGGACCGGCTGCGCACGGAGCTGGACTCGGACTGCGGCAGCGGGTACGCTTCCGACACGAAGACCCAAGAGTTTGTGGCGATGCATCTCGCGGTCGAAACCGAGCGAGTGGCGTGGCTGCGTTATTCGTGGAGCACGGTTGAAAGACTTAAGCCGCGTCCTCCGGTCCGAACGCTGGATACCGAATGGCAGTAATCGAAGAGACGCTCGCGGGCTTGGTGGACCGATTCAATCGCCACGCGGCCCAGAACCCCGCGGTGAAGACGGAGCTCGCGGGGCTCGTGCGAAGCATCGCGATCCATTTCTCCGATTCCGACCACTACCTTTTAGAGTTGAAGGACGGCACGCTCGGGGGCCTCCGAACGGGCAACTCGACCAAGACCGACCTCACGATCCGGACCGACACGGCGACGTTCTTGGGCCTCATCAAGAAAGAGATTGGCCCGATGAAGGCCCTCGTCACCCGCAAGCTTCAGATTGACGGGACGCTCGAGGACAAGCTGCTGTTCCGTAAGCTCCTGTAACCGAACCCCGCGACGCCCATGTGCCCGACCCCGGTGCCGTACAAGGAGTGGGCGCCGATACCGGGCCTCACGCCGCTCACCGAATCGGAAAGTCGGGAGCTCGCCGCGACGCTGCCGGTGACCCCGTATTTCGTCGTGTGCTACTCCGGTCTGCACCGCGGGCTCGACCGCGCCTTCGTGTCGGGGCCCGTGCAGCACCCCGAGGCCGTGATCGTCCAGCACCGATCGAGCCCGGAAGAACCGGAGTACTTCGGAAAGAACCCGGAGGCCGGCTGGGCGATCCTCTCTCGGATCCCGGGTTGGACCTGCGTGAACGGATCGACGGAGGATATGGCCCAGTTTGGCGAGATTCTCGCCCGAGAGGTCCCGCTCCCGTTCCGGCAAATCGGCGACCTCTTCTACACGTTGGAGACGCCCCCGATTCCACACCCGAACCCGGCGGTCCGCCTCCTCGGCCTTCCGGACATTCCACTCCTCCAACGGTACGAGCCTGCCGTCTGGGGAAACAGCTACCGTACCTTCGAGGAGATGCTCACCCACGGCGTCGTCGCGGCGGCTATCGTCGATGGCCGGATCGTGTCGGTCGCGCTCCTCAGCGCGAACAATGGCCGGTTCGGTGACATCGGCATCCATACGCTCGAGCCGTACCGACGCCGAGGGTTCTCCGGCGCCACCGCATCCCTCGTCGCCCGCGAGGTGCAAGCCCGCGGCATCAGGCCGATCTGGAGTACGGGAAGCCACAACCTCGCGTCACAGCGGGTGGCCGTCAAAGTGGGCTTTCGACCGATCGGTCGCGGCGAGTACCTGGTCTTCGATGGCCTCAAGGACCACGGATACCGCCCGGTCTAGGGCAGGAAGACGCACGCGGCGATGCAGACCCCGTAGTGGTCCATCGGAATCGACAGCTCTTCGGTCCGGTAGTTGATCCGTTTGAGCTCGACGCCGCGGAAGTGCGCGATCTCCTCCATGCGCCACTTCAGGAATTCCTTGAGCGCCTTTTGGGTCCCGTTCAGGTGACCCTCGGCGACGTAGCCGCCCTGTCCATCGGTCCGGAAGCCGTAGGAGATGCCGGCGCTCACGACCTCCCCCTCGCCCCCGCCCTGACGGGCGAGCACGGCGTGGGTGATCGCTCCCCGGGGGACCCGTTCCCGGTCGACCTGGCGGACCCCGATCGGAAGGACGGATGATACGGAAACGAGGTTCTGCTCCCCGATGCCGGCCTGGAGGAGCGCGAGGTCGAAGGCGTTGAGCTCGCTTACCTTGTTGATCCCCTTCCCACTGGTCACGAAGAACCGGGTCGGGATCGGTACGAGCGAGATTCCCGGAGGCGTCACGGGGGCACGCGGCACAGGGTGCGGGATTCCCCCCGCATATTAACGGTTCAGAGCCCCCTCGACTGGTGGATTGATGCTCCCGCTGGGGGCGACCGGACGATAGGTCCGAGAGGGGCGAGTCCGTTCGTGCGACCGCACGTCCTCTCTACTTGGACTGGAGCCAGCTTGCGAGGGGCAGGAGACTTTGGTAAAGCGACGAGCCCGAATTCGTCAGGGCATAGGCTCGGACCGGCCCCCGTGGGCTTTCGGTAGGCACGCGGTGTATCAGGCGGGCCCGCTCCAGCGAGCGGAGCGTCGTGGTCAACGTGGCCGGACTGACCCCCGAGAGACACGCCTGGATGGGCCCGAAGCGCAGCGTGCCGTACTTGCCCAATAGTGAGACCACGCAGACGGCCCACTTCTTTCCCACCACGTCGATGAGACCAATCGGCGGACAGGGACACTCGAGATCGCCGGCGCAGGACTGCGACACTATGTCCGTACGTAGCGGCGCCTTATGAGCACTTCACCTATTGAAGTGGTGGAAGGGAACTTGCTATGAAGGGAAATCGAAGGGTAGCCGTCTCCGAAGATGGACGAAGAGCCCAGGTTCGCGCGCGCTACGGAAGCATCGCCTCCGAGGGTGGCCGCGATTCTTCCCCCCCGGCCGCCTCCTCTTGCTGCGGTGGGGGGGCCATGTCCTCCTGTTGCGGCGACCCCGGCGTAACGCTCCAGCTTGGATACACGCAGGACCAGCTGTCGGGCCTCCCCGAAGGTGCCGACCTGGGTCTGGGCTGCGGTAACCCTACGGCCATCCTCGGCCTCAGACCCGGCCAGTCTGTTCTCGACCTGGGTAGCGGGGCAGGCATTGATTGTTTTCTGGCCGCGAAGAAGGTGGGTGTGCGAGGCTCGGTCATTGGCGTTGATATGACGCCTGAAATGTTGACCAAAGCGCGGGAAAACGCCCGGAGGGGCGGCTACAAGAACGTCGATTTCCGGCTGGGCGAGATCGAGCATCTCCCGGTCGGCGATGCCTCCGTTGACGTGGTCATCTCGAACTGCGTCGTCAATCTGGCCCCCGACAAGGGGAGGGTCTATCGGGAGGCGTTCCGCGTCCTGCGGCCGGGCGGCGACCTTGCCATCTCCGATGTGGTTGCCACACGCCCGATCACCGCCAAAGAGCGCGCCGATCCTTCTCTCTGGTCCTCGTGCTCTTCGGGGGCACTTGAGGTGAGGAAAGTGAAGACGCTTCTCCGACAGGCGGGGTTCGTCGACGTGAGGGTGCACCTCCGGACCCCCGAAAGGGCCCCTGATTCCCTGAAGGGTCAAGCGTCCCTGGGGGTCGTCTCGGCGGATATCCAGGCCACGAAGCCCGAGGCGTGATGGCGATCCCCGAGAACCTCGTGCTCTTCGTCTGCGTGGAGAATTCCGGCCGGTCGTTAATGGCGGAGGCGATCTTCAACGCCGATCCCCCGCCCGGTTGGCGAGCTACCTCCGCCGGAACGAGTCCGGCCGCGACGGCGAACCCGCGCACGAAGGCGATGCTGGAGGAGCGGGGCTTCCTGCTCCCCGAACATCCTCCTCAACTCCTCTCGCCCCAGATGATGGACCAGGCGCGGGTCAGGATCACGATGGGCTGTCTCGATGACGCGAGCTGTCCGGCTCGCCTCAAGACCCTGGAGCTCCGCGACTGGGCCTTACCGGACCCCGCCAAATTGGACGATGCCGGGTTCCGGGCCGTCCGGGACCAGATTCGGTCTCGTATTGAGGGACTTCGCAGGGAGCTTACCCTCTCGGACCGGCGCGCAGCCGATCGAGCCCGTAGCGCACGCCAGTGAATGGCACGATCCTCGGCCGTGCTGCCGCGGAGGTTGCCGGCACCGCACTTCTTGTCGGAATCGGAACCGGGACCATCGTCCTCAGTGCCCGGGTGGGTGGCCTGCCGCTGGTGGTCTTGGCCGGCGCATGGTTCTTCGCCGTCTTGATCCCCATCGCTCTTTTCATCGGAGTCTCCGGAGCCCACCTCAACCCCGTCGTTACGCTGGCGCTTGCGGCGAGCGGGCGGATCGCGTGGCGAGAGGTCCCGTTCTATGTTCTCGGCCAGGTCTTGGGCGCGTTCCTCGGGAGCGCGGTCGTCCTCGGCGTACTGGGCGACGTCGCTCACCTCGGAGCGACGGTGCCTGCCCAGGGCGACGTCGTGAGAGCGTTCCCGGCCGAGCTCGCCTTCACGGCCGCGCTCGTTGCCGCCGTGTTCGTTCTGTCCGACTTGGGCGAAGGACGGGTCCATTGGCGGATCCTGCTCCCACCCACCGTCGTCGCATTCGCCACCTACCTGATCGGGCCGTGGACCGGGAGTTCGCTCAACCCGGCACGCACGCTCGCGCCGGCGATCCTCTCGGGCACGTACACTAACCTGTGGGTCTACCTGACAGCGGTTCCGCTGGGGGCGCTTCTCATCGCTGCGTTGTGGAGACCGAGGTCCGTGGACCGGCTAGACCGCGGCCCCGGTCGGATGGAGATAACGACCTAGGGCTGCCCTGCGGACGGTTCGGCCGGCGGGCGACGCAAGGGCGGTTCCCGATTCGCCTAGGGCCCGCGCGATGGTAGTCGGCTTCAGAGATTGTGCACGCTTGCGCGTCCCTTAGACCATAATGGCGTGGCGTCGGCGCATCGACTCTTCGCTCTCGCCCCGGGCCCGCATGATGGCGCTGACGAGCGCGTCGGTGAATTGAAGGCTGGCCGACTCGAAGAGCGTGCCCAGCGGCGCGAGCTCGGGCCGCTCCGCGTCCTCCGGGAACTCGAGCGGGATCGCAAGGTTGGCGGCGTGGGCCAGCTTGGAGGTCGAGCGGCCCGTGAGGACGACCAGCTGGGCTCCTTCGCGACGGACGATGTTCGCGGTCTGGATGCTGGATTGGCTTTCGCCCCGACCGGACAGGATGAACACCGCGTCGCCGGCGCGCACGATCGGCGTCGTGCTCTCGCCGATGACGAAGGCCGCTAGACCGACCTGGACGAGCCGCATCGCAAAGGCGCGCCCGATGATCCCGCTGCGACCCGCCCCGTAGACGAAAATCGCGGGCGCCTTGAGGAGGATCTCGACGGTGCGTTGCACCACGTCGGCCGGGATCCGAGCCATGGCCTCGGTCACGCGTCGGGCGATGTACGCCTGCGATTCAGCGAACGCCGGTAGTTCTGTGCCGTTAGTGGCGCCCATGGCCCCTCTTGGACGGGGAGGCGACGTGACGGGGAGGAGGATGGCGCGCGGGCTTGGCCAGCAGTTTGGCGGGAGGTTTTGGCGCCGGCTTGGCCGGAGGACGGGCCCCCTTCGCGAG
>Ga0187815_10000728_pt1 | contig 15792 bp, 12 predicted proteins | sample NC_S_5_FD_132962 | JGI IMG/M metagenome (GOLD analysis project Ga0187815, IMG submission 132962) | Wetland sediment microbial communities from Neuse River Estuary, North Carolina, USA - ASW-S_5 | ecosystem: Environmental > Aquatic > Freshwater > Wetlands > Sediment | place: USA: North Carolina...
GTCTCGCTACGCTCAGCCATAATGAATTTGATGCCTTACTGCCAAAAAACATTGATTGTTCTTATGCCTAAACCAGGGTGGAGTGTCGATGAAATTTGGTTTGGAGGAACGAATGATCGACGAAGTGCAAGTGCTGGACGGCGGGAAATCCATCGCGGTGACATTTTCCGGCGCCGCAAAGCATCGCTTCCACGCGATCTGGCTGCGCGACAACGCCTGGGATGACGCCACGCGCGCGCCGGGCAATGGCCAAAGGCTGATCACGCTCGGCGACATACCGGGCGATACGCACATTTCCGCGGCGCGCGCTGAGGGCGAGCGTCTGCATCTCACCTTCCAGCCGGAGGGCAAGACCATCGCCTATGCGGCCGGCTGGCTGGCGCGCAACGCCTACGACAAGGCCTCGTCGCGCCAGGCCGGCTGGACGGCGCCCGAGATCGAGACCTGGGATGCGAGCCTTGGCGAAAACATTCCGATCGGCGATTTCCGGGTCGTCGGCAAGGATCGCGCGGCACTGGCCGCCTGGCTTGCCGGGGTGCGCCGCTACGGTTTCGGCAAGCTTGTCGGCGGTCCGGCCGAGAGCGAGGCGCTGCTGAAAGTGGCCGATCTGTTCGGCTATGTGCGCGAGACGAATTACGGCAAGTATTTCGAGGTCCGCACCGAGGTCAATCCGAGCAATCTGGCCTATACCGGCCTTGGCCTGCAGGCGCATACCGACAATCCCTATCGCGACCCGGTGCCGACGCTGCAGATCCTCTACTGCCTGGAGAACTCCGCCGAAGGCGGCGAGAACATGGTGGTGGACGGTTTTCGCGCCGCCGAGCGGCTGCGGGCGGAAAATCCGCGCGGCTTCGACCTCTTGACGCGCTACTGCGCCCGCTTCGAATATGCCGGCAGCTCGGGCGTGTGCCTGCGCTCGCGCCGCCCCATGATCGAGCTTGCGCCCGATGGCGAGATCATCGGCGTGCGCTTCAACAACCGCTCCGCCGCCGCGATCACCGACGTGCCCTATGAGGACATGGCGGACTACTACGCGGCCTACCGGCAGTTGGCGCAGATCATCGACGACCCGGCAATGGAGGTGACGTTCAAGCTCTCGCCCGGTGAAAGCTTCATCGTCGACAACACCCGCGTGCTGCATGCCCGCAAGGGCTATTCGGGCGCCGGTTCGCGCTGGCTGCAGGGCTGCTACGCCGACAAGGACGGCCTGCTGTCGACGCTCGCGGCGATCGAGATGCAAGCCGGCGTCTTGCGGGAGGCCGCGGAATGATAGCCCCGAACAAGGACAACCTCACCTCCCAAAACATCGTCGCGTTCCTGGGCGACATCTTCGAGCGCCGCGGCGGCGAGGAATATCTGGGCGAGCCGGTGACGATGGCCGAGCATATGCTGCAGGGCGCCTATATCGCCGAGCAGCGAGGGGAGGACGAGACCATCATCGTCGCCACCCTGCTGCACGACATCGGCCACTTCACCAGCGAGTTCGGCACCTTCTCGATGAACGACACGAAGGACAAGTACCATGAGGAGGCGGGCGCGCGGATTCTCCAGCGCTTCTTCCCCAGCCTGGTCACCGACTGCGTGCGCCTGCACGTCGCCGCCAAGCGCTACATCTGCGCCACCGATCCCGACTATTTCGGCCAGCTCTCGGAGGCCTCCATCCATTCCCTGAAACTGCAGGGCGGCCCGATGAATGCGGCCGAAGTCGCCGCGTTCGAGAAGCACCCGAACCTGCGCGAGATCGTCAAGGTCCGCTATCTCGACGATGCCGGCAAGGTCGCGGGCATGAAAATCCCGGGCTTCGATCACTATGCGCCGATGATCCAGCGCGTCGTCGACGCTCATTGCGGCCCTGCGGCCTGACAGGATGGTAACGCGACCGGGCGACAATCCGGCCGGTTAGAGCATTTTGCAGCCAAGCGGAATCGCTTGGCGTCGCACAAATGCGGCTAAAACAACGACATAGAGCGAAACAAGGTCATCCGTCGGGATGACCGTCGCTCTAGCCTGCGGACTATCCCACCTTTTCCCGGGCATTGCCGACCGGCGGCGACCCGGAAATCCGTCATCTCAATAAAATGCTGCCTTTGAACGCGCGCGGAGCTTGTTGCGTCCGCGCGCTTGACGTCTGACGCCTTACGGTTTAATAATGACGAAAATCGAAATTCGTCAGTCATTAATCGTAAGCGAATAGCCATGAGTGAAGCGGCTGAAAATCTGGTGGATCCTGTGCGGCAGGAGAATGTGGATCGCATTCTCGAGGCCGCGGAGCGGCTTTTCCGGCACTATGGCTACAGCAAGACGACGGTAGCCGACATTGCCCGCGACCTGGGCATGTCGCCGGCCAACATCTATCGCTTCTTCTCCTCGAAAGAGGAAATCCACCAGGCCATCTGCGGGCGCCTGCTGGGAACGAGCTATCAGCAGATCCTGGATATTTCGCGCCTGCCGCTCAGCGCGTCCGAACGTTTGCGCCGCAGCGTCACCGCGCAGCACGAGCTGACGGTGGAAGCCATGCTCGATGACCAGAAGGTGCACGAGATGGTCATCGTGGCCCTCGAACGCGACTGGCATGTGATCGAAAAGCATGTCGACCGCGTCCACGACGTCTTTGCCGAAATCATCCGTCAGGGCATCGCAGCCGGCGAGTTCGCCGAGCAGGATGCCGTTGTCGCCGCCCGCTGCTTCGGAGCGGCGACGGTCACGCTTTGCCACCCGCAAATGGTGGCGCAATGCCTCGCGAAGCAGAACCGCGCGGCACCCGTCGAACTGATCGAATTCGCGATCAGGGCGCTGAAGAAATAGCAGCGGCCCACGGGCCGCCATCCGCCATCAGCATACAATCGGGAGTGCGAACGATGTTTTCGTTCAAGACCTTCAATGCGAACGTGCGCCCGTTGGTCAGCCTGGCAGTGCTGGCCGCGCTGGGCGTTGCCGTCTCGGCCTGCTCCGAGGCAAAGACAGAAACCGTCGCCGAAGTGGTCCGGCCGGTGAAAGTCGTGGAGATCACGGATGCGGGGCCGGCGCGGCAGCTCAGCTATTCCGGCGCGGTGAAGGCCAGGACCGAGATGAATCTCGGCTTCCGGGTCGCCGGCAAGATCACCGAGCGGCTGACCAACATAGGCGACAAGGTCAAGCCCGGCGACGTGCTGGCACGCGTGGATTCCACCGACTACCAGCTTGCCGTGACCAGCGCCGAGGCCAATCTCGAAGCGGCCCAGAAGCAGGTCGAAACCGCCGGCCTGGCCAGCAAGCGCGCCGAGCAGCTTTTTGCCAAGCAGTTCGCCTCCGAAGCGCAGCGCGATCAGGCCTCGCTCGCCTATAAGCAGGCTGTGTCGCAGCGCGATGCCGCAATCTCCAACCTGCAGCAGGCGCAGAACCAGGTGAACTATACCGAGCTGCGCGCCGACCGCATGGGCATCGTCACCGCCATCAGTGCCGATACGGGCCAGGTTGTCGCCGCAGGCACGCCCGTCGTCGCTGTCGCCGTGGACGGCGAGAAGGAAGTGCAGATCGCCGTGCCCGAGCAGGAGATCGCGCAGTTCCAGCCCGGCAAGGCGGTGAAGGTTTCGTTCTGGTCGGACAGCGAGCTGGTGCTCGACGGCAAGGTGCGCGAGGTGGCCGGCAGCGCCGATCAGCAGTCGCGAACCTTTTCGGTGCGGGTCAGCCTGCCGGAGGACAAGCGTGTGCTGCTGGGCATGACGGCCACCGTCAAGGCCGCCGTGGAAAGTCACGAGAGGCTGATTTCGGTTCCGCTGAGCGCGCTGGCCGAACAGGGCGGCAGGAAGATCGTCTGGGTGGTGAACGAAAACGGAGCCACCGTGCATGCGCGGGGCATCGAGGTCGCGAGCTTCAGCGAAGACGGCGTGCGTATCTCGCACGGCTTGCAGCCGGGCGACATCGTGGTGGCCGCCGGAACCCAGTTCATGGCCGAGAACCTCAAGGTCAAGCTGCCGGCGCGTGCGGATGCGAACGAGGCGGACACGATCGTCCGCTAAAAATCCCTTTCCCAATCAGCGCGGGATCAACGGTCATGGATGCTTCCTCATCGCACAAGCAGCCTTTCAACCTTTCGCGCTGGGCGATCGGTCACCCGAGCATAGCGCGCTTCCTCTTCGTGCTCATCGTCATCGCGGGCGGGCTCGGGCTCATGCGCATGGGGCAGCGCGAGGATCCGGAATTCACCTTCCGCGTCATGGTCGTGCAGGCGGTCTGGCCGGGCGCCTCGATCGAGGAGATGCAGGACCAGGTCGTCAACAAGATCGAGCGCAAGCTGCAGGAAACGCCGCATCTCGACTGGGTGAAGTCCTACACGCGGGCGGGCAGCGCCATCATCACCGTGCAGGTGAAGGGTGACACCAGCGCCGCGGACGTGAAGGACGCCTTCTATCAGGTGCGCAAGAAGGTCGGCGACATCTCGAGCGATCTGCCGAAGGGCCTGCTCGGTCCCTATTTCAACGACGAGTTCGGCGACACCTTCATCACGCTGCATTCGATCAGCGGCGACGGCTACAGCTATCCCGAGCTGAAGAAGTTCGCCATCCAGGCGCGCGACATGCTCCTGGCGACGCCGGGCGTCGAGAAGGCCGTCATCATCGGTGACCAGCCGCAACGCATCTACATCGACGTTTCCTCGAAGGCGCTGGCCGAGCGTGGCCTGACGCTGAATGATCTGCGCAGCGCGATCGCCGGCCAGAACAATGTCGACCCGGCAGGCTCGGTCGACACCGGAACCCACTCGGTGCGCATCTCGGTCGACGGCGGCGTGACGCGAGCGGACGACATTCGCGAGCTGCGCCTGCGCGCCGGCAACCAGGTCACGCGGCTGGGCGATATCGCCACCGTCACGTCCGGTCTGGAAGACCCGTTCTCGCGCAAGTACCGCTACAACGGCCATGACAGCGTGCAGATCGGCGTGGTGATGGCCAAGGGCTTCAACGTCACCGAGGTGGGCAAGGCGGTGGAGGCGACCTACGAGCGCTTCAGCTCCTCGCTGCCCTACGGCGTTTCCGTCGACCAGATCTCCAACCAGCCCGAAGTGGTGACCGACGCCATCGGCGAGTTCATGCGCGCCCTCATCGAGGCGCTGCTGATCGTGCTCGTCGTGTCGTTCCTGTCGATCGGCTGGCGCTCGGGGCTCGTCATCGCCATCGCCATTCCGCTCGTGCTCGCCGCCACCTTCGCCATCATGTACGAGCTTGGCATAGATCTGCAGCGCATCTCGCTGGGCGCGCTCATCATCGCGCTGGGCCTGCTGGTCGACGATGCCATGATCGTCGTCGAATTGATGGAGCGAAAGCTCGAGGAAGGGCTGGTGAAGATCGACGCGGCGAGCTTCGCCTATTCCTCCACCGCCTTCCCGATGCTGACGGGCACGCTGATCACCACCGCGGGCTTCATTCCCGTCGGCTTCGCCGCATCGACGGCCGGTGAATATGTGCGTTCGCTGTTCTATGTCGTGGGCATTGCGCTGGTCGTGTCCTGGTTCGTCGCGGTCTATTTCACGCCGTGGCTGGGCTACATGATTCTCCGGCAGCGCCAGCACGCGGGCAGCCATCACGACGTGTTCGACACGCGTTTCTACCGGCGCTTGCGTGCAACAGTGGGCTGGGCGGTGCGCCATCGGATCATGGTGCTGACCATGACGCTGGCGGCCTTCTTCGGCAGCCTCTATGCCTTCCAGTTCATCCCGCAGAACTTCTTCCCGCAGTCGTCGCGGCCCGAAATCCTGGTCGATCTCTGGCTGCCCGAAGGCACCAGCATCAGGCAAGTCGAGAAGCAGGCTGAGGCGCTGGAAGCGCGCATGATGGACGACCCCGACAAGCGCTTCATCGCCACCTATATCGGCGAGGGCGCGCCGCGCTTCTTCCTGCCGCTCGACCAGCAGTTGCGCAACCCGAACTTCGCCCAGCTGCTCGTGATGGCCAAGGACGAGCCGGCCCGCGAGCGCCTGATCGCCAAGATGCGCAAGATTTTGGCCGAGGATTTCCCCTCGATCCGCGCCAAGGTGGACCGCCTGTTCCTCGGGCCGCCCACCGGCTGGCCGGTGCAGATGCGCGTGATGGGGCCGGACCGGGCCGAGGTGCGCCGCATCGCCGACCAGGTGAAGGCCAAGTTCGCCGAGGACCCGCAACTCAGCGCCATTCATGACGACTGGCTGGAACCCGTGCCGGCGATGAAGCTGGTGGTGGATCAGGATCGGGCGCGCGCGCTCGGCGTCTCCTCGCAGCGCATCCGCCAGATGCTGCAGGCCACCATGGCGGGCGCGCCGCTGGACGATTTCCGCGACGGCGAGGAGACGGTGTCGATCATGGCCCGCGAGCCGGAAGCCAACCGGCATCTGCTGTCGGCGGTGGATTCCGTCTACATTCCCACCGACTTCGGCGGCTTCGTGCCGCTGTCGCAGATTGCCAAGGTGGTGCCCGTGATGGAGCAGGGCATAGAATGGCGTCGCGACCGGCTGCCCACCATCACGGTTCGCGCGACGCTGCCCGACGGCGTGCAGTCCAACGACGTGACGGCCGGGCTCTTCAACGCGTTGAAGCCGCTGCGCGAAAGCCTTGCCCCCGGCTACAAGGTCGAGGTGCAGGGCGGAGCGGAGGACAGCGCCGAGAGCCAGGCCTCCATCGCCGCCAAGGTGCCGATCATGTTGCTCGTCATCGTTGTCCTGCTGATGGCGCAGCTTCAGCACTTCGGCAAGGCGATGCTGGTGCTCGCCACCGGCCCGCTCGGCATCATCGGCGCGGCGGCGGCACTGCTCATCAGCGGCGCGCCCTTCGGCTTCGTCGCCATCCTCGGCGTGATCGCGCTGCTCGGCATCATCATCCGCAACTCGATCATCCTGATCGACCAGATCGACCAGGACATCGCGGCGGGCATGGAGCGCTCGGAGGCGATCATCGGGGCTGCCGTGCGCCGCTTCCGGCCGATCATGCTGACCGCGCTGACGGCAGTGTTGGCGCTGATCCCGATCTCGCGCGGCGTGTTCTGGGGGCCGCTGGCTTACTCCATGATGGGCGGCATTCTGGTTGCCACAGTGCTCACCATCCTGGTGCTGCCGGCCGGCTATGCCCTGTTCTTCGGCAGGGAGCGCAAGAAGCCGTCGGCCGAAAAGGTTTCGGATGGTGCCGATGGGGAAGAAACCCGGGCCGTGCTTCCTCCGCGCGCGCTGGCGGCCGAGTAAGCGTGATCGACGCAGCGTTGGCGCTCTCTGGCGTCAGCGCTGTTCGAGGTCCTCGCCGGCGCGCAGCGACGCGCGGTCGCGTCCGAGCGTGGCGACCGCGACCGTCTCGCCCTTGACCTTGTAACGGACAGCCGCGTCACCGGCGGAGATGTCGCCATCGATCGAGATGCCGTCCCAGCCTCGTGTGTAGCCGACATACCGGATCATGGTGTCATAATGCGCGCTCCAGAAGAAGGGCGCGTCCGTGAAGCGCTGCCGCGCGCCCAGCATGTTGAGCGCGGCCACCTGTCCCTGACGCTCCGCAACCACCCAGTGCTCGACCCGGCGCGGCTCGCCTTCCGGCGTGTTGCGCCATTCGGCGATGTCGCCCGCCGCGAATATTCCGGGAGCGTTCGTTTCGAGGAACGCGTTCACCCTCACCCCGGTGCCGATCTCCAGCCCGGCATCCTTGGCCAGAGCTATGCGCGGCTTGACGCCGACGCCGGCGACGACGAGATCGGCGGCGAGCTTTTCGCCGCCTTGAAGGGTGGCGACGCCATCGGCTATGCCGGCAACCGTGTTGCCGAGATGGAACCTGACGCCCTTCTGTTCATGCAGCGTGCGGATGAATGCGCCGAGCTCTGCCCCCAGCACCTTCTCCAGCGGCAGGGCTTCCGGCGCCACGACATGGACTTCGAGGCCTCTGGTGCGGAGGGAAGCGGCCGTTTCCAGGCCGATGAAGCTGGCGCCGATCACCACCGCGGTCTTCGAAGTCTCCGCGCGCTCGATGATGGCGCGGCTGTCCGCCAGAGAGCGCAGGACGAAGACATTCGCCCCGTCCGCCCCGGGAATGGGCAGGCGCACGGGCTCCGCTCCGGTGGCCAGAAGCAGGCGATCGAAGGGGAGGGAGCGGCCGTCCTTGGTCGTGACCACACGGGCCCCGGGGTCGATCCGTTCGACGGTCGTGTCGAGATGCAGATCGATATTCCGCTTTTCATAGAACCGCCTGGAGCGAAGCGGAATCCATTCTGCCGGCGCTGTGCCGGCCAGGAAATCCTTGGAAAGATTGGGCCGGTCGTAGGGCGCGTCGGCGTCCGCGCTCAGCATCGTCAGCTTGCCCGCATATTTATGCCGGCGCAGCATCTCGGCCGCCGCGAAGCCCGCGGCGCCGCCGCCGACGATCACGATGTTTTCCGGATGTCCCGCAACCTCGGCCGTGCTGGCGGGGATGGTGGCAGCCTCCTTCTTGCCGGTGACGAAAATCCGGCCATCCCTGCGCTCGACCTTCCAGCACGGGATCGGGTCGAAGGCGGGCGCTGCGAGCGCTTCGCCGGTGCGCAGGCTGAAGCACGCATGGTGCCACGGGCAGCGCACCGTCTCGCCCTCGACGATGCCTTCGCCGAGCGGGCCGCTATAATGGGTGCAGGTTGCGCCCACCGCGAAGACCTCTTCGCCGGCGCGCGCCAGAATGACCGCTTCGCCGTCGATCTGGCCCTGAAATATCCCGCCTTCCCCGAGCGCCTCCTCGGCTATGCCTTGCGAAAGATCGGGGCCTTCATTTCCCTCCGAATGCGAAGCCATGCTTGCCACCTCGCGGAAATTTTCGACGCGTCAAAAATACCTATTTTGACGCCTGAAATGGCGAAAAGTTCCTATAAAAATTCGCAAAACGCATGGTTTTGGGTGCCATTCCACCCATTTCGAGGAGGCAAAACAGGTATATTTCGCGGGGTTTCGCGCAAGTGTCAGCGGCCGAGCCGTCGAACGCTTCCCGGTCTTATCGCTTCTCCACGATGGGCCGATGCGATTGCCGCGAATGTCAGAGCAAGGCTTTGCAGATTGGCGCGGGCGCCGTTCGTCGGCTCGCGACCGTCTTCGACGGCGCACAGCAGTTCACCCATCGTGCCGGCGAAGCCGTCGTTGAACCAACTGCCGGCAAGCTCCGGCCGGGCCACGCCTTCGGCGGTCGTCAGTTCCACCTGCTGCGTGCCGAGGTCCGGCCCGGTGCTGGAAAGGCTTCCCTTCGTGCCGGCGGCATAGGTGCGGTCCTGCGGGCCGAAGGGTGTCGCGCCGTCGAAGACGAGCGATGCCTGACCGCCGTCGAATTCCACCAGCGCCTGCGCCAGCAAAGGCGGCTTGGCCTGCTGGCCCGCCGCCCGCGCGCGGGTCGCAACGACGGAGGTGGCGCGTTCGCCGATCAGGCTTGCGAGAAAATCGAACCAGTGGATGGCGAAGTCGTAGAAGACGAGGTCGTCGATCTCCTCGAACGGTGTGCCCTTGATCCACCCATGGTTCCAGTGGATCGAGATGTGGCACGAGACCAGATCGCCGACATGGCCGCCGCGCACCGCGTCGCGCATATAGGCCAAATGCGGCGCCCAGCGTCCGTTCTGGTTCACCGCGAGCTTCACATTGTTCTCGTCGGCAAGGTCGGCAAGGCGCTCGCCCGTGTCGAGATCGAGCACAAAGGGCTTTTGCGACAGCACGTGCCGGCCGGCGCGCAGCGCGCGCTTCACCAGCACTTCACGCTCGGCAGGATGCGGAGTGATGTCGAGCACCTCGATGTCGTCGCGCGCCAGCACGGCGTCGAAGTCTGTCGTGATCTCCGCCTCGGGAAAGAACTCGTCGCGGCGCGCGGCGGCCTTTTCCAGCGTGCGGTTGCAGATCAGCGCCACATCGAAACCCGCCTTGCGGTAGGCATCGAGATGAGCGAACGAAATGCCGCCCGCACCCACCAGCGCGATGCGCGGCGAATAGGTTTTTGGCCGCGGCGGCTGGTAGTTCAGCGCGGGAGCAGGGATGCTGCGCGCGGCTTGCGCCTTCAGCGCATAGGCGTCTTCGCTCGGCATATCGTTCATGGCAGCAGGCTCATGGTGCGTTTCTCGCGCGCGGAGAGTACGGCGGTGTCGGTGATCTGCTGGCCGATGCGCGAGAGCACAGGATCGAGCGGACCTTCGATCGGTTTGTCATCCGACAGGCATTTCAGCACATATTCCACCGGCCCGCGCCGCCCGACCGGCAGCACATCGACCGGAATCTGATGGGCTTCGGGCCGCGCGCGCGTCTGCACGGTAACAATGGGCTCGTAGTCGTAGCTGGAGATCGTGCCCTGCGTGCCGACCAGCACGAAGCCGCATTTGGGCTGCGGCTGCAGCGTCCACGGGTCGGTGAAAGTGCCCCAGCGCGTCTCGAACTTGGAAAGCCCGCGCGCATAGCGGCAGACGGTGATGGAGTGCTGGTCGACCTCGATGCCGGGCGTCTCGTCGATGACGGTGGTGACCTCGACAGGCTTCTCGCCGTTCATGAACCAGGTCGCCAGGGTGACGCCATAGCCGAGATAGTCGCGCAGGCTGCCGCCGCCGGAGGCGGCCTTGTACCACCAGGAGCCGGGCTTTGCCGCCTCGACCTCCTCCGGCGTCACCTCCACCTTGTCGGCCAGATGGAACAGAGGCCCTCGATTGCCGTCATAGTAATGAACCTCGATCAACTCGCCGATCGCGCCTTCATCGACCAGGCGCTTGGCGGTGTTGTGGGACGGATACCAGGCAAGCGGCCAGTTGATGGCCATCTTCTTTCCCGCGCCCTGCATCGCCGCGATCATGCGGTCCGCATCGGCAAGCGACGCGGCAAATGGCTTTTCCACCAGCACATGCACACCGTGACGCGCGACCTGCTCGACATGGTCGGCATGTTCGGCGGTCGCCGCGCAGATGATGGCGAGGTCCGGCTTCGAGTGTTCAAGGCACGCGTCGAGATCGGTGAAGACGCGCTCATCGGGAATGCCGAAATTGGCGATCGCGGTTTGCATGCGCTCGCGCGACTTGTCGTAGATGCCGACGATTTCGGCATCCCCATGCTCGAACACCTCGCGCAGCAGATCGCCCATATGCATATGGTCGAAATTGATGCCTGCCACTCGCCATTTTGCCATGTCTGTCCTCCCTGATCGGCGAAATCCTACAAGCCGCCGCCTCAGCGGCGCGGCTCTTTTTCGATCTCAGCCAGAAACCGCTTTTCCTCCGTGTCGTCCATCCGCACAAGATGTTCGGCTTCGGGATAGGCGCCGTTTGCCACATCGGCGGCATATTCGCGGAAGGCGGCGATGCGCTCGCGCTGAAGCTCATCGTAGCGCGCGTGGAAATCGCGATAGACCTTCGAATGCCGGGGATAATGGCCCTCATGCTCGCCCAGCACATCGGTGGCGAACAGATATTGCGCGTCGCAGCCGGCGCCTGCACCCATCGAGATCATCAGCAGGCTGGTGCGCCGCGAGATGGCGGCGGCAACCGCCGGCGGCACCACCTCGATCTCGGCGGCGAACGCGCCGGCTTCCTCCAGCGCCTTGGTCTGCTGCCAGACCATCATGGCGGTATCGAAGGTCTTGCCGACTGCCTTGAAGCCGCCCGTCCAGGTGCGGCGCGACGGGATCAGCCCGACATGACCGACGACCGGGATGCCCTCGTCGCGCATGCGCCGCACGATGCCGAGGCTTGCGCCGCAATAGACGGCGTTGGCGCCGAGCTTCAGCAGGCGGAACGCCGCGCGAAGGTAATCTTCCTCGGTGATGTAGGCGCCCGGCTCCAGCCCGCCGACGACGAAGGGATGCGGGCAGACCTCGCGAAAGCCCTTCAGCTCGATCACTTCGGGCGGCACCGAAAGCATGTCGATGCCGGCGGCTTCGGCCGCCGCCGCCTCGTCGAGCGATTCCACGCGCAGCTTGGTGAGCTGGCGCTTGCCTTTCAGCGCAAGAAGATCGGCGACGGTGGCTTGTTGAGACTTCATCTGGTTCCTCAGGCGGCGAGAAGGGATTTCAGGCGCAGTTGCGGGTCGGCGAGATGAGCCGGATCGGGCGTTGCACCGCGAGCAATGAGCATTTCGGCAAGGCGGATGTCCTTGGCGATGTCGCCAAGCGGGCCGACGCCGCTAGCGGCAACGAGCCTGCCTTGCGCATCGAGATGAAAGCGCAGCAGTGCTTCCGGCGTCGGGCGGCGGTCGACATGGACGGTCGCCATGTCGGGCAGACCGGCGATCTGGATGCAGAGGTCGTACTGGTCCGACCAGAACCACGGCACGGCTTCATGGGGAAGGCCCATATCCAGCATGTTGCGGGCCGCAAGCTCGCCCTGCTCCTGCGCATTGCGCCAGGATTCCAGCCGCAGGCGCCGGCCGCCGAAGACGGAATGCGGGAAGCAGGCGCAATCGCCTGCCGCGAAGACATGGGGGTCGGATGTGCGCAGATTCTCGTTCACGACGACGCCGTTCTGCGTCTCCAGCCCGGCGTCCATCGCGAGCGCGGTGTGGGGTTCGGCGCCGATGCCGGCAACGACGAGATCCGCCTCGATGCTCGTGCCGGATGCGAGGTGGACGACGGAAATGCCGTCCGCGTTTTCGATGTGTTTGACGGTGGCGGCGAAGTGCAGCGCCACGCCGGCCTCGCGATGACGCTGTTCGATGATAGCGGCTATGTCGGCCGGCACGTTGCGCGACAACAGGCGCGGCTGGGCTTCGAGCAACTTCACCCCCGCGCCCATCATGGTCGCGCTGGCCGCCAGTTCGAGCCCGATGAAGCCGCCGCCGATCAGGACGAGACGGCAACCGGGCCGGATGCGCTCGCGCAGCGCCAGCGCGTCCTCATGCGTGCGCAAGGTGTATGCCGCTTCGCCGCCCGGGATGCCAAGTCGCCGCGCCCGCGCGCCGGTTGCCAGCAGCAGGCGGTGATAGGGCAGGGACTCGCCCGTATCGAGCATCGCTTGTCGGTTCGAAAGATCGAGCCGCGTCACGCGCGCGGAGCTGCGATGCAGGATACCGAGTTCGGCAAGGCGCGCGGCATCGGCGTTGGGCGAAAAATCCAGCCTCTCCGTCAGGAAGTTTTTGGAGAGCGGCGGTCGCTCGTAAGGCGCGTGCGGTTCCTCGCCGATCAGGACGATGTCGCCCTGCCAGCCATGCTCGCGCAGCGCCACGGCGGCACGCGCGCCGCATTCGCCGGCTCCGACAATGACCATTCCGGGCGAGGATGCCTGCATGGGAAGCCGCTCAGCCCAGATTGATGAAGAGCCGGCCGTCCTCGACCCTCACCGGATAGGTGGCGAGATTGACGCAGACCGGCGCGCCCTTGGCCTGCCCGCTGGTGAAGTCGAAGCGGCCATTGTGCTTCGGGCATTCGATGATATTGCCCATCACCAGCCCGCCGGAAAGATGGATCTTCTCGTGCGTGCATAGCCCGTCAGTGGCGAAGAAGCGGTCGTCCTCGGTGCGGTAGAGCGCGAAGGTGCGCCCGTCATGGTCGAACCGGATCACGTCCTCCGGGTCGATATCGTCGACGCCTGCGACGTCGATCCACAAGTCAGCCATGAAAAGTCCTCTCGCTGTCGGCTTATTCGGCCGGATTGATGGTGGCGCCGTGGTTGTAGGGGACGGCCTGCTTTCCCTCCGGCAGCTTCCGCGCCACGTGATAGGCGGGCTCGCGCACCTGCCGGAACAGCGTGGGAATGATCTCGCGATAGGCGGCGATCGTGCTGGGATAGGGTTTCGGGCAGTCGTCCTTGATCGCCTCGTGCAGGCGCGGCAGCGCGTGATACGGCACCATCGGGAACATATGGTGTTCCACGTGATAGTTCATGTTCCAGTAGAGGAACCGGAAGATCGGGTTCATGTAGACGGTGCGCGTATTCAGCCGATGGTCCAGCACGTCCTCGGCGAGCCCCGCATGCTGGGTGAGGCCGAAGAAGATGGTCATGAACCCCCCGTAGAAAGTCGGCAGCCCGATCAGCATCGCCGGCAATATGCTGCCCATCCAGAAACAGGCGGCAATCACGGCGGCAAGGATCAACAGCCAGGTGCGCGCGACGGCATAGACTTTCCGGCGCTCCATTTCGGGGATGAAGGTCTTTTCCTCCGCGGTCAGGCGGCCGATGGCGTGGAGAAGCAGCGCCTTCACCGTGCGATAGCTGCTTTTCAGCGCGAAGAGGTTGAGGAGGATGCCGATGATGTCCGGCGGGCGCGGCACGGCGATCTCCGGATCGCGGCCGACGATGATCGTGTCGGTGTGATGGCGCGTGTGGCTCCAGCGCCAGACGGTCGGCTCGCGCAGGATCATGAAGCTGGCGATCTGATAGAGCGCCTCGTTCATCCAGCGGGTCTTAAAGGCGGTGCCGTGCCCGGCCTCATGCCAGCGGCTGTCGCTGGAGGAGCCATAAAGCACGCCGTAGACCAGGAAGAAGGGCACCGCCCACCAACTGCCCCAGAAATAGACGCCGCCGGCACCCGACAGGATGAGCGCGGCGAACCAGATGGCGGTATCGCGCAGGGCAGGGCCGTCGCTGCGGCGCATCAGCTCCTTGAGCTGCTTGCGCGGTATAGGGCAGGAATACCATTCGGCCGCTGCAAGGCCGTTGGCTTCAGCCAGGGCGGAATCGCGGCCGATCAGGCTGTAGTCTCTCGGTGTAGGCGTCATGGCGGGCAGACCCTGATAGGTAAAGCGGTCGGCTCTGAGGCCTTTGGCTCAAAATCATCATTTTGATGTTTCATTTTGATGCTAATGATGCAGATATGCCTCCGTCAAGAGATGTCTGGTCACATCCGGCGCATTTCACAACCATCGACGTCTCGACATGCAGAAAAACATCATTTTGATGTCTTTGTCGTTGACCGGACTCCGTCGTGGTCGTAACACTGCGCGCATATCCGTGTGCGCCGAAAGAGGATGAATTGGCCGGTTCGCGACCGAAGATGGATGAAATTGCGCGGCTGGCGGGTGTCTCCAAGGCCACGGTGGACCGCGTGCTCAACAACCGGCACGGTGTGCAGGAGCACACGCGCGCCCATGTTCTGGCCGTGGCGGCCGGCCTCGTCGGCGCGCCGCCCTCTTCCGCCTCGCATCTGGTGCGTCTGGATTTTGTTCTGCCGGCCGGCGAGCGCAACGAATTCATCACCGACCTCGTGCGGCAGGTCGAACGGCAGGTCGCGCGGCGCGACGATGTCGATGTCGTCATCCATCGCGTGCCGAGCATCTCGCCCGAGGCGTTCGCCGCGACCCTTGCCAGCCTGCGTCCGGATTGCCAGGGCGTCGCGCTTCTGGGGCTGGACAGCCCGGCGGTGCGCGAGGCCGTGCGCAAGCTCGTGGCCGCGGGCCTGCCGGTGCTCACGCTGGTGTCCGACATCAGCCATGTCGGCCGCATGAGCTATGTCGGCATCGACAACCGCGCGGCCGGCCGTCTCGCGGGTTATCTCATCGGACGCTTCCTGCCGGGCGCTGCCGGCAAGGTCGCGCTGATTGCCGGCGCGCTCGCCTATCGCGGGCATGAGGAGCGCGAGATGGGCTTTCGCCATCTGCTGCTCGAGAGTTTTCCGCAGCTCGACGTGGTGGGGATACGCGAGGTGCAGGAAGATTCGCAGCGCGCCTATGAGGAAGCGCTGGCGCTGCTCGACGAGCACGACGACCTGCTCGCCATCTACTGCATCGGCGCCGGGCAGGATGGGGTCGGGCGGGCGCTGATCGATCGCGGGCGCGACCAGTCGATCATCTATGTGGCGCACGACCTCACCGACTCCACGCGGCAATATCTGCTGAGCGGCGTGATGGACGCCGCCATCGACCAGAATGCGCAGGTCGAAGCGCGCGAGGCGGTGGA
>Ga0187815_10000729_pt1 | contig 15776 bp, 15 predicted proteins | sample NC_S_5_FD_132962 | JGI IMG/M metagenome (GOLD analysis project Ga0187815, IMG submission 132962) | Wetland sediment microbial communities from Neuse River Estuary, North Carolina, USA - ASW-S_5 | ecosystem: Environmental > Aquatic > Freshwater > Wetlands > Sediment | place: USA: North Carolina...
AACCATGGAGTTGACCGGCGGAGCGCTGGCCCGCCTGCAGGCCCTGACGCCGGAAGGGTTTGCGGCCCGCATCGACCTCTCCATCACGGATGATTGGCCCCTCGCGCAGGCCTTTGTCATTATTTCGGCCGTCACACCCCCGGCAAATCCTGAACGGTGAGACGCAGATTCGCCGCCGGGCTGGGTCAAAACTAAAAATCATTGCTATATCAATGGATTACAAAGTTTTGTTGGCAGCCTTGATTGCGCCGCTGCGAACAACCGTCTAAAACGCCGCAGGCAAGCCAAGTCGACCGAGGAGCGGGTTTCCGGTTCGCGCCGGAATTCGTTCTCAACAACAGAAATAGAGAGCATTTCTTCGGGCGGGACGGGTAACCGATTCGGCCGAGGAAAACGTTCTGCCACCGCGCAGGCCGCGAGCGGAAAAACGGGAAAGCAATGAGCGTGACGTCAGGGACTAAATCAGAGAGCGGATTTGGCGAAACCGTCCGCGTCGTTATCCATGCCCTGCTGATCGCGTTGGTGATCCGCACCTTCCTGTTTCAGCCCTTCAACATTCCTTCGGGATCGATGAAGGCGACGCTTCTGGTAGGCGACTATCTGTTCGTCTCGAAATATTCCTACGGCTACAGCCACTACTCGATCCCGCTGTCGCCGCCCTTGTTCTCGGGGCGCATCTTCGGCTCCGAGCCGGCCCGCGGCGACATCGTCGTGTTTCGCCTGCCGAAGGACGATTCCACCGATTACATCAAGCGCGTGATCGGCCTGCCGGGCGACCGCATCCAGATGAAGGAAGGGCTGCTCTACATCAACGACGTGCCGGTCAAGCGTGAGCGGCTGTCCGACTTCGTCGGCGAAGAGCCCTGTGGTTCCGACGCCATCTCGCGCGTGAAGCGCTGGAAGGAGACGCTGCCGAACGGAGTGAGCTACGAGACGCTCGATTGCGTCGATGTCGGTTTCTACGACAACACCAATGTCTACACCGTACCGGCAGGCCATTTCTTCATGATGGGAGACAACCGCGATAACTCGACTGACAGCCGCGTGCTGTCAGCGGTCGGCTACGTGCCGTTCGAGAACATCATCGGCCGCGCCCAGATGATCTTCTTCTCGATTGCCGAGGGCGAGCATGCCTGGATGTTCTGGCGCTGGCCGACGGCCGTGCGCTGGAATCGCCTTTTCACCATCGTGCGATGAACGACGACACCCCCGTCATCCAGAAACCTGCAAAATCCGGCGACGCAAGCCAACAGCCTGACGCCGCGCCCGCTTCTGCGCCGAAAAAGAAGCAGGGCGCCGGCGCGCGCAAAACCGCGGCGCTCAATTCACTCGAGGCCCGCATCGGGCACAAATTCGCCAAGCGCGCCGGCCTCGTTACCGCGCTGACGCATGTCTCGGCGCTCAACCCGGCCAAACGCAACCGTGCCGACAGCTACCAGCGCATGGAATTCCTCGGTGACCACGTACTCGGTCTCGTCATCTCGGACATGCTCTACAAGGCGTTTCCGAAGGCCGATGAGGGCGAACTATCCAAGCGTCTGGCCGATCTCGTGCGCCGCGAGACCTGCGCGGAGGTGGCAAGGTCGCTTGGCCTGGCCGAGGACATCAAGCTCGGCGCCGTCGGCAATGCCGCAGCCGCCGCGCGGCTGCGCGAGTCCGTGCTCGGCGACATCTGCGAGGCGGTGATCGGCGCGATCTATCTCGATGGCGGTCATCCGGCGGCGGCCGCTTTCGTCGAGCGGCACTGGACCGAGCGAATGCACAAGAACCGCCGCCCGATGCGCGATGCCAAGACCGCGCTGCAGGAATGGGCGCAGTCCAAGGCGCTGCCGACCCCGGTCTATCGCGAAATCGAGCGCACCGGACCGCATCACGATCCACATTTCCGCGTTGCGGTGATCTTGCCGGGCCTGGAGCCGGCCGAGGGCGTCGGCGGCAACAAGCGCGCGGCGGAAAAGAACGCGGCGCTGGCGATGCTCGCTCGCGAAGTCGGCGGCAAATATGAAGGCTGACGAAACGGCGGCGGCCGCGACGCGCTGTGGATTCGTCGCCCTGATCGGCGCGCCCAATGTCGGCAAGTCCACACTGGTCAACGCGCTGGTCGGCGAGAAAGTGTCGATCGTCTCGCGCAAGGTGCAGACGACGCGGGCGCTGATCCGCGGCATCGTCGTCGAGGGCGGCACCCAGATCATCCTGGTCGACACCCCCGGCATCTTCGCCCCGAAGCGCCGGCTCGACCGTGCCATGGTCACCACGGCCTGGAGCGGCGCGCATGACGCCGACCTCGTCTGCGTGCTGCTCGACGCCCGGCTCGGACTCGACACCGAAGCGGAAGCCATCTTCGAAAGGCTGGCCAACGTGGCGCATCCCAGGATGCTGGTGATCAACAAGATTGATCTCGTGCCGCGGGAAAAGCTGCTGGCGCTGGCCAAGGCCGCCAACGACCGCATGAAGTTCGAGCAGACGTTCATGATCTCGGCGCTATCGGGCGACGGAACGGACGACCTGCGCAAGGCGCTTGCCGCCGCGCTGCCGGCGGGGCCGTTCCTGTATCCCGAGGACCAGATGTCGGTCGCGCCGATGCGCCATCTCGCCGCCGAGATCACGCGCGAAAAGATTTATCAGCAGCTCCACCAGGAGCTGCCCTACCAGTCCACGGTCGAGACCGACAGCTGGACCGAGCGCAAGGATAATTCGGTGCGCATCGAGCAGACGATCTTTGTCGAGCGCGAAAGCCAGCGCAAGATCGTGCTGGGCAAGGGCGGCGCCACTATCAAGTCGATCGGGGCTGCGGCGCGCAAGGAGATCGCCGAGATCGTCGGCCATCCCGTGCATCTGTTTCTCTTCGTGAAAGTGCGCGAGGACTGGGGTAACGATCCCGACCGCTACCGCGAGATGGGACTCGAGTTCCCGAAGGAGTAAGCGGGTTCCGCCATGAACATCCCGAAGAATGTCTGGTGGTTCGAAATCCTGCTCTATGCGTCGCTGGTGCTGGATGCGTTGAGCGTGGCGTTCGCGGACCGCACGCCGACCGCCGACATGACCGAGCAGAAGATCGCGGTGAATACCCTCTTTTCGTTGCTGCTGCTGCCGCTCTTCTTCTACCTGATCTGGTTCGCAGCGCGCCGGCGCAAGAGCTGGCCACGCTGGGTGCTGTCGGCTGCGCTGGTCTATTCGCTGATCGGGCTGGCGCAGGTGATCGGCGAGCGCGGTGTGGAGCTCGACGTGTTCGTCGACAGCGTGTCCTGGGTGTTGGGGGCGACGGGGATCTATCTGTCCTTCACAGGCGATGCCAAGGACTGGTTCGATGCGTGACTGATTTGCTCTGTCATCCCGGGGCGGCTCGAAGAGCCGAACTATGGGGCGCTCTTGCGCCCCAGAGAATCTCGAGATTCCGGGTTCGCGCTTCGCGCGCCCCGGAATGACGGTGAGTTGGGCGCCGAATTGCTGTAAACTTCCACCATGGAATGGACCGACGATGGCATCGTGCTGGGCGTGCGGCGGCATGGCGAATCCTCCGCCATTGTCGAACTGCTGACGCGCGGGCATGGCCGGCACCTTGGCCTGGTGCGTGGCGGGGCCGGTTCGCGCATGCGGCCGCTGCTGCAGCCCGGCAACGGCGTGCGCGCGGTATGGCGGGCCCGGCTCGACGAACATCTCGGCACCTACACGATCGAGGGCACAGAGCTGCGCGCCGGCTCGCTGCTGGCGTCCTCGCACGCGGTCTATGGCGTGACGCATCTCGCAGCGCTGGTGCGCCTGCTGCCCGAGCGCGATCCGCATGAGGACATTTACGAGATGCTGGAGCAGACGCTGGACGATTTCGAGGATGCCGGCGGGGCGGCCGCGCATGTGGTGTGCTTCGAGCTTGCCATGCTCGCCGAGTGCGGCTTCGGGCTCGATCTGTCGAACTGCGCCGCCACCGGTGAGACCGACGATCTGATCTACGTCTCGCCGAAATCCGGCGGTGCGGTATCGCGCAGGGCCGGCGAGCCCTGGCGCGATCGCCTGTTGCGGTTGCCGGCCTTTTTGCGCGAGGGCGGGGGCGGCGCCAACGGCTTCACGGACGAGGATTTGCAGGACGGCTTCCGGCTCACCGGCCTGTTTCTGCTCCGCCACGTGCTGGAGCCGCGCGGGCAGGGCCATTCCGACGCCCGCGAGGGCTTCATCAACGCGGTGCTGAAACGGCGGCTCCGGCTGGCGCAGCCGTGAATGCTGGGCTAAGAACCGGGACCTGACATCACCAGTGCCCGGCGTGCCCATTACCGACAAGCGACAATTCATCCCCCGCATCGAGTCCATGCGCGGTATAGCTGCGCTGACCGTTGCGCTCATGCACGTCTCCAATTCCTGGACTGCTTTTTCCTTTGCGGAATTGCCCGGGCGCAACGTGCTCGACCGGGTAGGGCTGTTCACCATCCACGCCCTGAGCAACGGCTATGGTGCGGTGGTCGCGTTCTTCGTGATCAGCGGCTTTGTGCTGGCCCGTTCGCTGGACCGCAACTTCGAAATCCGCCGCTTCGTGACCGCCCGCGTGTTCCGGCTCTACCCGGCTGCGATCGTGACCATCGCCATCTTTGCCGCGATCTATTACGCCTTCGGCTTCACCGTGTACGAGAAGGCGTCGTTTGCGCCGCTCAACATCCTCGCCAACATGCTGATGGTGCATGTCGATATCGACGTGGCGATGTGGTCGATGAAGGCGGAGCTGGCGGCAACCCCGCTGATCATTCTCTGCGTCTGGCTGTTCCTGCGATATGGCGCACGGCCATTGATCGTGATCGCCGTCGTGCTGTTCGGGCTCGCCTTTGTCGGCCAATTCTCCAGAGCGCTGGGCGATGACACCAATCTTGCACCGATCTTCGCCTTTCCGGTGGGCATTCTCGTGCACTTCCGGGGCCGGGAGCTGGCCGAGAAACTGACGCCGGCGGCGGTCACGCTGCTCGCGATCGCCTCCGTTGCGATCTTCTGCGCCTGCTCGTTCTTCAAGCCCACGGGGACATGGACATTGCTGGTGCAATGCCTGTCGGCGGCCACTCTGGTGATGCTGATTGCCTGGCGCGCCGAGGCGGCGATCTTCACGCCGCTCGATCTCGCGATCGTCAGGTTCTACGGCAGGATCTCCTACAGCTTCTATCTGCTGCATCCGCTCACCCTATGGATCGCGGGTTGGTGGACCATCTATGCGATCAAGCAGTTCGAGGACGTACCGGTGACCCTGATCGTCGCCGCGGCCTTTGTTTTCTCGCTTCTGATGGCCACGCCGCTGACCTGGCTGTCGTGGCGGTTCGTGGAGCTGCCGGCCATGAACAAATTGCGCTCGGCGCCGGCATCCCGCTCGCCGGTTCCGGCGGCCAGCGGGTGACTTGATACCGGCAAATTCCTGTCGTATCCGAACCCCGAGGTTTCGTAGCGTCTCCGTGCAGCCTAGATTGAGCTGCTGATTCGCAATCGATTCGACCCATCAAAAATTCAGAACGGCTCCTATGGGAAAGCAAATCACTCCGCCGGAACCGGCCGAGGTCCACGAGGTCATGCTGCGCGATGCGCTGGAAGAGCGCTATCTCGCTTATGCGCTCTCGACCATCATGCATCGCGCGCTGCCGGACGCCCGCGACGGCCTCAAGCCGGTGCACCGGCGGATCCTCTACGGCATGCATCAGCTGCGGCTCGACCCCGGCGCCGCCTTCAAGAAATCCGCCAAAATCGTCGGCGACGTGATGGGCTCGTTCCATCCGCATGGCGACCAGGCGATCTACGACGCCATGGTGCGCCTCGCGCAGGACTTCAACTCGCGCTACCCGCTGGTCGACGGCCAAGGCAATTTCGGCAATATCGACGGCGATAATCCCGCCGCCTACCGCTACACCGAAGCGCGCATGACCGATGTCGCGCGGCTCTTGCTCGAAGGCATCAACGAGGACGCCGTCGAGACGCGGCCCAATTACGACGGCCAGTCCAAGGAGCCGGTGGTGCTGCCCGGCGGCTTCCCGAACCTGCTCGCCAACGGCGCACAGGGCATCGCGGTCGGCATGGCGACCGCGATCCCTCCGCACAATGCGGCCGAGCTGTGCGATGCCGCGCTGCATCTGATCGAGAAGCCCGAGGCCAAGTCGAAGTCGCTATTGAAATGGGTCAAGGGCCCGGACTTCCCGACCGGCGGTATCGTGGTCGATTCCAAGGAGGCGATTACCGAGGCCTATGTGACCGGGCGCGGCTCGTTCCGTACCCGCGCCAAGTGGAAGCAGGAAGAGGGTGCCCGCGGCACCTGGGTCATCGTCGTCACCGAAATTCCGTGGCTCGTGCAGAAGTCGCGGCTGATCGAGAAGATCGCCGAGCTGCTCAACGAGAAGAAGCTGCCGCTGGTCGGCGACATCAGGGATGAGTCGGCCGAAGACATCCGAATCGTGATCGAGCCGCGCGCCAAGACGGTCGATCCGGAACTCCTGATGGAGTCGCTGTTCAAGCTCACCGAGCTCGAAAGCCGCATCTCGCTGAACCTCAACGTCCTGATCAAGGGCAAGATCCCGAAGGTCGTGGGGCTCGCCGAATGTTTGCGCGAATGGCTCGACCATCTGCGCGACGTGTTGATCCGCCGCACCAATTTCCGCAAGGGCCAGATCGAGAACCGGCTGGAGATCCTCGGCGGCTACCTGATCGCCTATCTGAACATCGACAAGGTGATCAAGATCATCCGCACCGAAGACGAGCCGAAGCCCGCGCTGATCAAGGCCTTCAAGCTTACGGAAATGCAGGCCGATGCCATCCTCAACATGCGCCTGCGATCTTTGCGCAAGCTTGAGGAGATGGAGATCAGGACGGAGGACAAGGACCTCCGCAACGAACTTAAGGGCATCAAGTCGCTGCTCGGCTCGGAACCCCTGCAATGGGAGAAGGTCGGCGAGCAGGTCAAGAAGGTCCGCGACATGTTCGGGCCGAAGACGCCGCTCGGCAAGCGCCGCACGCAATTCGCTGATGCGCCCGAGCACGATCTTGCCGCGATCGAAGAGGCCTTTGTCGAGCGCGAGCCGGTGACGGTCGTCATCTCCGAGAAGGGCTGGGTCCGAACCATGAAGGGCCATGTCGCCGACCTCTCGAGCCTCTCCTTCAAGACCGACGACAAGCTCGACCACGCCTTCTTTGCCGAGAGCACGTCAAAACTGCTGGTGTTCGCCACCAACGGCAAATTCTATTCGCTCGACGTGGCAAAACTGCCGGGCGGCCGCGGCCATGGCGAGCCGATCCGCATGTTCATCGACATGGATCAGGATGCCGCCATCGTCTCGCTGTTCGTCAACAAGGGCGGCCGCAAGTTCCTGGTTGCCAACACCGACGGCCAGGGCTTTGTCGTCAGCGAGGACGATTGCGTCAGCAACACCCGCAAGGGCAAGCAGGTGATGAATATCGATGCGCCGGTGGAGGCCTGCGCGATCGCCACTGTGGCCGGCGACACCGTCGCCGTGATCGGCACCAACCACAAGATGGTGCTGTTCCCGCTGGACCAGGTGCCGGAGATGGCCCGCGGCCGCGGCGTGCGGCTGCAGAAATATACCGGCGCCAAGTTGTCCGACGTGGCCGTGTTCGACTCCAAGGCGGGCCTGTCGTGGAAGGATTCCGCCGGCCGCGATCAGGGCATGAGCCTGAAGGAGCTGTCCGACTGGCGCGGCACCCGCGCCGACGCCGGCCGTCTCGCGCACGGCCTGCCGAAGTCGAACAAGTTCAATCGCGGGGTGGAGTAGCCTCGGAACGCCGGAACCTGTTAGGCTGGGCTCGTTGCGAGAGTCCTCCCAGACCGGTTTCGGCCCATGCGGCGACGCCAGTTCATTGCACTCGCCGGCGCGGCGGTCCTCTGGCCGCGCGCCGCCCGTTCCCAGGCGGCGAAGATGCCGGTCGTCGGCGTCCTATTGTTGGGCAACCCGGACCCCGCCATCTTCGTCAAGGGATTTCGGGAAGCGCTCGCCGAAGCCGGGTATGTCGAAGGCCGGAACGTCCGACTTGAAATCCGCTCCGCCGAGGGCAAGACGACGCTGCTGTCCGAGCGCGCCGCCGAACTGGTTCGGCTCAAGGTCGATGTCATTGTCACGTCGCTGACACCCACGGCGCTCGCCGCCAAGCAGGCGACCTCGGACATTCCGATCGTGATGGCGGCGGCCGGCGATCCCGTCCAGACCGGACTGGTCGCCAGCCTGACGCGGCCGGGCGGCAATATCACCGGCGTTTCGGCGGCAAGCGCCAAGATCGCCGGCAAGAGTCTGGAACTCGTGCGCGAAGTGCTTCCGTCTGCACGCCGCCTCGCAGTGCTCGCGGCGCAGAGCGATCCGTTTTCAGGGCCTTTCGTCGAGCAGGTGAGCGAAAGCGCCAGGGCATTGAACTTCGAGGTCGAGCCGGTGCTCGTGGCCTTGGATACGCCGCTGGATGCTATCGTTGAAGGATTTTCCCGCAACCGGATTGATGCGCTCATCGTGCAGGGCGGCATGTTGCGCAAGGATCTGTTCGACCTCGCGATCAAGTATCGTCTCCCGTCCTTTTCCACCAACAATCAGATCGCAAGAGCAGGCGGTCTTGCGACCTATTCGGCGAGCGGCTCCGAAATTCAGCGTGCCGCCGTGGACTATGTCGACAAGATACTGAAGGGCCGCAAGCCGGCCGATTTGCCGGTGGCGCTTCCCACCAGGTTCGAGCTGGTGATCAATCTCAGGACCGCCAAGGCGATCGGGCTGACCCTTGCCCCTTCCTTGCTCGCGCGCGCCGATGAGATCATTGAATGAGCGTCTGCGTGGTGGTGAACTGGTCAGGGCAGGGAGGACGACATGATTGCTCGTTGCGTGATGATCGCCGCCGCTCTCGCGCTGTTGCCGGTCGCCGTCCACGCTCAGACCATCCCCGGCGCGCTGCCGGAATCGGCGCAGGCGCTCGCCAATGGCGAATGGCCCGCCTATGCCGGCACCTACGCCGCCGCGCGCTATTCGCCGCTGACACAGATCACAAAAGACAACGCGAAGGATCTGCGCGTCGTCTGGCGCTGGAAATCGCCCGACAACGCGCTCCACGACGCAAGGCCGTCGATCGGTCCAAGCTTCGCCAATGAGTCGACGCCGCTGATGGTCGGCGGCGTGCTCTACACCTCGACCTCGCTGTCTCAGGTCGCCGCCATCGACGCCGCCACGGGCGAGACCAAATGGGTGTTCGATCCCAAGATTTATGAGAACGGCCTCGGCATGCCCGCCAATCTCGGCTGGCTGCACCGCGGCGTCGCCTACTGGAAGAACGGCGACGAGGAGCGCATCATCATGCTCACGGCATTCGCGCAGATGTATGCGCTGGATGCGAAGACGGGAAAGCCCGTCACCGGCTTCGGCAAGGACGGCCATGTCGATCTCACGCAGGGCCTGCGCATTCCCGTCGATCCCAATTACTACACCATGACCTCGCCGCCGGTGATCGTGCGCGGCGTTATCGTGGTCGGTTCGTCCGTGTTCGACTTCTGGGGCAAGCGGCCGCCGCCGCCGGGCGACGTCCGTGGCTTCGACGTCGTCACCGGCCGCCAGCTCTGGACCTTCAACACCGTGCCGCAGGGCGAGCAGCCCGGCGTCGAGACCTGGGAGAAGAATTCCTGGAGGGATACCGGCAACGCCAATGTCTGGGCGCCGATGAGCGCGGATGAGGAGCTCGGCTACGTCTATCTGCCGGTGACGACGCCGAGCAACGATTACTACGGTGGCCATCGCCCGGGCGACGGGCTCTATGGCGAGAGCCTGGTCTGTATCGAGGCCGCGACCGGCAAGAAGGTCTGGCACTTCCAGCTCGTGCATCACGGCCTGTGGGACTACGACCCGCCCGCCGCGCCGAACCTGATCGACCTCACTGTCGACGGCAGGAAGATCAAGGCGGTGGCGCAGCCGACCAAGCAGGCGTTTCTCTATGTATTCGACCGCGTCACGGGAAAACCGGTTTGGCCGATCGAGGAGCAGCCGGTGCTGGCCTCGACCGTGCCTGGCGAAGTGGCTTCGAAGACGCAGCCGATCCCGTCGAAACCGGCGCCGTTCGACCTGCAGAGCGCGCGCGACGAGGACCTGATCGACATCACGCCGCAGATTCACAAGGAGGCGATCGACATCGCCAATTCCTTCGACCGCGGCGGCTTGTTCACGCCGCCGTCGCGGCGCGGCACCATCGCCGTGCCCGGCAATGCCGGCGGCGCCAGCTGGTCGGGTGCAGCGATCGATCCTGACACCAACATGCTCTATGTCGGCACCTACCGCATTCCTTCTCTCATCAAGATCGAGAAACCTGAGCCGTGGCAGGGCTCGTATGATTTCATTGGCCTCGCCCAGACCTGGCTTCCGGGCCCGCGCGGCCTGCCACTCCTGAAGCCGCCGTTCGGCAGCATCGTTGCCATCGACATGAATTCCGGCGAGCACCGCTGGCGCATCCCGGTCGGCCGCAGCATCGCCATGCCCTCGGTGTGGCGCGTGGCGCCGTCGAGTGATTTTGGCCTGCCGTCGCGAAGCTGGGCGCTGGTGACCAGGACGGTCATGATCGTCGTGCAGATGGGCTTCACCGGCCCACCGCACTTCGTGCCCGGCTTCAATCTGCCGCTGTGGGACATGCGGAATGTCGACCCGCATCTGTGGGTCTACGACAAGACAACCGGCGAAAAGCTGGCCGAAATCGAACTGCCCGCCAACGCGACGGGATCGCCGGTCACCTACATGGCCGCCGGCAAGCAGTTCATCGCCTTTCCCGTCGGCGGCGGCGGTCTGCCCGAAGAGCTGGTCGCCGTCGCCCTGCCGTGACCCCGCATGAATTCGTAGCATGGGCGCGGTTGCGTGGTCCGCCATTCCGACTTAACCTTTTCCGCGGGGATCAAGCAGGCTCCCCATCAGACGGCCTTACCGTCCAAGCTCTGCGCAGCACTCGTTGAGTGAGGATTGCGCATGGACGCCAGGATGACGGCTCAACCGCACACGGCAACCCGTTCCTCGCTGATTGCGCTGCTCTATGCGGCGCGCGCGCTGCGCGGCTTCGGCGACGGCTTTGCCGTCCTTATCCTGCCGGCCTACATGACCGCGCTCGGCTTCGACGCGGCAGCGGTCGGCATTGTCGCCACCGCCTCGCTGCTCGGCACCGCGCTGCTCACCCTCGTCATCGGCTGGATCGCGCCGCGCTTCGACCTGCGCGCGCTGCTGCTGCTCGGCGCTGCCCTGATGACCACCACGGGCCTCGCCTTTCCCAATGTCGAGCATCTCACCCTGATTGCGCTGGTCGCGTTCATCGGCACGGTCAATCCATCGGCCGGCGACCTTGGCGTCGCGGTGCCGCTGGAGCACGCCGTGCTGGCGCGCACCGCCTCCGACGAGCTGCGCACACAGGTGTTTGCGCGCTACAGCCTGATCGGCGCGCTCTGTGCCGCCGTGGGCTCGCTCGCCGCCTCGCTGCCCGATTTCCTCGTCGCCTCCGGCAGTACGCAGCTCGGCGCTTTCCGGCTGATGTTCTACGCCTATGCCGCGCTCGGCATCATCTGCGCGCTGCTGTACCGTCAGGCCCCGCATGCCCGCGCCGAGGAGAAGACGCAGGCGCCGCTCGGCCCGTCGCGCGGCACGGTCTACAAGCTCGCCGCGTTGTTCTCCATCGATGCCTTTGCCGGCGGCTTCGTCGCGCAGTCGCTGCTGGTGCTCTGGCTGTTCCAGCGCTTTGACCTGTCGCTGTCGGCCGCGGGCGTGTTCTTCTTCTGGGCGAGCACGCTGTCAGCCTTTTCCTATCCGGTCGCCGCCTGGATCGCGCGGCGTATCGGCCTCGTCAACACCATGGTGTTCACCCACATACCCTCCAGCGTCTTCCTGATCCTGGCGGCCTTCGCACCAAATCTCTACGTCGCGCTGGCGCTGTTATTGCTGCGCGCGGCGTTGTCGCAGATGGATGTGCCGACCCGCACCTCCTATGTCATGGCGGTGGTGACGCCGCCCGAGCGGCCGGCCGCGGCCAGCGTCACCGCGGTGCCGCGCAGCCTTGCCTCCAGCATCAGCCCGGCGATTGCGGGCGTGCTGCTGACGACGAGCTTCTCCGGCCTGCCGCTGGTGGTCTGCGGTGCGCTGAAGATCGCCTACGATCTGGCGCTGCTGTTCTCGTTCCGCCACATCAAGCCGCCGGAAGAGCAGGGGTAGGCTTCGTATCAGATGTGATAGTATTCGTCCCACGAAAGGCTATATCGGGCGGAAGCGCGTCCGGAGACGACAGCCATGCACTCCCATTCCCTCGACCAGTGGACCCACGACCACGTCTTCCTCGGCTCGAAACACACCCGGAACGAGCGCCGCACCTGGTTCGTCGTCGTCCTCACCGCGGTCATGATGGTCGGCGAGATCGTCGCCGGCACCCTGTTCGGCTCGATGGCGCTGCTCGCTGACGGCTGGCATATGGCAACGCACGCCACTGCGCTCGGTATCGCGGCACTGGCCTATCTGTTCGCCCGCCGCCAGGCGCGCAACACGCGCTTCACTTTCGGCACCGGAAAATTCGGCGACCTCGCCGCCTTTGCCAGCGCCGTGATCCTCGGCATCATCGCGATCCAGATCGCCTTCGAAAGCGTCGAGCGGCTGGTGAATCCGGTGGCGATCGCCTATCGCGAGGCGATCGCGGTTGCCGTGCTCGGCCTTGCCGTCAATCTCGTCAGCGCCTTCCTGCTGCGCGAGGAGCATGACCACGACCACCATCACGGTCATGGGCATGACCACGCGCACGGCCACGATCACGCGCATCGCCACCACGACAACAATCTCCGCGCCGCTTACGTCCACGTCCTGGCGGATGCCGCCACCTCCGTGCTCGCCATCGCGGCGCTGGTGACCGCCGCCTGGCTGCGATGGACCTGGGCGGACCCGCTCGTCGGCATCGTCGGCGCGGCCGTGATCGCGAACTGGGCCATTGGACTACTGCGCTCTTCCGGCAGCGTGCTGCTCGACGTCAACAACGCCGGCAAGATGGAAGGCTTGATCCGCCAGCGTCTGGAGACGCGCGGCGACCAGGTCACCGATTTGCACCTCTGGCAGATCGGCCCCGGCCACCGCGCCGCGGTGGTCTCGCTTGTCTCTGACCAGCCGCTGCCGCCCTCGGACTACAAGCGAAGGCTGAGCGGCATGCATGGCCTGAGCCATGTCACGGTTGAGGTGGAAACCTGCCCGCACGGGCGAGAGGGGCATTGCTGAACCGTGGCCGGTAAGATGGGTTTCGCTCGCGCTCAACCCATCTACAGTCTGAAAGCCACGTGCGCTGACCTCATCCTGAGGAGCCGCGAAGCGGCGTCTCGAAGGATGGGCCGCGGGGGCCTCACAGTTCGAGACGCCTGCTGACGCAGGCTCCTCACGATGAGGGGATAGAGCGATCAGGCTTGACAGTCTCCAATATATCGATAATTCTGGATATATGGAATCCGAACAAGCCATCCTCGCCTTGGCAGCGCTGGCGCAAACGACGCGCCTTGCCGTCTTCCGGCTCCTGGTCCGGCACGAGCCGGATGGGCTCGCCGCCGGCGACATCGCCAAGGCGCTGGCTGTCCCCCAGAACACGATGTCGGCACATCTGGCCGTGCTGGCGCGCGCAGGTCTTGTGATGAGCGAACGGAAGAGCCGTTCGATCATCTATCGCGCCGATCTGAAGACCTTTGCGGCGCTGACGTCGTTCATGGTCGAGGATTGTTGCGGCGGCCGTGCCGAATTGTGCATACCCGCAGCCGCGTGCAGGCCCGCGCGCGGCAGGCGCAAGGCGAGGGGCCGGGAGGAGGCGTTATCATGAAAAGACTTCACCTTCACGTCGCGGTCGACGATCTCACGCAGTCGATCGGTTTCTATTCGGCGCTGTTCGCCGCCGAGCCGACGGTGGTCAAGACTGATTACGCAAAGTGGATGCTGGAAGATCCCCGGGTCAATTTCGCGATCTCGACGCGAGGTCGCAAGGCGGGTCTCGATCATCTCGGCATTCAGGTCGAAAGTGCAGACGAGCTTCAGGAAGTCTACGCACGGCTGCACAAGGCAGGCGGCGAAGTGATCGAGCAGGGGCAGGTAGCCTGCTGTTACGCGCGATCGGAAAAGGCCTGGATCGACGATCCCGCAGGCATTGCCTGGGAGACGTTCTTCACCACTGGGGAGAGCACCCAGTACGGCAATGGTACCGGCGAACGCGGGGCACGTATTGCAGGCGAGAAGTCGGGCGCATGCTGCGCACCGCCAGCCGCAAGCACCGCCTGCTGCTGATGTCCGAGTTCGACCTGCCGCGGCGGCTGGTGGCCGAGATGCTCGGCACCGCCTTGCTGGTCGCCACCGTCGTCGGTTCCGGCATTATGGCGGAAGCGCTGACCAAGGATGTGGCGCTGCAGCTCCTCGGCAACACGCTGCCGACCGGTGCCATTCTCGTCGTGCTCATCACCATTCTCGGCCCTGTGTCGGGCGCGCATTTCAATCCGGCCGTCTCGCTGGTGATGGCACTGAAGGGAGAACTGCCCGCAAGTGACGCGGCGCGCTATGCGGCCGTGCAGATCCTTGGCGGCATCGCCGGTACTGTGATGGCGCACGCGATGTTCGCCATGCCGCTGTTCGATTTCTCCATGAAGGTGCGAACCGGCAATGCGCAATGGCTGGCTGAGGCCGTCGCCGCCTTCGGGCTGGTCGCCACCATCCTGGCTGGCGTGCGCTTCAACCGGCCGGCGGTGCCCTGGCTGGTCGGCTTGTACATCACGGCCGCATACTGGTTCACGGCATCGACGTCGTTCGCCAATCCCGCCGTTGCGATTGCGCGGTCGCTGACCAATACGTTTTCGGGCATCCGCCCCGTCGATCTCCCGGGGTTTATTGCCAGCGAGCTCGTCGGCGCCGTGGTTGCATTGATGCTGATGAGCTGGCTGCTGCGCGGGGCGCGCGCGGCCGCTCCTGTGACAAAAGAGGTTTCGCCATGACCGTCACGATCTATCACAACCCCGCCTGCGGCACCTCGCGCAACACGCTGGCCATGATTCGGCAAAGCGGCGAGGAGCCGGAGGTGATCGAATATCTGAAGACGCCGCCAAGCCGCGAACGTCTCCGCGAACTGATCAAGGCGATGGGCATCTCCGTGCGCGCGCTGCTGCGCGAGAAGGGCACGCCCTATGCCGAGCTCAACCTCGCCGATCCCAAATGGAGCGATGAGGAGCTGATCGATTTCATGCTCGCGTATCCGATCCTGATCCAGCGTCCCATCGTCGTCACGGCAAAGGGCGTGCGGCTGTGCCGGCCGTCGGAGCTGGTACTCGATCTGCTCGACAAGCCGGTGACGTCGTTCGTGAAGGAGGACAGCGAGCTCGTGGGGAAGAAGAGCGGCAAATGAGCTGTCGTCCCGGCGAAGGCCGGGACCCATAACCACCGATATCGATTGTTGAAGCACGCTGGAGCTCCAGCTTTGCATGACCACGCGCGTCGTGGTTATGGGCCCCGGCCTTCGCCGGGGCGACAACGGAATGTGCGACGCCGACTGTTGCAAATTCAGCACGACGGGCAAATCACCACTTCTGTCTTTCGGAATGTATGTCAAGTCGTCAACGGAAAAATATTCCGCTTTTCAGAACATTCAAATCGTGGCAAAACCCTCTCAGCCCGCGCCACCATGGGGGACGTTTCGCGATCGTCACGTAGCGTTGGTGCGGGTTGCGATGGACGCTGCGGCGTCAGGCGGGCTTGCTCGCCGGGCGAAACGTTCGCAGCGGACGGCGAAGTCGTGTGGTCCTGGCGCCGCGACCGTGGCGTCTATCC
>Ga0187815_10000730_pt1 | contig 15776 bp, 16 predicted proteins | sample NC_S_5_FD_132962 | JGI IMG/M metagenome (GOLD analysis project Ga0187815, IMG submission 132962) | Wetland sediment microbial communities from Neuse River Estuary, North Carolina, USA - ASW-S_5 | ecosystem: Environmental > Aquatic > Freshwater > Wetlands > Sediment | place: USA: North Carolina...
CGCGGCGCCGCGGCCGACCAGGTCAAGGACGCCGGCATCCCGGTCGCAATCGACGGTGCGGTCCGCATCGCCCACAACAAGGTCGCGGTGATCGACCGCGACCGGGTCATCGAGGGCAGCTTCAACGCCTCGGTCGCGGCGATGAGCAACGCCGAGAACACCAATCTGGTGATTTCGCCGGCGGTCGCCGAAGCCTATCGCGCGCAATGGATCCTGCGCGCCGCGCAATCCCAACGCTATGTCGACCGCAGCCACTCCTGCGCGGCCAAACTCCGCGACGCTGAGATCCATCGCCAGAGCCGGCCCAGCCCGCTGGTGGCAATGACGTCCGCCGCGGACCGATTTTAAGCGTCCGCCTTTTCGAAAAAAATTGGCGCGCCCGAGAGGAGTCGAACCCCCAACCCCCAGATCCGTAGTAAGCTGGTGCTTGGGCTCTGGTCCGCCAATTATCGCCATAAGCCGCAAATTCCGTTGTATTCTGGCAGGACCACCTGATTGAATATTCGCCAGATAGCGCCATGCGGACCCCCAGCGGACCTAAACATTGGGTCCGCGGTGGGTCCTGAAGAGATGGGTGCCGGCGATCGGAGGGCGGGATGCGCGTCCCGCCCGTTGCCGTCCGCGCAGGCGAAGGTCCCTTGATCGAACCCACAGCGGGCGGTCAGGCTCGTCGGCGGGAACTGGTCTTCATGCCCCATTGCGGCCTGCGCCAGAAAAAAGCCTTCGGCGAACCAGGTTGGGTAGAGCAGCGCTTGGTCCTGCTGATCCACCAGCACAGCGCCGAGGCCCGGCAATCCGGGAACGCCGAGCCGGCGAAGACGTTACCGGTTGCGGGGGCTGCGAAGAGCCGGTTGTTGATGGTATCGCAGCCGCTCCTCGGGTTGCACCTTCTCCGCTAGCCGATGCCGCGGGACGGCGGTCGGGAGCGGACGCGGCAGGACGAGCAGGGGCAATCGACCGCCGCCGTCGCTGGCGCAAGCACCACGGCCGATGCGGGGGCTACGTTGCGCAGCACTTGTCGAATCGCACGGATTTCAGGGCTGATCGGCTTGGCGATCGCGCTGCTGCCTATCCCTGCGGTGGCGGATTACCTCCTACATCGGGGCGATGGGCTGGAAATTGATGTTTCTGGCGAGCCGGCGTTGAGCCGGCGCGTGTCGATTGACGACAACGGCAAGATCTACCTGCCGCTGATTGAGGGCCTCAACGCGGCTGGTCTCTCGGTGGCGCAGTTGCAGCTGAAGGTGCGAGATCTGCTGCTCGCCCGGAATTTGCAGAACCCCGAGGTGACGGTCAAAATTGTCGAATACCAGCCGGTCTATGTCGACGGTGCGGTGACCTATCCCGGCTCCTATTCGTACCATCCGGGGCTCACCGTGCGCGAGGTCGTGGCCCAAGCAGACGGCTACGACATCGTGCAGCGGCCCGAGACCGCGCGGCTGTCGGGGGAGCTGGTCAGCCAGGCGTTGCGGGCCGAACGGCTGCAAGCGGCGCTGGAGGGCCGAACCCAGATTGATATCACGCATCTGCCGACGGTCCCGATCACGCCGGCGAATTTGTCCGAAATCGTCGCGGTGGAGACCCAGCGGCTGAAAGCGGAGCAGGACGACAATAACAAGGAAAAAGCCCACCTGGAGCAAATGATCCAGGCGACGCGCGAGGAGATTGCCGCCTTGGAACAGGCGCGCCAGGAAGGGACGCGAGAGGTCGCGCAACTGCGCGGCGACGCCTCGAACGCGCGCCAGATGCTGGGAAAAGGTATGGTGCAGTGGACACGCGTCCTGGACCAGCAGCAGGCATTGTCCGGCGCTGAATTCAGGCTGTTCGATGTGACGGCGCGAGCGACCGGCGCCCGCATCGATTTGGAGAAGCTGGCCAGACAGTGGCAGAAGACGACCGACGAACGCAGGGTCAAAAACTTGCAGGAACTCGAGACGACGCTCCTGGAACTGGCAACGACGCAGCTCCGTCTCTCGGCCCAACGCGAGGGGCGGCCGGGCCGGGCGACGATGCGGGAGGAATCCAACGGCGATCGCGCCGCTCGCCAGTTCCTGATCCTTCGCAAAACGGAAAGCGATAACCAACAACGCATCGCCGCTGACGAAAGTGCCGAACTGCTGCCGGGCGATTGGGTCGAGGTCTCCGAGAAGACGGCAAGCGCACCCGCCGCGGCGCCGGCGCGGGCAGAATCCACAACGAACAAAGGACCGCGACACTAATGAAGCGCGCCGGATAACGGCGCCGCGGAGGGGGGCCTACTACGGTGCGCGGCCACCCTCTCCCTTGCCGAACGCATCCACGCCGCCACCGTCCCTAGCACAAACCAGAAGAACCACTGAAATTGCAGGTAGTCGAGCAGGTTGTCGGCGTACGAGACCGCGAGATAAGAGACGCAAGCCGCGGCCATGATGATCGCGCCATCGCGATCATGCGCTAGGCCTTTGCGCAGCTGTGTTAAGAGCGCGAAAAAGATCGCGAAGAATGCCGTGATGGCAAATAGCCCCGTCTCGAAGTAGAGCTGCAATAAGGTGTTGTGGGCGCCGACACCGGAAACATTGCTCCCCCGCGGAAAGAAAAGCGGCACGTAGGATTGATAGAGATCGAGCCCGTGGCCGAGCAGGATCGCCGGATTATCGGCCATCCATTGCAGGGTGTTTGCCCACAGCAGTTCGCGCCAGGCCAGGGAATTCAGGTGTTGAAAGCCGATATCGGTGTTCCCCGTGTAGAGATCGTTGATCCGATCCGAAATCCCGGGGACGAACAGAACGACCGGAACTGCGGCGACCAAAACAAACCATCGCCGGTCGATGAAGAGTGCATAACTGAACCAGATCAAAACATAGCGACCCAGGCACCGCGTGCTTTGGTGAACGCCAGCAGGATCAGCAGCAGTATCACGTAGCCGTACAGCGACCATCTGTGCATTCGCCTGAGGCGAACCAGGGTCGAGCGGGTGAGGAAAAGGACAAGCGCGATGTCGCTTACGATGAAGTAGGCGAAGATGTTCGGATGACTGAAGCTGCCCTGGATGCGCTCCGGTCCGAATAGGACATCGGGCATCATCGCCAGTTCGGCGAGGCCCCACACCGTTGGCACAAGCGACGATAACAGGGCAATCCATAGACACGGCGCTGCGGTCTTGCGGTCATGCACAATTGCGAGCGAAGGAGAAGACGGCGGCACAGGTCGCCAGCGTCGAAAGCAATTTGACTCCGTGTGCCGGATCCGACCCGTGAACCAGAGACGCGAGCGCGGCCAAGAGAAAACCGCCCCAGGCGAGCACAGGAGGCGACAGGAAGGCACGCGGCGCATGAACTAAGGCAGTCAGGGCGAGCCCGATCACGAGCAGATTAACCGCGGCACCGGGTCCCATCGACTGGTGGAAAGCAGTTTTCACCCAATCGAAACCGCGATCGCAAGACGGGCGGATCAGCATCACCGCCAGCAACACCCGGCGAACGCCAAATAGCACGGATACGAGCAAAATAACTCCGGTACTCGCCAGAGCCATCACCGCGGCCATCAACAGCGTACCCCATCAGCTTTCGGACCAAGGTGCTGTTATCCGCCGACAACGCCACCCGCGAGGCGGAACAGCATCCGGCCGACCGGCCAAGTCCGCGCCAGCCTCCTAACATAACGCTTTGGATCGAAAACGAGCCGGCAGCGTCCGAGCAAAATCGCGCGCGCGGCCCGGCTCTCGTCGCAATCGAGCAATTGACGCGCATACTCGAGCAACAGGAAGTTCGCATACCGCTCCGCACTGCCGACCAGCCGGGGCGGAACGCTGCCGGTGTGGATCATCTCGGGAAGCCGCTCGACAAAGAACGGGAAGATGGGCTTTGGCCTGTTGCTCTCCCCGGCTCCTCGCTGCGGCCGATCGAAATACATGGCAGTCGGCCGCGCGGTGTAGAGGAAAGTTCCTCGACAAGCGAGTCGACACCAGGTGTCCACGTCCTCGCCGCTGGGAATGCCTTGCGGAAACAGCCCTGACGCGACCAATTGGTCGCGCCGGATCAGCACCGAGCTCGCACTCGCAGGGTAGCCGCCATGGGCCAAAGCGAAGCGGAAGTAATCCTCGATCCGCTGCGGCTTGACGGCAGGGTCGATCAGCGGACGGCCGGCACGGCTCTGAAGCCGGACATTGCTGAAGGCAAGCACCACGTCCGTGTCCGATGCCGCTGCAAGCAGAGTTTCGAGATGATCGGGCGACCAGAAGTCGTCGGCGTCGATGAGCGCGATCCATGAGCCGCGCGCTGCCGAAATGCCGGTATTGCGGGCAGCGGCCGCCCCGGCATTCTGTTGCCGCATCAGCCGAACACGCCGATCGGCAGTCGCCGCGACGATCTCCCCACCAGCGTCAGTCGAACCGTCGTCGACAACAATGGCCTCGAAATCCTTGAGGGACTGGGACAGCACCGAAGAAAGGCTTCGCCCGATCGTGTCCGCTTTATTGTAGAGCGGGATGACTACCGACAACCTAACAGTATCGAGCGACATCTTCGGCCTTCCAAGGGCTGAGGGATTGAACGCTCTCCCATTCAAACTCTGTACCGTAAATTTTTTGGCTCCCGCCGCAGCTGAAAAGCGTGACGAGGCCATTTTGTGGCTCGGCGCCCGGCAATAGCCACCCGGGAAAGCGAGTAGCGCACCCTCGTTAGAAACACTCTCGAAGTGTCTTCGGCATGTTGGCCAACCGATTATTGACAGGCGAAAAGACGACGCTCATCCTCTCGCGTAGGTTTTGCGCGTCCCTTGTGATTAGATGGGATGAGCGACCGGCGGGGGTGAATGCCGAAATGCATATGGCATGTCTGCTATGTTGCTTTTGCGAGATTGAGCTTAACCCCATCTTATTGAAGGTGCGCGAGACTACGATTATAGGTCTTTGCAACAGCGGTCTATGAGTCGGTAGATGCGCGCTCGTCATCATAATGTGGATGTGGCTGCTGACGATGTCGGCGGCGAGACAATACCGGAACAAAAGCAGCAAACCAAATCGGTTCCGAAGAATAATCGGGAAATCCGGATTACGCCTGCAATTACAATTCCATTAACTACAATCATTTTCGCAGTAATACTGTCGCTGCTCTTATGGACGCCAATCATCGGGCTTGCGGCAAAGGTGTGGTCCCTCCTGTAACAGGTAGGCACCGTCGTTGATCGGGCGCTGAATTGGAGGCGCTCCGGGTAGGGCGGTCTGAATGCGCTTCACCGCAGGATCGGTATTACGACTCCGGCGCATCTTCGGAAGGTGCAGGCGCCGAGGGTCGCGTAAATCTCTCTGGCGTGCAACAGAAATAGCGGGTGCATTTGGTCGACCGCGCTGCGCTGGCGCCGGCCGGGGCCGCCTGGCATTTTCTCGACCGTGGCTTTCATCGGGATCTATCCCGTTGCCGTACTGCTTGCGCGGAATCGTTGCCGCACACCGCTAAGCTCCGGGCAGATAGAGGATTGTCGCCGGCGCGTAGAGGGCCGGACTCCCACCGCGCATGGCGACGCCAACCGGAGCTTCGCCGGTAGACAGGCCCTGATTATCCCGGGATTTCGAAACCTTCTTGCATAACTTAATTTGGATGATCTATAAGCAAGCTGCCGAAATACAGAATGATCTGCTGTTGGCCGCATGACGTACGCGATACGAAGCGCAACCAATGGGTTGACGTCAGCTGTCGCAGCTGTTCTATATTATAGTGGAGCGCTTGAATTTTTTCACAGACTGCGAAATCGCGACACACTGACTGTTGTCGTGTTTCACAGAGTACTGAGCGTCGACGACCCGCGATCAGCCACTGCGTTGACCGAATGGACAATCGGCAGCGAGGCATTCGACGCGTGTCTCGCCTTTTTTCGGCGCCACTACAACCTGGTTTCGCTCGACGCGGTAATGGCGGCGTTGGCCGGTACCAGTCGATTGCCGGAACGCAGTCTGCTGATCACCTTTGACGACGGGTTCGCTGACAACCGCGATTACGCGTTGCCGCTGCTGCGCAAACATGGGGCAGAGGCAGTCGTGTTCGTTTCGACCGACATCATCGGGCAGACCGATAGGCTATGGGCCGAGGACATGCTCTGGGCCGCGCAAGCCGGATATCTGGGTGACGCCGACGTTCGGGCGGTCTACCGCCTGACCCGAGGACAGGCGCCGTCGGTCGACAGCGAACCTGCCGTGTTGCTCCGCGAGATCGTTTGGCGGCATCCATCAGGCCCTCCCGCCGGCGTTGAAGCCGTGCTCGGCGATCGCGCCGATCTTCACCGCGTTCGCGAACCTCGTCAGATGCTCGACGCAGAAGGGATCAGTGAGCTCGCTCGCCACGGAGTGGCGATTGGAGCGCATGGCAAAACTCATACCGCGCTGATCCATGTGGACGACCTGGCAGACGAGCTCGAAACGCCCCGGAAAAGGTTGGGCGAGCTGCTCGGTCCCAGCGCCCGGCCCGGTATCGACGCGCTTGCCTTCCCGCATGGGGTGTATACCGCTGAGATCGTCAAACGTGCTTTAGCCGCCGATTATCGGCTCCTCTTCACGGTCGACGACGAGCTCGTCACGCTCGACGGGGGACGGCTTTGCACACCCGTCATCGGCCGGATCAACGTCGATGGACGACGCTTCGCCGCGAATGGGCGGCTGCGCCGGGACCGGCTCGCGCTCACATTGTTCACACGGCGGCACTCGCCGTCGGTTCCCGGCGCGCCTTGCAACTAAGCCGTCGCGGCGCGGCAGGTCCGGGTCATCAAACATGTGGCGCCACGTGCGCATCCAGGCGGGCGGTCAGATTTTGGGGAGCAATGCAGAGGCCCGCGTGTTCTGGTTGTGAATGACCAGAGACAGCCGATAGCGCCTTATCGTGCGGAGGCCCCCTGATGCGTTTGCGCAATGCGATCCTGAGGGCGATTCTGCAAGAGAATGCGACGGTTCTGATCCGTTTTGGATCGGGGATCGTTATCGCCCGCCTGCTAGCGCCGCAGCAGGTGGGAACCTATGCGGTAGCTCTGGCGGCGGTGAGCCTAGCGTTTGCGGTGAAGGATTCCGGCCTGAGCTCCTATGTCATCAGCGACGCCGAGAAGGACGAGATGCTGCTCAGATCGGCGTTCGGCCTTACCCTCGTCATCTCCGCCATACTGGTAGCAACCTTTGCAGCGCTGAGCCGAGCGTTAGGCGTCTTTTATGATGATCCCGCGCTCGGCGGGGTGCTGCTGCTGGTAGCGATCGGGCAGATCCCGGCGGCGCTTGTATTCCCGGCAACGATCGAGCTCACCCGGGAGCTGCGGTTCGATGTGCTGCTGGTCGTGAACCTCGCCGGCGTCGTGTGTCAGAGCGCAATCTCGATGACTCTTGCCTTTGTTGGCTTTGGCGCGGCGGCATTAGGCTGGGGCTACCTATTGGGTATGATCGCGACAGGCGCTGCGACCGCCGTTGCGCGGGCGGACAGCATCCGCTTGCTCCCCTCCCTCGCGCAGGCGCGGCAATTGCTCACTTTCGGGGGCTGGCTTTCGGTGGCGATGCTCGTCTCGGCCGCCGGCGCCGCATTGCCGCAGCTGATGATCGGTCGTGGGCTTGGCCTTGATGTCGCCGGCCTGTTCTCGCGGGCTCAAAACCTAGTTTGGATGATCCGCGACGGCTTTTTCTTCGCCGTGATGCGGCCGCTGCTGCCGCGCCTCACCGAAGAGGAGCATGACGGCCAAGGCATGAGCGAGACCGCGCTACGTGCCGTGGAGAGCGTGACCGGTCTTGCCTGGCCTGCTTACGCCATGCTCGCGGTCTGGGCCGAGCCCCTAATTCGACTGCTCTACGGTCCGGCCTGGAGCACGGCCGGAGCGCTCATCTTGCCTCTGGCGATCGCGAACGGACTGACGCTGACGGTGGCGCCGTACTGGGAGGTCCTGATCGTCAAACGGCGGGTGCGGCTGTTGTTTTTCTGCGAATTTTGCGCATTCATCGTCTTAGCCGCATTGCTCGGCGCGGGTCTCCTCCGAGGAGTCCACGCGGCGCTTTGGGGCTTGGTCGTTGCTCGTCTGTTTTTTGCCGCGCTTTTCATCGCGACGTTAACCTTCCGGCTAGCGTTTCCGGCGAAAGACCTGCTAGGGGTCTGGGGGCGGAGCCTCGCGCTTACCGTGGCGGTGATGCCGCCGCTTTTGCTGTTCCGCCTGATCGGCGCGGAGTCGCAGATCGGCACGTTGGTCGAGATGGCTGCCTCGGGCGCCCTCTCCGCCCTCGTCTGGATGATCGGCCTCAGGCTCAGCGGCCATGAACTGCACCGTCATGTCGGGCCGGTCGTTTCAGAGCTCGTCGCCGGCCTCGCCAGCCGCCTCAGCAATCGGCGTGCCCGACGCCGAGCCGCGTCCTCGCCGGTGGGATCTGAATGATGGGCTCGGCAGCCCCAGACCAGGGACGGTTAGTCTCGGCAAAGAGGGTTGCAAGTTTCGCGGTCTCCCGATCGATGTCGTGCTGTACCGCCACCAGTTGCCTACCACGGCAACCCATCGTCGCCAGTTCAGCATCTGGCGCGAGGATGCAGCCCTCGATGGCCTGAGCGAGTGCCTCAACCGAACTTGCCGCGACGAGCCAGCCCGTTTCATTCGGCACGACCAGTTCGGGAATGCCAGCGATCCAGGTGGCGATCACCGGACGGCCGAGGGCCATCGCCTCCATAATGACGACCGGGAGGTTTTCGGCAAAGCTCGGAACAACGAGCGCGCGCGCGTGCAGCATCTCCTCGCGAACTCGCGCTTCGCTCAGCCAGCCCGTCAGGCGGACCGTGTTCGAGAGCTGCAGCTCCACGATCATCTGCTCCAGCTCGGCCCTGGTATCGCCATCCCCGACCAACACGACCTCAAAGCGGAGCCCCTTGCCGGCAAGGCGGGAGGCTGCCCGGACCAGCACGTCCTGCGCCTTTAAACGGCAGAGCTGGCCGACGCAAAGAAAACGGGGAACCCCATTCGTCGGCGCTGCCGACCCGCTCAGGTTGCGGTAATCGGCATCGAGGCCGCACCGAACGATCTTGATCTTGTTTCGGTCGCGCGGGTCGCACCATCGGAGCAATTGGGAGCGTCCGTAAAAGCTCACGCAGGCGACGAAGCGAGCGCCGCGCATCTTGGTTGCGAGCCCGAGAAATTCCGGCTTGTCGTACTCGTCGCAGCCGTGAACGGTGAAGCTGAAACCGACACCGGCGAGACGAGAGGCGAACAACGCTACCTCTGCCGGGTTGGTGCCGAAATGAGCGTGAATGTGGAGCGCTCCGCTTCGGCGCACGATCTGGGCAAGGCGGCATGCCTGGACCAAGTACACAAGATGTAGCGCGATCGAGCGATCGCTCCTGCGCATCACGCGCAACATCAGCCCGAGCGCCCCGAACAATCGCGACGGGCCCGCCCTGATGACGGATATTGCGACATCGAGCAACAACGCCGCCCAACTGGATAGCAGGTAGGTGGTCTTGTCCTTTTCCATCAGATCGGCGGGGTCAATGACGGAAGGACTGGGGCGGGCGGCCGTTCTTATGATGCACAACCCGCGCCGCTCCAGCGCCAAGATCTCGCGCCGGATGAACGTGTGGGTGACCGCCGGATACTGATTGACGAGATAGACGATCGGCGGACCGGATGCGGTCACGAGGCGGTCGGACGGCATAGGCGGATCCGCCAAGCGAGGTTGCGCGCGCTCCGAACCTCTACTGCGTCAGCCACTTCAACTACCGGCTCCACTTGCCGCCAAGCCCAATCGGCGTCTGGGTGCGCCCAAAGCGAAATCACGAACACTCCGTCGCTTTCGAGTGCATTGGCATAGCGCCGCACAATCCCCGCGGGGTCGGCGAAGTAGTAAAGCACCTCGTTGAATACGATCACGTCAAAGCGCCTGTCCGGTTCGTAGAGGGCGATATCCGCTGCGACGAACCTGGCCAGCGGTTGCGCTTTACAATGTGCGCGTTGGATGGCGACGCGCGAAGCGTCGATGCCAACATAATCAGCCACGAATTCGGGATGCAGCCATCGGCGCAGCACACCCGCCCCGCAGCCGAGATCAAGCACGCTCACTGCGGACCGGCGATACGCACAATAGCCGGAGATCACTGCGTAACGCGGCCCCTCCTGTAAGCTCTCGAGATAATCCCAGCGTCCCTGAGCGTACTCGCGGTCAAGTAAAGCCGGTGCGGATGCATGAACGTGCCCGCCGTCTCGCGTTTGCCGCAATATCGCCTTGATCGCGGCACGGAATCGCGGCGGCAGGAGCGCAGGACGGTTTGATAGATCGCGGCTAGCCAACGGATCACCATTAGCATGCTTCTGCTGGACAGCTATCCTGCCGAGGCGATCGAACCACCTCGCAGTCGTGCAGGCGGCCGGCACTGGGAAACTAATGCTTCGGCCGCGCGGGTTAACGTCTATCAAGCACAATTCGATCCCGCTATAGACTACGCGGTTCTGGTGGCGTATGCTACACCAAAGTGCGCAGGTGTTGAGTGGCAGGCGCGGCCATTCCCTTGAAAATAGAAAATAAACCAGCCCCTTGCTCACACAGGAGTCGAGCGTACGCTTCCGCACATTGAAACTGCGATTCACGAAGGAACCATGCTTAAGCTGTGGTGTTTTCCTTGGGGTTAATAGCAGTTCAACGTCAGCAGAGTCTTGGTTAGGCGATCGACGGGTGTTGGTGGGCGCTTTTCGTGCCCGCTGCTGACGGAGCGAGGTAACGCCGACCGAGCGCTGTGGCGCGAGACAGCTCTTGTCGCCGCTGGCGGGAAACCTGAGCTGATCGACTTAACTCGGCAGCCGCGGGGGGTGCAATGCGCAACATCTTCAGCAACGAGCCGCAAGGATCGGTAGCGCCTCGCGGAGAGCCGTGCTCAGCGCAATTTCTCGGCGCCGGCACGCAATCACGACCCCGATGTGATTATCACCAAAAACCGCGCCATCAGGGGGTCGATGTCGGCGAAACCTCGATGGCAGATGTCGGCGCAACCTCGATGGCAAACGTCGTGGAGATGTTTCCTGATGCGGGGAAAGGCTTCCGGTTTCGCATCGGTGGTCACCCGTTTCAATGGATTGGCATTATCCTCGTATCTGGTGAATTCCTCTCGCTGCTGGTAATCAGCATACTTACTGGAATCGTGTACCACGTTGTTGTGCTTGGTGCACTTGGCTCTATTGGGGATTACCTAGCCATCGGCATCATAGTTGCCACATTGTATTGTACCGTTCTTAATCGGCAGCACTTTTACGAGCCGACACAACTGTTGAGCAGCAGCGTGTCGTTTTCCAAGCTGCTGATGATATGGACTGGGATTTTTGCGGTTCTCGCAGTCGCGGCGTTCACCGCAAAGGTGGGCTCACATTTCTCGCGCGGCGCGGAGTTAGGTTTTTATCTTGTCGGGCTTCCTGTCGCAATCGTCGTCCGTCGGAGTTTAACGCGCGGCGTTGGCAAGCTTGTTCAGTCGGGCGTGCTCGTCGGACCGCGCATCGCCGTCCTGTTCGAACGCGAGGAAGTCGGCGACGGTGCGTTGCTGGATGAACTGCGCCGATACGGCTTCACCGTAATCAAAGGGTTCCCGGTTTCGAATGGAGTTGGCTACGCCGAGGCGGCTGAGGAGCTGGCGCTATTTGCCCAACGCGAGTCGCTTGACGAAATGCTCGTCCTTGTCGACTGGCGGCGGCGGTCTGAAATCGAGCAAATCGTCACCAGCCTTCGACGGGTCGCCGTTCCAGTGCGTCTATTGGCCGACCGACAGGTAAGGCCATTCATCGAGCAGCCGATTTGTCACGTGGGCACGCTGCCCGCGGTTGAACTGCGGCGGCTTCCGTTGAGCTATTTCGATCGGGCCCTCAAGCGTTTGCTCGATGTGCTGCTGGCGGGCGTGTTGCTGATCGCGCTGGCTCCGCTGCTGCTTTTGATCTCGCTACTCGTGAAGCTCGAGTCACCGGGCCCGGTCTTCTTCAGGCAAAAGCGGATTGGCTTCAACGGCCGGGTCTTCTCGATTTTAAAGTTCCGCACGATGCGGGTGCTGGAAGACGGCCCGACGGTCGGGCAGGCCATCGTCGATGATCCGCGTGTCACCCGCCTCGGGCGCTGGCTGCGTCGAAGCTCCTTTGACGAGCTGCCCCAGTTTATCAATGTCCTGTGCGGTGAGATGTCGTTGGTCGGGCCGCGACCGCATGCTGCGGCTCATGATGACGAGTTCGATGCAGCCCTCGCCCATTACGCCTGGCGCCGCAATGTCAAGCCCGGCATCACCGGGTGGGCGCAGGTCAACGGCTCCTGCGGTGGCATACATGACACCGATAGCGTGCGCCGGCGGGTGGATTATGACCTGTGGTACGTCGAGAATTGGAGCCTCTGGCTTGACTGGAAAATCCTTTTTCGGACTGTACCGGTGCTGTTTGGCGCACGAGATACATACTGAACAGCGCGCTGACTCGGTTTGAGCGCGACCACCGGTTGGCAATAGGGCGATGTTCGCTGGCGCCGGCCTCTGGCGACGACGCACCGGATTCGCCCTTGGCGGGGTCATCGGGGTGGCAATGATGACCGCTCACGGGGAGGCCCTCGCGGCCAGTCCAAAGTGTGCCGCGCCGCCAGTGCGGGAACTGCGCTCGTTGATGCTTACGCCGGGCCGCGAGTTTGCAGCCAACAGCTACCTCTACCGCGATCTTTCAACGGACGTGCCAAAGGACGCCCACTCGGAGCTCTGGATCAAGTCGTTGCTGCGCCAGATCGGCAACCACTACGGTGTCGTGTCGGTAAACATCGACTCGTACGCACCGCCGATTTTCATCGCTGACCGCGAAAACCCCACCGTGCGGGTGGGCGGCCGCATCGAGGCTCTCGGCAAAAATCCTGGATATTTTGAACCAACCCCGGAAGGTTACAAATTCGGCACGACCGCGACGGGTCTCGCGATGCTCGGAGGCCTGATCACTATTGCCGAGCAACGCGCCGGCATCGTTGATCACGCCATTCACATGGCCCTGCCGGAAACACGCCGCGGTCACTGGGCGTGGCCAGCGCAGCGTAGCGATGGCGATGAGGACGATCCCGATGCCATTCCGCAGGGCGCGACGTTCCGCCTGCCTCACGAACTGAACCTCGACCAAATCGACATGGATCCCTACGCGCGGATGTTGGCCCGCGCGGTGCAAAAGCACGGTTTGGTCGTGCGCGATACCGCCGGCGCCGTCGTTTTGTATGCGGAAAACCCGTTGGCATGTGGCGCTGGCGATCCTTACACCGGGGTCGGTGGCATTCTCGGCTGGCCCGGGGGTCGCGAGACCGAGGAATGTTATCCGGACAGCAATCATCGTCTCCGCGGGTTTCCGTGGGACCGGCTCGAAGCCGTCCGCGCGACGATGCAGCCATGACAGCGAGGTCGGCGACCGCGGTCTCCGTTATCCGCCTTGCGACTCAGCCGGCCCGCGATCGGCATGAGGTTTTGGCTATCCCGAGGTAGCGATGCAAATGCACTGCGAGGATCAAGAGCGCGACGGCATTGTCCCGCCGAGCCCGGCTTGGCAGGAGGGTGCCAATTTTGAGCTGATCAGCGCGAAACTTCGCCAACGGTGGCCCGCGATTCTTCGGTTCACGGTTCTCTGCGCGGTGATCGGCACCGCGCTAGCGATCCTATATGTCTCGACGCGGCCGCCGACCTACAGCGCCACCGGACAAGTGCTGATAGAGAACACCACACTGCAGCTTTCCGAACGGGATGCGGTGGTCACCCAACTCCTCACCGAAAACTCGCTCATTCTCACCGAAATGGAGTTGGTCAGATCCGGTGACGTCTTGAAGCGGGTGGTCGACGGCGTTGGAGCGGCGGAGGTCAGGGAGCTGCTGCCGAAGCCGACCGCGGTCAGCTCCTTTGGGCTCAAAATGCCCGGCGAATGGCTGACGCCGGGCAACGAGAGTGACCGTGAGAGAACGCTCGCTGCGCTCAGGGCCAATCTTGGCGTCAATCGGGTAGGCGCAACCCAGGTCATCGCTGTTACCGCGAGGGCAGTGAGCGCCGAAGGCGCGGCTCGCCTCGCCAACCAGGTCGTCAACGCCTTCGTCGACGATCAGAATCAGGCGAATGCGCTGGTCACGACGAGCCCATGGTTGCGCGAGCGCATCAAGGTGGTCGGTCCGACGTTGCGCGTGGTCAGCAGCGCGATCGTGCCAAGCCGGCCCGATGGGCTACATCCATTGTTGCTGCTAATGCTGGCGGCGATTGCTGGCGGGATCCTCGGTGCCGCTGCGGCGATTGCATTCGCCCTTCTCAATCGGCGTCTAGTAAGCGCCGAGCAGATCGTGTCCATCGCCGCGGTCGAGTGTTTTGGATACGTGCCGCGATTGCGTCGCGCCGGTGGCTTGGTTGGGCGCGGTTCGCGGCCGCTTCATCAGTTGTCGCAGCTCAGCGATGTACTCCGCCGCGCCCGGTTGGCGGCCCTTGAGCGGGCGGGCCCCATTCCGCCTCTGGTCGGCGTCACCTCCTGCCGCCAAGGTGAGGGCAAGAGCATGATTTCCTTCTGCCTTGCCCAGTTGATCGCTGCCCAAGGTCAGCGCGCGCTGCTTGTCGACGCCAGCCACGACCGGAAGTTGACGCGGCACTTTGCTTCCGGCGACCGGCGAGGCTTGACCGAGGTGCTAAGCGGCGATTTCTCACCATCGGAAGCCATCTCGCCGGACATCTATCCTTTTCTCGACTTCATGCCGCATGGCGAGGTCGGGCGTGATATCGACATGCACTGGCCAGCCCTCCGGCACCTCCTTTCGGATCTGGAACCGCAAGCCCCTGAATGGGCTGTCGTCGATCTGCCGGCATTGGCGCCAATCGTTGACGTCCGCGCTGCAGCCCAAGGCCTCACCGGGATTCTGCTGGTCGTCGAATGGGGCCGCACGCAGGAACGTCAATTGCGCGAGGCGCTGTCGGCGCTGGGCCCGGCTCGCGCAAAGCTGCTCGGAGTAATCGTCAATCGGACCTCGGCGCAGGCGCTGCATCAGATCGTAGACACGGGCTTTAGTTCCCAACGCGGCGCAGCGCCGCTCCAGACGGAGATACCTAAGTTGTCAGCGGCCTTCGGCGGTCTCTTGAACAGACGCGGCAACGAGGTTGGCGCTTGCTGATGAGCTGCTCCCTTGCAGCGCCGCCGCTCCCTCAGAGGGCGAGTGTGAGGGTTCGGCGCGAACGAAGACAGTGTCCACGGTGCGGGGACGCCAGCGGCTGATCCACCGCCTGGCTGCGCCGTTCCAGGGCCGCTCCCAATAAAACGTCGCTAGGTGAGCGCTGGCGACGGTCAGAACCAGCCCGAGCGGACGTTTGAGCAGATAGCGCTGCCAAATGCTTCCTTCGTTCCACCAGCCATGCTGGGCGGTGAGAGGATGAACGACGTACAGTGCATACGAGATATCGGCGATGTACCGCAATGGAGCGGAGGCAAGCGCGGCCAATAAGGTGCCGCGGCGCAGCTGCAGCGTCGTCGCGAGTAGCGCCATCGACATGTAAGGACGCAGATATTGCAGCCAACCGCTCGCGGGGTGGCTGGTGATGGCCCAAAACGCCGCTACGACAACCCACAGCGCGGGAGAAAGTAATTTTCCGCCGCGCTCATCGACGGCGAGGTAGCCAACGCAAGCACCCGCCAGGATCTCGTCGCCGCGCAGATGTGTTGCGATGTCGATTGTCGCGCCGTCCAACACCCGCAGCACCGTGATCAGCACACAACAGGGCAAGACCAGCGCCAGCGGGTTCGGACAGCACAGTGCGAGAACAACAACGAAGGCATAGAATTGGATCTCGACACCGAGC
>Ga0187815_10000731_pt1 | contig 15772 bp, 12 predicted proteins | sample NC_S_5_FD_132962 | JGI IMG/M metagenome (GOLD analysis project Ga0187815, IMG submission 132962) | Wetland sediment microbial communities from Neuse River Estuary, North Carolina, USA - ASW-S_5 | ecosystem: Environmental > Aquatic > Freshwater > Wetlands > Sediment | place: USA: North Carolina...
GCGCCGGCGCAGGACTCGTTCATGTGCCGGCTGCGCATGCCCAACGGCATCCTGAGCGCACATCAGTTCGAAGGCCTCGCCGATCTCGCCGAGACGCTCGGCGGCGGCACTCTCGACGTCACCACGCGCGCCAATCTGCAGATCCGCGAAATTCAGCCGAGTTCGGTTATCGACGTGTTGACCGGCATCCAGGAACTCGGCCTCACCTCACGCGGCTCCGGCGCCGATAATATCCGCAACATCACCGGCAGCCCGACGGCTGGTATCGACCCGGGCGAGTTGATCGATACGCGACCGCTGGCGCGCGCGCTCCACTTCACGATCCTCAATCACCGCGAACTCTATGGGCTTCCGCGTAAATTCAACATTGCTTTCGACGGCGGTGGCCGAATCAGCGTGCTCGAGGATACCAATGACATCGGGTTCGCTGCCGTGCGTGTCGCCGAAGGCGCATCCGTGCCGGCCGGCGTCTATTTCCGGATGTATCTCGGCGGCATCACCGGCCACGGCGATTTTGCGCGCGACGCCGGCATCCTGCTCAAGAGCGAGGAATGCGTCGCCGCCGCAGTCGCCGTCGTGCGCGTGTTCATCGCCTATGGCGACCGCACCGACCGCAAGCGGGCACGGCTCAAATATCTACTCGACCAATGGGGCATGGATCGATTCATGGTGGAGGTCGCCAAGGAGCTTTCGTTCACACCGCCGAAGATGCCAGCCGAGCAATGTCTACCGCGGGGTCCGCTGCTGAAGCACGGCCATATCGGCGTCCATAAACAGAAACAAAAGGGAATGAATTATATCGGCGTCGGGCTGCCGGTCGGCCGGCTCACCGCCGCGCAGGTTCGCGGTCTGGCGGCGATTGCCACGCAATTCGGCAGTGGCACCATCCGGCTGACGGTCTGGCAGAACCTGATCCTATCCGACATCAGCGACGCCAAGCTGCCGGGCGCGCGCAAGGCGATCGAAGAAATTGGGCTGAACGCCGAAGCCTCGCCGATCCGCAGCGGCCTCGTCGCTTGCACCGGCAATACCGGCTGCAAGTTTGCCGCCACCGACACCAAGGCACAGGCGCTCTACCTGGCGCAATATCTCGAGACCCGGATTAAGCTCGACAAGCCGATCACCATCCATCTCACCGGCTGTCCGCATTCCTGCGCTCAGCACTATGTCGGCGACATCGGCTTGCTCGGCGTCAAGGTCGCAGAGGGCGACGAGATGATCGAGGGTTATACCATCGTCGTCGGGGGCGGTGCCGGCGGCGACCAGCGCCTGGCGCGCGAGATCGCCCGCGACGTGCCTTTCGCCGACGTTGCCGACCGGCTCGAAGCGCTGCTGCGCTGCTACCTTGCGGAGCGTCGCGACGCCGAATCGCTCCATGAATTCGCCAATCGCCATTCGGTCGAGGCGTTGCGAGCGATGCTCACGGCGGAGCCGGTAGCATGAGTCATATCGCGCCGCTCATTCCCGACGACGCACCGTTCAGCAGCGCCGAGCGCGCCTTCATCAACGGCTGGATTGCGGCCTACTACGCCACGGATGTCGCGACACCGATATCGGCAGCGCCAGCGACGGTCGGGGAATTTCCCTGGCACGACGCCTCGCTGCCGCTTGACCGGCGCATGGAGATCGCCGCCGGCCAGCCGATGCCGCAGCTGCTGATGGCGGCAATGGCGCAGCAGGATTGCGGCCAGTGCGGCTATCTCTGCCGGACTTATGCGGCCGCCATCGCCGAAGGCAAGGAAAAGGCGCTGACGCGCTGCGTTCCCGGCGGCAAAGAAACCGCCCGCAAGCTCAAGGAACTGCTCGAGACCGGCGGCGCGTCGGCACCGGCAACGGTTCTGGCCGCGCCGGCCGCCGCGACGATCGCACCCGACACATCCGGTCCGGCGACCGTCGCGGCCCAATTCCGCGGCGCGCGGCCGCTCAATCGCGCCGGCTCAGCCAAGGATACGCGCCAGGTGGTGCTGAACCTCTACGGCTCCGGCCTGCGCTATCAGACGGGCGACAGCATCGGCATCATGCCGACCAACTGCCCTGAAACGGTCGCCGCGATCATCGAGGAGCTGGGTGCCGATCCACACGCCGACGTTGATGCGCCCAACAGCAAGCGCCTGCCGCTGCGCGAGGCACTAAGCCGCGCCTGCGACATTGGCCGGCCGTCGGACGAAGCGGTCGAGGTACTGGCATCGCGTGCCCGCGACCCCGATCAGTCGCAACGGCTGCAGGCGCTGGCTGAAGGTTATCCCGGTGCCGAGCCGGAAGGTGCCGACCTGCTCGAGCTGCTGACCGTCTTTCCGTCGGCACGGCCGCCATTGCAGGAGCTGATCTTGGCGCTAGCACCGCTGCAACCGCGGCTCTATTCGATCGCCTGCTCGCCGTTGGTGCATGGCGGCGAGGTCCATCTGACGGTCGCAGCCGTGCGTTGGGAGAAGCGCGGCCGCGCGCGCAAGGGCATTGCTTCGTGCTTTCTCGCCGAGCGCGCGACCGAGGAAACGACGATGCCCGTGTTCGTGCAGCCGCCAGCGCACCGTTTCCGCCCTCCCGAATCCGACGATGCGCCGATGATCATGATTGGACCCGGCACCGGCATCGCGCCGTTCCGCGCCTTTCTGCAGGAGCGGCGCGAGAACGGCGCCAAAGGACGCAATTGGCTGTTCTTCGGCGACCAGCGGCGCGCCACCGATTTCCTCTACGAGGACGAATTGATCACCTGGCACAAGGAGGGCCTGCTGTCCCGGCTCGACGTGGCGTTCTCGCGCGATCAGCCAGAGCGCATCTACGTGCAGCAGCGCATGCGCGAACAATCGGCGCGGCTTTGGCGTTGGCTCAACGACGGCGCCTACGTGTTTGTCTGCGGCGCGATGGCGATGGGCCGCGACGTCGACACCGCGCTGGCGGCCATCGTCGCGCGTCAGGGTGGCATGGGCATCGGCGCCGCCAAGGCGTATTTGGCGCAACTTGGTCGCGAAGGGCGGTTCGTGAAGGACGTCTATTGATGGCCCACTTCCCGATCTGTCTCGATCTCGCCGGCAAGCGCTGTCTCGTCATCGGCGTCGGACCGGAAGCCGAGCGCAAAGCCGCGGCCTTGCGTCGCGCCGGCGCACAGGTCATTGCGTCGCCGGGTTTTGTGGCGACTGATCTCGACGGCTGTGCGCTGGCGATTGCGGCAGACATGCCGTTCGCCGTCGGTGAAGCCGTGTCGCGCGCGGCAACGGCGCGCGGCATCCTGGTCAACGTGGCGGATCGTCCGGAATTGTGCAGCTTCATCATACCGGCCGTGATCGACCGCGCGCCCGTCACGCTGGCGATTTCGACCGGCGGCGCATCGCCAGCACTGGCGCGGCGGTTGCGCGAGACGCTCGATGCGATCGTGCCGCGGCGCCTCGGCGCGTTGGCGGCGCTCGCCGCTGAATTCCGGCGGCGCGTACGCCGCCACATTACCGATCCGGCGCAACGGCGGGCGTTCTGGGACCGAATACTTGACGGACCGGTGGCGCGGCTGGCGTTGGCCGGCGAACAGGATGCGGCGCGGCGTCACCTCGAAGCCGCACTCAACGCCGAAGGCGCCAACGCGACGCGGCGCGAAGTCGCCTAGGCGCGGCGCGGCGCGGATTTGCGCCGGCGGATCAAAGTGCCGGCGCCTTCGGCGAACAGCTCGAGCAGAATTGCGTGCGGCACGCGGCCGTCGATAATGACCGCGGCTTCGACGCCGCCCTCCACCGCCTCGACGCAGGTTTCGACCTTGGGGATCATGCCGCCCGAAATCGTGCCTTCGGCGATCATCGCCTTGGCATCGGCAACCGACAGCTCGTGCACCAATTTCTTGTCGCCATCGAGCACGCCGGCCACGTCGGTCAGCAACAGCAGCCGCGCGGCCTTGACCGCCGCCGCAACCGCGCCCGCGGCCGTGTCGGCGTTGATGTTGTAAGTCTCGCCTGCCGTGCCGACGCCGATCGGTGCGATCACCGGAATGATGTCGGATTTCACGAAATACTCGAGTACCGGCGCATCGACGGCATACGGTTCACCGACGAATCCCAGGTCAAGCACCTTCTCGATGTGGCTGTCGGGATCGGCGCGCTTGCGCGTCAGCTTGCGCGCACGGATGAGGTCGGCATCCTTCCCCGACAAGCCGATGGCGCGGCCGCCGGCACGGTTCACCGCCGCAGCGAGCTCTTTGTTGATAGAACCCGAGAGCACCATCTCGACGATCTCGACCGTCGCCTGGTCAGTGACGCGCAGGCCGTCGATGAACGAGCTCTTGATCTTCAGCCGCTCGAGCATCTGGCCGATCTGAGGCCCACCGCCATGGACGACGATGGGATTGATGCCGACCTGCTTCAGCAAAACGACGTCGCGCGCAAACAGATCGGCGATCTCGGTATCGCCCATCGCATGCCCGCCGTATTTGATGACGATGGTTTTGCCGGCGTAGCGCCGCATGTAAGGCAGCGCTTCCGACAGCGTCGCGGCTTTCAACACGGCATCGGGCGGCGCGGCGCGGGTTTTGTCGCTCATGGCGGGGCTTTATAGCGGCATCGGCGTTAGCTCGCCAGCGCGGCGAGCAGCGCGCGCAACGCTGGAATACCCTGGCCAGTTTCGGCGCTGGTGGCGACGACGCGCGGAAAAGCGCTCGGATGACGCGCCAGCACCACACCGATGGCGGCGATTTGCGCCGCGCATTCCCCCGCACCGACCTTGTCAGCCTTGGTCAGCACGACCATCACCGACACCGCGTACTGCGCCAGCAGATCGAGTGCGAGCCGATCGCCGTCCTTGAGACCGTGCCGCGCGTCAACCAGCAACAGCGCCCGCTTCAGCACGCTGCGCCGCGCGAGATAGAAGCTCACCGTCTGGCCCCAGCGGCGCGCCTCGGCCTGCGAAACCGTTGCGTAGCCGTAGCCCGGTAAATCCACCAGCATCAGCCGGTCGCCGACCGCGAAGAAATTGAGCGCGCGCGTGCGGCCGGGCGTGCGCGAAACCCGCGCCAACGCCTTGCGGCCGGTAAGCGCGTTCAGCAGACTCGATTTGCCAACGTTGGAGCGGCCGACGAAGGCGACTTCCGGCAGACGTTCGGGCGGCAGTGCGACAGGTCGATCGGCGGCAGCGACGAAGCGGCATTCGCCGGCGAACAAGCGTCGGCCGCGCTCGAGCTCGGCCGCGCCGCTGGGCACCGCCGGAGCCGTCATGGCCTCAGGCGGCGCCCGAGCGCCGCATTATCGCCCACTGCTGCGCGATCGACAGCAGGTTGTTCCAGCTCCAGTAGATCACTAGGCCGGCGGGGAACTGCGCCAGCATGAAGGTGAACACGACCGGCAGGACCATGAACATCTTGGCCTGCACCGGATCCGGCGGCTGCGGATTGAGTTTCTGCTGCAGGAACATGGTCAGGCCCATGATCAGCGGCCAAGCGCCGATATGCAGGAAGGAGACGTCGGGCGCCTGGAACGGCAGCAGACCGAAGAGATTGACGAAAGTCGTCGGGTCGGGCGCGGATAGATCGTGGATCCAGCCGTAGAACGGCGCGTGGCGCATCTCGATGGTGACGTAGAGCACCTTATAGAGCGAGAAGAACACCGGGATCTGGATGACGATCGGCAAACAGCCGGCCATCGGATTGGCGCCGACGCGCTTATACAGCGCCATCATCTCCTGATTGATCTTCTGCTTGTCGTCGCCATATTTCTCGCGCAACTTCTGCATTTCCGGCTGCAGCTTCTTCATCTTGCTCATCGCGCGATAGGATTTGTTCGCCAGCGGGAAGAAGACGAGCTTGATGAGAACCGTCAGCAGCAAGATCGCGAGTCCGAAATTACCGATTAGCTTGTAGAAGAATCCGAGCGCCAGGAAGATCGGCTTGGTGATCCAGTAGAACCAGCCGAAATCGATCGCGCGATCGAAATTCGGAATGCCGAGTTGATTCTCATAGTGATCGAGCAGGGCGACTTCCTTGGCGCCGGCGAAGGCGCGGCTTTCTTCGGTCAGGCTTGCGCCCGGCGCGATGTCGCGCGCCGCGCCGATGTAATCGGCCTGATAGATGTCGACGCCGCCGACCTTGCCGTATTGCAGTTCCGCGGTCACGTTCGCGTCCTGCAGGGGGATGAGCGAAGTCAGCCAATATTTGTCGGTGAAGCCGAACCAGCCTCCCTTGGTGGCGAACTGTGTATGCGGATGCTTCTTCATTTCGTCGTAATTGAACGGATCGCATCCGAGAAGGAAGACGCACGAACCATCGTGCAGCTTGCCGTCGGTGACGCCGATCGGCCCTTCGTGCAGCAAGTAGGTATGCGAGACCTCGATTTCGCCTTTGCGCACATCGACGACATAGGGCGAGAGTTTGACCGAGCCGGCGCCGCTGTTGGTCACCTGATCGGTGATTGTGAACATGTACTGGGCATCAACCGCGATATGGCGGGTGAACTTGAGTCCCGCGCCGTTGTCCCAGGTGAGATCGACCGGATGGGTCGGCGTCAGCGCGCCGCCCGACGTGTTCCATCGCGTATCCGGCCCAGGCATCTTCACGTCCGGACTGGCGGCGAGCCAGCCGAACTGAAGGAAATAGGGATGCTCGCTGCCATCGGGCGCGAGCAGCACGATCTCCGGACTCTTCGGATCGACGGTCTCGTGATAGGTGCGCAGCGTCAGATCGTCGATGCGGCCGCCGATCAGGTTGATTGAGCCTTCAAGACGCGGGGTATCGATGGTGACGCGCGGCGTGGCCGCCAAAACCTGCGCACGCGGCGCGACTTTGGCCTCGCCGGCGACTGACGGCGCCGTGGCCGGTGTGCCGGTCGCAGCCGCCGGCGCATTGGCGGAAGGTACGGTTTTCGTCTGTTGTGTCGATGGCGGCGCCGCGGGATAGAACCGTTCGCCGAAATATTGGAAGGCGATCAGGATCACGATCGAAATCGCGATCGCGATGACCATGTTGCGCTGATCCATGTCAGCCCCGCACCGGCGGCACCGGGTCCACGCCCGATCCGCCCCAAGGATGGCAACGTGCGATGCGCTTCACGGCGAGCCACGTGCCGCGTGCCGCGCCATGGACGTGCACGGCTTCGGCGGCGTAGTGCGAGCAGCTCGGCCAATAACGGCAGTTGGCGCCGAGCAGCGGCGCGATCAAGAGCTGATAGGCGCGGATGAGTACCTGCAGCACGAGGCTCACGGCACACCCCCGCCGTCGGCACGATAGGCGCCGACCTGTTTCAAGGCGATCTCGAGATCGCCCACGAGGTCTGCGAACGGCCGCGTCAGCGTCGCCGTGCGCGCGATTAGGACGAAATCGTGTCCGGGCGCACCATGGCCACCGATGACACGATCCGCGGCGGCCCGCAGGCGGCGGCGCGCGCGATTGCGTGCCACAGCGATGCCGACCTTCTTGCTGGCGGTGAACCCGACCCGCGCCACGTCCGCGCCGGCGCGCGGCGCCGCTTGCAGGATCAGTCCCGGCGTCACGTGTTTCCGGCGGATCGCGGCAACTGCAAGGAACTCAACGCGCCGTTTCAGGCGCGCGATCTTGGTCATCGGCTGCGCCTCCCCGGCGACAATCCCGCGTTAGGCCGATAGACGCTTGCGACCCTTGGCCCGGCGGCTCGCCAGAACGCGGCGCCCGCCGACCGTCGCCATGCGCGCGCGGAAGCCGTGACGGCGCTTGCGGACGAGTTTGCTGGGCTGATATGTGCGCTTCACGGCGATGACTCCGGCGAGACTTCTCGCAAAATCGACGGCGCTGTATACGAGAGCGAGTGGCCTAAGTCAACGTCGCAGCCTCGCGTCAAATTGACTAAGCGAGGCAGGTCAAAGGCTTAGGATGGCCCGCCGGCGCGACTGGCGATGCCCCCGCGGAGGCGCATGAGCGAGACACGCAACGATCGGATCGGGGGCGGCTTGTCCGCCCGTCTGCTCGTGCTGACCGTGGTCTTCGTCATGGCCAGCGTCCTTCTGGTTTTCCTGCCGTCGGTTACGCGCGAACGCACGTCCTATCTCGACGATCGGATCGACGCGGCGCATCTAGCGATTTTCGCCCTCGAAGCCACACCCAACGACATGGTTAGCAAGGAATTGTCGGACATGCTGCTCGCCCATGTCGGCGCCCATGGCATCGTCGTTCACATGGCCGATCGCACCCTCATCCTGGCGCAGGACATGCCTCCGTCGGTGGCAGCGACCTACGACCTGCGGGCGGAATCCATGCTGCAGATGATGGGCGATACGATGGCGACGCTGTTCCATTCCGGTAAGCGCGTAATACGTGTCCTCGGCGTGTCGCCCAAGGATCGCAATGTCACCGTCGAAGTCGTGCTCGACGAAGGGCCGTTGCGCCGCCAGCTCCTGCGGTTCGGCGCGCGCGTCTTCGCCGTCTCGCTGGTCATATCATTGATCACTGCAGCGCTGGTTTACCTGACGTTGCGCTGGCTGCTGGTTGCGCCGCTGCGCCGCATGACCGCGAGTATGATGGCGTTTCGCAACAATCCAGAAGATGAATCGCGCGTCATTCGTCCGTCAAAGCGCCGTGACGAGGTCGGCCTCGCCGAGCGCGAACTGGCAACGATGCAAGCCACCGTGCGGCAGTCGCTGCGGCAGAAAGAGCATCTCGCGGCGCTCGGCACCGCGGTGTCCAAAATCAACCACGATCTGCGCGGCATCCTGTCGACGGCGCGCCTCACCTCCGACAGCCTCGCCAGCAGCACCTCGCCGGAGGTGAAACGCGTCGTGCCGGCGCTGCTGGCGGCGATCGATCGCGCGGTTGCGCTGTGCACCGGCACGCTCATTTACACGCGCGAGAGCGCGCCGCCGCTGCATCGCAGCCGGTTCCCGCTCGCGGCGCTCGCCGACGAGCTCGTCGGCGGCTCCGGTCCTGCCGCGCGCAACGGCTTCAGTGTCGTCAACGAAGTGCCCGCCGACTTGATCGCCTACGCCGACCGCGACCAGCTTCACCGGGTGCTCGAGAACCTGTCACGCAATGCCATGGAATGCGGCGCACACCGCTGCGCGATCGGCGCCACGCGCAATGGCGCCGGCCTGCGCATCGCCATCAGCGATGATGGTCCGGGCCTGCCGCCGAAAGCGCGGGCGCATTTGTTCGCGCCGTTCTCAGGCTCGGCGCGGCCGGGCGGCACCGGGCTCGGCCTTGCCATTGCGCGCGAGATCATGCGCGCCCATGGCGGCGACATCGCGCTTGAACGCAGCGATGCCAGCGGCACGGTATTCGCGCTCACGCTGCCGCCCGATGGTGCTACGGCCTAATCGAGCGCCAGCAGCTCGGATTTGAGATAGGCGCTCTCGGGCAGAAACGGATGCACCGGATGGTCCGGCGCGGCGCCGGCGCTCTGCAGCACGCGAGCGCCGCGGCCGGCATCGGCAATACCGCGGCGGACGGATTCGGCGAACTCGGCAACGCCGACATTATGCGAGCACGAGGCGATGAACAGCAGGCCACGTGGCACCGCCACCGACGCCGCCAGGCGCGCGAGCTTGCGGTAGCCGCGCAGGCCGGCGCCGAGATCCTTCTTCGATTTGACAAAGGCGGGCGGGTCGGCGACGACGATATCGAAGCGTTCGCCGGCCGCTGCGAGCCGTTCGAGCTCGTCGAAGGCTTCGGCGCGCATGAAGCAGCAGCGCGCCTCGACGCCGTTTGCCGCCGCTGCACGGCCGGCCAGCGCCAGGGCGGTCTCCGAACGGTCGATGGCGACCACAGCGCGCGCGCCCCGATGCGCCGCCGTCACCGCGAAGCCGCCGGCGAAGCAATACGCATCGAGGACGCGGCAATCCGCCGCCAGCGCGGCGACGGTTTTCCGGTTCTCGCGCTGGTCGAAGAACCAGCCGGTTTTCTGGCCACCGAGCGGGTCGGCGAAAAAGCGCGCGCCGTTTTCCACTAACTCGACCGGACCGTCGAGGGCGCCCGATGCCAGCCGCACCTCCTCAACCAAGCCTTCGAGCTTGCGGCCAGCGCCGTCGTTGCGCAACACGATGGCCTTGGGCGCCAGCACGCCAGCGAGCGCGGCGATGATTTCGGACTCCAGCAGCGCCATGCCGGCAGTATTGAGTTGGGCGACAACGACGTCGCCGAAACGATCGACGACCAGGCCTGGCAGGCTATCGGCTTCGGCGTGGACGGCGCGATAATACGGTTCGGGATAAAGCCGCTGGCGCAAAGCGACCGCAGCTTCGAGCCGGGCAGCAATGAAGTCGCGATCAATGACGGCGGCCGGATTGCGATCGACGATGCGCGCCGCCACAAGCGCATGCGGATTGAATGTCGCCACACCGAGCGGCTTGCCCGACGCAGCAACGAGGCGCACCAAACTTCCCGGCAGCAGCGCCTTCGCCGCCTTGTCCATCTGGATCTCATTGGAATAGACCCAGGGGTGACCCTGCTCGGCGCGCTTGTGGCGGCCGGGCATCACGGTTACGACCGGATAGTCGGGTGCGTTCACCGCTTGGCGCCGCGCGCGTTCGCGATCGGTGGCGCGAATTGCGGCTCGATGTCCCAAGGAAACAAGATCCAGGTGTCCTGGCTTACCTCGGTAATGAAGGTATCGACTAGCGGGCGGCCCTTCGGCTTGGCGTAGATCGTGGCGAAATGCGCCTTCGGCAACAGCCGGCGCACGACCTCGGCGGTACGGCCGGTATCGACCAAATCGTCGATGATGAGATGATCGGCGCCGTCGCCGGCGGCGGTTTTCAGCACCTTGACCGGTCCTTGATCGCGATCGTCATAGCTCGCGATGCAGACGGTATCGACCAACCGCACGTCGAGTTCGCGCGCGACGATGGCAGCCGGAACCAAGCCGCCGCGTGTGACGGCGATGACGCTATGCCACGGACCGAGATCGAGCAGCCGCCAAGCGAGCGCACGCGCGTTGCGATGCAGCTCTTCCCACGAAACCGGAAATGTCTTGGTGTGAGGTTGCGGCGCGGTCATGGCGCACGATAGCGCGTCGGACCGGCGCCGCCTAGCCGCGCCCGTCAGCGGACGTAGATGCGGACCTCGTTGCTACGCACGTCGCCGCTCGTCGTCGCAGACAACGTCACGCGGTCGGCGGGCAGACCCATATTAGTCAGCGAGCGCATCACGTCTTCAGCGTTATGCTTGGACGCATTCGAGTTGACGGCAACCTGTGCCGCCGTGCCTGCGCTCGGCGCCACCGCGACGAGCTCAAAGGTCGCCGATGGCTTGCGCTCGAGCGCGCGGCTGATTGCGGTGTACAGCGCCTCTTCATAGGTCACATTAGGCCGATCGAACCGGATCACCACGAGCGGCCGGTTGCCGGCCGGCGCAGCTGGTTTCGGCGCCGCTTCAGCATGCCGTGCCGGCAGCGGCGTGCGCGCCACTGGCGTCGGCGCGAAAGCGCGGCTCGCGAGGCTGGGTCCGAACAGGCGGCCGTTTTTGATCGCCTGCGACAGTGTCACCAGATTGTCGCGCTCGTTAGCGACATAATTGCTCTGCCGGGCGATCTCGTCGCTGACGTTGTTCAGCAATCCATCGAGCTTGACGGTCGTCGCATCGACCTCGCTCTGGATCGCGGTAAGCTGGCGATGGTCCTCCTCGACCGCGCCTTGCAGCGAGAAAGCCGCCTGAGTCGCATTGGTCAGGTATGACGCAAACGACGAATCCGCCGCCGCCTGCGTTGAGATCCGGTTGAGCTGCCCGATATCGCCGTTGATCCGGTCAAGCGAGGTTTGCGCCTGGTTCCATTCGGCGATGAGGTTCGGGTTGCCCGGCGTCGTGCCAGTTTGCAGGCGCGAGTTGATCCGCGCCAGGGTATCAAAATAGGCCTGCGAGTCGCGCTGGACCGAGGCGCGAGCGGTGCCGAGCTCCTGTTCGCGCTGGGCGACATTGCCTTTGAGCCGCTCGAGATCGCTGCGCAGGCTTTGCACCTTCTGGCCGACAACCGTGCCTGTGGACGCGCCCGGGCTGGTCATAGCAGGTGCAGCGCTGTTGGTCGGCTGCGGGTTGAGTTCGGCTTGCGACGGAGGAACCGAGTAGGTGGCGGATTGAGCCGGCGGCGCGGCGGTCACCGTGGAATGTTCGCCGGACCAGTTCGTTCCGAAGAGGTCGTCGGCATAGGCGCAGCCGCCAAGCAGCAACGCCGTCGCAAGAATAGCGCAGTGGCTCGCACGAATCGACATGTCGGAATTGCCCCCGTTACGCCCTCACAGTTTACGCAACGCGGCAAACCCCGACAAGCGTTTAGCAACCGGCTGTGGCCGTCGATGGCGCGGCAGGGCGGCTTGCCATCGCCCCTTGATGCCGCTAGCTTGCGCCCCGATTTAAGCGGCACGCACGCCGTCGCGGCGCCCGTAGCTCAACTGGATAGAGCACCAGACTACGGATCTGGGGGTTGGGAGTTCGAATCTCTCCGGGCGCGCCATGATTTCAGTAGGTTAGCGGTCTCGCCGGCTCGGATGCAGCGTCGTGTCCGCGAAAAGTCCGCACCGCGCGACCGGGATGCCGATGCGACGCACGCGATCAGCGTCCAGTTAAAGCTTCGTTCACCATCAGACAGCTTCGCCGGATAAAGGCACTCCGCGTTACCTGTCGCGGTCAGAGCGGTCAAGCCCCCACTTGATCTCTTTTGGAGAGTCGAATCGTGGAGGGGTGGCCCAGTGATGACGAACAACTTCAATTTGCTTGACTCGCGGCCGGGGGGTGTCAGTCGCATCTGGCGCGATAGTGGTGCCGTCGATTTTATATAACTGATCGCAATTTGAAACGTTTGGCCGTTTTGCACTCACCCGTGGCTGGGCGGAATACGGCACTCGACTCAACTTTTCACGCCGCCGCAGTACCGACGGGCTTGGCGCCGCTCGGACCAGCAACCACGCGCTCGACCGGCAGGATTACGCGAACGGTGGTGCCGACGCCTTTGGCGCTTTCGATCTCGAGCGTGCCACCGTGCATCTCGGTGATGCGCTTGGCTAGCGAGAGGCCGAGACCGACGCCCTCGTAGCGCTTGACCAGGACGTTTTCAATCTGGCGGAACGGCTCGACTGCGATCTTGGCTTCTTCCCGTGTCATGCCGATGCCGTCGTCGACGACGGCGAAGGCGACGCGCTGCGCCGACGCCTGGAAGAAGAGCGTCACGCGGCCACCTTGGGGCGTGAACTTGACGGCGTTCGACAGCAGATTGATGAGCACCTGGCGCAGGCGCAGCGGATCGGCGAGCACGGCGATCGGTTTCTCCGGCAGACGCTCAATCAGGGTCAGCGATTTCTTCTCAGCCTGTGGGCGGACCGCCTGCATGGCGCCGTGGACCAATTCGGCGACCTCGACCGGCTCCTCGTAAAGATCGAACTTGCCGGCTTCGATGCGCGAGGCGTCGAGAATATTGCCGACCAGGCCGAGCAGATGGTGGCCGGCATTATGGATGTCGTTGGCGTAATCGGCATAAGCCGGCACGCCGACGGGGCCCATGATCTGGTTCTTGATGATGTCGGAAAAACCGATGACCGCGTTCAAGGGCGTGCGCAGCTCGTGGCTCATGTTGGCGAGGAAGAGCGTCTTCGCCTTGTTGGCCGCTTCGGCCTCGGTCAGAGCCGCCTGCAAAGCGTCCTTGGTGCGCACCAGATCGGTGACGTCGACGCGCAGTCCGGCGGAGCCGCCCGATTTCATCCGCCGGTCGGTGGCGAGGAAGTGGCGGCCGTCGGCTAGCGCGACCTGCATCGTGCTCTCCGCCCGGCGATGCATTTCGGTGCGCGCCGCCATCCACAGGTCCTTGCTCTCGGGTGCGTCCTTGAACGTGCCTTGTGCCAGGGAGTCCGCAACCAAGACGTCAAACTTCATGCCCCGGATATCCGGAATCCCGGGATGCGGAAATGCCTGCTGGAACGCCTTGTTGCAATGGATCAAACGGTCGTCCTTGTCGTAGATGACGAAGGGCTGGGGAATGCATTCGATGGCATCAGTCAGCCGGGTCTCGACCTGTTCGGCGCGCTGCTTGCTCGTTTCGAGATCGGCATTGGCGGCTTCAAGCTGATGCTTACTGGCGGCGAGGCCGGCATTGGCGAGCTCGAGCTTGCGATGCTCGTCGGCCAGAGCGATCTCGCGCGCCGTGCGCCGGTCGATTTCGCGGAGCAGATACAGCACCAGCAGGACCAGAACCAAGGTTGCCGTACCGACCAGGAAATACATCGCGCGCGCGTCGGCGTTGGCCGCCGCCAGCGTGGCGTCGAGATCGAGACCGACGCCGACGACCAGCGGATAGCCGAGGACCCAGCGGTTGCTGAAGATGCGCGTTATATGGTCGAGGACGTTGGTGCGGATGATCGGCTTGCCGTCGTTCGCTGCCTCCGCAGGCGTCGGATGCGCGGCGATCACGCGGCCAACGTCTTCGAGGCCGTCGGGGCTGGTGGCGCTGAAACGCGCTCGCAGGACATTGTCGGCGCCGATCAGGCCGATGACGCCGCGCGGACCGAGATCGACCATCATCGGCAGCGACGTCAGCGCACCGGGCGGGACCGAGAACACCAGGACGCCGAAGAGATTGCCGTTCTTGTCCTCGATCCGCTGCGACAACTGGATCGTGGTCGCGTGCGTCAGGCGGCCGGTCACCGGCTTACCGATGAACATGCCTTCGTAAGCGCCGTCGCGCTGAACCTGGAAATGCTCGCGGTCGCTCAAATCGATCGGCGCGGGATGCGGCTCGAGTGTCGTCGAATGCAGGTGGCCGTCAGGGTCGATGACCGAGGCCTGAACGATCGCGCTCGACATGCGAGCAATCTGATCGCGGATGTCGTAGATGTTGAGATTGCCGTGACGTTCGGCGACTTTCTCGGCGATGAGCGACATCGTGCCGGACAAGTCGTTCATGGTGCGGTTGACTTCGTCGGCGAAGGCGGCGGAGAGATTGTCGGCTTCGCGGCCGGCATTCTCCAGCGCCACGTGCCGCGCGTTGACGTTCGACAGCACCGCCAACGCCCACATGATGAGCAGAATCGCGGCGACCGCCGCCATCAGCCAGAGCTTGAGGCGCCGCGCCTGAGTCCAGGTGGCCATAGCAAAATCGATTGGCATTTGAACCTGCGGTCGCAAACCTAGACGAAGTAGCATTAACGAGTGTTTGCGAGTCGAATCAGGGCTTACACGTATGGGGCGAAGTAGTGCACACGTGGTGCGAAGCTAATTCGACCGCAGGCACGGCGATTTGCCGAGCGCCGTTAAGCCGCGGTCGTACTCATACGTATGAACACCTATCCGACAAGGGTGGAGAGGTACACCGGATTTGTTACGAGCGGAGATCGCTTCGCTGTTGAGTTAGATATTCCTGTTGTCCGAGTGATCTCGCAACGATTGCGACAAAGCACCGCGTGTGCGTGCAATAGGACTGGGTCGAAACTCCGAATTGACTGTTCAACGCCACCTCGACCTCATCGAAGGCGCCGGGAGGCTCGGTACTCTTCGGCCGCACGATCGTCGGAATTTTGTGCGAGCTCCCCCCTTTGGCACAGGCTCTGCAAACCGTAACCATCGGCGAGCGCGCCCGCATTCATCGCGATTAAATCGCCGCCTGCATACGTAGTAACAGCTACCAGGCCGACGACTTGATTCAGATCAAGGCATGCGTGGTCCTTGGCCGTGTCCTATCGGCCCGCAAAACTAGCGGGTCTGATCATGCGACATGGATTTCTTGCCTTTCTTGCCGTCACTGCCGTCATTTTGATCGTAGTCCTGGCGGCGCATCCGCCCGGTGGCCATATGGCCGAGACGCCGGCCGCAGTGTCCGCGACAGCGGCACCGGTGACGCCCGAGGCTCCGCCCGTGGTAAGCGCA
>Ga0187815_10000732_pt1 | contig 15763 bp, 13 predicted proteins | sample NC_S_5_FD_132962 | JGI IMG/M metagenome (GOLD analysis project Ga0187815, IMG submission 132962) | Wetland sediment microbial communities from Neuse River Estuary, North Carolina, USA - ASW-S_5 | ecosystem: Environmental > Aquatic > Freshwater > Wetlands > Sediment | place: USA: North Carolina...
AAGCTTAGCAAGCAGACGCTCGAGGCAAAGTTGGGGAAGGAGGTCCGCGCTTTCGCCTACCCCAACGGTGACTGGAACGAAAGCGTCCGGGAACAGGTTGCTGAGTCAGGATACCGATGCGCTTTCACGACTTACCCCGCATGGTACGCCCAGGGAGAGAGTCCGTATACGATCTCCCGCATCTTGCTCCACGAGGGGAACATCACAACTCAAGACGGAAGATTCTCGCCGGCGATGCTGGAACTCACGTTGGCAGGCTGGGCCTGAAGGAACCAAGAACGTGTCCGTGTTCGTGACTGACGGAGAGCAGCGAGCGACTCTTGCTCTGGTTCGAGCATTGGGCCGCGCTGGAATTCCCGTGACCGTCGGGAGTGCAACGCCAAGCAGCTTGGCGGGAAGCTCGCGCTTTTGTGAGGGACGCGTCCAGTATCCACGACCGGCCGACCAAGGAGAAGCATTCCAGTCGAAAGTGCGAAATGAGATGCAGAGCGGGAATTACAGGGTCCTGATCCCCATGACGGACATCACGACGATTCTCGTCGCACAAATCCGGAAAGAGCTCGAGGCATTCGTTCGGGTGCCCATTTCCACCGAAGAACAAATCGGCCGCGTGCGAGACAAGCGACAGGTGCTTTTGGAAGCTCGGAAGATCGGCATCGGGTGCCCGGAAACCTTCATGCTGGGTGATGACCAAGACCTGCGGGAGATTTCGTTGAAACTTCCTTACCCGGTCGTTATAAAACCTCGCCTTTCGTGGATAAGGCGAAACGGCGAGTGGCTTTCGACCAGCGTTGAGTACGCCTGCGATGCGGAAGACTTGAAAAGGAAGTATCAGCAGGCGCACTCGCTGGTCCCCGATCCCTTGGTGCAGGAACACGTTCGTGGAGAAGGACGAGGCGTATTTCTTTTGGTCTGGAACGGAGAGCTGAAGGCAGCGTTCTCTCATCGGCGATTGCGGGAGAAGCCTCCGTGGGGCGGAGTGAGCGTATATCGCGAAAGCATTCCCTTGGATCGTGAGATGGTGGATAAGTCCTACCAACTTCTGCAAGCGTTCGGCTGGCAAGGCCCGGCGATGGTGGAGTACAAAGTCGACAATCGCGACGGGCAGCTGAAATTGATGGAGGTCAACGGCCGCTTCTGGGGCTCGCTGCAGCTCGCTCTCGATTCAGGGATGAATTTCCCGCTGCTCTACTATCGATTGGCCATGGGCGAAAACCCAGCAAGCCAATTCACTTATCGCGCGGGCGCCCGCAGCCGCTGGCTTCTTGGAGACCTGGACCAACTGTTGATCCGCTGGAAGCATCGCGTGGGGCAAAACGGTTTGTTCGCCTCGGAACCCTCCAAGCTGCGAGCGTCGCTGGATTTCCTGAAGTTCTACGAACCGAACCTGCGTTACGAAATCCTGCGCTTCGAAGATCCGGCCCCCGGGTGGTGCGAATGCAGGCAGTATATACGCACCCTGCTGCATCGGTCCGGATCGGGGAAGGAGGGCTCCCGTGCGCATTAGAGGGGCGGTGCACGTCCATTCGACGCTGTCTCGCGACGGCACGATGACCATCGCCAAACTGGCGCGTTATTTTAAGCAGAAGGGTTACCAGTTCCTTGCCATGGGCGAGCACGCGGAGGACATGACGGACGCGAAGGTCGAAACGCTACGGGAGCAGAGCGCCGCGAATTCAGACGACGAGTTTTGCGTGATTCCGGGGATTGAATTTGCTGTTACGCGCCAGATTCACATCGTGGGAGCGGGGATCGTCACCTTGATCCCGTTGGAGAATCCGGTTTATGTGGCCGAACGTATTCGCGAACAGAACGGCTTCTCGATTCTCGCGCACCCGAGACGACTCGGCTGGGATTGCCCCGCGGATCTCTTGCGCGCTGTGGATGCGGTGGAGATCTGGAATATCGGGAACGACGGCAAGTACTTGCCTTCGGCCAAAGTGCTGCCTGCATTTGCGCGGATGCGTGACGTCAATCCTAGACTATACGCGATGGCGTCGCACGATTTTCATCGCCGAGCGTCGTTCTATGACATGGCTGTTGAGACGGATACGAATGCGCTTTCGACCGATTCAATTCTGCAGAATTTGAAGCGCGGCTCTTATGTGGTGCGAAGCCTCTTTTTCAACTGCGACTCGGATGGGCGTGTGTCACCAGCCGGGGCCGCGCTCGTCCGGCACGTTAGTGCGCCGCTGGAAAAGCTGCGAAACGCGCGATCGAGCCTAGGGCGGCGGACGGCATGAAAAAGTTCACGATCCTGCACACAATCGAGACGGCGGGCCCGGGCGGCGCGGAAACAGTTGTGCTGGATCTCGCTTCGCGGCTCGACAGCAACCGCTTCCAGTCGATCGTGCTGCTTCCTCGTGAAGACTGGCTTTCTAGAAATCTTCGCGAATGCAATGTCCCCACGTTCTTCGTCGACTCCAAGGCCTGGTACGACTTTCAGTTGCCTCGGGGAATGGCGCGTCTGATCCGGAAGGAGAACGTCGATCTGATCCACTCGCATCTTCCGAGCCAGAATTTCTATAGCTGTGCCGTGGGTCTGCTTACGGGGCCGAAGACGGTCGCAACGTATCACGGCGCGTTGGAGCTGGCTCAATCACAGGGGCTGCGCGGCGCAATACAGCTAAGCACCGTGCGACGCGCTGCCGATGCTGTGGTCGTCGTGTGCGACTTCATGGGCAAAATGCTGCAGGAGATCAAGTTCCCCGCCCAGAAGCTGGTGCGCATCTACAACGGGATTCCGATTGAGCGCTACGAAGTGCCAAGCGATGGAAGATTGAGGCGTGAGCTTCGAATTTCCAACGGAACGAAGATCGTTGGAACAGTGGCCAATTTGCGAAAGACGAAAGGCTACGAGTTCCTGGTTCAAGCCGCTGGAAAGGTACTTGCCGCAGCACCAGACACAAGATTTGTGGCTATTGGAGACATCAATCAGGAAATCGCGAAGCCGCTATTCGAGGCCGTGCGTCAGCTGGGAATCCAAGATTGTTTTCACTTTCTGGGATTTCGAAAAGACATACCGGAACTGCTCAACGAATTGGACATTTTCGTGCTTGCATCGGTGAGCGAGGGCTTTCCTCTCGTTGCGCTGGAGGCGATGGCCGCTTCGCGTCCCATCGTCGTGACACGCTCGGGCGGGCCACAAGAAATAATCGAGGATGGCCGCACCGGTTTGCTCGTGCCGCCGGCAGATGCAGATGCCCTTGCCGAAAGAATCTGCCAACTGCTTTGCGATCCTGAGCGCGCAATACAACTCGCCCGGTCCGCGCGTTCCAAAGTAGCCAGCGCGTTCAGTATCGAGAAAATGATCGCCTCCTACGAGCATCTGTATGAGCATCTCTTGGGTGGCAGGAACGGTCAATGATCTGGGTCTTTTGGCTCACGGTTGCGTTCTTGTTGTATACGCTAGCGGGCTACCCTCTCGCGTTATGGGTCGTTTCCCGCTTCCGCAACCATCCGCACGGGCGAGGTGCAATCACTCCTTCCGTGTCCATCATCATCGCCGCACACAACGAGGCGGGCGGAATTGCGAACAAAATTCTTAACTGCTTGAACCTATCCTATCCGCGTGACCGTCGCGAAATCATCGTCGCCTCTGACGGTTCGCAGGACGCGACGGCCGAAATTGTCCGCTCTTTTTCCGATCGCGGCGTGCAGCTGATCCAAATCCCCGAACGCCGAGGAAAGCAATTTGCCCAATTGCAGGCGAGAGATCAATCGCACGGGGAGATCCTGGTTTTCACCGATGTTGGCGTAGAACTCGACCCGGGCGCGCTGCAAAGCATCGTGGCCAATTTCGCGGACGCCACAGTCGGTTGCGTGAGCAGCGAGGATCGGATTGCGAAACGGCCCGGGTTCAAAGGGGAACACTCGTACGTGAGCTTTGAGATGTGGATGCGGCGGATGGAGTCGTCCATTGGCTCGCTGGTCACAGCGAGCGGTTCCTTCTTCGCCGCGCGCCGGACCGTTTGCGATCTGTGGCACACCGACAAGACGAGCGACTTCTTTGTGGTTCTGAACACGGTTCGCGCCGGCATGCGCGCAGTCGTTGATCCCGCCTCCGTCGGCCAATATGGGCTGTCACACTCCGATAAGAGCGAACTGCAACGCAAAGTGCGCACCATCGTGAATGGGCTCGACGTCTTTTTCATGTACGTCGGACTTCTGAATCCATTCCGCTACGGATTCTTTTCATGGCAGCTCGTCAGCCACAAACTATTTCGATGGCTGGTGCCTACCGCGATGCTGGTTCTCTTAATCTCGAATTGTTTCCTCTGGAAGAGTGGCGCCTTCTACCAGCTGTCTCTTCTCGGGCAAGTAGCAATGTATTCCGTGGGACTGCTTGCATTGACGGTAACGAGTTTCGGGCAGTGGAAACCTGTGAAGCTGGCGGGTTATTTTCTTTTGGGCAATGCGGCCACGCTGATGGCCTGGTTCTATTTTCTATCAGGGGAAAGATTTGTCAGCTGGCAGCCAACCCAGCGTGGCTGAAACGCGCGCCGACATGAGCGGGAGGTCGGCACAGTCCCACGCCGACAGTCGGCATCTCGGTATCTGCCACATCGCGTCAGGCGATCGCTGGGCTGGGGCCGAAGTGCAACTGTTGACCTTGCTTAAGGGGTTGCAGCAGATTCCTGACGTGCGGCTCTGCGCCATCTTCTTGAACGAGGGCCGCCCGGCGAGTGAGGCGCGAAGGATCGGGATCGAGGTCTGCGTTTTAGATGAAAGCGAGCTGAGTTTCTTTCGCATTCTCGCAGGAGCAGGCCGTTTTCTCGCAGGAAAAGACATTCAGGTGCTGCATTCGCACCGATATAAAGAAAACCTTCTCGCTGCTTTCCTCGCGCGCCGGTACCGCGTGCCGGTTCATGTGTCCACCTACCACGGCGCGCCAGAACCCTTCACGGGTTGGCGCGGCTTGAAACAGGGTGCGATTCAACTCTTGGATCGTCAAGTGAGCCTCCACATGACTGATCGGATCATCAGCGTGAGCGAAGAACTTCGCGCGAGTCTCCTCCGCCGTGTCCCTGCGAACAAAGTAGTGATGATTCACAACGGCATCGATGATGCCGCGGTTTCATCGCGCTTGACGGCGACTGAAGCGAAGCAACGCCTCGGCATTCCGGCAGATTCTCCTGTGATTGGAACCGCGGGGCGACTCGAGCCCGTCAAGCGTCTGGAGATATTTCTGAACGCCGCGCAAAGCATCGGAAGAGAAATGCCGAACGCGAAATTCTTAATCGCTGGCGACGGTACGGAGGCAGCGCGGCTCCGCAGTTTGGCAGCGAGTCTCGGATTTCGCGAGCGCGTGTTGTTTCTTGGTCAACGAGATGACATCTACGACGTGATCCGCGCGATGGATATTTTCGTTTTTTGTTCCGACCACGAAGGGCTGCCCATGGCCCTGCTCGAAACACTTTACCTCGGAGTTCCCGTTGTGGCGCGTCCGGTGGGCGGGATTGCCGAAGTGATTCAGGATGGAACGAGCGGGGTATTCGTTCACTCGGCCGATCCGAGTGAGCTTGCGTCGGCCTGTGTCGCGCTTCTGCGGGACGCGCTGCGGCGCGAGGCGCTTACCCGCGCGGGCATCGCCATAGTTGCCCGGGCATTCACGTCGCGGCACAGCGCGGAACAAACGGCTGCGCTGTACCGCTCACTGAGCGGCAATGCGAGAGCGTCGGTTCGTTGAGGATGACCGATTGAATTACAAGCGAATGACGAGGTCCGCGCTCCTGCAACTCGAGACTCATTTGGGGATAGAACGCTTGCGGGACAGGCTTTGGGCCGCACGGAAGACCCTGCCTGCGGCCGTGCTCCTATTTCATCGTGTGACCAACGATATTCCCGAAGACGGCATAACCGTCAGCAAACAGACGTTTCGGGTGATGATCGAGAATCTCGCGCAGCGCTACAAGCCGATCTCGCTCCGCGCACTGCTCGATCATCATGACCGCGGCGAACTGTGGCCCTCAAGAACGGTGGTCGTGACGTTCGACGACGGGTACCGAGACAATTTCGAAAACGCCGCGCCGATACTTGCAGAGTTTGGAGTTCCGGCAACATTCTTCGTGACGGTCGATGCTATAGGCACAGAGCGCGTGATGCCCTGGGATGAGCACCTGAAAGGGCGCGTGCCGTGGATGAGCTGGAGTCAGGTCCGGGAAATGCACTCTCGAGGATTCGAAATCGGGTCGCATACGCTCACGCATCCTGATCTCGGGCAGCTCCGCGGGCCGCGAGCATGGGAAGAGATATCCGATTCAAAGGCCAAGCTCGAAGATCAACTTGGCGCACCAGCGCCTTCTTTCGCGTACCCGTTTGGCCGCAAGGAAAATTTTTGTGAGGAGAATCGACAGCTGGCTCAGAGGGCCGGGTATCGCTGCTGTTGTTCAGCATACAGAGGGTTTTTCACGCTGGCGTCCGACGCGTTCAATGTGCGGCGAATCGGAATCAACAACTGGCTCGCGAATTCCTCCGATCTCGATTTCGAAATCCGGATCGCCGCGCCATGGCGGTGGCCACAAGTGTCTGCGGATCGATCCAAGTCAAACGGGAGCTGAAAAACTCTTCAGCGTTCCTTGATTTCACTTTCTGTCGAGTGTTTGGCGATTGCCTCGGAAAGAGCCCGAACGGAATTCAGTTCGGGCATTTCTTCAGGCTCGAAATTAACTCCAAAATGCTCTTCGAGCGCCATAATCAGATTGAGATGGCGAAGGGAATCCCAGGACGGAATCGTTTTCATGCTGTCATCGGCCGACACCGAATCGATGTCGAGCACGTTCTTCATCACCTCCGCTAGACCCGGTTGCATACCGTAGTGACCTCTTCCTCTATCTCGATCCATTCCGGGTTTGCTGTCATGCCCGATTCCAGACTCCTGCTCCAACTCGTTCCCCGATCGTTCTTCTCCGTGCAGACGTAACTGTGGCGTTCGTAGAAATCCCGGCAAGGCTCGTTTTTGGCAGTCGGGAAGTACTCGCCGAGCATCCGGACCGATTTTCGCGCGCCTGCGCGCTGTTCCAGGAAGTGCAGGATCGCCGTTTCCAGGGTGCGCCCGATCACGCGGCAGCTCATGACGAGAGTATCGATTCGGCAAGAGCCGCCGGCGAAATCCAGAAGCGCCACTGCGATGATGCCATGATCCCCGTGCACGTCGCGGGCGCGAAACGCCCACAGTTCGGATCCTTGATCGAGGCGCTTCATCAATTCGGACTTGTCGTGTCTCCGAGTAGTCAAATTGAATTGGTTGGTCTTTTGAATCAATTGGATAGTGCGGTCGAAGTTTGAGCCGTTCGCCCTCTCCGGCGTCAGAACCGTTTTCAAAGAGCGATAAAACGTCTCGAGGTCTGTTCCGGCCTGCGCCATGTCGGCTTGCTTTTTTCGCAGCTCATACAGCTCAGGACGCCTCATGTCCTCCGCTGACAGCCTCAGTTGGTCGAAATCGGGCAACCTTCCCAGGAACTCCACGAATTCTTCTGGCCTGGGTGGCATCTGCAGCGCTCGCACGCTGGGTAAAGCCATTCTTACTAGGGCAACCTCCGCCGGATTGTCATCTAGAAAGACCATACTATCGAGTCCGATATTCAACCGTGCGGCGATGCGCTTCAGCGACTCGGGTTTAGGCTCCCAATGTACTTCCCAGTCCGTGATGTGCTCCTTTCGCAGAACCATATCGGTCCGCCTGCTGAAAGCTTCATCGACCAGCGCCACATCGTTCTTGCTCGCAACCGCCAACAGAATTCCGCGGCTCCGCAGCGCCAAAAGAGCGCGCTGGAATGCGGCGTATGCGTTGCCGGGATAACTTTCGTCCGTACACTGAATTCCTTCGGGTCCGACGTCACCGAGAACACCACTCCAAATCGTGTTGTCCAGATCCAACACCAGACATTTCGCCCCCGGCCTGCGCAATGCCGCGCAGGATCGAGCGACCTCCGAGGCGAGCAAAGGGAACTTCTTTGGACTGATGCCTACTTTCGCTAGAAACCAGAGTCGATGATCGCTCCACTCGGCCAGATTATGGCGAGCCGCGAGTCTCGCCGCGTCGATCACATATACCTCTGGCACAGAAGAAGCCATCTGTCGCAGGGCCAGGTTCAGTTCCGCTACCCAGTCGAAGACGGAGGAGCAGTCCGGGATTGAAAGAAGACTGTCCATGTCGGCTGCGGGCGGAACGAAATTCTGCAGTAAGATCGGAGTTGGGCTCGCCTTGCGGTATGCCGAGAGGAGGGCCCCAAGCTTCTCCACGCACGTACGGGCGGCGGGCAGGTTCTGGGTGAAGCCACAGGTCGACGGGCCAACAGCGAACTCGCTGTGTTCAAGGTGCAGGGAGATGAAAACGACATCTGGCCCGAACCGGCTCATCCCCGCATTGGGGTCAAGCAGTTCCTGACGGTACTGATCGTATCCCGCAACGTATGAAATCAATCGCAAGCCGCGCCGGGCACACTCCACAGCCAGAACCGTGCCAATATCGAGTGTGTGATTGGCCAGAACGGCCAGCCGAAAAGGCTGCAAGTCAGCTGGCAAATGCCGAAGCTTACGCTCTGCCGCTCCGTACTGAGAGAGGGTGGGCTTTTCGTCCAATTCGGCGAAAATCTCGTCGAGCGCGCTCATGGCAGCGGCTCGAAACATGATAGCATAAGCAGCGCTAGGTCTCCGGTTGAGTGTTCGGGCTTTTGTGCTTGGAATGTTCTCCTTGAACCACATGAACCAGAAGGACTTACTGTCGCACGAGTGGCCAGATACTCAGCAGCGGCGCGCGGAAAATGTCCCTGCAAATTGAAGCGACCTCCCCGGCTGACCTAGCAGGGCTTATCGAGTTTTTGACCTCCGTATTTCACGCGAGTCCCGACGCCCCCTTTGTCGATTCTCGACTGATGCATTGGAAGTACTTCGAGCGCTGCGAGGATTGGGATGGGCCACGGAGCTTCATCTTGAAGCAAGGAAGCGAAATCGTGGCGCATGCCGGAATTGTTCCGGTCACCTTTTTGAGGCAGGATCGAGAAGTTCGGAGTATCCATTTGATTGACTGGGCCGCCAGCCCGAGCGTGCCTGGCGCGGGAGTGCTCTCACTCAGGAAGGCCGCATCTCTCACGGACACTCTTCTCGCTGTTGGAGGTTCCACGGACACTCGGCAGATCATGCCGAAGCTTGGCTTCAAAGAAAAGGCGACTCTGCGGGTTCTTGCTCGCGTGATTCGCCCCTGGGGCCAGGTATCCGCGCGCGCGTTGAGAGACTGGAACGCACCTGCTCGATTCGCCCGCAACTTCGTTTGGAGCCTGACTCCTGCGGCGCGCGTGCCGAGGAGTTGGTCCGTGCTGCCGATTCATCAGTTTGATGAGTCTTCGGCCGCTGTCTTGCCGAGCAGGACGGCGGGAGAATTCACTGGCTGCAAGCGCACTCCGGCTATGTTGAATTACATGCTTCGTTGTCCCGGAGCTTCTTTTGCGGCGTTTGTCATCATGGAAAGAGAGCGATTGCTCGGGTATTTCATCCTGAGCTGGGTAGGCCGGCAGTGCAGGATTGCCGATGCATTTGTGGATTCCGGCATTCCCGCGGATTGGCGATCCGCGTACGCGTTGGCCACAAGCACGGCCGCCGACGATCCTAGAACCTGTGAAATTGAGGCCGCTTCATCCGATCCGCTCGCGGCGGACGCAATGTTGCAAAATGGCTTTCGCCTCAGGGATCAACAGCCCGTATTCCTCAGCGACCCGAAGCAGATTCTATCAGGATCTCCGCCTTTACGTATCGGCTTGTTGGATGGAGAGGGCTCATATCTCAACGATCCAGCGCACCCGTTTCTCACATAATGGGAGGACGCCATTCCCCAGGGCGAAACTCGTCTGTCACGCGGAATGCGGTAACTCATTCGTCTTTGTCGGCGTGCCGCAATTCTCTGAAAGAATGTGTCCAGGCTAACCTATTTGCCGGGAACGAGTTTTGTGCGCGGGGAAATCGGAGAATTGATTCGACGTCTCTTACTGCAGGCGAAGCGATGAAACTGATCTGGTTTTCGCATTTCGTGCCGTTTCCCCCTCGCGGCGGGAACCTGCAACGAAGTTTCAACCTCATCCGGCAGGCGTCGCGCTCCCACGAGGTTCAATTACTCGCGCTTAACCTGCAAGGGGAGTCCGTGGCGCAAATAGAGGAAGACAGGAGAGCGTTGAAGCAGTACTGCGAAAGCGTTGAAATTTACAACCTCCCGTTTCATTGGCGAGGAGCGCGCTGGTGGCTTGAAGCCGCGTGCAGCCCGCTTTTCTCGCGTCCCTTCTCGTGTCGGGCGCTTTTCTCCAACGCGATCCTGGCGCGTTGGGAGCGGCTCTTGAGCGCGCATCCCGGCGCCCTGCTGCATTTCGATTCGATCGATTTGGCTCTTTACGCGAACTCGGCCGGGAATTTTGCCAGAGTCCTGAATCACCACAATTGCGAATCTGCGATGGCTTACCGACAGGCCGCAAATGAGAAGAATCTGATTCAACGAGTCTACATGCAACAGCAGGCCGCAAAGCTTGCCGCTGAGGAGCGGTCGCTTTGCGCAAGCTTTAATGTCAATACCGTGGTCTCCGAACAGGATCGGAAGCTGCTCGAGGCGATTCAGCCAAACGGGCGTTACCACGTGGTCGAGAATGGCGTGGACACGGAATATTTCAAACCGGCGGCCGCCGATCCCGAAGCACACACAGCCATATTCACGGGATTGCTCGGATGGGGTCCGAATATCTCGGCGATGGAATTCATGGTGAGGAGTGTCTGGCCCAAGGTGAAGGAACGATTCCACGACGCTCGCCTGTATCTCGCCGGGAAACATCCTCCCGAGCGACTCCTCGCTTGGCCCAAGGAGGATTCGAGTATCGTGGTGATTCCGAATCCCGAGGACATGCGACCGTGGCTCGCACGCGCTTCAATTTCTGTCTGTCCGATTCTCGAAGGTGGTGGGACGCGGCTCAAGATTCTGGATGCCCTCGCCATGGGCAAACCAGTGGTGAGCACGATCATCGGCTGCGAAGGGCTCCGCGTAACCCATGGCAAAGATATTCTGGTGGCCGATACACCGGAAGATTTCGCAGCTCAAATCGCGCAGCTCTTCGAAAACGCGGAGCTTCGCCGGCGCATAGGCGTCGCTGGCCGCCAGCTCGTGGAAGAAGAGTATTCGTGGGAAGTGATCGGCCGCCAACTCGAGGATGCCTATCGCTGCGCCGCCCAAAATGATCCACGGCTGGGCGCTCATGAGTCGGGCGCTCGCCAGAAGACCCAGCGGTAGCAAAAAAAACCTTAGGGCCAAGCAAGACGGTGCGGGCGAATTTAGTCACAGCCTCATCGCCGGTTTCGCTGAAATAGGGCTCATTTCCCGGAGCTACGGCGCGATCCTTTTAGCGCCGTTCGCAAATCGCGCTGGCAGATTGCGCAATCGACCGGTGCTCCAGATTCGCCAGTCAACTACTCTCGTACCTTCCTGGATGGTGGCTCCAAAGTACAGACTCAGTCCTTCTGTCGGTGGCGGAGCGTCGACCGTCACGCCCCCCGTACCCTGGACAGAGTTTTCCGCTATGTAGTCTACCTGGTGCGACTGCAGAAAATCGGCTGTGAGACGTTTCGGTCGCTCCCAGTCGGGAATCACTCGATTCGACAACTTGTTTCCTGCAAGTGCGAAATTTGAAGTTGGGCTGCAGAGGCTCAGAACCGTGCTTCCGGGAGGAAGTGTGTCGATGGCAGTCGGATATTGCATGTAAGCGGCGCGGCTCCAATAACCATACCGTACCGTTTGAAAGATCGTGTAAAGGGGCTCGAACACGAGAATGCACGCAGTCAGAAAAAAGACCAGAACGTAGATAACTCTGCACGATCGCGTGCGCCGTGATTCCAGCACCTCGAAAAACGGTGTGGAGAGGACCGCCGCAAGAACGAACAACGGAAGACCAAATCGAATCACTTTTTCCAATAATAGGAACCATACAATGGCCAACAGAGCGAGATTGAACAGCCAAATCCGCAAATCAGGTCGCTTTCTAGCCAGCCAAAAAGCGATCAGAACTCCCGGCACCACGAACGTCGCGAAGCCCCCGCCGAGACCTGAATCCAGGGTATAGTTCACCAGGAGAAAGCCGTTAGCCCGTTTCCACTCCGTCCATGGGTATACAAACAACTCAGCCCAACCGCGAACATTAGCCAGATAATACTGTGGGATCGTGATGTCGCTCGGGCGAACTCCAGGAAGAGAAAGCGAGCCAATATGTAAAGCGAAAGGATAAAAGGGATTTCCCGTACACGCTGTCGCCCGGACAAACCAAAAGACCGACGGAATCGCCGCGCTGGCCAGAAACAGTGCCGTCCCCCCCCACGCCGAATGATTCGAATTCGAGACGGATCGCAGCAACAGAAAAAGCGCGTTCAGGAAAAGCAGCGCAGCGAAAATCCAAAACACGGGCTTGGCGCCCACCGCTAACCCACATCCCAGTCCTGCAGCTACCAGCAACGCAGGCCGAGGAGTACTGCTGCGGTTCTTGAGTTGATCACAATACTCCAGTACGAGGCTCAAGCTCCCGAAAAGGACGGCGGTACCGAACAGATCCACGTCACCCGATACTGATTGGTTTGCCACGATCGGGATCATTAATGTGGTTGTGGCGACCGGCCATGCCGCCGACTTGCCGAGCCGATGGGACAGATATAGACAAGCGAAAAGCAGAATCAAAAGCCCCGGCCACTGGACAGATCCGAGCAGACGTTGGCGCCCGGTCCAGAGAACCAGGAGATCGAGAATCTCAACATTTCCCGGAAGGCTGGCTTGCCAAGGTGTCGTGTTCGAGATTCGCATCGTCCCGTCTTGGAGCCATCGAAGGGCGATCGGATAATGATAAGCGACAGCGTCCCAACCATCAGGAAACGTAACTGCCATCCTCACGCACAGTACTCCGTACACGCATAGGACAAAGAGAAGTCCAAGCCTTATGTGTAGTGGGACACTCCAGCGGAGGCCGACGGTGCTCCCCTGGGTCGGTTGCTGGCGCCTCGGCCCGAGCAAGTAGAGGACGAGAGCGCAAACGAATACCGCTGCGTCCAGAAGGAACAAATGACTTAGACGAGGAGATGAACTTAGGCCAGCGAGGTTAAGGAGCGCCAAACACTGCACCGGCACGACGAGTGCACAAAGCCAAAAAATAAGCACAACTATTCCGGCCACAGTCGCCTTCGCCAGCCTGGCGAATCTCTCCGCCAACATGACGCTCGAGCTGAAGGTCAGGACTAGGAGCAACAGCAACATCGCCAAGCCCATCGCTTCACCAGCCAAGAAGTTTGGCGCTTAGACGACCGATCGAGCGAATCGTATTGGAAATTGCCCAACTCTTTAGGAGCCAGAGTGAAAAACTCGCAATGGAGAGGGAGAGACAGACACGGTACAAGCGGTCCCCCTTAGGGGCGGCGGGGCCAGAGCCTAACTCCATTCGCAGAGTATAACCCCCATCCAACGCTTGGGACAAAGTTATCCCTCGCGTCCTTGATTGGCATCCGGTCGGAGGAGCGGGCCGACGAATGCGAGCTCTCCAAATTGGCGGTCCTACGTCTTTCCTGCTGTTTCTCCGGCGCGATTATGTCGTCGGTGTAACGTGTGAATTGTGGTTGCGCTGGCGCAGTTCCTCGCGTTTGATCGGCGACGCCTCGGCCGCATTTGGCTATGGAAGTGCTGCGCCCACTGTTTCGGCCATAAGCCCCAATAGTGGGCCGTTACTGCCGTGAATATCACCGGCGCCAATTTCATTCTTGGAGCTGTGGTTCTGTTCGCTGGCGTCCAGGCATCTTCCGTCGCGGTGATGATCCACCCCTATAGCTGAGCTGCAAATGGACATTTGGTCACCGGACGTGTGGTATTCTGCAGAGTTTAAGAACGCCGTTTGCGCTTGCGCTGCATTGAGACATTGAAACCGACCTGCGAGATTCCCGGAAAAGATATCTCGACCGCTTCTGGGGGCAGCGCGGCCGAGCGATGGGATGCGAGCCGAGGGCCGAGCCCGGGTGTGCGTTGGGCGCTCCTGGCGGTTTTGGTGGTGGGATTAAGCGCCATCCTAGTCCGCGGCATCCGGTCGGGCGAACTCTCCTACAACGGAGAGGACGAAGCACAGCACGCTGCCTCGGGAATATTCTATGCATCATTTCTCTCCGACCTGCCTTTGCGCCATCCAGTCGAATATGCCTACCATTACTACGCCCAGTATCCCGCGCTCAGCGGGGTCATCCACTGGCCTCCCCTTTTCTATGCGTTTGAGGGGATGATCTTCCTACTGCTTGGCCCTTCGGTCGCCGCGGCGCGCTTCGCGATCCTGCTGTTCGCCTTGGTTGCACTCTTTTGCTGGGTCAACCTCATGCGGTTTTTGGAAAATGACCGGGCGGCGATTGCTTCGACCATACTCTTCGTTTTGCCTGCTCTCCTGCTTTTCGAGAAGAGCGTGATGCTTGAAATCCCAGCGCTGGCGGTTTGTCTGGCCTCAACCTATTTTTGGGTGCAATTCCTGCAGGAGGGGAAAACCCGGGATCTGTACTTGTCTGTTTTCGTGGGGAGCTTGGCCCTGCTGACGAAGCAAAGTGCCGTGTATCTGCCTCTATTTTGGCTTCTCTCGCTGACAGTTCTTGGCCGATGGAGCCTTGTCTCCCTCCGCAGATTCCTCTGGTCTTCGGCAATCCTCGTTGGCATGGCCAGCACTTATTACGCGCTTGTTTACGAAGTGCACTGGCGCTCGATCGCGATGGACCTTTTTCAAAAGGCTTCTCCCGCTATCGGCTCTCCCCATCTGTTTTACCTGCGGGCTTTGCCGGGCCAGTTGGGCTGGCCGCTCCTCGGTCTGAGCCTGCTTGGGTTAGCCACGTGCCCGTGGTGGGCAAAGCGACGTACCAACCCCATACTGATGGGTTGCTGGATCCTGGCGGTCTATATCGTTTTCACTGCAATTGGTCACAAGGAGGCGCGCTACGTCATTGATTGGGTGCCGCCGTTTGTCTACTTCGCCGTCGGACCGCTGACGTTCGCCTGGCGGCGGCTGTGGCTGCGAGCCGCTTCTCTTACCCTCATGGCGGGACTGATTGGTACGTTCACGCTCAACGCATGGAGCTATCAGCGCCCCTATATATCAGGGTATGAGGCAGCGGCTCGGCGCGTCTTGCAGCTGAATTCCGGAGGCGTGGTCCTGTTCGACGGCCCGGACTCGAGTAACTTCATCTTCTTTATGCGCGCGCTCGACCCCCAGCGTCGTTTTATTGTGCTTGACAAGGCCCTCTGGGTAACGAGGATCAAAATCAGCGGAGGCGCTCTGGAGCTGGCGCAGTCCCCTCAGGACATCAGAAATATCATTGCGAAAGATGGCGTTCAATATAGCGTCGTCTCACAAGGCGTGCCTCTCGACTTCAGAGACCAGCAAATTCTCCGCCAGGTTCTCACGACCCCACAATTTCGGCTGCTAGCAACTTTTCCTATCGCTTCCAACTTGCCCTACTGGCAGGGGAGCAGCCTGCTCTTGTACGAAAACACCGAGGCGTGCCCTCCCTCGGACCCATATCTCCGAATTCGAATGCTGACTCTTTCGCACGATATCGTTGTCCCGTTCCGGGATTACAAGTTCGTCGAGAAAGAGTCCTGGAAGAACTGTCCCCGATCAATCCGGTCCGGCGAGTAGCAGGTAAGGGTTCGGCTGTCATCGTCTTGAAGGAACCAGCGAAAGCCGTTATTCGCGCCGCTTCGAGCGCATCCAATCATGCGTGCGAGGAAACGATC
>Ga0187815_10000733_pt1 | contig 15735 bp, 7 predicted proteins | sample NC_S_5_FD_132962 | JGI IMG/M metagenome (GOLD analysis project Ga0187815, IMG submission 132962) | Wetland sediment microbial communities from Neuse River Estuary, North Carolina, USA - ASW-S_5 | ecosystem: Environmental > Aquatic > Freshwater > Wetlands > Sediment | place: USA: North Carolina...
CCCAAGCCTTTTCTCTGGACGGCTACGGCGGACGTTATTCTCGAGAAGGTGCGTCGCTGTAAAGAATTAAATGGGACGCCACACTAGGGTCAATTAACAGCGGGAAGGCACGACCACAGTCTGCCCGTACGTTTGCCGATTTTGTGACTGACGATTGGGTGCCTGTCGTTTTGCCAACGCTCAAGTACGCGACTCAGAAACACTACCGGTACATGCTCGACGTGCATCTCATTCCTGCGTTCGGCAAAAGGCAGCTTCGCGAGCTATCGCGCGAGGAGTTGCAAAGCTTTCTCAGCCGGAAGCTCAATAGCGGGTTGTCATGGGAGACGGTGCATCACTTCAAATGCGGCCTGAGCAAAATTCTCAATGCAGCCGAGGAATGGGGCTTCATCTCAGGGAATGTCGCTCAGAAAACCAAACTCCCAAGACGGCATCATGGATCTGAGCGAGCAGTGCTTACGCCAGTCCAGGTGCGGAGTCTCGCTGCCGCGTTGAATGAGCCGGCACGCTCGATCACGTTGCTGCTTGTGTTGACTGGTCTCCGAGTCGGGGAGTTACTCGCGCTACGCTGGGGGAGTATTGACTTGAAGGCTCGCCTGCTCCGCGTTTGTGAAACGGTGTATGACGGGCACTTCGATCAACCCAAGACAAGGCGTAGTGCGCGAACGATCCCGCTTGGAAGGGAGACGGCTCAGATTTTGGCCGTTCTCAGTCCCGCCGCAAGTGATCCGAAAGCACTGGTGTTCGCGACTCGCGAGGGCTTGCCATTAGAACGATGGAATCTCTTGCGCAAGCACCTTAAGCCTGCCGCGAAGAAATTAGGGCTTCCTGATGTCACCTGGCACCTTCTGAGGCATAGCCACGCAACGATGCTGGACTCGGTGGGGACGCCAATAGGAACGATGCAGTCGCTCCTCGGCCATTCCAACGCCGGAGATCACGCGCGAGATTTATTTGCACGCGATCCCGGAAGAGCAACGTCGCGCCGTGGAAAGTGTCGAAAGGCTCGTATTTGGACCCAAATGGACCCAAGTTTCGCCTCTTGCGCAACCGGCATCAACAAAAGTGAATTGAAAACTCAGAAGTTAGTGGTCGGGGCGTGGAGATTTGAACTCCAGACCTCCTGCGCCCAAGGCAGGCGCGCTACCAGGCTGCGCTACGCCCCGACATGAAGTGCGTATTGATTATACGCGACCTGCCAACGCAAATGCTTCTCCAGCAGGCCAATTTGGCCTTCAACTTTGCCAAAACTGTGCCAGAATAACCTCACTGCACGATCGCTGTGCCAGAATTCAGCGACATTTCATTTGCCTGACGGTTGATCTTGTCGAGGGCTTCTCTCTTCATCTGCAACTTCATCTGCGAATAGCGCTTGGTCCGGTGACCATAAGGCTCCTGAGCAATGCCGATGACACGGTTCTGGCCTCGACGAGTGTTTTCGGCTTGACAACCCAATGGAAGCAATACCCGTTTTCCTTGAAAACAGGCTTCATTCGGGAGTCTTCCACGAATCACCTTGTCCTGACGATGGGACATCCGGGCACGTCATGGCTGAGTCTGGTATAGCTGTTTCCACCCACTTACCACGACCGCGCCAACGGAAATCGCACCGACATTATGGAAAAATTGGCGGCCATGCATCCGGCATTCCTTTGTTTTCCCGGCGGCAATTACTTCGAGGGAGAACACATTGCTGACCGCTTCGACTGGAAGACGAAACTCGTGAACTTAACCGCGCGCAGTACCCAAGTCACGAATACGATACAGACACCAGAGAACATCGTGCCTAGAGAAAGCACGCTTCGAAACATCAGCGCTGATATGCATTACACAGCGCCCGCGTACTCGATCCAGGTACTGCAATTAGATCAGCAAATGAATACTCCGTGCCGGTGCGGACGGCGGAAGCGGGACGAACCACAAAATAGGGTTGAGTTTGCAGGTTGTTCCCGAGCCCGGGAAACAACCAAGCGTTATCAACGGCGCGGCGTAACTCAAAGTAATACTGGAGGGGGTACTTGGAGTTCGTATAGTCGCCGGGGATCGTGGCGCTGAAGCGATTCTCGTTTGCTTGCATTTCTGCCGATTGATATCTCTCGGCCTGGTCCGCGTGACGGTAGAAGAGCCGAACGGCGAGTGATTGGGGTACGCTCCGAGAGAGAGCAATAGCAATCTCAAGCGGCTGACCAGGAGTGAAGGTCCGGGCTGGCGTGTGCTGAACGTCCACGGATTCGCGTTTTGCGGGCGTGGTTAAGTCGTGGATCGACAGGGAACTCTGCGTCGCACCGGCGGAGGGCGCGGTATCGAGCCGCTTCTGCATCTCGGCGATGTCCTGGTCGATGGCAGGCAGGCGATCCAGCCAGTCGCCGCGCTGGTACGGACTGGGGCCGAAGGTAATGTCGGAGACGTAAGCGCCCTGCGCGCCTTCGGCGAAGCTCCGCCAAACATCGCGCGCGCGACGATACTGGTTGAGGGCTTCTTCGAGCACGGCGCGATCGCCAGAGTGTTCGCAGGCCACGTAAAGAATACCGCTGCGGAATTTCGCGGCAAAGAAGCGGCCAATACTGATCTCAATTTGGAGGTCGATCGCGGCGCGACGGAATTCGGGGGAGTTCTTGTCAATTATGGTAGTTTCGGCTTGGCGCAAGTGCGAGGCTGCCGTGTCGGCTGCGGCCTCGAGCCATTGGGCAACTTCGAGCGGAGAATACTTTCCACTACGCTCCTGCTTTGACAACTCCGCAACGAACTCGCTGATGCTCGAAAACAATTGTGGATCAAGCGGGCTGACGTTGCCGAAAACCTTGGGGGCCGGCGTGTCCGAATAAGGTGAAGGCTTGGACGAATCGATAATCGATTGGTTGGTGTAATACTCGGGACTGAAAGCGTCATTGGCCGCGGAAGGCAGATGAGCGGTGGTGATGATTTGAGTGATTGGAGTAGCGCTAGCGAGGGCACTCTCCACGGCGGGAGCCGCAGCACGGAACTGCTTCCGCAAGTAGCGTTGCCAGGTGTCCGGCGTGGCATCCGGGTTGTACATCAATCGTCCCCACGTTCGGTAAGTGTAGAGATACTTTTGCCAGTCCCAATGCGGCAGGAGTGAGGTGTCGGCGTAAGCGCAGCGGCTGCCGGCGATCCCAGAACCGCGACGTCCCTTGAAGGAGAGAGGCTCGAAGAGTTCGACCCCATCGCAGCCACAGAAAGTGAAGGCTCTCGCGTGGGCAGCAGCCGAGGACGCATCTCCCCAAAGCAACAACCGATGACTGCCGGGCCAAATGCGGAACATGACGCGATAGGGCCGATCTTCGCGAAGGAAGTCGGCATAGCCATAGCGGGTGAAACTTCTTGAGCCGCTGCTGAGCGTAAAGAAGCCTTCCGCCTTGCGTTCTTCGCGAGGCATTTCAAGCTCGCGAATGGAGGCTTGCTGATAAGGAAGGCCCATGTGCTCAGCCCAGTACTTTGGCGAGAGCGTAACCGGCATACCTGTTTGGAGCGCCGCGTCGATGAGGTTTTGGTCGAGTCCTTTGGTGTGCAGATCGAGGTTCACTTTGCGTCCGCACGCAGGAAGCGCCGAGAAGACCGTTGACCAGAAACTGTAGCTCCCTTCGCGGACGCCGCTTTCGCCGTGAGTTCGCAGCGTGATACCGCTGATGTTTGGACAGGCTTTTAGCAGTGCCGTTAGGGCATCGCGCGAGTAGGTTGCGTGATTGTCGGAGGTAATCCCCTCGATTGTGTAGTTGGGCTGCGAAGCAGGCCCCCAATGATAACCGTGCGTCCAGATGCCGAGCTGGAAATCGATTCCGTGGGCGACGGCTTGTGCGCTGATGAACTGCAGCATCTCGAGGTTACGGTCGCGTTCCTGGTCCGGCAGGTTGACCGCCCGCACGGTGTAACCGGGAACGGAGAGCAAAAAAGGATAAGCAAACAGGAAGTAAGCGTCGCGAACGTTGTCGAGGAAATCGTAGCCGACGCCGAAATTGAGACTGAAGCGGTTGAAACGCTGAGCGGCCAACATGGAAAAGTATGCGGGCCACATCTCACGATCGTAGAACCACGGCTTGTCCTGAATGTCGCTGCAAAAGATGCGTCCGATGCTACGAAGGGAGTTGAGCGGGCGCTCAGCAATTGCTTGCTGCTCCTCGAGCGCGGAAAGCGGGCTGTCTGAGTGCTGAATGCGGTCTGCAAGTTCCAGAAGAGCATAGAGCAGTCCGCGAGCATCGCCGCACGCGAGTATACCGTGTCTATTGGCTTCAGAGAATGGGATGAGGGCTAAGGACTCTGGCTCGTTGGAGAACGTCAGACCCACCCGTTTGAGTGCGGTCGTGGCGAGGTCGCGGTCAGAGGCGGAGGCGACGATACAGAGTGAGTTGCGTGGAGCTTGCTGGAGAGATGCGAATTCACCAACTTTGAGGCCGTGCCGTTCAAGAGCCTGCGAGATTTCCATTCGAGCCCAGCGGCATGGAGGCGAGGAGGCGACCGGGTCATTTGGGTCGGCAATGATCGAGACGATTTCGTTTGCCGCTTCAAGGGCAGCGGTGCGCAGGCCCAGTGCGCCGAGAGCCAGTCCCGAAATCTGCAGAAAACCACGGCGCGAGGATTTCAAACCAGGGATATGGGAGGAGGAACGATCGCTGCTCCCAGAGACATAAACGAGAGGTTTGCTTTTGTCCGACATGGAACCTCACACCGAAAACGCTCACGCCCGCGAAAAACCCTGCCCGCTGGCCACGCGGATCATTCATGCGGATTGAAGCAAGATCATACCGCGGGCACCCGGCTGGCCCATCGCACAAAGTGGAACGGTGATCCCCAGCGTCTGGCGTTGCGATGGTTCCGGTTGACAGCCCTAGCGGGTGCCATTAGTCTGGCGGTTCTGCCTGCTCCGCTCGTTCGGATACCTACAAGGAGAAGAAATGAATCATCCTAGAAAGTGCACGTTGGCGATCTTCACCGCCTGCATCGCCCTTATACCCAGCGTCGCGACTGCACAGCAAGTTGCGAGGGCGCCTTACATGAATCCCAGCCTGTCGCCCGAGCAGCGCGCGGCTGACCTGGTGCACCGTATGACTCTTGAGGAGAAGGCATCACAGCTTGTGAACCAGGCGCGTGCTATCCCGCGCTTGGGTGTGCCGGCCTACGACTGGTGGAGCGAGGCGCTGCACGGCGTGGCTGTAGACGGCACCACGGAATTTCCCGAGCCCATAGGGCTAGCCGCCACATTTGACACGGCGCGTATTCACGAGATGGCCGTTGCTATTGGCACCGAAGGACGCATCGTCCATGCCCAGGCCGTAAGCGGCGGGGAGTCTAGTATCTTTCATGGCCTTGATTTCTGGGCTCCGAACGTCAACATCTTCCGCGATCCGCGGTGGGGCCGGGGCCAGGAGACGTACGGCGAGGACCCCTTCCTCAGCGCGCACATGGCGGTCGCCTTTGTCACAGGGATGCAGGGCGATGACCCGAAGTACTACCGTGTGATCGCGACCCCCAAGCACTACGCAGTGCACAGCGGCCCGGAACCGACGCGACACTTCGCCGACGTAGATGTGACCAGGCACGACGAACTCGACACTTATGAGCCGGCGTTCCGTGCCGCTGTCGTGGAGGGCCATGCGGGATCCGTAATGTGCGCGTACAACGCCATTAACGGCGAGCCCGCCTGCGCCAACGAGTTCCTGCTGCAGGATCAGTTGCGCGGCAAGTGGGGCTTCCAGGGGTATGTGGTCTCCGACTGCGGCGCCGTTCGCGACATCTTTAACGGCCACCACTACCGCCCGACCCAGCCCCAAGCGTCGGCCATCTCGCTCGAGCGGGGCATGGACAATGAATGCATCGACTTCCGCAGCAAGGTGACGGACGACCACGACTACAAGCCGTACATCGAAGCCGTGCAGCAGGGCTACCTCAGTGAGAGTGCGATCGACACGGCGCTCATTCGCCTCTTCACAGCGCGGATCAAGTTGGGCATGTTTGATCCGCCGGAGATGGTTCCGTACACCAAAATCGAAGAGAAGGAACTCGACAGCCCCGAGCACCGCGCTTTTGCGCACAAGCTCGCGAATGAATCGATGGTGCTGCTGAAGAACGACGGCACTCTGCCGCTCAAATCAGGGATCACAAAGATAACGGTGGTCGGCCCGCTCGCTGATCAAACGAGGGTTTTACTCGGTAACTACACCGGAACACCAAGGCATACCGTCTCCATGCTAGAGGACCTCAAAGCTGAATTCACGAAGGCGAAGATCACGTTTGTGCCGGGAACCCAGTTCCTGCGCAACGATGGAAATCCGGTGCCGAATAGCCTACTGACGACTCCCGATGGCCAGACCGGCCTTAAAGCGGAGTACGGCAACTGGGAAGGAATAGAACCGGGTCCGGGCGCGAGACCCAAGCCGCTTACGTACCGGGTTGAGCCGAATGTCAACCTTAGCGAAAACAATCTTCCGTCCGAGGCTGACGGAGAGAAATTTATCGGGGTGCAGTGGACAGGATTACTGACGCCGCCCGATTCCGGAGACTACCTCATCGGCATTCGCGCCGATGGTTTCGGCAGGGTGGCCGTTGACGGCAAACAAGTCGCCCAGGAGTTCAGAACCCATGGAGTCGAAACGAAGCTCGGGCGCGTGCACCTGGAGAAGGGACAGAAAGTTGCGCTGAGCGTCGTCTACCGCAAAACGAGCGGAAGCCAGCCGCGCTCGCAGCTGATCTGGGCCAGGGCGAACAATGCCCCTTCGCCCGAAGCCGTAGCGGCCGCGCGGAATTCCGATGTCGTGATTGCCGTCGTCGGGATCACCAGCGAGCTCGAAGGCGAAGAGATGCCGGTGAACGAACCTGGCTTTCTCGGCGGAGATCGCACGAGCATCGACCTGCCCGAGCCGGAAGAAGCGCTCATCGAAGCCGTCGCTGCGACGGGCAAACCCCTGGTCATCGTGCTGATGAATGGCAGCGCGCTGGCGGTGAACTGGGCCAGCGAACACGCCAATGCGATTCTCGAGGCATGGTACTCCGGCGAGGAAGGCGGCGCGGCAATCGCTGAAACGCTGAGCGGGAAGAACAATCCTGCGGGCCGTCTGCCGGTCACGTTCTACACGGGCATCAGCCAGCTGGCCAATTTTGAAAACTACTCCATGGAAGGCCGCACCTACCGCTACTTCCAGGGAAAGCCGCTGTATCCCTTCGGCTACGGCCTCAGTTACACGACCTTTAGCTACAGCGATCTCAGCCTGCCGCAGCCAGCAGTGAATGCGGGCGATCCGGTCGATGTTTCCGTCACCGTGACCAACACCGGGAGCGTCGCAGGCGACGAAGTCGTGCAGGTCTATCTGAAGTTTCCTGATGTCCCAGGCGCGCCCATCCGGGCCCTCCGCGGATTCCAGCGCATCCATCTCGAGCCGGGTGCCAACCAGAAAGTCAGATTCCATTTGAAGAGCCGCGACCTCAGCATGGTCACCGAAGCCGGAGACATCATCATCGCCCAAGGCAGGTACACCGTCTCCGTGGGCGGCGGCCAGCCCGGAACCGGAGCTCCCTCCGTCAGCGGCAACTTCGAAGTCAACGGCCAGATCCGCTTGCCCGAATAGCGCGCCCGGTTCTGCGAACCGATCTCTCGGACGGCACTGTTGCGTCGTCTTGCCGTCCGGCTTTCTTGGGCGAAACGCTCATTTGCAGTTTCTTGTCGTGCACAGATTCTTGCTGAGAATGAAATCACATGGCTCTGAAATCGAACAGCCACTGCGTTGGTGCGAGTGCCCTTGGAAATCTCAAAAATATTTGCGGTGCCGTACGTGCCGAGGACTTGATGTAGTTCCATCCTGTCGAACCGCAAGCCATCCTGATCGCCTACTTCGAGCGAAATGGCGCGGTACTCACGCAGACTGTCAACGGGAGCGATGAAGACCAGAAACAGCCTCACAACGCGTTTCGTTAACATCGCGATGCGCCCCTTTCATGGCTTACTGGAATAAACTCCTTCCTCGTGGAATCTCGCTGGTCAGGCGTACACCGGTTCATTCTTGTTCCCATCTTTTCGATCCAGGTGTATTTTGTTTGCTCGCTCGCATCCATCGAAAGCGCGCCCTGAAAGCTCCAGCGTTAACGTACCCGGCGCGCGACTCTCGGGCGCCGCGAAGCATCGTTCACTCGGGAAAGGGCAGATAGGACATGATAAGCAGGCACTGCTTTGCTGCAACTGCGATTTTGCTGTTTGCGGTCTCGGCGTTCGGAGACGGCCCGCAACCCTACAAGAATTTCAAGGTGACAGTCTACATCCCCGTGCAAGTCGTCGAGAGGATGGCTCACGATCCTGACTGGATGCAGTCGAGTTGGAAAACCATCAGCGGACGTCTGCACGTGGACAAAGTCTTCATTGAGAGCTACCGCTCTGGCGTCAGCGCGGACGACGCCACCATTTCCCGGGTCAAGGATTTCTTCGCGTCCCAAGGTGTCGCGGTTGCTGGCGGCATGGCCATGCTGGCGCCTGGGGGCGGAGGTCAGTTTCGTACGCTGGACTACACGGATCCGAAGGATCGCGCTCTGGCCGAGCGCATGTCGGCCTTGACCGCGCGGCACTTCGACGAGTTTATCCTCGACGACCTCTTCTTCACCAACACAAAGAGCGACTCCGACATAGCGGCCAAAGGCAGGCTCAGTTGGGATCAGTTCCGCATGCAGATGATGGACGAGGTGTCTCGCGATCTGATTCTGAAGCCCGCGAAAGCCGCCAATCCCAAGGTTCACGTCATCATCAAGTTTCCCAATTTCTATCCTTCGTTTCAGGGCATGGGGTTCGATCTCGAAAACCAGCCGAAAATATTCCCCGAGATCTGGACCGGCGACGAAACCCGCTATGCTCCAACCACCGACCAGCAATTGCAGCCGTACGAAAGTTACGAAATCTTCCGCTACTTCGAAAATATCGCTCCTGGCCGCAATGGTGGTGGGTGGGTCGATCCAATTGCAATGGAGTATCTCGACCGTTACGCGGAGCAACTCTGGGATACGATTCTTGCCAAGGCGCCCGCCATCAATATGTTTGAGTACGCCGACCTTTTGCGCATCGCGGATCCCGGGGCTCGCACCGCTTGGCAGACCCTACCTACTTCTTTCAACTACTTCGCCATGCTGCGTCAATGCTGTGGCTTTCCCGGAGCGCCTGGGGCAACGGATCCGCTTCTCGCCGACGTGGTCGCTTATTGCCTCCGCCAGGTGGACAATACTGCGGGCCCGTTAGGTGCGCCATCAGGTTTGGATACCTACCGGCCTTACAATTCGACCGGCGAGGATTTTCTGCCCGAAGTTCTCGGCATGACCGGGATTCCCGTTGAGATGTATCCACAATGGCCGCAGTCGAAGACTGTGCTCTTGACGGAAACTGCGGATCGCGATCCCGCCATCGTTTCGAAAATCGAAGGGCGTCTCCGCGCCGGAGACAGCGTAGTGATTACTTCCGGCCTTCTACGTGTTTTGCAGGATAAGGGCCTGGATCAGATCACCGACATGCGCGTAACCAAGAACGTCGCGGCAGCCACGAAATATGTCTCGGGGTTTGGTTTCGGTGCCGGTAACATAATCGGCACTTCCAGGCCAATCCTCTTTCCGAAGATCCACTTCTACACAAATGAAGATTGGGCCGTCGTCCGCGGCCTCGCGAATGACGATGGCGTGCCGCTGCTGCTTATGGATCAGTACAGCAAGGGAAAACTCTACGTTCTAAACGTGCCGGAAGAAATGAACGATTTCTATTCTCTAGCGCCACGCGTGTTAGACGAGATTCGCCGGTATTTGACGCCGGACTTGCCCGTTCGCATCGAGGGCCCAGCACAGGTCAGCCTCTTCGTGTACAACAACGGTACATTTGTTGTCGAATCGTTCCTCGATTATCCTGTCGGCGTCCGAGTCATCGGCCCCTCTGCTCATCTCGAGAATTTGACAAATGGAGTGACCTTAGGCGGGGATCCTCTCGCTCCAAGAGACGGATTTTTCGGCCCGACCGCCCAGGCCGGAGGTTCCGCGCCCACTCGACAATACGGATACGAATTGCAGATCGAGCCCCACAGCTTCATTGGCTTCCGCGAGCAACCATGAACAGTTACTCCTTAATGCTTGAGAACGGATAGAATCGAATGGGCATTCTGCGTGGCATACAAAATTAGGCGTCCGCTTGATTCACTGTCTCGGCAGACCCGGGAGCATTAGCCGGTGGTCGCTCGCGGATTCCAAGTCTCCGCGCTGTCGATTCTGTTCCTTCTTCTTCTCTCTCCCGTTATTTTGATTCCCCAAAACACGCCGATCACCTCGCCAGCTCCAGCCAAAATCAAGTTTTCGCTCCAAACGCTGCCGTTTCGTGTCGAATCCGACGAGACTTTAAACTATCCCCACGCTCCTGCGACGATGGCTGGCGGGGTCGCCGTGTTCGACTATAACCGGGATGGCCGGCCCGATATCTTTTTTACGAACGGCGCGAATATCGAAACCCTCAAAAAAGACGACCCCAAGTTTTACAACCGGCTTTACCGCAACGACGGCAATGGGGTGTTTACAGACGTGACCAAGGAGGCGGGTCTCCTGGGCAAGGGCTATGACATTGCCGTTGCTGTGGGTGACTACGACAATGACGGCTATCCCGATCTCTTCGTGGGCGGCGTTCACGGGAACACGCTCTATCACAACAATGGGGATGGGACGTTCACCGATGTCACCGAGAAAGCGGGCCTGAATCACTCCGTCGATCCCCAGTATGGTCCCTTGTGGACGGCAGCTGCGGCCTGGGTGGACGTCAACAATGACGGGCTGCTCGATCTGGTGGTCATCAACTATCTTCGGTGGGATGTGAAGCACGAAAAACTGTGTCCCTTCGCCGGGAGCTACGACTATTGCAGTCCCACGATGTATGCGGGTCAACCCGACCAGTTGTTTCTGAATCGCGGCGATGGAACCTTCGAAGATGTCTCTGAAAAATGGGGGCTTCGCTCTCACGTCGGGAAGGGCATGGGCGTCGCTGTCGCGGACTACGATCTGGACGGGCGACCGGATCTCTTCGTCACAAACGATACGTCTTACAACTTCCTTTTCCACAATACCGGACAGAAGTTTGAAGAAGTCGCGTTTGACGAAGGCGTGGCGCTTCCCGAAGACGGCGAGTTTATCTCCGGCATGGGTACGGATTTTCGTGACTACAACAACGACGGATATCCGGACATTATTTTCCTTGCCCTGAACGACCAGACGTTTCCCCTGTTCATGAACAAAGCGGGAAAGGGGTTCGAAGAAGTGACGGATCGCAGCGGCATGCGGCGGCTATCCAGTTCCATGTCGGGCTATGGGCCCGGGCTGTTCGATTTCGACAATGACGGCTGGAAGGATTTGTTCGTCTCGCGCGGCCACGTGGAGTATATCGCCACGCCGACCTACCAAATCAATCAATACAACACAGTGTTCCGGAATCTGGGCGCGAGCGGCAAATGGCAAGCTTTGACCGCAGAAGCCGGACTGGAAGCGTCTCCACCCGCTCGGCATCGCGGTGACGCCTTCGGCGATTTCGACGGTGACGGCCGAGTTGACGTTGTGGTCAGCGCTTTGGGCAAGGACGCGGAAATCTGGATGAATCGATCCCCAAACTCCGGCCACTGGCTCGACATCGCGCTGCAAGGCACCAAAAGTAATCGCGACGGGATCGGCGCCCGGATTAACGTGGTGACTTCGCAAGGGCCGCAGTTCAACCACATGACCACAAGTGTCGGCTACGCTTCTTCAAGCTACGGTCCAGTTCACTTCGGTCTGGGCGGAGATGCCAAGGCCAAGTTGGTTGAGATTCATTGGCCCTCGGGCATAGTTCAGACGCTTCACGACGTTGCCGGCGACCGTGTTCTTACCGTGAAAGAATCCGCCAGGTGACACGAGGTGTGCGGTGTTTCGCGGGCTCTGAAAGGCAAGTTTTGAAAAGAAGGCGGCCTGGCTCAGGAACTTCAGCTCGCTGCGTGAGGAGGACGCTCGGCACCGATCGGGCCAGGAAAGCTATGAATCCAAAGGATTCTAAGGCGTGGGGTTCCTGGCCATTTTCGAAGCGAGGTCTTGATCTTCCTTTTGTTTGAGTTCGCGGACCTTCGCAAATTCCTTCGCTGCAGCGGCATTATCACCCATCAGCTGATAGATGCGTCCGATTCGGAAGTGCGCATCCGGCTGAGTGGGATCGAGTTTCACGGCCTCGCGCAGGGCCGAGAGAGCTTCTGGATATTGCTTTTGTTCCACGAGAATCTTGCCGATGTCGAGATAGGCCAAACGGTTGTCACCTTGGAGTTGCGTAGCCTGGCGAAGTAGGGGCAACGCCTTGTCGTACTCTCCTTTTTGCATGGCAATATCGCCGAGGTAGGCCAAGGCCTGGGCGTTTCCCGGAACGATAGCTAGCTCGGCGTTAAGCGCCGCGACCGCCTCGTCGTATTTTTCTGCCTTCCAGTACAGGAACCCCAGCGCGAAATTCAGGTTAGGCTCACGCGGAGCGAGCCGTAGCGCCGTTTGAAATTCCGTGATTGCCTCTTCCGTTTTGCCCTCGCCGTCCAGAGCCTCCCCGGTGAACATGTGCACAGCCCAGGAATCCGGATTCAACTGCTGCAGTTTTTCAAACTCCTGCAGGGCGCAGGAGTATTTCTTGGCCAGGAGACAGCTCTGCGCCAGCGTCTGATGAAGCTGCGTATTCGATGTGTCGGATGCTGCCGCGACCGCAAGATACTGCACGGCCTCAGCAAAGCGCCTGAATCCGTAATAACTCAGACCCAGAAGCGTCGTTGCCTGGATATTGTGAGGATCGGTGGCGAGAGTTGCACGCAAGGGAGGGATGGCAGCTTCGAAGTGGCCCTGCTTGAATTCCGCCAACCCCAGATTCAGCCGTACGCCCGGCAAATCCGGCTTCAAGTCAATCGCCTTGCGATATGCTGCCGTGGCCTCAGCGTACTTCTGCTCTTTCGAAAGGACCAGACCTAAGCTGGCGAAGGCGGCCGCATCATTTGGATTTTGCCGAGTAACGGCGGTCCAGGCCTTGGCAGCCTCTTCCAGTTTGCCCTGCTTCTCCAGAGCAGCCGCATCTGAGGGCTGTACGGTTTGCGCATTCGCTCGCGGCACGAGCAATAGTGCGACAAGCAGAACCCCTGCGGCTAACTTCTCGCTGCCCATGCGAATGTTTTAATCCAGGTAACGCTAAAAAGAAACCCCGCTGACGCCAGACTCGACGTCAGCGGGGTGGGTGGGGGTGAGAGAGCAACAACTTCGGAAAATCGCCTAGAACGTCATTCTAGCTCCTATCTGGAACTCCCGCGGAGTCCAGGCCGAAGTCGCCTTGCCGAAATCAGCACTCCCGGTCGTGGTATTGACACCGTTCATTTGCGGGTGGTTCCAGATATTGAAGGCGTCCGCACGAAGTTCGAAGTGCAGGCGTTCGGTAAAGGCAAACTGTTTGACCACGGACAAGTCCCAGTTGTCGCGCCCCGGGCCCCACACTCCATCGTGTGCGAGGTCCCCGAAAGTCGCTACACTGCCTCCCGGCAGGTAGTTGATCGCGAAGGCCGAGGGATTGAACCACTGAATCGTCCCAAGCCCGTTCGAGAGGGTTGCTCCACTTGCCGGATAGGAAATGGAGCTGACCTTATTCGGGCGAACCGAGCAGCTCGGAACAGCACTGCAAATGTTCGCGCCGGTGACACCAAGGTCCAGCGGTATTCCGCTTTCCACGGTGATGATGCCGGCAAGCTCCCATCCGCCGAGTGCTCCCTTCACGAAGCGGCTGCCATTCTTGAAGAATGGGAGATCGTAGACATAGTCTAAGAACGCGACATGCTTACGGTTGATCTGAGCCCGCCCGTAGTCATACCGCCAGCCGACGTAAGGGTTGGTCTGACCATCGAAGTCGCCGCCGTCGCCATTGTTGAGCGTGGGATCGAACGCGGAAGCATAAGTGTAAGCCCCCTGAAGGGTGAGGTCACGGAATTTAGACCGCACCGAAACTTGCAGGGAGTTGTAGTGGGAGTTCGCGTCGTCTTGGGCTACCGTGAGGCTCCCATACCCGAGGTACGGCCTGTATAAATTGACCAGGCCGTTGTAGCTAGCACCCGAGAACATCGAAGGCACAGCGCTGAACGGTGGCGCATTGAATTCCACTTTTTCGCTTTCGTGCCGACCAGAGTTTCCCACATAGGCTACCGATAGCACGGACTCGCGGCCAAGCTGCTGCTGAATTCCGAGGCTATATTGGTAGCTGGTCGGGGTTTTGTAGTTGTTGTAGCTCAGTGCCGAAATTCCGTTCACCGTGACCGGAAGGGTGGCGGTACTGATCGTGGTGTTGTTCTGGTCGACGCCGGTGTGCGGATCGGTAAGAGAAACGTTGGAAACGGAGGGGTTGCCGCCGAACAGGTTGTTCGCACCGGATTGGTACATGTCGTTGCCCTGGATGCGCTCAAAGAACATCCCGAATCCGCCCCGAAGGATCGTATTGCCTTTTCCGGTCAAGTCCAAGGCAAAACCGACACGGGGAGCGATGTTGGCCCAGTAGTTCTGCACGAGACCGTTGGAGACTCTAGGAAGGTTTCCGACACCAACTGGGACACCAAGGCCATTGTCGTAAGAGATGAGACCGTTGAGCGCCGGATTGGGTCCCGTACCCAAGTATGGGTTGGCACCCGTGCAGCTTGCGTTAGGAATGCCGACGCCAGAGCAGATCTGCGTGCCGTTGGCGTTGGCGAAGCCGATGCCACCAGGAACAGCGACGCCATTCTGCACGTTAAAGGCGGCAGCGGCGCCAGCCGCGTTCCAGAAGTTAGGTTGAAAATTCGACATCTGGCCGTTGATTTCGGCCGTGTGCGGGATACCTTCCCAGCGCAAGCCGAGGTTGAGGGTCAAACGGCGATTTACGCGCCAGTCGTCTTCACCATAGATTCCCCACGTAACGCTGTTCCATTGGCGCGAATCCTCGAGGGGGGCTTCACTGTACCCGCTGGCCAAGCCCAGGAGGTAATCGGCGAAATCATAGCCAGTGAAGCTGTCATTGAAGGTAAAGCTTCCTTCGGGGCTGTCCTGCAAGGGCTGCAACTTGCGGAAGTTGGCCCAGCTAAAGCCAAACTTGAGCTGGTGCACTCCCTTGGTCCAGGAGAGATCGTCGCGAATCTGGTAATCATCGGCGACGTTGTCCCAGGCGCCCCAGTTGTTGTTGAAATTCGCTCCGGTCTTCCCGCCGAGGCTAATGATGGGAAGGACGTTCGCGTTCACTGTTCCGGAGAAAAGCCTGTGCGGCTGGAACTTCGTTGCCGAAAGGTTCCAGACCCCGGTCGGCGTTATGTTGATGCGGTTGCCATCATAGTTGAAGGCTACCTCATTCAGCAAAGTGGGGCTGATCGTGTCCGTCAAGTGAACGACAGCTTGATACGACGGGTTGCCAAACGTGTCGGAGTCGTCGGGCAGGTTCGCTCCGCTCCAACGGGTGGGGACATCGGTCTGGAGAATCTGCTCCGAGATCCAGTGCCCGAAGATGGAATAGTGGCTGTTGAACGTGTGGTCGACGCGGGCGATCTCCTCTTTCACGGTGGTCGGCGCATTGGGGCCGCCGTTAAACGCATCGCTCGACGTCGGAGCCGGGAAGATGCCGGCCGCGAGCAACGCTGCAGCGTTGGAGTTGATCAGGGCCGGGTTAATCACGTTCTGCTGCCCGTTGTAAACAAATGGCACCGCATTAGTATAATCCGGCGCACCGCCGACGCA
>Ga0187815_10000736_pt1 | contig 15713 bp, 19 predicted proteins | sample NC_S_5_FD_132962 | JGI IMG/M metagenome (GOLD analysis project Ga0187815, IMG submission 132962) | Wetland sediment microbial communities from Neuse River Estuary, North Carolina, USA - ASW-S_5 | ecosystem: Environmental > Aquatic > Freshwater > Wetlands > Sediment | place: USA: North Carolina...
CTGGTCACGCAGCAGCCGCTGGGCGGCAAGGCTCAGTTCGGCGGGCAGCGGCTGGGAGAGATGGAAGTGTGGGCGCTGGAGGCTTACGGGGCCGCCTACACGCTGCAGGAGATGCTCACGGTTAAATCCGACGACGTGGCGGGACGAACGCGGATGTACGAAGCGATCGTCAAGGGCGAGAACACGCTGGAGCCCGGACTGCCCGAGTCGTTCAACGTTATGGTCAAGGAGCTCCAGTCGCTGTGCCTCAACATGGAGCTGCTCGAGCAGCCGCAAAGGGCTTAAAAACCAGGGAGTTATAAAGAGATGGAAGATCTCTTCGGTATTTTCGAGAAGCCCAAGAATCCACTGTCGTTCAACGCGATCCGGATTTCGATTGCGTCGCCGGAAATGATCCGCTCGTGGTCGCACGGCGAGGTCAAGAAGCCCGAGACGATCAACTACCGGACCTTCAAGCCGGAGCGCGACGGGCTGTTCTGCGCCAAGATTTTCGGTCCGACCAAGGACTACGAATGCAACTGCGGCAAGTACAAGCGGATGCGTCATCGCGGCGTGGTCTGCGAAAAGTGCGGCGTCGAAGTCATTCAGTCCAAGGTCCGCCGCGAGCGCATGGGTCATATCGATCTCGCCGCTCCGGTCGCACACATCTGGTTCCTGCGCTCGCTGCCGTCGCGGATCGGCACGCTGCTCGACATGACGCTCAAGGAACTCGAGAAGGTGCTCTACTTCGAGTCCTACATCGTCACCGACCCGGGCGAGACCCCGCTGCAGTACAAGGAGCTGCTGACCGAGCGCAAGTATCGCGAGGCGCGCGAACAATACGCCGACGGGTTCAAGGCCGAGATGGGCGCCGAGGCGGTTCGCTCGCTGCTCGCACAGCTGGCGCTCGACAAGCTGGCCGAAGAGCTGCGCACCGAGATGAAAGCGACGGCCAGCGAGGCGCGGCGCAAGAAAGTTGCCAAGCGCCTGAAGGTCATCAACGCGTTTCGCGACTCCGGCAACAAGCCCGAGTGGATGATTCTCACCATCCTGCCGGTGATTCCGCCCGATCTCCGTCCGCTGGTGCCGCTGGACGGCGGCCGCTTCGCCACTTCGGACCTTAACGATCTCTACCGCCGCGTGATCAACCGCAACAACCGGTTGAAGCGGCTCATCGAGCTCAACGCCCCGGATATCATCATCCGCAACGAAAAGCGGATGCTGCAGGAGGCGGTCGATGCGTTGTTCGACAACGGCCGGCGCGGCCGCGCAATCACCGGACCGTCCAAGCGTCCGCTCAAATCGCTGTCCGACATGCTCAAGGGCAAGTCGGGGCGCTTCCGGCAGAACCTGCTCGGCAAGCGCGTCGATTACTCCGGCCGCTCGGTGATCGTGGTCGGCCCGGAGCTGAGGCTGCATCAGTGCGGGCTGCCCAAGAAGATGGCGCTCGAGCTGTTCAAGCCGTTCATCTACAACAAGCTCGAGGAAAAAGGCTACGTCACGACCATCAAGAGCGCCAAAAAGATGGTCGAGAAAGAGGGCAAGGACGTTTGGGATATCCTCGACGACGTTATCCGCGAGCATCCGGTGCTGCTCAATCGCGCGCCGACGCTGCATCGGCTCGGCATCCAGGCGTTCGAGCCGGTGCTGATCGAAGGCAAGGCGATCCAGCTCCATCCGCTGGTGTGCGTGGCGTACAACGCCGACTTCGACGGCGATCAGATGGCGGTGCACGTGCCGCTGTCGATCGAGGCGCAGGTCGAGTCGCGCGCGCTGATGATGTCGACCAACAACATCCTGTCGCCCGCGTCGGGCAAGCCGGTGATCGTGCCGACGCAGGACATGGTGCTGGGTCTTTACTACATGACGCGCGAGCGTCCGCTGGCGCGCGGCGAGGGCAAGAATTTCGCCAGCGTCGAGGAAGTGCGAATCGCGTACGATCACGAGGAAGTCGATCTGCACGCGAGAATCACGGTGCGGATGCCCCCTCTGGCCGCGACCGGAATCGCGCCGGCAGCGCCCGAAAGCAACGGTCCTGCTCGCGGCAAGGCGGCCAGGGAGCGCGCCGCAGCCGCCGCCGCGACGGCACGCTACGAGCGCGTGGCGACCACGGTCGGCCGCGTGCTGCTCTACGAAATCGTGCCGGCTGAGATCCCGTTCGCCGAAGTCAACAAGACGATGAAGAAAAAGGAGCTCGGCAACCTTATCGACTTCGTCTATCGCCGCGCCGGCGACAAGGCGACGGTTATCTTCGCCGATCGGCTAAAGGATATCGGCTTTGAATTCGCCACCAAGGCCGGCATCTCGATCTCGATCCGCGACATGACCATTCCGCCGCAAAAGGCGCAGCTGCTCGACGGCGCGCAGAAGCAGGTCAACGAGATTCAGCAGCAGTACAACAACGGCGTCATCACCGACGGCGAGCGCTACAACAAGGTGGTCGACATCTGGGCCGAAGTTCAGGACCAAATCGGCAGCGCGGTGATCAAGGGGCTCTCGACCCAGGTCTTTGGCAAGAACGACAAGGGCGAGACTATCACCGGGCCGTCGTTCAATCCGATCTTCATCATGGCCGACTCGGGCGCGCGCGGATCCGAGCAGCAGATTCGCCAGCTGGCGGGACTGCGCGGCCTGATGGCGAAGCCGTCGGGCGAAATCATCGAGACTCCGATCACTGCGAACTTCCGCGAGGGGCTCACGGTGCTGCAGTACTTCATCTCGACCCACGGCGCGCGCAAGGGCCTGGCCGACACCGCGCTCAAGACGGCCAACTCGGGCTACCTGACCCGGCGCCTGGTCGACGTGGCGCAGGACTCGATCATCAGCGAGGACGATTGCGGCACGCTGGACGGAATCGAGATGTCACCGCTGGTCGAAGGCGGCGAGATAATCGAGGGGCTCGGCGATCGCGTGCTCGGACGCGTTGCGCTCGAAGACATCCGCGACGCGTTCACCAACGAAGTGCTGGTGCGCGCCAACGAGATGATCGACGAGGACAAGGTCAGGAGAATCGAAGACGCGGGCGTCGAGCGAATCAAGATTCGCTCGGTGCTGACCTGCCAGTCGCGCCAGGGCGTGTGCGTGAAGTGCTACGGACGCGACCTCGGCCGCGGGCATCTGGTCAACCTCGGCGAATCGATCGGAATCATCGCCGCCCAGTCGATCGGCGAGCCGGGGACCCAGCTCACGATGCGCACCTTCCATATCGGCGGCACCGCCAGCCGGCGCGCCGAGCAGACCACGCTCGAGGTGCGCAACGAGGGCGTAATACGGCTGCACGGCGTCAACACGGTCAAGAGCCGCGACGGCAACCTGGTCGTCATGACCCGCCACGGCGAGGTCGTGATCGCGGCCCAGGTCACCGACGACGGCGGCCGCGTCCGCGAGCGCGAACGCGAGCGTTATCCGCTGGTGTACGGCGCCAAGCTGCTCAAGGCCGAGGGTGAGAAGGTCAAGCCGGGCGAGCTGATCGCCGAATGGGATCCGTACACCACGCCGATCATCACCGAGGTCGGCGGCACGGTTAAGTACGGCGACATCATCGAAGGCAAGACGATGGAGGAGCGGGTCGATGAACGAACCGGCGCGCGCTCCAACGTGATCGTCGAGTTCAAGGACCTCGACGTGCGCCCGCGCATCTCGATCAAGGACGCGTCGGGCAAGACCGCCAAGCTGCCCAACTCGAACAACTTCGCGCGCTACTTCCTGCCGGTGGGCGCTTATATCAACGTCGCCGAAGGCACCGCGGTAGAGCCCGGCGACGTGATCGCGAAAATTCCGCGCGAGACCACCAAGACCAAGGACATCACCGGCGGTCTGCCGCGCGTCGCGGAGCTGTTCGAAGCGCGCAAGCCCAAGGAATTCGCCGTCATCTCGGAGATCGACGGGCAGGTTTCGTTCGGCAAGGACACCAAGGGCAAGCGCAAGGTCGAAGTGACGCCCGAAATCGGCGAGAAGCGCGAATACCTGATCCCCAAGGGCAAGCATATCGCGGTCCACGAGGGCGATATCGTCAAGGCCGGCGAGCCGCTGATGGAAGGCTCGTCCAATCCGCACGACATCCTGACCATCCTCGGCGAAAAGGCGCTGGCGAAATACCTGGTCGACGAAATCCAGGAAATCTACCGGCTCCAGGGCGTGCGGATCAACGACAAGCACATCGAGGTCATCGTGCGCCAGATGCTGCGCCGCGTGCGCATCAAGGAAGTCGGCGACACGCCGTTCCTGGTCGGCGACCAGGTCGAGAAATGGCGCTTCGACGAGGAGAACGGCCGGGTGCTGACGCGCGGCGGAGAGCCGGCCATCGCCGAGCCGCTGCTGCTCGGGATCACCAAAGCGTCGCTCTCCACCGAGAGCTTCATCTCGGCCGCGTCGTTCCAGGAAACCACGCGCGTGCTCACCGAGTCGGCGATCAACGGCAAGGTCGATCGGCTGGTCGGGCTGAAAGAAAACGTGATCATGGGGCGCTTGATTCCGGCCGGCACCGGCATGAGCTTGTACAACCAGATGGTGGTCAAGGTCGAAGGCGCCGCAGCCGAAGAAGAGGTGGAAAAACCGGAGCTGGCCGCCGCTCCCGCACCGGGCGGAGATTGACACGGCGGGTCTGGTCCCGTACATAATGATGTTTCCCCCAAGGACGTAAGTGTCCTTGGGGGGTTTGTTTGAACGCAGCGTCCCACGTCAGGCGATCCGGCCCACCCGGCCGGCGCCGAACGAGCGCCGAGCGGTCGCAAGACTCGCCCGGCGTCCAGTGGATACGCTGCCGGAAGCGGAAGAGAACGAGAATTATAACGTGCCGACGATAAACCAGTTGATCCGGCAGGCGCGGGTGAAAAAGCGCTTCAAGGTGAAGGCGCGCGCGCTCGAGGGCTCGCCGCAGAAGCGCGGCGTATGCACCCAGGTGAAGACGACTACGCCCAAGAAGCCCAACTCCGCGCTGCGCAAGGTCGCGCGCGTGCGGCTGTCCAACGGTATCGAGGTGAATACCTATATCCCGGGCGTCGGACACAACCTGCAGGAGCATTCCGTGGTGCTGATTCGCGGCGGCCGCGTGCGTGACCTGCCGGGCGTTCGCTATCACGTGATTCGCGGCACGCTCGACTCGATCGGCGTGCAGGAGCGGCGCAAGGGCCGTTCCAAGTACGGATCGAAGAGACCCAAGTAGAGTTATATGTCGCGCAAAGGACAAATTCGCGTCCGCGAAGTTCCGGCGGACCCCAAGTATCACGACCGCACCGTCGCCAAGTTCATGAACGTCGTGATGGAACGCGGCAAGAAGTCGCTCGCCGAGCAGATCTTCTATCACGCGCTCGATCTGGTCGCGGAGCGCTCGAAGGAAGACGGCCTGGTGGTGTTCAAACGCGCGCTCGACAATGTTCGACCGGCGGTCGAGGTTCGCTCGCGCCGGGTCGGCGGCGCCAACTACCAGGTGCCGAGCGAGGTCCGCCCGGTGCGGCGCAATTCGCTGGCGATGCGCTGGCTGGTTGCGGCCGCGCGCGCGCGCGGCGAGAAGTCGATGGAAGAGCGGCTGGCCGCCGAAATCCTCGACGCCGCCGCCAATCGCGGCGGCGCGGTCAAGAAGCGCGAAGACACGCATCGAATGGCCGACGCCAACAAGGCGTTCGCCCACTACCGCTGGTAATCACCGAGTTTTTTTAGATGGCTCGTAAGACACCAATAGAACGGGTGCGCAACATCGGCATCATGGCGCACATCGACGCCGGCAAGACCACCACCACCGAGCGCGTGCTCTTCTACACCGGCGTCAGCTACAAGATCGGCGAGGTGCACGAAGGCACCGCGACGATGGACTGGATGGTGCAGGAGCAGGAGCGCGGCATCACGATCACCTCGGCGGCGACCACCTGTTTCTGGCGCGACCACCGGATCAATATTATCGATACGCCCGGCCACGTCGATTTCACGATTGAAGTCGAGCGCTCGCTGCGCGTGCTCGACGGCGCGGTCGCGGTGTTCTGCGCGGTCGGCGGCGTCGAGCCGCAGTCGGAAACCGTCTGGCGTCAGGCCGACAAGTACCGCGTGCCGCGGATTGCATTCATCAACAAGATGGATCGCGTCGGCGCGGAGTTCGAGCGCGTCGTGCAGGAGATGCGCGACAAGCTCAAGGCCACGCCGCTGCTGCTGCATCTGCCGATCGGCGCCGAAGAAAAGTTCAGCGGGATCATCGATCTGATCGATCGCAAGGCGCTGATTTGGGACGAGGATCGGCTCGGCGCCAGCTACCGCATCGAAGAGATCCCGGCCGATTTGAAGGAACGGGCCGAGGGATACCGCGACAAGCTGATCGAGACGCTCGCCGATCACGACGAGCACGTCATGGAGCTGTACCTCGAGGGCAAGGCGCCCGAGCCCGGCCGGATTCGCGCCGCGATTCGCGCCGCCACGCTCAAGATGTTGATCACGCCGGTGCTGCTCGGCTCCGCATTCAAGAACAAGGGCGTGCAGCCGATGCTCGACGCGGTGGTCGATTACCTGCCGTCGCCGCTGGACCTGCCGCCGGTGGTCGGCAAAGTCGGCGACAAGCTCGAAGAGCGATGGCCGCGCGACGACGCGCCGTTCGCCGCGCTCGCCTTCAAAATAATGACCGACCCGTATCTCGGCACGCTGACCTTCCTGCGGGTCTACTCGGGCAAGCTCGAGACCGGCACCTCGGTGCTCAACTCCACCCGCGGCAAGCGCGAACGCATCGGCCGCATGTTCAAGATGCATGCGAACGAGCGCGAGGAGCTGAGCGAGGTTTACGCCGGGGAGATTTGCGCCGTCGGGCTGCGCGATACCAACACCGGCGACACGCTGTGTGATCCGGCCGCGCCCATCGTGCTCGAGTCGATCGAGTTTCCCACGCCCGTCATCCAGATCGCCATCGAGCCCAAGACCAAGGCCGACCAGGAAAAGCTCGGCGAGGCGCTGCAGAAGCTGGCCAAGGAAGATCCGTCATTCCGCGTCAGCGTCAACAAGGAAACTTCGCAGACCCTCATCTCCGGCATGGGCGAGTTGCATCTCGAAATTATCGTCGATCGGATGCTGCGCGAGTTCAAAGTTGACGCCAATATCGGCAAGCCGCAGGTCGCCTATCGCGAGACGGTCAGGCGCGCCGCCGAAGCCGAGGGCAGGTTCGTGCGCCAGAGCGGCGGCCACGGCCAGTACGGCGTCGTCGACCTGCGCATCGAGCCGCTCCCCAAGGGCGGCGGTTTCGAGTTCGAGGACGCCACCAAGGGCGGATCGATTCCGCGCAATTTCATTCCGTCGGTCGAGGACGGCGTCAAAGAGGCGATGGAAAACGGCGTCGTCGCCGGCTATCCGATGGTCGACATCAAGGCCACCGTGCTCGACGGCAAGTACCACGAAGTGGACTCGTCCGAACTCGCATTCAAGATCGCCGGCTCGATGGCGTTCAAGGAATGCTGCGAAAAGGCCGACCCGATTCTGCTCGAACCGGTTATGGATGTCGAAGTCGTCACCCCGCAGGAGTTCATGGGCGAGGTGATCGGCGATCTCAGCGGGCGGCGCGGCAAGATTCTCGACATGGAAAATCGCGCCGGCGCGCAGGTCATTGAGGCCCGCGTCCCGCTCGCCACCATGTTCGGCTACGCCACGCGGCTGCGCTCGATGACCCAGGGCCGCGCAACCTACACCATGCAGTTCGGCGCGTACGAACCCGTGCCGCGAAATATTTTTGAAGAGTTGACGGCGCGCAACGCCGAAGGAGGCGATTCGCGCGCGCGTGCTTAACGACTCGTGAGCAACGCGCTCAATCGGAGGTTACATCATGGGCAAGGCTAAATTTGAACGCACCAAGCCGCACGCCAACGTCGGCACCATCGGTCACATCGATCACGGCAAGACCACGCTGACGGCCGCGATTACCAAGGTCCTCGCGTCAAAGAAGCTGGCTACCTTCACCGCTTTCGATCAGATCGACAAGGCGCCCGAAGAGAAAGAGCGCGGCATCACCATTTCCATCGCCCACATCGAATACGAAACCACCAAGCGCCACTACGCGCACGTCGACTGCCCCGGACACGCCGACTACATCAAGAACATGATCACCGGCGCCGCGCAGATGGACGGCGCGATTCTGGTGGTCGGCGCCAACGACGGCCCCATGCCGCAGACGCGCGAGCATATCCTGCTCGCCTACCAGGTCGGCGTGCCGTCGATCGTGGTCTTCATGAACAAGGTCGACATGGTTGACGACCCCGAGCTGCTCGACCTGGTCGAGCTCGAAGTCCGCGACCTGCTCACCAAGTACAACTACAAGGGCGACGACACGCCCGTAATTCGTGGCAGCGCGCTCAACGCGCTCAACTGCGGATGCGGCAAGGCCGACTGCCCCAACTGCAAGCCGATTCTCGATCTCATGGACGCCGTCGACAGCTACATCCCGCAGCCCAAGCGCGAGACCGAAAAGCCGTTCCTGATGCCGGTCGAGGACGTGTTCTCGATCTCGGGCCGCGGCACCGTCGTCACCGGCCGCGTCGAGAAAGGCAAGGTAAAGGTCGGCGAGGAAGTCGAAATCGTAGGCTTCAGGGAAACCCAAAAAACTGTCGTCACCGGCGTCGAGATGTTCCGCAAGCTGCTCGACGAGGGCCAGGCCGGCGACAATATCGGCGTCCTGCTGCGCGGGCTCAAGCGCGAAGACGTCGAGCGCGGACAGGTGCTCGCGCAGCCGGGCTCGATCACCCCGCACACCAACTTCGAGGCCTCGGCGTACATCCTGACCAAGGACGAAGGCGGCCGCCACACTCCGTTCTTCTCCGGCTATCGCCCGCAGTTCTATTTCCGCACCACCGACGTCACCGGAGTGCTGACGCTGCCCGAGGGCACCGAGATGGTGATGCCGGGCGACAACATTAAAATTCTTGGCGAGCTGATCACGCCGGTCGCGATGGACGAAGGGCTGCGGTTTGCCATCCGCGAGGGTGGCCGCACGGTCGGCGCCGGCGTGGTTTCGAAAATTTTGAAGTAACGGACACCGAGCAATGGTGCGCAATCGAGCGGAGATGGAGCGGAGCGCTTAAGCAATCGGGCGCGGTATTTGCAGATGAACGAGAAGATACGCATACGCCTCAAGGCGTACGACTACCGCCTGCTCGATCAGTCGGTTCGCGAAATCGTCGATACCATCCGGCGCACCGGCGGCCGCGTCGCCGGTCCGATTCCGCTGCCGACGCGCATAGAGCGCTTCACCGTCAACCGCTCGCCGCACGTGGACAAGAAGTCGCGCGAGCATTTTGAAATTCGTACTCATAAACGCCTGCTCGACGTCCTCGAGCCGACCCAGCAGACCATCGACGCGCTGGGCAAGCTCGACCTGGCCGCGGGCGTGGACGTCGAAATCAAGCTCGAGTAGGGCCGATGCTGAGCGGATTAATTGGCAAGAAAATCGGGATGACCCAGACCACCGACGCCGCTGGCCGCGTGCTCGCCGCCACCGTGTTGACGCTCGGTCCATGCACCGTCTCCCAGTTGAAGACCGCGGCGACTGACGGCTACGAAGCCGTGCAGGTCACCTTCGGCAAAAAAAAGCTCAGCCGCGTGACCGGCGCCGAGCGCGGCCATTTCGCCCGCGCCAACGTCGCGGCCGGAATCAAATCGGGCGAGTTCGAACGACGCGGCGAGGGCGAGTTGAAGCTCGGACAGCCGATCGCGGCTGCCGACGTGTTCAAGGTCGGCGACCAGGTCGATGTAACCGGCGTGTCCAAGGGCCACGGCTACGCCGGCGTCATCAAGCGCCACCATTTCTCCGGCTTCCCCGGCTCCCACGGCACCCACGAGTATTTCCGCCACGGCGGATCGATCGGTAACCGCTCGTTTCCCGGACGCGTGCGCAAGGGGATGAGGATGGCGGGGCAGATGGGCAATGAGACCGCCTCGATCCTCAATCTCGAGGTGCTCGAGATACTTCCCGACGACAACGCGGTCGTCGTGTCGGGTGCGGTGCCCGGACCCGACGGCGCTCTGATCGTCGTTCGTCACGCGGCCCGCCCGCACCGCCGCGCGATAGTGAAGGTGATAGCCCGTGCCTGAGCGAAAAGAAAATCTTTCGCCGGTCAAGCTGCCGCTGTACTCGGCCGCGCATGAAAAAGTCGGCGAGCTCGAAGTCGCCGGTACAGTTTTCGGCCGCGACGGCGACTTGTCGCTGCTGCACGAGGCGGTGCGGATGCAGCTTGCCAATCGCCGCTCCGGAACCGCGGCCACCAAGACCAAGGGACTCATCTCCGGCGGCGGCCGCAAGCCCTGGCGGCAGAAGGGCACCGGACGCGCGCGCGCGGGATCGACGCGATCCCCGCTATGGCGTCACGGCGGAACCATCTTCGGCCCGCAGCCGCGCGACTATTCGTACAAGATGCCGAAGAAGGCGTGGCGCGCCGCGCTCTGCATGGCGATTTCCGATCGCGCCAAGAACGGCAAGCTGTTCGTCGTTGAGTCGCTCGATCTTGCCGAGCCGAAAACCAAAGCTGCCAAGGCCGCGCTCGACAAGCTCGGCCTCGAGCACGCGCTGATAGTGCTGGGCGAGGGCGATGGCAAATTTCTTCGCGCCGCGCGCAACCTCGCCGCGCACAAGGTGCTCGCCGTCGAAGGGCTCAACGTTTACGACGTGCTCAATTACCGGGAACTTGTGATGACCAGTCAGACTGCCAGGGCAATTGAAGCCCGATTTGCCGGAGAAGCGAAATGAAGCCCGAGAATCTGATTCTCGCGCCCATCATCACCGAGAAGGGCACCATGGCCAGCGAAAAGGCCGGCCAGGTGCTGTTCCGCGTGCGCCCCGGCGCAAGCAAGGACGAGATTCGCGCGGCGGTTGAGCATTTGTTCAATGTCACCGTGTTGAAGGTCCGCACCTCGAACTTCCTGGGCAAGGAACGCAGAAAAGGCCCAATCAAGGGCCGCCAGATGGATTGGAAGAAGGCCTACGTAACCCTCAAGGAAGGCGACAAGATCGAATTCTTCGAAGGGCTATAAGCGGCTCATAAAGAGATACCAAAAAAAGAGAAAAATGGCAGTCATTCAATTAAATCCCGGTACCCCCGGCCAGCGCTTCATGCAGATAGCGGATTTCTCCGAGCTCACCAAAAAAGAGCCGGAGAAAAGCCTGCTGGTCCCGGTCCGGCGCACCGGCGGGCGCAACAATCTCGGCCGCATGACCTCGCGTCATCGCGGCGGCGGACACAAGCGCCGCCTTCGCCTGATCGACTTCAAGCGCAACCGCGACGGTATCCCCGCCGTCGTCTTCGCGCTCGAATACGATCCCAATCGCTCCGCCAATATCGCGCTGCTCCACTATGCCGACGGCGTCAAGACCTACATCCTCGCGCCCGACGGGCTCAAGGTCGGCGCCAAAGTCGAGTCGGGCGAGAACGCCGACATCAAGCCGGGCAATGCGCTCATGCTCAAGAACATCCCGCTCGGCACCATCGTTCATGCCATCGAGATGAAACCCGGCGCCGGCGCGAAGCTCGCGCGCGGCGCGGGCGCGCAGGCTCAGTTGATGGCGAAAGAGGGCACGATGGCGCTGCTCAAGCTGCCCTCGGGCGAGCAGCGGATGGTGCAGGCCGATTGCCGCGCCACCATCGGCCAGGTCGGCAATCTCGAGCACGAAAATATTTCTATCGGCAAGGCTGGACGCTCGCGATGGCTCGGCAAGCGCAGCCATGTGCGTGGAGTCGCGATGAACCCTGTTGACCATCCGCACGGCGGTGGCGAGGGCAAGTCGAAAGGAAACCATCCCCAGTCGCCGTGGGGCCTGCCCGCCAAGGGATACAAAACGCGCAAGAAGCAACCGTCGGACAACCTGATCGTTAGCCGTCGGCCGCGCGGGAAGCGTTAATCGTTATGGCCAGGTCACTCAAAAAAGGTCCGTTCGTCGACGGACATCTGCAGAAAAAAGTCACCGCCGCGTCCGCCTCGGGCGACAAGCGAATCATCAAGACCTGGTCGCGGCGCTCGATGATAACGCCCGACATGATCGCGCTGACGTTCGCCGTCCACAACGGGCACAAGTTCATCCCCGTGTACTGCACCGAGAACATGGTCGGCCACAAACTCGGCGAATTCGCGCCGACCCGGACCTTCCACGGTCATGCCGGCGAGCGCAAGGGCGAAGTGAAGCCGGCTGCCGCTCCCGCCGCACCGCCTCCGGCCGCGGCCAAGGGCGCGTAAGCGGGGAAGTTGTAACAGTCATGGAATCCGTATCGCGCACCCGCTTCATCAGGATCTCGCCGCGCAAGCTCAAGCTTGTGTGCGAGCTGATCGCGGGCAAGAAAGTCGATCAGGCGTTGTCGATCCTCGAATTCACGCCCAAGAAGGCGGCCCGGTTCGTCTCCAAGACCCTGCTTGCCGCAATCGCCAACGCGCGCGATCAGCAGAACGTGGACGAGGACAAGTTGTTCGTAAAACGCGCGACCGCCGACACCGGGCCGACCTGGAAGCGATCGCTCACACGCGCACATATGCATGCGACGCCAATTCACAAACGCACCAGCCATCTCACGGTAATCGTGGACGAACGGGCGTCCTGAGGTCTTCGATGGGACAGAAAGTACATCCGCGCGGGTTTCGCCTCGGCATCATCGAAAGCTGGGACTCCAGATGGTACGCCAGCCACGACTACGCCAAATTGCTGCACGAGGATTTGAAGCTGCGCGATTTCATCAAGAAGCGGCTCTACCACGCCGGCGTCTCGCGAATTGAAATCGAGCGCATGGCCAACAAGGCCAAAATAAACATTTACACGGCGCGCCCCGGCATCGTCATCGGCAAGAAGGGCGCCGAAATCGACAAGCTCAAGATCGACATCCAGAAGCTGATGAAGGGGCGCGACTCGTTTATCAACATCCACGAGGTGCGCCGCCCCGACCTCGACCCGCAGTTGGTCGCCGAGAATATCGCGCTGCAGCTCGAGCGCCGCGTGGCCTTTCGCCGCGCGATGAAGGAAGCCGTCACACGCGCGATGCGGATGGGTGCGCAGGGCGTCAAGGTCCACGTCGCCGGACGCCTGGGCGGCGCGGAAATCGCCCGTCAGGAATGGTACCGCGAGGGTCGCGTGCCGCTGCAGACGCTGCGCGCGGACGTGGCTTACGGATTTGCCGAAGCGCGCACGACCTACGGCCAGATCGGCGTGAAGGTCTGGATTTTCCGCGGCGAAGTGCTCACCCGCAAGGATGCGGACGCGAAACGCGCAGGCGCGCCTGCACAGGCGAGTTGACGGACAAAAGAGATGCTCGCACCAAAAAAAGTCAAATGGCGCAAAATGATGAAGGGCCGCGTCCGCGGCGCCGAGTCGCGCGGTCTCACGCTGGCGTTTGGCGACTACGGACTCAAGTCGCTCGAGACTTGCCGCATCGATACCCGCGCGCTCGAGGCCGCTCGTATCGCGCTGACCCGCCATATCAAGCGTGGCGGCCGCGTCTGGATTCGCGTCTTCCCCGACAAGCCCTTCACCAAAAAACCGGCCGAAACCCGCATGGGCAAGGGCAAGGGCTCGCCCGAGGGATGGGTCGCGTGCGTCAGACCGGGCAGGATTCTGTTCGAGATGGAAGGCGTCGATTACGCCACGGCAAAAGAAGCGATGCGCTTGGCGGCGCACAAGCTGCCGGTAAAAACAATTATGATCGAGCGCGAGGAGGGCGGCCTTGGAGCTTGACGAACTGCGGCAGATGACCGCGCCTGATTTGCGCATCAAAGAGCGCGAGGCGCGCGAGGAAATTTTCCGCCTCCGGCTCAAGCTGCGCACCAATCAGCTGGATAATCACGCCGGCTATCGGCGCGCACGCCGCGAGCTGGCGCTGATTCTGACTTTGCTCGGCGAGAAAACGCGCGCCGCGGCTGCGCCGGACAAGAAGGTAACCAATGCGGGAACGAATTAAACGGCGCGAGGGCACTGTCGTCTCCGCCAAGATGGCCAAGACCGTCGTGGTCAGGGTCGACCGCATGGTCGAGCATGCCCTCTACGGCAAGCGCGTGCGCCGCAGCACCCGCTTCATGGCCCACGACGAACGCGGCGAGTGCAAGGAAGGCGACCGCGTGCAGATTATCGAGTCGCGTCCGCTCTCCAAGAACAAGCGCTGGCGCGTCAGTCGCGTACTCAAAAAGGCCGCGGGGTAGGGCCCGATGATACAGGTACAAACGGTGCTGGATGTCGCCGATAACTCGGGCGCCCGCAAAGTGATGTGCATCAAGGTGCTCGGCGGCTCCAAACGCCGCTACGCTTCGGTCGGCGACGTGATCGTGGTCGCGATCAAGGAGGCGATCCCCAACGCCAAGGTCAAGAAGGGCGAGGTTTCGCACGCGGTTATCGTGCGAACCGCCAAGGAGATCAGCCGCGACGACGGCAGTTACATCCGCTTTGACGGCAACTCCGCCGTGCTCGTCGACAAGGATCACGAACCCGTCGGCACCCGCATCTTTGGCCCCGTAGCCCGCGAGCTGCGCGCGAAAAAGTTTCTCAAGATCATCTCGCTCGCGCCGGAGGTGCTGTGATGGCGCGCGCGAAGTACAAGATCAAGAAGAATGACACCGTGATGGTCGTCGTCGGCCGCGACCGCGGCAAGACCGGCAAGGTCATGCGCGTCATCCCCGAGCGCGGACGCGTCATCGTCGAGCGGCTCAATATCGTCAAGCGTCACAGCAAGCCGCGCGGCGCGCAAAGCCCCGGCGGCATCGTCGAGAAGGAAGCGTCAATCGCCATCTCCAACGTCATGATCTTTTGCGATCGCTGCAACGCGCCCGTCAGGCTCCGGGTCAAGGTTGCCGATGACGGCGCCAAGAGCCGCGCCTGCCGCCGCTGCGGCGAAGTGATAGGTAACGACTGATGGCCGAAAAAAAAGAAAAACCCGGCAAGCCCGAGCAGACCGCCAAGTCCGAGCAGGCGGCCAAGGCCAGGCTCGCGGGCAAGGCTCGCCAGGCTCAGCAGAAGCAGGGCGCCGACGAGGCCAGGGCCGCGGCTGCCGCGCCGCTGCCGCCCGAGCCCAAGCTGCCGGCTCGGCTCCGCGTTCGCTTCGAGAACGAGATCGCGCCGGCCCTGATGCGCGAGCTCAAAATAAGCAACCGGATGCGGGTGCCGCGCCTTGAGAAGATCACGATTAACATGGCGCTCCAGGAAGCGCGCGACAACGTCAAGATCCTCGACTCCGCGCTCGACGAACTCAAAGTTATCGCCGGCCAGAAGCCGGTGCTGACCCGCGCGCGCAAGGCCATCTCCAACTTCAAGCTGCGCCAGGGGATGCCGATTGGCGTGATGGTGACGCTGCGGCGCGAAAAGATGTGGGAGTTTTTCGACCGCCTGGTGAACATCGCGCTGCCGCGCGTGCGCGACTTCCGCGGCGTCAGCGACAAGGCCTTCGACGGCCGCGGCAACTACTCGCTCGGGCTCAAGGAACATACGATTTTCCCCGAGCTCAACCTCGACAAGGTCGAGAAGGTGAAGGGCTTGACCATTTCGATCACCACCACCGCGCGCAGCGACTTCGAGGGGCTGACTCTGCTGCGCGCGCTCGGGATGCCGATGCGCGGCGCCGCCGAGCGCGAAGCCGACGCGGCCAGGGCCGCAGCCGCCGCCGAGGCCCACGCAGCCGCCGCCGCGGCCAAGGCCGCAGCCACGGCGCCGGCGCCGGAGCAGGGAGCCTAGAAGGATAGTTGAATGGCGAAAAAGTGCCTGCGGGTTAAGGCAACCCGCAAACCAAAGTTCCCAGCCCGCCGCTACAACCGCTGCC
>Ga0187815_10000737_pt1 | contig 15695 bp, 10 predicted proteins | sample NC_S_5_FD_132962 | JGI IMG/M metagenome (GOLD analysis project Ga0187815, IMG submission 132962) | Wetland sediment microbial communities from Neuse River Estuary, North Carolina, USA - ASW-S_5 | ecosystem: Environmental > Aquatic > Freshwater > Wetlands > Sediment | place: USA: North Carolina...
CACTCGAGGACGAGCTTTCCTGCAGGTTCAAGCCGAGGGCGGAGAATGCGAGGGGACATATGACAGACAATACTAATATTGAGTAGATTAACCTGCGATACATTTCCATTCCTCCTTAGTCGTTATAGTAGCGGAGACCTGCTGTCCAGGTCTGCGGCTCTTCCGATCCCGTAATCAGCCAAAAGCCGCAGACCTAAAGCAGGTCTGCGCTACCCCCACCTTGCACGTTACAGTAACGCAGACCTGCGGTGGAGGTCTGCGGCTCTCCTTATCCTGTACCCAGCCAAAAACCGCAGACCTAAAAAGCAGGTCTGCGCTACCCCCGCCCCCGCTAGGGTGCTGGAGAACCATTGGCCTGTCATTCCGAGCCAAGCGAGGAATCTCGCATTGTTGCCGAGCCAGAGCAAGATTCCTCGCTTCGCTCGGAATGACAGCCTTCACTGTCGTTTTTCATCGCCCTCCTATAGGCCCAGCAGTCGCTGCATGTTACTCCCCAGAACCAGAGCTTCCGACTGCTCCGGCAGTTTCAACAGCTTCACGGAAAACATTTCGACTCGAGGATCCAACTCAGGCGCGAAGGAACCAAAGAGCATCCTCTGCGGAGGCAGTTCGCGCGCGGCCATCTCCAGATACTTGCGACTGATGACGCTGGAGGTCCCCACATATATATTGGGAAAGCGCCTTACCAGATCCATAGCTTCGTAGTGCGCCCACCACTGCCAGGAGCGAAAGGCCCCCAGGTGCGGCAGGATGAATTTCACCGAAGGGTAGGCGGTGGCGATCATGTAATAGGCCCTAGCGGGTCCCGGATACTCACTAAGGTCGGGATAGTATATCACCGGGATATTCAGTTCAGCCACGGCGTCCAACAATTCACGGGTAGGATGTCCGTCGGACCTGACCCCCTTCAACCCCATCGACTTCACTTCACCAATGAGCGTACGCCGCAGTTGGCCACTCTCACGTTGCGGATTGTGCACCGCAAATCCAATCAATTTTTCAGGGTACTTTTCACACCATTGGGCGACCTGCCGGTTAGGCAAGTCGTAGAGCGGGTTTCGAGGAGCCATCACGCAAGATCGGTCAATACCAGCCTCTGCGCTACGTCCGAGCAGCTCTTCGACCTTGTATTCAACCGAGCGAAAGGGCGAACCCCAGGTTTCGCCAATGCCGAGCAGTGCATCAGAATCAATGACCATAGCATTCATAGTAACTTCCGCCCTTCATCCCCGAAGGGGATCAAAACAGCGACCCCCCAAGGGGAAGGCCGCGGGTGGCGCAGACGTGCCGTTTTTTGGCATGTCTGTGCCCTGCCGGTGAGAGGGTTTGACGTAAGGAAAAGCCGCGGACCCCAAAACCGGGGGTCCGCGCTACCAGTGTTCTCCCAACAGGCGCGCTATGTTACCTCCAAGAATAAGCTCCTCCTTTTCCTTGGGCAGCTTCAGCAATCGAATCTTGAATATCTCCAGCCGGCAATCAATCTCCGGTTCGTCCGATCCGAAAAGAATCTGCTCAGCCGGCAGCTCATTGGCCGCCTTTTCCAAATACCGGGTCATGACAACGGCCGCCGTGTCCAGGTGGACGTTTCGATAGCGTTTGGCCAACGCGATGGCCATAAGATGTCCCGGCCAGTTCGCTGACTGATCACTTCCCAAGTGGGGAATTATGAAGTTTATCGTCGGGTATGAGGGAAGGAACTCTTCGAAGAGTTCCACGTGTTCGTTGGAATCGTACAGTATTGGAATGCCTAGCTCCTTCGCAGCCTCCAGGATTTCCGTATTCGGCTGCGTATGCAGTTTCAATCCGCGCAGACCGAGATCGTGAATCTCATGGAACAACAGTGAACGGATTTTGCCACTCTCCGTTTGTGCGTCGTGCCGGGCAAATCCGATGAACTTCCCAGGGTAGCGTTGGCATATCCGGGCGATTTCCTCATTGGCCTCTTTGTAAGTTGTGTTATTGATGGGGAAGATCACGGTTTTGTCGATGCCGGCTTCTTGGGCGTGTTGGAGGATTAGTTCCGGGTCGGCTACGGTTTCCCAAGGTGCGCTAAGCTCCCGCGACGAGCCCGGCTCCCGGGCGATCCCCACGTGGGCATGGCAATCGATGACCAAGGAACTGCCTTCCACGTGATGTCCGGACGACTTGGAGCTGCCACTCATGTCATTCCCCCGGGCCCACCCACCCACAGTCCGGTGGATAAGTATAGCTCCGCCCGCGGTCAGGAAGTTTCTCCGCGATGTATCGACTCTTCTACTCGCCATATTCAACCTCCTGCGCATCGCTTCGTAGCCCACAGCCAGTCAGAGCGAGCCTGTTCGCGGCGCTTGGAGTTCCCACATTTCACCGTCATGATTTTAGACCCAACGGTACTCGACGTGGAATGTTTTCAGGACAGCGTAATTCCGAAGTGCTTTGGAGTAGAATCCCGCTTTCACGCGGGTGGGGCAGACGTGCCGTTTTTTGGCATGTCTGCGCCCCGCCGGTCAGAGGCGCATACATGCCGACAAAATCCGTCGGCACGTATGCGGCACCCGCACGCCCGCTTCGCAATGAGGTTGCAGCAGCAGCGATCCGAGCCAACGGTCCGAGCTTGACCGCAGAATGGACTGGGTGTATGGTTTTTGCCCACGACGAACTCGAGACAGGAGACGCTGGGCGCACATGAAACCTTTTTATTTAGCTGCTTCATTCTTTCTGGTCATTACCAGCCTGGCGGTTGCTCAGCAGCCGCTTTTCCGTGCTGTGGATATTGACGTTGGCACGACGGAGGCGGTCCAGCTCTCGGATGGCAAGCGTGCGACTGTAAAACTTCTCTCGACGAGCGAAACGCGCGACAAGGCTCGTTCGGCGATTCGCGAAGCACGCGCGGAAGTGGCGATTAATGGTTCCCGCGCCACACTTTCCTGTGGGAACTACCGTCTGCCCGTAACCGTGGGCGGGGTGCAGGCGGACTGCACGGTGACCAAGGCCTACTATCAGAATACCGACCGCGACCACTGGGGGCTTATCAAGGATGCCCGGCTGCGCCTGTGGCCCGCGGGGTCGCCCTTCATGCCCCCGGGGTCGATGCTCTATCCAGTCCGGCAGCGGTGGTTCGCCTCGCGAACTCAGATGGGAAATGAACCGACCTATGTCGATGAAGGCGAGCGCATCACTACGGCCAAGATTTACTATCACGCGGGACTGGATATTGGCGGGGCCGAGGGCTTGACGGATGTCATCGCCGCCACCGACGGGCTCGTGGTGGACATTGGGCCAGCCGTTATGGAAAAAGAAAAAGATAATCCCGCTCTCGACCGAGAATTCAATACGGTGTGGGTGTTGGATGAGCGAGGCTGGTACCATCGCTATACACACTTGTACTCGGTTGATCCGTCGATAAAGTTGGGCGAACGCGTCGTCATGGGGCAGAAGGTCGGCAAACTCGGCAAAGAGGGCGGGAGCGGCGGTTGGGCGCACCTTCACTACGAGATCGTCAGCCGGCAGGCATCCGGCAAATATGGGACTCAAGAAGGATATGCGTTCTTGTGGGAAGCCTACCAGCGGCAGTACAAACCGCACCTGATCGCCGTCGCGCGCCCTCACCAAGCCGTGCTGGTGGGAGAAAAGGCGAGGCTCGATGGGTCACGCTCGTGGAGCGAGTCGCACATCGCTCGCTACGACTGGACCTTCACGGATGGCGATAAAGCCTCCGGAGCGAAAGTCGAGAGGCTCTACTCGAAGGCAGGCACCTACAGTGAGATCCTGAAGATCACGGACGACCATGGCCGCACTGCCTACGATTTCGAGACGGTCAACGTGCTCGATCCGATCCATCCGGAACAGGTGCCCCCGTCAATTCAGGCCGTCTACTGGCACACAATGGGCGTCGCGCCGGGGAAGCCTGTCACTTTCAAGGTGCGGACGTTTGGTACTACAGATGGACAAGAGAGTTGGTCGTTCGGTGATGGCGCCACCGCAACAACCAAGTCCGATGGCAATGTCGATGAGCATGCCAAGAACGGATTCGCCGTCACCACGCACGCGTTCGCAAAGCCGGGAGACTACATCGTGCGTGTGGAGCGCACCAACCGGCTGGGGCAGACGGCAATCGCCCATTTGTGGGTGCATGTGGATTGACGATTCTCGATGGTCGATTGACGATTGTCAGTTGCCGATTGTCGGTTGAAAAAGCGGCGTGGCGATTCGCTGCGCTGTCAGTAATAAAACAACGATACGCCGCCCTCTCACCCTTGGGAGTCTGTGTGGTAATTCGGCCAAGCCGATGAGCGGCGCCGAAGGCGCTTTGGAGTGCGGCAGCTTGCTGCCGCTTTCCTGGAGTGAGCTTGCTCGCGCCTCAGTAGACGGAATCGGCCAATCCTAACGGCCAGCAAGCTGGCCTGGGGGAAAGCGGCAGCAAGCTGCCGCACTCCAAAGCCGGGCTACCGCCCGGCAAGCGGGACGCCGTGTGGTGGCCGAGTTATCAGACAAAGTCCCTTGGCGGAGAGGGTGGACCGAGACGGCGATTTCACCAGCCGTCGCGGGCCCGGTGAGGGGGTCGCCACCCCATTGAAGGACAAACGAAGAAAACCAATGGCAACGTTCAAAGACTTTCTCCATTTGCCGTTTGCCATTTGCCATTTGAATTTTGAATTTCTTTTCTAGTAAAGGAGTCTACCGTGTCAACCCGCCGTACTTTTATCAAGCAAGCCCTGAGCAGTTCAGCCGCCATGGCCGCCTCCGGGCTCTTCCCGTTCAATCGAGTGCTGGGTGCCAATGATCGCATTCGTATCGGTCTGATCGGCGGCGGTGACCGTGGCCAGGAGATCTTTCACGCCGCCATCCGTTGTCCCAATGTCGAAGCTGTCGCAGTAGCCGATGTCTACACTCGACGCCTCGACGAAGTGAAGGCCATCGTTCCCTCTATCCACACTTACAAAGATTTCCGCCAGCTGCTCGACGATAAATCCATTGACGCGGTCTTGATCGCCACCCCCCAGCACCAACACGCTCTGAATTTTGTCCCTGCTATCCAGGCAGGAAAGGACGTTTACCAGGAAAAGACCATGGCGTTCAATCCCGACCACGCGCGGCGAATGAAGGAGGCCTACGAGGGGTCAGGCCGGGTGGTCCAGGTGGGAATTCAAGCCATCAGCACTCCGGGCTTTGGCAGGATTCGCGAAATGGTCGCTGCCGAAAAACTGGGGCTTATCACCGCCCTCCATACACACCACTATCGCAACGCTCCCTATGGCGGATGGACACGCGAAATCCCTGCCGACTGCGACCCCCAGCATGTGGATTGGAAAGCCTTCGAGGGTGAGGCGGCCCCGCATCCCTTCGACCCACAGCGCTATATCAACTGGCGCTTTTTCTGGGACTACGATGGCTGCAATGTCTTTGAGAACATGGTCCACCAGGTAGGTTTCTGGTACAAACTGATGAACTTCAAGATTCCGGAAAGCGTGACCATGACCGGCGCGAATCTGCTCTCGCCGAAAATGCAAGTGCCTGACACTGTGGATGTTTCGATGCTGCAAGGGAAGATCCTCTTTACTTGGAATTCCATGTTTGGGAACAATTTCTACGGCGAAGGGCATGACCTGCTGTTGGGCGACAAAGGTACGATCTCGCGCAACGAAGCCGACCAAGTGCGCTATCAGCCGCAAGGCAGCGAGAAACTGGGCGTCGATACTCTTTGCGCTGTAACACCTGAGGGCGGGCAGGAGAAAGGGTACCTTGATGCTACCGATGCGCACATGCAGAATTTCTTCGACTGCATGCGCAGCCGCAAAGAACCGAATTGCTCGTTCGATATTGGCTACCGATCGGCCATCGCTTGCCAGATGTCGATTGCCTCTTACCACAAGAAGCGCGCCGTGCGCTGGGATCCGAAGACGGAGGAAATCGTATGATCGGGTGATCGGGAGATCGGGTGACCCGATCTCCCGATCTCTGAACGGAGCCTGAATGAGCATTCTTCTGCTATTGGCGCTTCTGGCGGCGCCTGGAATCACACCCGAAAACCCGCGTTGCGAGTACCGGGTTGAGCCGCGCGGTATCGACGTCAGGTTGCCCCGTCTCAGTTGGACTCTGGCAAGCGCCGTGCGGGCGAAGTCGCAGTCCGCCTATCAGATTCTCGTTGCTTCAACGCCCGCAGGGCTGGATGCGAACCAAGCGGATCTGTGGGACAGCGGCAAGGTGGCGAGTCACGAAAGCGCCAACATCCCTTACGCCGGCAAGCCACTCGCCTCTCACCAGCGCTGCTACTGGAAGGTGCAGGTGTGGGACGAGAAAGGCACTCCCTCAGGATGGAGTCGCACGACAAGCTGGACGATGGGGATCATGAAGCCGGAGGACTGGCACGCGGCATGGATTGCCTGGAGCCGCACCGCCCTCAACTCCGGGCCGTTGCCCATGTTCCGGCGTGAGTTTACGGTGGCGCATAAAATAACCCGCGCCACGGCCTACATCTCCGGATTGGGTTTCTTCGAGCTGTACATCAATGGCCGCAAAGTGGGCGACCACGTTTTGGAACCGGGCTGGACTAACTACCGCCGCACTAACCTGTACGCGACGTACGAGGTTGCTGACTTCCTGCGCTCCGGGGCCAACGCCCTGGGTGTAGTCCTGGGAAATGGCATGTACAACGTGGCGGGGGGTCGATACGTCAAGTTCACCGGAAGCATGGGCCGTCCGAAATTCATCCTGCTACTCCGCCTCGAGTACGATGACGGATCCGTCCAAAACATTACCTCCGACTACAGGTGGAAGGTGGCGGCCAGTCCCATCCGCTTCTCATGCATTTACGGTGGAGAGGATTACGACGCGCGCGCGGAACAGCCGGGGTGGAATGAGCCGGGCTTTGCCGCGAAAGGCTGGGAATCAGTTGACACCGTTGACGATTCCACGGAGCATCTAGTCTCGCAGGCACAGCCTCCCATCAAGGTGATGGAAGTATTCCATCCTGTAAAAATCACCGAGCCCGTGCCGGGAATCCATGTTTACGACCTTGGACAGAACTTTGCCGGCTGGCCGCAGATTACCGTGCGCGGCAAGAGCGGGACCTCGGTCCGTCTTACCCCGGGTGAATTGCTCGACAGAAAAGGACTCGTCACCCAAAGAAGCTCGGGCGGCCCTGAATTTTTCTCCTATACCCTGAAAGGCACCGGTGAGGAAACCTGGCATCCCCGCTTCTCCTATTACGGCTTCCGCTACGTCCAAGTGGAGGGCGATGCAACGGTTTCCGATCTCCAGGGCCAATTCCTCCACGCTTCGGTACCGCAAGCTGGAGAGTTCTCCTGCTCGAATCCGCTCTTCAATCGCATCCATAAACTGATCGACGCGGCTGTGCGCAGCAATCTCCAAAGCGTGGTCACCGACTGTCCGCACCGCGAAAAACTCGGCTGGCTGGAGGTGCCTTACCTCATGGCCTCGAGCATCGCGTATGACTACGACCTCTCAGCCTATTTTCCCAAAATAGTTCGCGACATGCAGGATTCACAGACCGTTGAGGGGCTCATCCCCGACACCGCGCCAGACTACGCTGTTCATTCGGACGGGTTTCGAGATTCGCCGGAATGGGGCAGCGCCATAGTGATGATTCCCTGGTGGGCGTCCCTCAAATACGGTGACCGCCGGCTGCTGGAAGACAGCCTGCCGGCCGTGGAGCGTTACGTCGACTATTTGGGGAACAAAGCCAACGATAATATCCTATCGTACGGATTGGGCGATTGGTACGACATTGGACCGGGCGAACCCGGCGTTTCGAAACTCACTCCACTGGGCGTGACAGCCACCGCCACTTATTATCAGGACCTCCGTGCGCTCGAGCAGGCCTGCGTCAGGCTGGGTCGCCAAGTCGAGGCCGAGCGGTATGGGGCGCTGGCGGAAAAAGTCAAGGAGGCCTTTAACCGCAGTTTTTTCGACGCCAAGACCGGTCAATACGCCACGGGCAGTCAGACGGCCCAGGCGATGCCGTTGGTGACGGGATTGTGCCCTCCGGCTGAGCGCCCGAGCGTGCTCGGGCACTTGGTCGATGATGTAATACGTCGCGGGAATCATCAAACCGCCGGCGATATTGGGTATCACTACCTTGTGCAAGCGCTGATGGAGGGCGGCCGCTCCGACCTGCTTTTCGCCATGACCATCCGCACCGACCCACCCAGTTACGGGGCGCAACTTGCCAAGGGCGCCACCTCGCTTACTGAGGCCTGGGATGCCGATCCTGCATCGTCGCAGAACCATTGCATGCTCGGCCACATCGAAGAGTGGTTCTACGCCGGACTGGCCGGAATTGTAGCGGATTCCGAACATATTACCATCAAGCCGCAAACCGTCGGCGATTTGACTTGGGTAAACGCCTGGTACGAGGCGCTGCAAGGCCGGATCGAGAGCAATTGGAAAAAGGACGATGCCGGCTTCGAGTTGACCCTGCGGATTCCGGCTAACGCCTCGGCCACGGTGTACTTGCCCAGCCCCTCGGCAGAGCACGTAACGGAAAGCGGCGAGCCCCTGGCGCACTCTCAGGGCGTTCGTTTTCTAAGCCAGGACGGCTCGACTGTAATTTTGGAAGTCGCATCCGGACAGTACACGTTTCGCGTGCCCCGGCCCCGATGAAATGCTAGTGTAGTGCGGGCGGTTCGCGAATCGCCCCGGCTTCCCCAGGGCACACTCGTCAGGATGACACGCCCGGTGATTTTTCCACGCGCTTTGAGGAGCGGGGCGCAACCTGGGAAGGAGGTCAGACCCAGGTGCGCCCCCAGGAGGGTCGGGCTAAAGGTTGATGAGGTAGTCGGCGGTCAAATGGCCGAATTTTACTGCATGGACGCGCTGGCCAACCACATTCGCAAAGTATTGCAGAACAGAAGTCAGTTTCAGGATTGCCTTGTTGTCCCTCAGTCTCAGCAAATGCCTCACGGCTAACGAAAGGAACAGGCAACGGAAATACAGGATCAGAAGGCGTTCTTCGTTGGAATAGCGCCGCTTCGCGTTCTCAACATTCTTGAGAAGATAGGTTAGCGCGAAGAAGTCGCATTGGAGCGTCCTGCGCAGCCGGGAATATTCCACCGGAGCGCCGAACTCCTCCACCGACTTTTGCAAAGACGGAAACTCCAAACGGTTAGCTTTGGCGATGGATTGAAAGTAATCCCACTCAAACTGCCGGCGCAGAATCCTCTGGCAGGTGGCTTGGAAGTAGAAGAAGAACATCGCCGTCGAGAGGATCAAGATAAGCGCCGCAACAATCATGACACCATACTTTTAACCTGAATGAACGGCATGTGCCATAGCACGTAAGTACCGGGCAAGGAGACTACATGAAACGATATCTGGCATCCATAATGATTTCATTCTTAATCTCAGCGCTGGGCGCGACGGCTGGCCAACGAATATACGAAGTGGGAGCAGTGTATATTTACTACTCCTGGACAACAGACGCCCAGATCGTTCACGACTTGGAAACTATCGCAGCGACCGGCATCAATACAATTAATCCTTATCCATCCTTTCTACTGTCGTATGGAAATCCCGAGCCTGACTTCTCCAAAACAGATCTGATTTTGAAAACCGCACAGCGCCTGGGCTTGCGTGTTATGCCTACGGTTTACTGGAGCGGGCTGCTGCCCGATTTTGCTGCGGCCAAATGGCCGAGCCGTTTTCCGCCCACCTTGGACGCAGACGAGCGTGAGGCCAGGCTGTCCTTGGCGGACCCCGAGGTCATTGACCTTATTGACTACTACGCCAAAGCCACCGTGCTGCATTTTAAGGACTCCCCCTGCGTGATCGCCTATAACATCTGGGACGAACCACATATGGCGGGCTTCTCCCAGTCGGGAGGGGGAGGAAGGGGCGGACGTGACGAGACGCACTTCAGCCATTGGTTCGAGGAGTGGGGATTGAAAAAATACGGGAGCCCCGCCGCCTGGTACGCTCAGTGGAACGACGTCCTTTTGAATCAGGAATACCAGAGATTTGATCGAGCCCTGTTCTACTGGTATGCAACGGGACACATCTTGCAACATTTGAACGAGCTGGTAAAGTCGCTCGACCCTGTACATCCCACCCGGACTCATGATGTGGGCAGCACCGTGGTCAGCGAGGACCTTAGCCCTTATAAACAGGATGACTGGACGCTGTCGAGATTTGTCGATGAATACGGACTGTCATACTATCCCGACATTCCGGCGCGTGGTGCCGAAGATAGCCCGGACCTGCTCGCAAAGGAAAAAGCTCTCTGGGACACCCCCTGGACGACCAGTTTGGACCTCACTGCCGCTCACGATGCCGCGGGTGGTAAGCCGTTTGTGATGCCGGAAGTGCAGACGGGCCCGCAAACAGGATTTACCCGATACGGGGACGAGCCCGGAGCTATTTTCAACTATAGCCGAATTCATATGCTGGCCTGGCAAATGGCTGCTCATGATGCCAAGGGGATGTACTTTTGGAGGTGGCGTCCGCACATGGATGAATGGCAGGCCTTCGGCCGTGGGCTTGCGGCCTCCGACGGCAGCATCACTCCACGCGCCATCGCTGCGGGAGACGCCGCCCGAGTGCTGAATTCGGACCCTGACCTTTTCCTGGACAGCAAACCGTTGCCGCCCCAGGTGGCTGTTGTCTACGACGTTGCCGGCGACCTGAAAGCCAAAGTACAGGGGGGCGATTGGGGATCGTTCTCAGCCCGGAATCTGATCGGCATTTACCACGCGTTGTGGAACGACCAAGTGCGCGTTAATGTCCTCGACGGGCGTCAACTGACTGGAGACAGCCTTAAACCTTACAAGCTGGTTATCTTTCCTTTCTACCTCTGCCTCAGGAAAAACGTCGCGGAGGCGATCGAGGCTTACATAGCGGGCGGCGGCACGGTGCTAGCCGATGCCCGCTTCGCCATCATTAATGAGCTCGACCGGGGTTATCGGGTGAATCCGGGGCTGGACATGGCGAAGCTGTTCGGGGCACGGCGACACGACCTGGTAGCCACCCACAATGCCTTGGAAATTCGCATCACCCAGCCGACGGCGCTGCTGAACGGCGTTCCTCTGCCTGGCCGCCTGGCGGGCCGCGTGTTTCGCGAAGAACTGCAACTCGAAAAAGGCAGCGAGGGCAATGTGGTCGCAGTCTTCGAAAAAACCGGGACACCCGCCGTGGTGGTTAGGCACACAGGCAAAGGCCAAACCATTCTTCTGGGGTTCTCGCTGGGCATTCCGCTGTTGGAAAATCATGATCCCGGCGCAGAGGCACTGCTGCGAGCGGTCTGGCACTCGGCTGGGGTCAAGCCTCCTATTCATATTGTGACGCGTCCCAGCGAAGGGCCGGTGGAAGCTGTGGTGCATGTGCGCGGCCATGAGGATGAACGGCTCGTTTACGTGCTGAATTGGGGACACCGAGAGTCGACCGTCACCGCAGAATTACCTTGGCCTGGGCAAGGGCTGTTGCAAGGGAAGGATTTGGTCTCGGGCCGTGCGCTGGCAGTCGAGCACAAGCAGAATCGAGCTGCCTTTAGCTTGACCCTTCCCCCGGACCATGCCGCGGTTGTGCATATCGAACCATCAGCGCTGGGGCCGCACTCTAGCGAATTGCATTCCGGACGCAGCTTGGCCGGCAGGGAAAGAGAGCGTAGCGCCGACCTTTAGGTCGGCATTCACCCTGCCGACCTGAAGGTCGGCGCTACAAGACCTGGGGAGAGGAGTACAAGGACGTGCATCGACGTGCGTTTCTCGAATTGACCGGAGCGGCGGTAGCGCAATTTGGGCTCGTTAGGCTAGCAAGCGCTCAAAGCGCAGGCGAGCCGCGTGGGAATGCCGCAACGCCTTCGCAGCCGCAATTGGCAGGCATGAGCCTTCGGGAACTGCGAAAAAAGCTCTACGACCAGCTTTTTCACCTCCTTCTGCCCTTCTGGGATAAGCACGGAATCGACCACCCATACGGCGGAATCATGTGCAGCCTGGACTACGACGGCACTCTCCTGGATTCAGAAAAGAACTTGTGGTTCCTTGGGCGAGCCATTTGGGTTTACAGCTTCCTGTATAACCATTTTGGAAAGGACCCTCAGTTCCTGGAGGTAGCGCGAAAGAGCAAAGAGTTTGTGTACAAGTACGCCCTGCAGAAGGATGGTTGGTGGGCTGAGGTATTGTCACGGGAGGGCAAGGTGCTGAGGCCCTTCAGCGGCGACACGGAGGGGATGTATCACCTGGCCGAGGGCTTACAGGAGTACGCGGCGGCCAGTGGAGATGACCAATCCAGGGAAGAGGCTTTCGCACTCCTGAAAAAACTGTTCCGGGACTTCAACAGCCCGGATTTCCGATACCGGGGAGCGGATTTCCCGTATCTGTGGAAGAGTGAGCGCGCCGTGCGTCCGCAAGGCTTGTGGTTTCTGAATCTGACCATCGCGACTCAGATGCTCAAACGCTGGAAGGATCCGGAAATCGCTGCTATCGCGGATCTCTCCTTGGACGCAATTGTGAACAAACATTACAAACCGGACATCGGCCTGAATACGGAGATGTTGTACTTCGATTTCAGCAGGCCGAAGGAAGAAGCTAACAAGTCGCGCTTCGGCCACTGCGTCGAAGCTTTGTGGATGGTCATGGAGGAAGCGAACCGGCGGCAGGATGAGCACCTGCGGCAGACCTGTGCCGAGCGAATTCGCCATCACCTCGATGCAGGATGGGACTACATCTACGGCGGGCTCTCCCAGTGGGTCAATGTGGATCACCCCTGTTATGAATGGCCCGTGGAGACCCCGCCGGGTACTCGTCTCGAATTACATTTCGTGGGTGAGTATGAATACATGAAGTCACTGTGGGCGCAGAACGAAGTGCTAATAGCGACTTTGAATGTCTATGAGCACACGCGGGCGGAGTGGGCGGCCCGGTACTTCGATCTAGCGTTCAATGTCATCAACGAGAAGTTTTCGCAGAAAAAGCGCGGTTTCCCGGCCGGATATGTCCTTTTTACCGACCGCCGGATCACACCCCAACTTCACGTCGGCCGCCAAGATAACTATCATCCCCTGCGCCAACTGATGTTAAACATTCTGACACTGGACCGGATGATGCGCGCCGCGGCGTGAAGGATCAGATGCACAAGCAGGGGACGGCAAGCCGCCCCTTTCAGGTTGTAGGGGTAGGGCTCGCCCTACCCTTTTCTTAACGGTGGTCCGGGGACGGCAAGCCGCCCCCCTACAGGTTGCGCGTTGGAATCGTAGCCCTCTCCCGTGGGGAGAGGGTGTCCCGCTACCGGCGCTTTCACCAGCCGGAGTGGGACGGGTGAGGGGTGAGTTCCGCGCCCGACGACGTTGCCTGAATCGTGCCACGGTTAGGAAAAGTTGGCCAGCTCCCGCATGGCCGCCAAGTTCTCTTCAAGCGGCGCGAGAGGGCTGTACTCGAGGGCTACGGAGCCTTGAAAGCGGTCGCCGAGCTCGTAAATGGCCTTGAACACATTGCGGTAATTGATCTCGCCCGTCCCGGGTTCGTGGCGCCCGGGAACGTCTCCGACGTGGAAGTGTCCGATGCGGTCGATATTCATTCGGATATTCTCGATGAGATTACCTTCCATGATCTGGACATGATAAATATCGAACAGCAGCTTCACGTTCGGGCTCCCCACGCGGTCCACCAGTTCGGCCCCATCGCGCACATAATAGAGAAAGTAACCTGCGTGATTGACATAGGTATTCAGAATCTCGATGATGGCGGTGATACCGTTCTTCTCGAGGGTGGGTGCGGCCTCGCGCAGCGCCGCCACCGCGTTGGCCATCTGCTCGGAGCGTGGAACCCCTCCCAGCTCGTTTCGCGTCAAGATCACCAATTGCTTGCATTCCATCTTCTTCGCCGCCGCGATGGAAGCTTCGACTTCCCGCAGGAAGGCCTGGCGCTCCCGGGGGTTCACCAAGCCGCAACCGGGAGCCGTCACACCCTTGTTGGCCACCAGGCATGCGCAGAAGAGCGGGGACTGCCTTTTCTCCGCCACAAAGGTCTCGAGCACAGTGGGGTTTCGCCATTCGAACATCTCGAAGGCATCGTAGCCCAAGCGATTGAGCAGGGCCATGGCCTCCGGCACAAGCATGCGGCCCAACATGCCCCAGGTAATCGAAAGCCGTAGGCCCTTCTTGCCTTCCAGGTTCGCACCGGCAGCAGGCGTCATCGGGGCTACCGCCAGAGCTCCCGCGGCCAAACCAAAAAACGAACGACGGTCCATGAGAAGCCTCCAGCACAAAAGAGTTGACGTGCGGGTGCTGATTATATGCGAACTGGAGAACTTGAACAATTGGCGCGAAGCCGCTTTGGAGTGCGGCAGCTTGCTGCCGCTTTCGGCCAGGCCTGCTTGCTGGCCGTCCACCTGTAGTGCCGACCTTAAGGTCGGTCGGCATCGTGCTGACCTAATGGTCAGCGCTACGCGCGAGCAAGCTCGCTGGACAAAAGCGGCAGCAAGCTGCCGCACTCCAGAGCGCCTGCGGCGCCGACGCTTTGCTGCAGTGGCTTGACAGACATGGGGGAGGGCGAGAAAATGCCGGATTGCCGCTGCACCGCTCAGGGGTTGGGGGCTAGGGCTCGGAGCTCCGAAGGGCCTGCCGTGAGTAGCCGCGGGTTTCAACCTGCGGTTTACATCCCCCGGCAAATCCTGTCAACCCCAACGGGGTTGACTAACATAGCATCGCGCCACACAATGCGGAACTGTCTGGTTGTGGGCCTGACCCTCATCCTCCTTCCTGGCCACTTTTCCGCCCGCGGGCCGCTGCTCAAGCGCTACGAGTTCTCCCTTCCCCGCATGGGTACGATCTTCCGCATCGAACTCTACTCTACAGACGACGCCACCGCGGCAAAAGCGGCTGAAGCTGCCTTCGCACGCGCCGAAGAACTCGAGCAGATCATGAGCGACTACCGGCAGGACAGCGAGCTAATGGGCCTCGCGCGCGAGGGAGCGTCAGCACCCTTCCCGGTAAGCATTGAGCTCTACGATGTCCTGGCAAAATCCATCCGTATCTCGGAGCTTTCGCGCGGCGCCTTTGACGTTACGGTCGGCCCCCTGGTAGAGTTGTGGCGAAAAGTGCGCACGACGGGAAGCCTCCCTGACGCTTCGGAACTGGCGAGGGCAAAAGCGTTAGTAGATTATCGAAACATTGATCTCGATGCCTCGCGCCGGACCGTCTTTCTGAGACGCCCCGGCATGAAGTTGGATCTGGGCGCGATCGGCAAGGGCTACGCCGCGGACCAGATGCTGGCCCTTTTGCAATCGCTCGGCATCCGCCAGGCCATGGTTGTGGCGGGAGGCGAGGTGGCCGTGGGTGCGCCTCCGCCCGGTGAAGCCGGGTGGAAGGTTGCACTCGACACGCCCGACGCGGGCGCGGGGGGTCCGCCTTGCACGCTCTTGCTGCACGACACCGCCGTTTCCACCTCGGGTGATTCCAAGCAGTTCGTGGAAGTCAACGGCAAGCGCTATTCGCACGTCATTGATCCTTCCACCGGATGGGCTCTGGAAGGCACGGGCAGCACGACGGTGATGGCTAGAGACTCTGCGACCGCCGATGCTCTGGGAACGGCGCTCTCCGTTATGCCCGTCCGAGGAGCAATTCAACTTGCCCAATCGCTACCGGGCGTGGCGGTCTACATGGTTCGGCAAGCTGGGAATGGATGGAAGCGCTATGTCTCTCGGGGATTTCCTAAAGGGTGTCCCGGCCAGCAATGAAAGAGCAAGTCAAAAGGCAAAACGCAAAA
>Ga0187815_10000738_pt1 | contig 15676 bp, 12 predicted proteins | sample NC_S_5_FD_132962 | JGI IMG/M metagenome (GOLD analysis project Ga0187815, IMG submission 132962) | Wetland sediment microbial communities from Neuse River Estuary, North Carolina, USA - ASW-S_5 | ecosystem: Environmental > Aquatic > Freshwater > Wetlands > Sediment | place: USA: North Carolina...
ATGTATGTGCGCGTGCAGATCGAGCAGGGCATCGATTCCGACGCCATCGCGGTGCCGGAGCAGGCGATTCAGCGCAACAGCGGCGGCGGCAGCGAGGTGTTCGTTGTCAAGGAAGACGGCCGCGTCACCATCCAGCCGGTGAAAATCGGATCGCAGCAGGACGGCTTGTGGTTTGTCACCGGCGGCCTCAAAGCCGGCGACAAGGTCGTGGTCGAAGGCTTCCAGAAATTCGCGCCCGGCGACAAGGTCCGCACGCAGTCCTGGGTCGAGGCGGATGCATCTGCGGATCTGCAACGGCAAGCGCACCGGTGATATCCGATGCCTGGCTTCTTCATTGACAGGCCGATCTTCGCCTGGGTCGTCGCGCTTTTCATCTGTTTGATCGGCGCGATCTCGATTCCGCTGCTGGCGGTTGCGCAATATCCGATCATCGCACCGCCCTCGATCTCGATCTCGACCAGCTATCCCGGCGCCTCGCCGGAAAACCTGTACAACAGCGTCACCCGGCTGATCGAGGAAGAGCTCAACGGCGCCAACGGCATTCTCAATTTCGAATCCACCAGCGACTCGCTCGGCCAGGTCGAGATCATCGCCAACTTCGTTCCGGGCACGGAGACGAGTGCCGCTTCCGTCGAGGTGCAGAACCGCCTCAAGCGCGTCGAGGCGCGCCTGCCGCGGGCGGTGATCCAGCAAGGCATCCTGGTCGAGGAAGCCTCGAGCGCCGTGCTACAGATCATCACGCTGCGCTCGACCGACGGCAGCCTGGATGAAGTCGGCCTCGGCGACTTCATGATCCGCAACGTTCTGGGCGAAGTCCGCCGTATTCCCGGTGTCGGCCGCGCCACGCTCTACTCCACCGAGCGTTCGCTTCGCATCTGGATCGATCCCGACAAGCTGGTCGGCTATGGCCTGACGGCGGATGACGTCAACAAGGCGATTGCCGCGCAGAACGCGCAGGTCGCCTCGGGCAGCATCGGCGCCGAGCCGAGCACGCCCGATACGAAGATTTCCGCGCAGGTGCTGGTCAAGGGCCAGCTCTCCTCGCCCGACGAATTCGGCGCCATCATCCTGCGCGCCAATGCCGACGGCTCGACGGTGCGGCTGCGCGACGTCGCCCGCATCGAGATCGGCGGTCTCTCCTATCAGTTCCAGACCCGCCTGAACGGCAAGCCGACCGCGGGCCTCTCGGTGCTGCTGGCGCCGACCGGCAACGCGCTGGCCACCGCCAGCGCGATCGAAGAGAAGATGAAGGAACTGTCAAAGTTCTTTCCCAACAACATCGCCTACGACATTCCCTACAACATCACGCCTGTCGTGAAGGCCTCGATCAACAAGGTGCTGATGACCCTGGTCGAGGCAGTCGTGCTGGTGTTCATCGTGATGTTCCTGTTCCTGCAGAACATCCGTTACACCATGATCCCGACCATCGTGGTGCCGGTGGCGCTGCTCGGCGCCTGCGCGACGCTGATGCTGATGGGCTATTCCATCAACATGCTCACGATGTTCGGCATGGTGCTCGCGGTCGGTATTTTGGTCGACGACGCCATCGTCGTGGTGGAGAACGTCGAGCGCATCATGGCCGAAGAAGGCCTGCCGCCAAAGGAGGCGACGCGCAAGGCGATGTCGCAGATCACCGGCGCCATCGTCGGCATCACGCTGGTGCTGGTCGCGGTGTTCCTGCCGATGGCGTTCTTCCCGGGTTCGGTCGGCATCATCTACCGCCAGTTCTCGGTCACCATGGTGGCGGCGATCTCCTTCTCGGCGCTGATGGCACTGTCGCTGACGCCTGCGCTGTGTGTGACGCTGCTCAAGCCCGTCGAGGCCGGCCACGGTCACGCGAAGCGAGGCGTGTTCGGCTGGTTCAACCGGCTGCTGGATTCCAGCCGCCACCATTATTCCCGCACCGTGCAAGGGTCGCTCAAGCGAACCGGCCGGCTGATGATGATCTATGCGGCGCTGCTGATTGGTCTCTCCTGGGCTTTCGTCCGCCTGCCCGGCGGATTCCTGCCGGTGGACGACCAGGGCTTCATCACCACCGACGTGCAGACTCCGCCGGAGTCCTCCTACGCCCGCACCGAGGCCGCGATCGAGAAGGTGGAAAAATATCTGCTGGAGCGTTCCGGCATCGAGAATGTGACCTTCCTGACCGGCTTCAGCTTCTTGGGGCAGGGCATCAACACCGCGCAGGCCTTTATCTCGCTGAAGGACTGGTCGGAGCGGCCGTCCAAGGATTCGGCGGCCAACATCGTCGCCGACATCAACAGGAATCTCGCCTCGGTTCGTGACGCCAGGGTCACTGCGCTGCAGCCGCCGCCGATCGACAACCTCGGCAACTCCTCCGGCTTCTCGTTCCGGCTGCAGGATCGCGGCCAGAAGGGGTTCGCCGCTCTGACTGCCGCCGCCGACCGCCTGATCGCGGAGGCGAATGCGAGCCCGATCCTGCAGAAGGTCTTTATCGAGGGCCTGCCGCCGGCGCCGCAGGTCAATCTGATGATCGACCGCGAGAAGGCCGGCGCCTTTGGCATCACTTTCGAAGACATCAACAACACGATTTCGACCAACCTCGGCTCGAACTACATCAACGACTTCCCGAACCGCGGTCGCATGCAGCGCGTGATCGTGCAGGCCGACGCGTTTGGCCGCATGAAGGCCGAGGATCTCCTGAACTACAACGTCAAGAACAGTCGCGGTCAGCTCGTGCCGTTCTCAGCCTTCGCGTCGATCGAATGGTCGAAGGGCCCCTCACAGATCACCGGCTTCAACTACTATCCCGCCGTGCGCATCACCGGCGAGGCGAGGCCGGGCTACACCTCGGGCAACGCGATCGCCGAAATGGAGCGGCTTGCGAACCGCCTGCCGCGCGGCTTCGGCTACGAATGGACCGGGCAATCGCTGCAGGAAAAGCTCTCCGGTTCGCAGGCGCCGTTCCTGCTTGGCCTGTCCGTGCTGGTGGTGTTCCTGCTGCTTGCCGCGCTCTATGAGAGCTGGACGATTCCGATCGCGGTCCTGCTGACGGTGCCGCTCGGCATTGCCGGCGCGGTCATGGCGGCGACGATGCGCGGCCTGCCCAACGACGTCTATTTCACGGTCGGCCTGATCACCATCATTGGCCTTGCGGCCAAGGACGCGATCCTCATCATCGAATTCGCCAAGGATCTGCGCGCACAAGGCAAGCCGCTGGTCGAGGCGACGATCGAGGCCTGCTCGTTGCGCTTCCGCCCGATCCTGATGACGGGCCTTGCCTTCGTCTGCGGCGTGCTGCCGATGGTGATTGCGACCGGCGCCGGCGGCGCCAGCCAGCAGGCGCTCGGCACCAGCGTGATGGGCGGTATGATCGCCGTCGTCATCCTGGCGCTCTTGATGGTGCCCGTGTTCTTCGTCAGCGTGCAGCGCGTGCTGGCTGGGGATCGGGAGAAGGTGGAAAACAAGGCCGAAGCCGCTAGAGGGGCGCACGCGCCGGCGGAGTAGCGGTCACTCCGCGCACTTCGCCGCTTCCGCGGGAAGGCGCCGCCACTCCTTCTCCGCCCCGATGAACAGCGCGCCGCCGCCGTCGCAGCTTTGGCCGGTTCGCAGCCGCTCGCCCGGCTCGAACCAGGCCGACAGCGAATTCTGGCCGATCTTGCGGAACACGGAAACACTGCCGCCGTCACAGTCGATATAGCAGAACAGGGCCGGCATGATGCGGCTGATTGGAGCCTCGCTCCATTCGCAGATCGCCGCCGTGGAGAGGCGTTCCTCGTTGACGAGTCGGGCGTCAAGCTGCAGTGAGTAGCGCCAGTCATAGCCGCGGCCTGATTGGTCGTCGCGGAACGGACTTTCGCCGGCCGGGAACGAGATCTTCAGCCGCATCGATTTCACCTCGCCGACGCTTTTCTTGTCGCGCCTCGGCGAGGACAAATCGATCGGACGGGGAGGGTCGTAGTCCGCCGCGAAGCACGTGGTACCGCCGCGCTCGGGCAGGAGCGGTTCGATGCGCCAGAGATAGAGCGAAAGTGCTAAGGCGGAAAGGATTGCCGCGACTGACATAAGGGCCCTGCGCATGGGGGCAGCCTAGCGCCGCTTCAAGCTCCTCACCATCGTCCTGGCGGTACGGTGGATTTGCCAGGGCGGTAGTGACCGCGTGCCATGTTCCCACGCGCCAGTAGCAGAATTGGCTACAGCGGCTTCAATATCTTCACCAGCTCGCCATGGACGAATTCGTTGCCGCAGACGACGTGACCTGTGGTCAGCGCGTTGTCGTGGCCCTCGATGCCGCTGAAGATGCCGCCGGCCTCGCGCACCATGATCTGGCCGGCCGCGATGTCCCATGGGCTCAGGTTACGCTCCCAATAGCCGTCGAGGCGGCCGGCGGCGACGAAGGCCATGTCGAGCGAGGCCGCGCCGAAGCGGCGGAAGCCTGCGATCTTATTCTGCAGTGCGCCGATCTCGCGGCGGGCCTGTTCGTGGTCGCCGCGGCCGATGTGCGGCATGCCGCAGGCGATCACGCATTCGTTGAGATTGCGCCGGCCGGCGACGCGCAGCCGCTGGTCGTTGAGGAAGGCGCCCTTGCCGCGCTCGGCGATATAGAGCTCGTCATTGGCGGGGTTGTAGATAACGCCGGCGATGATAGTGCCTTCGCGCGCAAGCCCGATCGAGATCGCGAATTGCGGAATGCCGTGCAGGAAGTTGGTGGTGCCGTCGAGCGGATCGACGATCCAGGTGTGGCTCTTGTCGGTGCCCTCGCGCGTGCCGCCTTCCTCGCCGAGGAAGCCATAGCCGGGCCGCGCCTTGGCAAGGTCGGTGTAGAGCATCTCCTCCGCGCGCTTGTCGGCGAGCGAGACGAAATTGGCCGGGCCTTTCAGCGATACCTGCAGATGCTCGATCTCGCCGAGGTCGCGCTTCAGGCTGCGGCCGGCGCGGCGCGCGGCCTTGACCATGACGTTGATGAGGGCGGAATAGAGCATGCGATCACGCGGCTGAGATGGAGGGGAACGGGAAGCGATTTTCGCGGCCTTGGGTGCCCTGCCGGGCTCTCCCCGTCAAGGCGGATCATTTGTTGCCGAGCCATTTGCGGCTGGCTTCCTCGGCCTTGGCGCGGTCGGCGGCAGGAACATCGGCCAAATACTCGTCGAGTTCGGGGTCACCTTTGCCGGCGCTCTTCGCAATCCAGTGCCATTTCAGCGCCTCGACCTTGTCCTGCTGCACGCCGGTCCCGAACGCTAGCACGCGCGCCAGGCGGTTTTGCGCGATCGGGCTGTTCTGCCTAGCGGCCTTGCGCAGCAGCGCCACCGCGGCAGGCTGGTTCTTCGGTGTGCCCATGCCATTGAACATTGCGATGGCGTATTCGACTTCGGCATCGACATTGCCGGCGACCGAGGCGGCCTGAAGCAGGCGCACCGACTTCTCCAGATCCTTCTCGACGCCGGTGCCCTCCTTGTAGAACGTCGCAAGCGCGTATTGCGCCTCGGGACTGCCGGCATCGGCTGCGATGCGCAGCAGCTCGGCGGAGCGCCGGACATCCTGCGGCAGGGTCTGGCCGTCGAGATAGAGCAGCGCGAGATTATAGGCCGCCTTGGGATTGCCGAGCTTGGCGGAGGACGCGAGCAGTTTCACCGCTTCCTCGCGATTGGTGGTGCCGCCGCGGCCCGACAGACGCATCATGGCAAGCGCAAACATCGCCTCGCGGTCGCCGGCATCGGCCCCCTTCTTGTACCACTCGGCCGCCCTGGCGTAGTCGCGCTTGACGCCCATGGCGTTGGCGTAGAGCTCGCCCAGCATGGTCATCGCCTTGGGATCACCATTCTGCTGCGCGCGGCTCATCGCGAGGTCGAAAGCGGTCTTGTACATACCGCGCTGATAGGCGCCGTAGACCAGATCGACATTGGGGTCGTCGGAGGGCGCAGGCGCGGGCGCCGCCGTCGGCGCCGACTTTGGCGCGGCGGGGGGTGCCTTCTTTGCCGCGGCCGGCGCCTTCTTCTCCTTTGGCGCTTCCTTCTTCGGCGCAGCGTTGCCGTCGGCCGCGGGCGGCGTGATCTGCGTCTGCGCGTACAAGCCCTGCGAGAGCATCAGGCTCGCCGCCACAACCGCTATCGGCCACAAAACCCTCATCCGGCGCGGACTTTTCCGTGAGCCTGCTGATGCGCCTGCAGGATCGCCTGGCCTGCATCGACCAGCGCTGCGCCGGCGCCGCGCGGATCGGCCCAAATGAAATCGCCAACCAGCACGAAATCCGCGCCGGCCGCGGCGAATTCGGAAGCCTCTTCGAGCGAGGCGGCAAAGCCCACGCAGGGCGGCTCGAACAGCTCGTCCCACCATTGCAGGCGCTCGGCGATCGCCTCCGTCGAGGGCCGCTCGCCTCTTGCGTCAGGCTCGCCGAACAGCACGTAATCCGCGCCGAGCTCGCCCGCGGCCATGGAATCGTGCCGCGTCGCAAGCCCGCCGATGCCAGCGATGCGGTCCGGCTTCAGCGATGGCAGCGCCTCCTCGAGCGCCGAAACGCCGGTGAGATGCGCACCATCCGCGCCGGCGCGCGCCACCAGCTCGACATGGCCGTCGACCAGCAGCGCCGCGCCGGCATTCTGGATTGCGGGCGCAAGCTGCTTGATGCGCGAGATCATGGTGCGCTGATCGGTCTCCTTGAGCCGCACCAGGACGGCAGCGACGTCCGCTGCCGCGAGCAGGTGCGGCAAGGCGCTGACAAGCTCTGACGGATCGTCCACCTCCGGCGTCGCAAGGTAGAGGCGCGGCGCCGGGTGCGGCGGAGGAGACTTGGCGGCCAAGCTCAAGCCGCCTTCTTTTCCAGGCCGGACTCCCAGGCGCCCTTGCTCGCGAGTCCGTTCATATGCGCGCGGTGCGCGAAGGCGCGCTGGCCGGCCGCGACATTTTCGGACTTGCCCGACCATGCCTTCTGCGGCGCGGCCTGCAGCGCGCGGCCATAGGAGAAGGTCAGCTTCCACGGCAGATTGCCGATCTTGTTCATGGCGTCGAGATGGGCGGTTGCTTGCTCATCGCTCTGCCCGCCCGAGAGGAAGGCGATGCCGGGCACCGCGGCAGGCACGCAGGCTTTGAGCATCCGCACCGTCTTCTCGGCGACCTCGGCCACGGAAGCCTGCTTCGGGCACTTCTTGCCCGAGATCGCCATGTTCGGCTTGAGCACCATGCCTTCCAGCTCGACGCGTTGCACGCGCAGCTCCTGGAAAGTCTTGTTGAGCACGCGCTGCGTCACCTCGTAGCAGCGGTCGATGTCGTGATCGCCGTCCATCAGCACTTCCGGCTCGACGATCGGCACGATCTGCGCAGCCTGGCACAGCGCGGCGTAGCGGGCGAGCGCATGCGCATTGACGCTGATCGCGGTCATGGTGGGAATGCCGCTGCCGATATCGATCACCGCGCGCCATTTCGCAAAGCGCGCGCCGCGGTCGTAATATTTCTTCAGCCGCTCGGCCAGCTTGTCGAGGCCGACGGTTACCAGCTCGCCCGGACACTGCGGCAAGGCTTGCGTCCCTTCATCGACCTTGATCCCGGGAATGCTGCCGGCCTGCTCGATCAGCTTGACCAGGGGCGTGCCGTCCTTGGCGTTCTGCCAGATGGTCTCGTCGTAGAGGATGACGCCGGAGATGTACTTGCTCATCGCCTCCGTCGAGCGGAACAGCATCTCGCGGTAGTCGCGGCGGTTCTCCTCGGTGGATTCGACCTTGATGGCGTCAAAGCGCTTCTTGATGGTGCCGGAGGATTCATCGGCAGCCAGAATGCCCTTGCCCGGGGTGACCATGGCAACGGCGACTTTGTTGAGATCGGTGAGGTTCATTGGACAATTCTCCCGGACGGATAGTGCTTTGAGCGCCGAAAATAGACGGTTCTCGGGCAAATGAGGAGATTTTCGTTCGTCGCAGGAGGGGCAGGGAGGCCACGATTTGCAATTAACACAAACGGCCCGGCTTGCTCCGTTACCTCGCCCCGCTTGCGGGGGAGGTCGTGCCTAACGGGTCGCGCCACAGGCGCGCCCGAAGACAGGCTCCGGCGCGGGTGAGGGGGCCCTCCCCGCGATTGCGATTGTCACCGTGTTCGAGGCGACGGGCCGCTCACCCCAACCCTCTCAGAGCGAACTTCGCTCGTCGCGACCCCGTAAGAGCGATTAGAGGCAGGGAACCTCAGGCCGTCCGCGGGTCGAGTTCGCCCTTGGCGTAGCGCTTGGCCATTTCCGCAGGGGTCAGCACCTTCCTGATCTTGCTGGCCTGGCCTGCGGTATTGAACTCCTGCAGGCGCTGCTTGCACAGCCTGGTCATCGCCTCCATCGCGGGCTTGAGGTACTTGCGCGGATCGAACTCCTCCGGATTGTCCTTCAGCACTTTGCGAATCTGGCCGGTCATCGCCATGCGGTTGTCGGTGTCGATATTGATCTTGCGCACGCCGTTCTTGATGCCGCGCTGGATTTCCGCCACCGGAACGCCCCAGGTCGGCTTCATCTTGCCGCCATTGGCGTTGATGATGTCCTGCAGGTCCTGCGGCACCGACGAGGAGCCGTGCATGACCAGATGCGTGTTCGGCAGCTTGCGGTGGATCTCCTCGATCACGTTCATGGCGAGGATGTCGCCGTCGGGCTTGCGGGTGAACTTGTAGGCGCCGTGCGAGGTGCCCATGGCGATGGCGAGCGCATCGACCTTGGTCTCCTTGACGAACTTCACGGCTTCATCAGGATTGGTCAGCAGCTGGTCGTGCGACAGCTTGCCTTCGGCGCCGTGGCCGTCTTCCTTGTCGCCCATGCCGGTCTCGAGCGAGCCGAGCACCCCGAGCTCACCTTCCACCGAGATGCCGCCGAGATGGGCCATGTCGGTCACCTTCCTGGTCACGCCGACATTGTAATCCCAATCGCCGGGAGTCTTGCCGTCGGCCTTCAGCGAGCCGTCCATCATGACCGAGGTGAAGCCGGCCTGGATCGCGGTCATGCAGGTGGCGGGCTCGTTGCCGTGGTCGAGATGCACGCAGACCGGAATCTGCGGATAGATTTCGGTGACGGCATCCATCATGTGGCGGAGCATGACGTCATTGGCGTAGGAGCGTGCGCCGCGCGAGGCCTGGATGATGACCGGCGCATCGAGGCTGGACGCGGCGTCCATGATCGCCAGCGCCTGCTCCATGTTGTTGATGTTGAAAGCCGGCACGCCGTAATCGTGTTCCGCCGCGTGATCGAGCAATTGACGCAACGTAATGCGGGCCATGTGTCCTGTTCTCCGACTTTGTGCTGGCGCGCCATTGCGGCGCGCGGATTCAAATCTGCCTTAGCGTGTTCTCAAAACCTCGACGCCGGGCAATGGTTTCCCTTCCATCCATTCAAGGAATGCGCCGCCTGCGGTCGAAACATAGGAAAAATCGCCGGCAACTCCGGCCTGGTTGAGGGCCGCGACGGTGTCGCCGCCGCCGGCGACCGAGATCAGTTTTTTCGCCTTGGTGCGCGCAGCCGCATGGCGCGCGGAGATGACCGTGCCGCGGTCGAACGGAGCCATTTCGAACGCGCCGAGCGGGCCGTTCCACACCAGTGTCGCCGCATCGTCGATCGCCGCATGAATGCGCGAGATCGACTGCGGGCCGACGTCGAGGATCATGCCTTCGGCAGGGATCGCATCGAGCCCATAGGCATGCGAGGGCGCGTTGGCCGCAAAGTGATAGGCGACGACGGCATCCACGGGCAGGATGATCGCGCAGTTGGAAGCGGTTGCCTTCTCGATGATGCGCAGCGCCGTCGGGGCGAGATCCTTTTCGCACAGCGATTTGCCGACCGCGACGCCCTGCGCGTGCAGGAAGGTGTTGGCCATGCCGCCGCCGATCACGAGCGCATCGACCTTGGTGACGAGATTCTCCATGAGGTCGATCTTGGTCGACACTTTCGCGCCGCCGATGATGGCGATCACGGGCTTGGTCGGCGCTTCCAGCGCCTTGGTGAGGGCATCGAGCTCGGCCTGCATGGTCCGCCCCGCATAGGCCGGCAGCTTGTGGCCGAGCCCTTCGGTCGAAGCATGGGCGCGGTGCGCGGCGGAGAAGGCGTCGTTGACCCAGATGTCGCCGAGCTTTGCCAGTTCCGCGACAAAGGCCGGGTCGTTCTTCTCCTCTTCCTTGTGGAAGCGGGTGTTTTCGAGACAGAGAATGTCGCCATCCTTCATCGCAGCGATGGCTTTCGTGGCGGGTTCGCCGATGCAATCCTCGGCAAACGCAACCGGCTTCTTGACCACTTTCGCGAGCGCTTCCGCCACCGGCCTCAGCGACTCCTTGGGATCGCGGCCCTTGGGCCGGCCGAAATGCGCGAGCAGGATGACCTTGCCGCCCTTATCCGCGATTTCCGTAATCGTCGGCGCGACGCGTTCGAGCCGCGTGGCGTCGGTGACGCGGCCGTTCTCCATGGGCACGTTGAGGTCGACGCGCAGCAACACGCGCTTGCCCTTCACGTCGACGTCATCGAGGGTGCGGAAGGATTTTGTCATTGAGAGCTCTCTTGTCCCGGGCGCACCGCGGCGCGAAGTGCCGCTGTGCAGAACCGGGACCCACGCCTGGTGGGTCTCGGTAGGGCTGGGTCCCGGCTCTGCGGAGCAACGCTAACGCGCTGCGCCGCGTCCGGGACACGAGACGCGAGTTACAGCAGCTTGCCCATCGCCACGGCCGTGTCGGCCATGCGGTTGGAGAAGCCCCATTCATTGTCGTACCAGGACATCACGCGCACGAGATTGCCGTTCATGACCTTGGTCTGGTCCTCGTGGAAGGTCGAGGAGTGCGGGTCGTGGTTGAAGTCGATCGAGACGTTCGGCGCGCTGGTGTAGCCGAGGATGCCCTTGAGCTGCTGCTCGCTGGCGCGCTTCATCGCCGCGTTGATTTCCTTCGGATCCGTGTTGCGCTTGGCGACGATCTTCAGGTCCACCACCGAGACGTTCGGGGTCGGCACGCGGATCGCGACGCCGTCGAGCTTGCCCTTCAGTTCGGGGAGCACGAGGCCGATCGCCTTGGCGGCGCCGGTCGAGGTCGGGATCATCGACACCGCTGCCGCACGGCCGCGATAGAGATCCTTGTGCAGGGTGTCGAGCGTCGGCTGGTCGCCGGTATAGGCGTGGATCGTGGTCATGAAGCCGGTCTCGATGCCGACCGTGTCGTTCAGGATCTTCGCCACCGGCGCAAGGCAGTTGGTGGTGCAGCTTCCGTTGGAGACGACGAGGTGGTCCTTGGTCAGCGTGTCGTGGTTGACGCCATAGACGATGGTGGCATCGGCATTATCGGCGGGCGCGGAGACCAGCACGCGCTTGGCGCCGGCGGTTAGATGCGCCGCGGCCTTGTCCTTGGCGGTGAAGATGCCGGTGCATTCCAGCGCGATGTCGACGCCGAGGGCCTTCCACGGCAGCTTGGACGGATCGCGCTCCGCGGACACCTTGATCTTGCCATGGCCGAGATCGATCGAGTCGCCCTCGACGGTGACGGTGCCGGGGAAACGGCCATGCACGGAGTCGAAGCGGAGGAGATGCGCATTGGTCTCGACCGGGCCGAGATCGTTGATGCCGACCACCTCGATGTCCTTGCGGCCGGACTCGGCGATGGCACGCAGCACGTTGCGGCCGATGCGGCCAAATCCGTTGATCGCGACGCGGATTGCCATGCTGGTTTCTCCTTCTAAAAGCTGATGCCGCCCCGCGGGATTGCCCTCGCGGAGTTCTTAAGGCGGAACGCCCGGTTCTGCCGGGCGGGGACGGTCAAGATGAGGAAGTTCGTAGTCCTTTTTCCCGGCAATCTCAACCGAATCAGCCCCTCAGCCCAAGCGTTTCAGGGCAGCGTTAACCGCAGCCTCGGCGGTAATGCCAAAGTGCTTGAAAAGGTCCTTGGCGGGCGCGCTGGCGCCGAATCCGTGCATCCCGATAAACTCACCATCGTGGCCGATAACGGCATCCCAGCCCCAGCGTACGGCCGCCTCGATGGCGATCTTGACGCGCGCGCTGCCGATAATGGCCTTTTGGCGCTCGGCGGGCTGGGCCAGCAGCAGCTCCAGCGAGGGCACCGAGACCACCCGCGACGGGATGCCGCGCTCGGCAAGCTGCTTCTGGGCATTAACCGCAATCTCGACCTCCGAGCCTGAGGCGAACAGCGACACCTTGGCCTCGCCCTGGGCTGCGACCAGCTCATAAGCGCCGTGCGCGCAGGGGTTGTCGTTCGGCGCCGTGGTGCGCAGCTGGGGCAGGTTCTGCCGGGTCAGCGCCAGCACGGTGGGGCCGTCGATGCGGTTGAGCGCCAGTTCCCAGCACTCCGCCACCTCGATGGCGTCGCAGGGCCGGAACACGCGCATGTTGGGCATGGCGCGCAGCGCCGAGAGATGCTCGACCGGCTGATGGGTGGGGCCGTCCTCGCCGAGACCGATGGAATCATGCGTCATCACATAGATCACGCTGGTGCCCATCAGCGCCGACAGCCGTATCGCGCCACGGGCATAATCGGTGAACACCAGGAAGGTCGCGCCGTTCGGTGCAAAGCCGCCGTGCAGGAAGATGCCGTTCAGGGCCGCGGCCATGCCATGCTCGCGGACGCCGTAATGGATGAAGCGGCCCTTCGGCGTCTTGTGCGTGAAAGCGACCGCGGACTTCGCCTTGTTGTTGTTGGAGCCGGTGAGGTCCGCGGAGCCCGCGACGAATTCCGGCATGGCCTCGGCGATCACATCGATCGCGGCTTCCGAGGATTTTCGTGTGGCGGCAACCATCGGCTTTTCCAGCAGCGCCTTCTTGTGCGCGCGCAGGGCCTTCGCGAGGCCGGCCGGCCGCTCATGGCGCATGCGGCGCTGGAATTCATTCTGCTTGCGGTTCGACAGCGTTGCGAACGCTTCCTGCCATTCCTTGCGCTCCGCTGCGCCGCGCGCGCCTGCCGCGCGCCAGGCCTTCAGCACATCGTCAGGCACCGAGAAGGGTTCGAGCGAGATACCGAGGTTTTCTTTGGCGCCTTTCAGCTCGTCGGCGCCGAGCGCCTCACCATGGGCCTTCGCCGTACCGGCCTTGTTTGGCGCGCCATAGCCGATGGTGGTTTTGCAGGCGATCAATGATGGTTTGCCCGACTTCTGCGCACGCGCGATCGCGGCGGCAATGGCGTTCTGATCCTGGCCGTCGATGAGCTCGGCGGCCCAGCCGGCGGACTTGAAGCGCTTCACCTGGTCGACGGAGTCGGCAATCGAGGTCGGGCCGTCGATGGAAATGCCGTTGTCATCGTAGAGCACGATCAGCTTGTTGAGCCGCCACACTCCGGCCATCGCGATCGCTTCCTGCGAGATGCCTTCCATCAGGTCGCCGTCGGATACCAGCACATAGGTGTGGTGATTGACGACCTTCTTGGAAAACTCCGCCGCCAGCATCTTCTCGGCAAGCGCCATGCCGACCGCGGTCGCAATGCCTTGGCCGAGCGGGCCGGTGGTGGTCTCTACGCCCGAGGTCTCGAAATTCTCCGGATGGCCCGGCGTCTTGGAGCCGAGCTGGCGGAAATTCCTGATCTCGTCGAGCGTCATGTCCTTGTTGCCCGTCAGATAGAGCAGCGCATAGAGCAGCATGGAGCCGTGGCCCGCCGAGAGCACGAAGCGGTCGCGGTCCGGCCATGTCGGATCGGCCGCGTCGTATTTCAGGAACTGCGTGAACAGGACGGTGGCGATGCCGGCGGCGCCCATTGGCAGGCCGGGATGTCCCGATTTCGCCTTTTCCACGGCGTCCATGGCGAGCCCACGGATCGCATTGGCCATACGGGTGTGGTCGACCTGCGTCATGATGAAAATCCGCCTGAAATGAGATGCTTGGTGGTGATACGCAACGCTAGCGAACGCGCTGGTTTGCAGCCGGGGAGGCCGGGGGAGTTGGCCGCTGATAGCACCTCGGTTTCGGGAGTCCAAGGCAAGGGAACGCGCAAATGGCGGGAAAAGTTGCTTATGGCCGCAATCCCGGAAAAGTCGGGTACCGGTTTTCCGACAAGGATTCATGCCGGATCAATCGGTGCATAGCTTGGAAGTTTCGTTGCGCGGGCCGGTTCGGCCACGTAAGCTTCTCCGTCTAAGCGCTTGCCCAGCCGTAGTTTTACCGGAGTGGCGAGCCAAGCCAAATGTGCGTGTAATTCTCCGATGAACGAACGTCCCGCCAACGGTTCCGGCAATGCCGATACCTCCGCTTTCGACCTCGAGGTCGCGACGCGGCGGCTGATGGCGGCGCTCGAGGCGCTGGAAAGCGCGGTGGAGAGGCGGCGCGATTCCGACCGTGACGAGAACGAGCTTGCCAGCCGCATCCAGGCGCTCGGCGTCGATCGCTCGCGCCTCGCGCAGGAGCTCGACAATTCGCTGGTGAAGACGCGCAAGCTCGAGCGCACCAATCGCGAGATCGCGGAACGGCTCGATGCGGCGATCGGCACCGTGCGCGCCATGCTCGATGGCGGAGACGAGACATGAGCCACATCAACGTCACCATCAACGGCCGGCAATACCGCATGGCCTGCGAGGAGGGGCAGGAAGTCCGCCTGCTCAAGCTCGCCGAAACGCTGGAGTCGCGCGTCACCGAGCTGCGCGGCAAGTTCGGCGAGATCGGCGACGCCCGCCTCACCGTGATGGCCGCGCTCACCGTCTGTGACGATCTGCTCGACGCCAATGCGCGCCTGCACGCGATGGAGCAGGAGCTCGAAAGCGCGCGCAACATGCGCGCCGCTGCGGTCGACCGCGCGCGGATGACGCAGACCGCGGTGGCGAGCGCCCTGAACGCAGCGGCCGACCGGATCGAGAAGACGGCGCAGGTGCTCAACCGCACGATCGGCAGCGGCGTCGCGATCGGGTGATATCTTTCACCCATCCTCTCCAGCGGCCCTTGGGGGAGGGTGAGAACGAGTCCGCAGAACCGTCTCCACCCGCGACCCCATACCGCTGGCGATTCCCATCGCCAGTCGCTACATTAGCTCCCGCGAGGCTGCGTTGCGCGTCAGGAGCCATATATCCCCGGGGCCTTATCGATCCTTTAGGGAACTGTCCCTGGCCGGGCCCGTGGGCTCGGACATATGGTGCCCACCTACTTTCGTAGGGAACTCCGGGATCGAGCGCTTCAACGGCATCTGCGGCTTCGCACTTTAATTTTGGCCGTTTGCATATTTGGCCGCCTCATCATGGACGCAGCACCTTCCAAGGCTGACCTGCGTGCCGCCGCTCTCGCGGCCCGCGATGCTTTGGGGGACAAGAAGCGCGAGGCTGCGGCCGCCAAACTCGCCAAGCGCGGCCTGCCGATCGAGATCCCCGCGGGCACCGTGGTGTCGGGCTATTCGCCGATCCGCAACGAGATCGACCCGGCGCGGTTGATGGTCAAGCTCGCCGCGTCGGGGGCACGGCTAGCGCTGCCCGTCATCAATGCGCGCGGCAAATCGCTGACCTTTCGCGCCTGGTCGCCCAGTGATCGTCTGGTACTTGGATCGCTCGGCATTCCCGAGCCGTCGCCGGCCGCTGCCGAATTGATCCCCAATATCATGCTGGTGCCGCTCGCCGCCTTCGACCGCACCGGCCACCGCATCGGCTATGGCGCGGGCTACTACGACCACACCTTCGCGCATTTGCGCAAATCGCATCACGTGATGGGCGTCGGGCTTGCCTTTTCGATCCAGGAAACACGCGCCATCCCCGCTTTGTCGCACGACGTGGCGCTCGATTTTGTGCTAACGGAAAAAGACGTGTTCG
>Ga0187815_10000739_pt1 | contig 15653 bp, 15 predicted proteins | sample NC_S_5_FD_132962 | JGI IMG/M metagenome (GOLD analysis project Ga0187815, IMG submission 132962) | Wetland sediment microbial communities from Neuse River Estuary, North Carolina, USA - ASW-S_5 | ecosystem: Environmental > Aquatic > Freshwater > Wetlands > Sediment | place: USA: North Carolina...
ATACGCGCGGCATGTGACGCAGATATTGCGGCTTGCGGTCGCGCTTCTCCAGGCGCGCGAAGATGCCGAGGATCTTCGACGCGCGCTGCGCCGCCATCGTGGCATAGAGCTGCGCGAAGTGCGCCGGATCGAATGTCGCATCGGCCGCGCGCCGCGCGCGCGAATAGCGCGTCAGCAGCGCGATCTCCAGCGCCTCCGGCACGTCGACGCGCGCGTCCTGCAACAGCGAGGCAACGTCGTAGGCGCCCGGCCCGATCACCGCGTCCTGGAAATCGAGCAGGCCGACGCGCGCGAGCCCCTCGCGCTCCGGCAGCCACAGCAGGTTCGGCGAATGATAATCGCGCAGCACCCAGGTCTGCGGCGCCTCCAGCGCCGGCGTCAGCGCCGCCTGCCAGTGCCTGAGGAAGTTCTCGCGCGCGGCATTGGAGACGGTGGCGCCGAACTTCGGCAGATACCAGTCGAGCAGCAATTCCGCTTCGATCAGCAGCGCCTGCAGGTCGTAGCCCGGCAGGCGATAATCGTAACCCGGCTCGACCGGCAGCAGCTCCGGCAGCGCCATGCCGTGCAGCGCGGCGAGCACGTCGGTCGCCGCCTCATAACGCTCCTCGATCGGCGCCGGCGGCTCGCCGGCCACAACCGGATCGTCGCCGAGATCCTCGAGCACGATCAGCCCGGCCTCGCGGTCGGCGGCGAAGATCTTCGGCGCCGAGAGACCCTGCGCGGCGAGCCCGCGCGCCATGGCGATGAACGGCGTCACGCTTTCGGCGAGATGGGCGATGGCGCTGTACGGCTTGCCGTCGCGCACCGCCGGCCCGTCCGGCCGCCGCGGCGAGTTCATCAGGATGTAGGAGACGCCGTCGCGCGTCAGCCGCTCGTAGGAACGGGTCGACGCGTCGCCCTGGATGCGGCGGCGTTCGGCGCCGGCAAAGCCGCTCGCCTCGAGGAAGGCGCGCATGCGCGCGATGCGCTCGGCGCGCGCGGCGAAGGCGCCGTAGCCGGTGACGCGTACGTGCCGCACCGTCGGGCCCTTGTCCGGCGCCAGCGTCAGCGCGACGTCGAGCCGGTCCGGCGGCAGCATCGCCTCGGCGCGGTCCGGCCATTCGAGCAGCGTCACCGCGCCGTCGCGCAATTCGTCGAAGCCGAGCTCGGCGAGTTCGTCGGCATGGCCGATGCGGTAGAGATCGGCATGCAGCAGGCGGAAGCGCGACAGGTCGTAGCTCTGCATCAGGGTGAAGGTCGGGCTCGGCACCTCGATCGTCTCGTCGCCGGCCGCGTGGCGGATGAAGGCGCGGGCGAAGGTGCTCTTGCCGGCGCCGAGGTCGCCCGACAGCGTGACGAGGTCGCCCGGCTCGACGAGCGCGGCAATGTCGAGCATCAGCCGCCGCGTCGCCGCCTCGTCCGGGAGCAGGGCCGTGAAGCTGTAGCCGCCGGAGGAGGTAGGGGCCATCGAATCATCCGCGTTGCTCCGACTTTATAGACGGCGGTTCGCGGCGGAACCAGACAGGCGGCGGAATGTCCCCGCGCGACGCGCAGGAACTTTGCAAGCCCTGCCCAAGTTGACCGCAACGACAACCCAAATTGAGGGGCGACACGTGACTGACATCTATCGCACCGAAACCGCCGCCGCGCTGCTGGCGACACCCGAACCGCACGCCATTTCCTGGCGCGCCATCGTCGCCGGCGGCTTCGCCGCCGCAGCATTGACGCTGGCGCTCATCGCCTTCGGCAGCGCCGTCGGCTTCTCCTCCATCTCGCCGTGGTCGAACTCCGGCGTCTCCGCCGGCACGTTCCAGGTTGCCGCCGGCCTCTATCTCGTGGTGGTGGCGATGCTGTCCTCCACCGTCGGCGGCTACGTCGCCGGGCGGCTGCGGCCGCGCTGGCAGGGGCTCAAGGCCTATGAAGTGCAATTCCGCGACACCGCGCACGGCTTCCTCGCCTGGGCCTTCGCCACGCTGCTGGGCGCGGCGATCCTCGGCACCGCGGCGACCTATCTCGCCGGCGGCGTCGCGCAAAGCGCGGCGGCCGCCGGTGCCGCGCAGACCGGCGCGGCGGCGCCGACGGCCTATTACGTCGACATGCTGTTCCGCCCCGCCGCCAATGGCCGCGTCGCCGGCGGCGCGGCCGACGCGATCGTCGCGACGCGCGAGGCGCAGACCGTCTTCAACCACGACATCGCGATGAAGGGCGACTGGCCGGCGGCCGACCGCACCTATCTCGCGCAGCTCGTTGCGGCGCGCACCGGTCTTGCCGGCGCCGAAGCCGAGAAGCGGGTCGGCGACACCATCGCCGCCGCCAAGGCCGATGCCGACAAGACCCGCAAGGCGGCGGCCGCGCTGTCGATCTGGCTGACCATTTCGATGTTCGTCGGCGCCTTCGCCGCCAGCCTCGCCGCGCTCGAAGGCGGGCAGCTGCGCGACGAGCGCTGGACCGGCGTCATCGGCACCCGCGGCTATCGCGAACAACAGGCACTCTAGGAGGCGACAATGGGACTCATTCTGCTCTGGCTGCTCGGCATTCCGATTCCGCTCTTGATCCTGATCGCGCTGCTGGCGCGCTGAGCGGCCGGCCGGTCATTCCGGCTCTCGCGCTGCGCGGGCGCCCCGGAATGACGAAAAGGAAAAAGCCCATGGCCGGACGCGACGTCCGGCCATGCGCGTCTTTCAGGTGAGTGGCACCGTCATCGGATTGTACGAGTAGAGCCACTTGTTGCGGTCGGCGCCCTCGTTCACCTTGCCGAACTCGGCGCGGATCGCCGCCTGCGTGGGCAGATGGAAGCGCCGGCGGTTCTCGCTCGACTGCAGCACGATGCGGGACGTCCGCTCCATGCGGCTGCGCTGATAAAGCTGCAGCGCCTGCGTGATGTCGCTCTCCTGCCTGAGCGCGCGCATCAGCACGGCGCCGTCCTCGATCGCCATCGCCGCGCCTTGCGCCAGATAAGGCAGCGTCGCGTGCGCGGCGTCGCCGAGCAAGGTCGCGCGCGCGGTGCTCCAGTTCGGGATCGGCAGCCGGTTGTGCAGCGACCAGCGATAGCACTCATTCTTGTCGGCGGCCTCGATGACCGTCTGGACGATCGGATGCCAGCCGACATAGTCGGCCTTCAGCCGCTCCCACGGCAGCTTCACCGTCCAGGATTCCTCGAGCACCTCGTCGGTCTCGACGATGCCGACGAAATTCAACAGCGCGCCGCCGCGCACGTAATAGAAGACGGCGTGACCGCCGGGGCCGAGGAAGAGCGTCATCACCGGCTCGAGCAGCCCCTTGGGCAGGCGCTCGACCGGAACGGTGATGCGCCACGCGGCGTCGCCGGTGTAGTTCGCGGGCAATTCGCCGGCGATCCGGCGCCGCACCGCCGATTTGAGCCCGTCGGCGCCGATCAGGATGTCGCCGCGCGCCTCGCTGCCGTCGGCAAAGTGCAGCGTCACGCCGGCGGCGTCCTCGCTGAAGCCGGTCGCGCGCTTGCCGAGCCGGATCGCATCCGGAGCGAGCGAGCGGGTCTTCTCGACCAGCAAAGCGTGGAAGTCGGCGCGGTGCAATTGCGTATAGGGCGCGCCGTGCAGCCGTTCGTGCTCTTCCGAGAGGGCGAAGCGCTGGATCTCCTCGCCGGTGTCGTGCAGCCGGAATACATAGGCGCCGGGATGCACGCCGGCCTTGCGGATCGCCGGCTCGAGGCCGAGATGCCTCAGCGCGTGCATGGCATTGGCGCTGATCTGGATACCGGCGCCGATCTCTTCCAGCCGCGTCGCCTGCTCGTAGACTTCGACCCGGTGGCCGTCCTGCATCAGCATCGAGGCGGCGGCGAGCCCGCCGAGGCCGGCGCCTGCGATCAGAATCTTGTGCTGTGTCACGTCATTCCCCCGCCGCGGCTCCTGCACCGCTGCGGCACGATTCACCGGAACGCGGCGCGGATCAAGCCGGCTTGCGCGCCGCCTCCAGCTCGAGCGGATCCTCGACGTAGTTCGCCTTGATCAGCACGTAGATCACCACCGTGATCGGCGCGGCGAGCACGATGCCGGCGGTGCCGAAAACGAGATCGACCGCGACGATGCCGATCAGGATCAGCGCCGGCGGAATGGTGATGAAGTGGCGCTCGAGCAGCGGCGCGGCGATGTAGCCCTCGATGAGATGCACGACGAGGTAGAGCGCGGCGGTCCACAGCATCGGCCACCAGCCGAGCGTCAGCGCCACGAGCAGCGCCGGCACGGCGCTGATGAAGGGTCCGACATAGGGCACGATCTCGGCGATGCCGGCGATCAGCGCCAGCGCGAGCGGGTCCGGGATGCCGAGCAGCAGCAACCCGACGAAGGTCAGCACGCCGACGATGAGCATGAGGAAGAGCTGGCCGAGCAGCCAGCGCCGCAGGGCGGTCTCGACGAGCGTGATGATTTCGCGCACGCGCGGCCGCGCCGCCGGGCTGAACATGGCGGCGATGCCGCGGCCGTAGAGCTGCGGCTGCGCCGCCAGGTAGATCGCGGTGATGACCAGCACCACCGCGCCCTCGATGAAGCGGAAGCCGAGCGAGGCGATGTCGGTGACCGCGGATGTGATCAGCGACGTGCCCTTTTCGGCGAGCGTGGTGCCGAACTGGCCGCCGCCGCTGCGCGTCAGCATCGATTGCAGATGCTCCTGCCCGGCGTCGACCTGTTTCATGACGCCGCTGAATTGCGCCGAAAGCTGCGAGCCGAACAGCCACAACGTCACGCCGATCAAGGCGATGACCAGCAGCGTCGCGAGGCCGAGACTCACTTTCTCCGGCAGGCGCGTCCAGTCGGCGATGATCGTGGCGAGCGAGCCGAGCAGGATCGCCGTCAGCAGCGCGCCGAAAGCGAGCAGCCAGGCAATGCGCGCCTGCCACAGGATCCATACCAGCAGCGCCGCAGCGACCCACGTCAGTGCGATCTGAAACTGTCGCCGATTGCTCTGCCAGTCCATGGCGTGTCTTGCCGCGGCCGATGGCTCCGCGCATCGGGTCCGCGGGTGGAACGGGCGCGCGCACCGAGTCGTTCCCGCGTCTCGCCGCGGCATGGCGACATGCGCGCGTTTCACCGCCACATCGTCGTCACGTTTTCTCCTTGCCAGCGGCGCGCTTCGCGCGCGCGTGCCACGCTCCCGTCACGCTTCGCGCGCGGGGCGCGACATCGTGCGCATCGTCGGAACACCGCTTTCGACGGCGCGTTTGCAGCGGGGGAGCGGGATTTGAACCTCTAAGGAAGGAGGCACATTATGCGCAAAGCTTTGCTTGCTCTGCCGATCGTCGCCGCAGCCGGATTCGCTGCGCTCCCGGCATCGGCGCAACCCTACTCGAGCGGGCCCGATTACTTTAACGGCCCCAACGGCTATCCGCCGGCTGCCGGCGTCGTCGCCGGCGCGGCCGTCGGCACGACCGTTGCGCTCGGCGCCTATAACGGCTGGTGGCCGGGTGCTGCGCTCCCGGCGACCGCCGCGGGCGCGGCGGCGGTCGGCGGCGTCGCCGCGGTCGGTACGCTGGCGACGGTCGACGCCGTGTTCAATCCGTGCGCCGGATTCCATGCGATCTTCGACTTGAGCCACGGGCAGTGCGTCAACGGCCAGTATGTCGGCGCGCAGCGCGTCGCATACGGCGCTCCGCCGCCGGCCGTCGAGTATCGGCACGCGCCGCGGCGGTATCACCGCTATCGCTGATCGGGCGGCACGGCACTGAAGCGGCAAGGCCGGGGCGCGCGTCCCCGGCCTTGTTCGTTACGCCGCGGTCTGCGTGAGTTGCCGCGAGGCCGGGAAGACGCAGGTGACGACCGTGCCCTGATCGGGCGTCGAGTCGATCGTCACGGTGCCGCCGTGCAGTTCGACGAACGAGCGCACCAGAGTGAGACCGAGCCCGGGGCCGCGGTGCTGCGAGCCGCGCGGATCGGTCTCGAACCAGTCGAACACCTTGTCCTTCTGCTCCGGCGGGATGCCGGGGCCGCGGTCGACGACCGTGAACACGACGGCGTCGGGTTGCCGGTCGGCGGCGAGCGTCACCGTCTCGCCGGCCGGCGAGAAGCCGATCGCGTTCGACAGCAGATTGAACAGCACCTGGCGCAGGCGGCGATCGTCGGCGACGAAGGTGCCGATGTTCGAAGCGGCGCGGATGTCGAGGTGGATGCTGTTCTTCACCAGCCGGTCCTGCACGCCCTCGGCCGCGGCCTCCATCGAGGCGCGGATGTCGACCTCGCCGAGATTGAGCGTCATGGCGCCGGCGTCGATGGTGGCGAGATCGAGGATGTTGTTGATGATCGCCAGCAGCGCGTTGGTCGAGGTGGTGATGTAGCCGAGATATTCGTGCTGCTTGACGTTGAGCGTGCCGAAGGCGGCGTCGCCGAGCAGGTTGGCGAAGCCGATGATGTTGGTCAGCGGCGAGCGCAATTCGTACGAGACGTGGTGGACGAAATCGATCTTGATCGCGTCCGCCGCCACCAGCGCCTCGTTGCGCTCGCGCAGCGCGCGCTCGACGTTGACGCTGTCGGTGACGTCCTGGAACGTGACGAGCGTCGCGCCGTCCGGCAGCGGCATCGTCGTCATGTCGATCATCGCGCCGTCGCGGCGCTCGATGCGCGCGGCGATCGGCTCGCGGCTCTCGATCGCGGTCACCGCGGCGCGCAGGCCCCGCCACACCGCGTTGTCGTCGTGCAGCGCCTGGCACCAGGCGGCCACGGCTTCGACATGCGGGTGCTGGTCGAGCGCCTCGGGCGCGAGCTTCCACATGCGCTGGAAGGCCGGATTGTGCAGGCGCACGCGGCCGTCCGAGCCGAACACCGCCACCGCTTCGCCGAGATTGTCGAGCGTCTCGCTCTGCACCTTGATCAGCGCGTCGTAGCGGCGGTGCAGGTCGAGCCGTTCGGTGACGTCGTCGTAGAGATAAGTGACGCCGCCTTCGGGGTTCGGCGTGGTGACGACGCGCAGCGTACGGCCGTCGGGCAGGTGCCAGAGGTGCTCCTGCGGCTCGACCGCGCGATAGGCCTCGTAGAGCTGCTGCTTCCACTGCCGGAAGTCCTGCTGCTCCGGCAGCTTGCGGTCGGCGCGCAGGCGGTCGAGCACCGAGCCGTCGGTCGGCGTCTGGTCGAGGAACACGGCGTCGAGGTCGAACAGCGAGCGGAAGGCGTTGTTGTAGAAGGAAAGCTTGCGGTCGACGTTGAAGACGGCGACGCCGGTGGCGAGCTGGTCGAGGAGGCGGCGGTGCGCCTCGACCATGCGGCGCAGCTCGGCGCGCATCGCCTGCGCCTCGGTGCGGTCGATGGCCATGCCGGCGCTGCCGTCGCCGTTCGGCACGTCGACGACGTCGAACATGCGCCGCTCGCCGCGTACGATCGCCGGCAGGCGGCCGGCATAGGCCTCGCCGGAGGTCCGCGCGCGCTCGACCTCGGTGCGGCCGCCGCGGTCGAGCAGTTCGATCTCGCGCGCCACGGCGTCGCCGGCATCGGCGGCCTCGACGGCGCGGGCGTAGGCGGAATTGACGAAGATCAGGCGGCCGTCGCGGTCGCGCGCCCACACCGGGGCGGGGAGCGTGTCGAGCAGCCCGCGCATCAGCGCGAGGTCGCCGGTGAGCCGTTCATGACGGGAGGTCAGGTCCTTGAGCTCGCGCTCGACGCCGCCCACCTCCCGCAATCGCAGGATGGCGCTGCCGCCGACGGCGCGGCCTTCGGCTTCGACCGGATGACCGGAGCGCGTGGTGAGAGTCGTGACGAAGCCGCGGCCTTCGCCGCGCAGCGTTTCGACGGCGTGCTCCATCGCCTGCGCCTGCGCCGCGTCGAGCCAGGCGCCGAAGGCGAGCACGCGCTGCTGTGCGCCGCCGGGCACGATGATGTCGGTGTCGCCGACGATCTCCGGCACATCGGCGCCGGCGCTCCAGGAGACGAGCACCTGCGGCTCGGCCAACAGCAGCGTCTTCAGCCGGTCGCGTTCGGCGCGCAACGCGCCGATCTCCTCGCGCATTCGCGTTGCGCTCTCATTGGCCGTGCGGCGCGTGCGCAACAGCACGATCACCGCAAGCATGCTGAACAGCAGCAGGCTGAGCGTGAACGTCAACGCCGCGATCTGTTGATGTCCGATGCCGGCAAGTTCGGAGACGATCGAGTCGAGCGATTGCTCCGGCGCTGCGCGCGCCGGCTCGTCGATCGTCCATACTGTGACGGTGAGAAAGGCTGCGAGGAATCCGCCCCGCCACGGACGAGAACGCAGCCTGCCGTTCGCCGTCCGGATCGTCTCCGGCATTTCCCCTTGGCCCCGGATTTGCGGGCGATGTCCGCCACATCGCCACACGAATCAGTGGACTTTAGCCGCTTCGGGAATCCGCCCGAAAGAGTCCAGATCGTGAACGGGCGTTAACGAACTAGGCCGAGGCGCTGGTCGGCGTCACGGCGACCGGCTGCGCGCGGCGGACCATGTCGGCGACGGTGATCTCGCGCAGCGCTGCCGAGAAGGATCGCTCCGCGGTCTCGAGCGCAGGCCTGACCACGGTATTGACCAGCGACGAGGCCAGCGTCGGCTCTTCGGAGTCCTCGGCGTCGCCGGCGGCCCTGAGGATCTCTTCGGCGGTGATGCGGCTTTGTTCGCGGGCGAGCTCGTAGCCGCCCTGCGGACCGCGGATGCCGCGGAGGATACCGTTGCGGACCAGCGCCTGCAGCACCGGCTCGAGATGGCGGGGCGGCAAGGCGTGACGCGCGGCGAGCGCTTTGGCGGACACCGGACGTGCGCCACAATGGAGCGCGACGTCGATGACCGCGGCGATGGCAAGCAGGCCCTTTCGGGACACGAGCGGCATTGTTCAGACACCGGGACGCGAATTTAACAGTGCCGCGGTATTAAATTAAGCATTCGGCACCGTCGAGAAATTCTGCGTAAATTCGACGTGTTTCAGGTGCCAGTTGAGCCGAATCCACCCCCGCCGCGTTGAGTTAGGTCAAGAGATTCGACTTTTACGAGCCGTGCCTGGACCACGTGCGCGACCACCAATTGGGCGATGCGCATGCCCCGCTCGATCGTCACCGGCGCCTCGCCGTGATTGATGAGCAGGACCTGCACCTCGCCGCGGTAATCGGCGTCGATCGTGCCGGGCGCATTGAGCACGGTCAGGCCGTGCTTGACCGCCAGGCCGGAACGCGGCCGCACCTGCGCCTCGCAGTCCGGCGGCAGCGCGATCGACAGCCCGGTCGGCACCAGAGCGCGGGCGCCGGGCGCCAGCGACAGTGGTAATCCGGCCGGGACCGCCGCCAGCAAATCGAGCCCCGCCGCGTGCGCGGTCTGGTAGACGGGCAGGGGCAGATCCGCGCCGTGCGGCAGCTGCACGACACGCACTTCGACATCACTCATCGTTTCGTCTCTCCAAGCGCGGCGGCGATGCGGTCGACCAGCATGGCGGCGACCGCCTCCTTCGATTGCGGCGGCCAGGGCTCGACCCCCGACGCGCGCACGAGCTGAATGGTGTTGCTGTCGCCGCCCATGATCCCCGTCTCCGGCGAGACGTCGTTGGCGAGGATCCAGTCGCAGCCTTTGCGCGCCAGCTTGTCCCGGGCATTGGCGGCGACGTTCTCGGTCTCGGCGGCAAAGCCGACGACCAGAGTCGGCCGCTGCGTCTTGCGGTGGGCGATGGTCGAGAGGATGTCCGGGTTCTCGGTCAATGCCAGCTCCGGCGTCGCCGCGCCCGGCTTCTTCTTGATCTTCTGCACGCCGGCATTGGCGACGCGCCAGTCGGCGACGGCCGCCGCGAACACGGCGACATCGGCGGGCAGGGCGCCTTCGACCGCCTGAAGCATGTCGCGCGCCGACTCGACATGGATCGTGGTCACGCCCGGCGGATCGGGGATGGTCACCGGGCCGCTCACCAGCGTGACATCGGCGCCCGCGGCAGCGGCCGCCGCGGCAATGGCGTGGCCCTGTTTTCCGGACGAGCGATTGGCGATGTAGCGCACCGGATCGATCGGCTCGTGTGTCGGCCCCGACGTGACGAGGACGCGCTTGCCGGCGAGCGGTCGCGCGCCGCCTTTGACGAGGCGCATGACCGCGTCGGCAATCTCCAGCGGCTCGGCCATGCGGCCGCGGCCGCGTTCGCCGGCTTCCGCCATCTCGCCTTCGTTGGGGCCGATCAAATGCACGCCGTCGGCGACGAGCTGCTTCAGATTGCGCTGCGTCGCCGCGTTGGCCCACATCTGCGGGTTCATGGCCGGCGCCAGCAGGACCTTCGCAGAGGTCGCGAGCAGCACGGCGGTGGCGAGGTCGTCGGCGTGGCCGTTGGCCATCCTCGCCATCAGGTCGGCGGTCGCCGGCGCGACGACGATGAGATCGGCCTCGCGCGCCAGCCGGATATGGCCGACGTCGAACTCGCTGCGGGGATCGAACAGCTCCGTGAACACGTGCCCGCCGGTGAGCGCGCCGGCGGCGAGCGGCGTGACGAACTGCGTCGCCGCGTGCGTGAGGATGCAGCGCACGGAAAGGCCGCGCTCTTTCAGGCGGCGGATGAGGTCGAGCGACTTGTAGGCGGCGATGCCGCCGCCGATGATGAGCAGCACGCGCTGCGCGGCGGCAGGCGGCGCCGCGGCCGGCTGCGTTGCCGTCGCAGCGGCGGGCTCCGGCGCGTCCCGGCCGATATCCTCGGCCGCCTCGCGCAGGATGGTGCGCACCTCGTCCTCCATGGAACGGCCATGGCGGGCGGCGCGCAGGCGCAGCAGTTGTTTCAGGCGCTCGTCGAGCTGGCGGACGGTCAGCGATGCCATCGGAGAACCTCCGGGATCGCGTCCCCTTAGCACTCGATTGATAGCATTGCAATCAATGCAATCGGAGTGCGTCAGCCAAGGACGCGCAGCGCGGCCCGCAGGTCGTCGGGCGAATGCGGGGCGAGCTCGCCGTCGATCTCGGCGTGCGTCGCCTCCCAGACCGGCAGCGCCTTGCCGAGCAGCTTGCGCCCCGCCGCGGTCAGCGCGAGGCGGCGATTGCGCCGGTCCTTCTCGTCGACGGTGATCGCGACCAGCCCGCGCCGCTCGAGCGGCTTCAGCGCCGCCGTGAGCGTCGTGCGGTCCATGGCCAGCAGCGTCGCGACGCTGCCGAGCGTCGGCGCCTGCGGCCGGTTGAGCGACATCAGCAGCGAGAACTGGCCGTTGGTCAGATCGAACGGGCGGAACGCCTCATCGAAGCGGCGCGCCAGTGCCCGGGCGGCCCGCTGCACGTGCAGGCACAGGCAGTGGTCCCGCACCATGAGGGTAACCTCGTGGCCGAGTTCGGGCTCCGCAACAAGCGCGTTTGACATGGGGCAAATATGTTGATATCAACCTAATTTGTCAAGGAGAGTTCCCAGGGGCTGCGCGCTCTCCACAGCACGGACGGGCCCGCGCCGCGGCCGCCCGCCAGCAACGACGGGAGACTTGGGATGCAGATCCAGCCTTATCTGTTCTTCGACGGGCGCTGCGAGGAGGCGATCGAATTCTACAAGAGGGCGCTCGGCGCCGAGGTCGGCATGCTGATGCGCTGGAAGGACAGCCCCGACAAGTCGATGTGCACGCCGGAAAACGAGAACAAGGTGATGCATTCGAGCCTCACCATCGGCGACAGCCGCGTCATGCTCTCCGACGGACGCAATACCGGCACGCCGAAATTCGAGGGCTTCGCTCTCACCATCAACGCCAAAGACGAGGCCGATGCCGATCGGAAATTCAATGCGCTGGCCGACGGCGGACAGGTGACGATGCCGCTGAGCAAGACCTTCTTCTCGCCACGCTTCGGCATGGTCGCCGACAAGTTCGGCATGCACTGGATGATCATGGTCGAGCCGTGACCGGCAACGGCGGCAATTGAGTGGTGGAGGAGAACCAATGGATCGGCTGACGGGCAACGACTTCGTCATCTCGCGTGTCTTCGACGCGCCGCGACAGATCGTGTGGACGTGTTTCACCGATCCCGAGCATCTGAAGCAGTGGTGGGGCCCGAAAGGCTTCAAGGTGCTGCAGGCAAAACTGGATCTGCGGGCCGGCGGTTCCTACCACTACGGGATGCAGGCCCCGGATGGCCAGGAGATGTGGGGCAAGTTCGTCTATCGCGACGTGACTCCGCCGGGCCGCCTGGTCTTCATCAATTCGTTTTCCGATCGCGAGGGCGGCATCACGCGCCATCCCGGCGCCGAAGACTGGCCGCTGGAAATGCTGTCGACCTTCAGCTTCGACGAGTTGCCGGACGCCAAGACCATGTTCACCGTGCGCTGGGCGCCTCACAACGCCAGCGACGCCGAGCGCAAGGTCTTCGACGACAACCGTCCGTCGATGACGGCCGGCTGGAACGGCACCATGGAGCAGCTCGAGGCCTATCTGCCGAAGGTCCGGCGGGAGGCTGCGTAATGGAGCATCCGGTCGTTTCGCAGAGCGAGTGGCTCGAGGCGCGCCGCAAGCTCCTCGCCGAGGAGAAGGCGCTGTCGGCACAGCGCGACCGCGTCAACGAAGCGCGCCGGGCGCTGCCCTGGGTGAAGATCGACAAGGCCTACGTGTTCGATACGCCGCAGGGAAAGCGCACCCTGGCCGATCTGTTCGACGGCCGCAGCCAGCTCATCGTGCAGCACTTCATGTTCGGCCCCGACTGGGAGGCCGGCTGCCTCGGCTGCTCGTTCGGCGCCGATCATATCGACGGCGCCAATCAGCACCTCAAGCACCACGACGTGACCTTCGTCGCGGTGTCGCGCGCGCCGCTCGCCAAGCTTCTCGCCTACAAGAAGCGCATGGGCTGGAAGTTCGACTGGGTCTCGTCGGCCGGCAGCGACTTCAATTTCGACTTCAACGTGTCGTTCACCGATGCCGACCGCGCCAAAGGCAAGGTCTTCTATAATTTCGGCGAGATCGACTCCACGATGGACGAACTGCCGGGCGTCAGCGTGTTCTACAAGGACGAACAGGGCAACGTGTTCCGCACCTATTCGTCCTATGCGCGCGGCAGCGAGGAAGTCATCGGCGCCTACATGCTGCTCGACCTGACGCCGCTCGGCCGCAACGAGACCGGCCCCGCCGGCAATCTCACGGATTGGGTCAAGCGGCACGACGAGTACGACGACGCCGCCACCGGCGCGAGCTGCTGCGCGTAACGCGTCGTCGCCGCGCCGGCGGCGCGACTGTCGCCGGCCACACCGACAATCGGACAGGCAAGGAACTGCATGATCACCATCTCCGCATTTCGCTGGGTGCCCGATCTCGCCCGCGGCCAGGTGCGCGACCTGCGCGTGCGCTGGGCGCTGGAAGAAGCCGGGCTGCCCTATCGCACGCGGCTTCTCGAACAGGGCGAGCAGGACAGGCCCGAGTATCGGGCGCTGCAGCCGTTCGGCCAGGTGCCGATCTTCGAGGAGGACGGCCTCACGATGTTCGAGACCGGCGCGATCGTGCTGCACATCGGCGAGCGCAGCGAAGCGCTGCTGCCAAGGGACTCGGCGGCGCGCGCCCGCGCCATGCAGTGGGCCTTCGCCGCGCTCAATTCCATCGAGCCCTTCGTCATGAACGTCGCGCTCATCGATTTCTTTTACCCGAACGAGGACTGGGCGAAGCTGCGCCGGCCCGGCGCCGTTGCCTTCGTCGAGCGGAGGCTCGATGCGCTGTCGAAGTCGCTCGGCGACAAGCTTTATCTCGATGGCGAGCGTTTCACCGCGGGCGATCTGCTGATGGCCTCGGTGCTGCGGATTTTCCACTACACCGACATCGTCAAGCGGAACGCGCGCCTTGCGGCCTATCTCGAGCGCTGCCTCGCCCGGCCGGCCTTTGCGCGGGCGCTCGCCGCGCAGCTCGGCGATTTCCGCGACGCCGCCTGATCGATCCGCGGGGCCTGCCTCGCACAATCCAGACAGCCAGTGGAGGACGATAATGGCGCTTTCAAAGCAGAAGATTTCGCCGTGCCTGTGGTTCGACGGCAAGGCCGAGGACGCGGCGAAGTTCTACGTGTCGATCTTCCCCAATTCGCGCATCGTCCACACCTCGCACTATGGCGAGGTCGGTCAGGAGCAGCACCGGCAGAAGCCCGGCTCGGTGATGACCGTCGCCTTCGAGCTCGAGGGCCAGTCCTTCCTCGGCCTGAATGCCGGGCCGCTGTTCAAGTTCAACGAGTCGGTCTCGTTCATCGTCTATTGCGAGACGCAGGCCGAGGTCGACCGCTACTGGGATGCGCTGACCGCGAACGGCGGCGAGCCGGGACCGTGCGGCTGGCTCAAGGACAGGTTCGGCCTGTCCTGGCAGATCACGCCGACGAAGCTCCTCGACATGGTCACCGGCCCGGACAAGGCGAAGGCCGGCCGCGCCATGGGCGCGATGATGCAGATGTCGAAGATCGACATCGCGAAGATCGAGGCCGCCTATGAAGGGCGGGCCTGACCGCGCGCCGCAAGGGAGAACAGATGCTGAGAATCCTGCTCATTGCGCTCGGGTGTGTCGTCGTCGCCGTCGCCGGCCTCCTCGTCTACGCGGCGACGATGCCCGACACCTTCCGCGTGGCGCGCTCGATCGCCGTCAATGCGCCGCCGGAAACGATATTTCCGCTGATCGAGGACTACCGGCGCTGGCCGGCCTGGTCGCCCTATGAGGACAAGGACCCGCAGATGAAGCGCAGCTTCAGCGCGGTCACGGCGGGGCCCGGCGCCACCTACGCCTGGGACGGCGACAGCAATGTCGGCGCCGGAAATATGACGACCATCGAAACGATTCCGGCGCGCAAGGTTGCGATCAGGCTGACCATGGTGAAGCCGATCTCCGCAAGCAACACCGTCACCTTCGACCTCGCGCCGCAGCAGCAGGGCACGAGCGTGACCTGGGCGATGTCCGGCTCGGTGCCCTACGTCGCCAAGATCATGCATGTCTTTTTCGACGTCGACAAAATGGTCGGCGGCGATATGGAAACCGGTCTCGCGCGGCTCAAGGCTGCGGCCGAAAACGGCGCCGTCTGACGCAAGGCGCGTTGTCGGCAGCCGCAAGCGGGGCGGCCGTCGTTGCGCCCTCTCCCCTTGTGGGAGAGGGCATTGAGAGACTGACCACCAGTGATGATGGGTGAGGGGGCGGCCCCCTCACCCATTCTTTTTCATTTGTGATGCTGCGAATGCCCTCTCCCACGAGGGGAGAGGGCACAGAGGCTGGCGCCGCACGCGTGGCTTCGCTGCGACGGCTCGCTAAACCAGCATCCAGGTGATCGCGACCAGCAGCGCTGCGATCACCCACAGCGCGATGGCGGTGGGGCGATTGCGCCGCGCTTCCGCGGCGCCGATGGCCTCGACCGTCTCCGGCGACAGGACGAGGCCGTCGCGCGTGATCGTGTCCATTTGTTCGAGCAGGCTGCCGGTGCGCGTGAGCAGCGACGGTACGTCGGCGAGGAAGCGGCCGATTTCGCCCGCGCCCTGCGTCGCGCCTTCGATCATGCCGATCGGGCCGAGATTGCGCGAGATCCATTCGCGCACCACCGGGTCGGACGTCTTCCACATATCGAGCTTCGGGTCGAGCGATCGCGCCACGCCCTCGACCACCACCATCGTCTTCTGCAGCAGGATCAGCTCCGGCCGCGTGCGCATGTCGAACAGACCGGTGACCTCGAACAGCAGCGTCAACAGCTTCGCCATCGAGATGTCTTCGGCGGTGCGGTTGTGGATCGGCTCGCCGATGGCGCGGATCGCCTGCGCGAAGGCCTCGACCGAATGGTGCCGC
>Ga0187815_10000740_pt1 | contig 15647 bp, 16 predicted proteins | sample NC_S_5_FD_132962 | JGI IMG/M metagenome (GOLD analysis project Ga0187815, IMG submission 132962) | Wetland sediment microbial communities from Neuse River Estuary, North Carolina, USA - ASW-S_5 | ecosystem: Environmental > Aquatic > Freshwater > Wetlands > Sediment | place: USA: North Carolina...
CATCCACCCACTTGCTCCCTGAGTTGGCGCCGGGTTGGGTGAGGAGTCACGGAAATTACTCTTTGGGGAGCTACTCGCTGCCCCACAAATCGCCGAGCTACCAACACGAAGTTACCCTAAATTGACCCGTCCCGCTCGGAAGATACGCGAAGCGTCCTTGGGGAAGGAGACCTAACTGAAATGTGCTCTGGTGTGGGGCGGCTGGACTACTCCATGACCTGCACAGCACGTCATCGCATTCCACTGGTAGGAGAACTATCTCCTGCTACTGTCATAGCGGAAACAACTTGCCAGTCTAGTACTAAGGCGGGAGGGTGTCATCAGTGTCACGGAGGCGGCGTGCCTCCTCCTTCAGCATGGCCTCGTGAACTTCAGGATTTGACTTGGCAAAGCCAGCGAATTCCCAGCTAGAAAGGACGCCTAATGTGGTAGGTGACGTGGTAACAACGTCTGCCGCGTGCGGTTTCTGGTCCATCAACGAAAGCTCGCCGAAGTACTGTCCAACTCCCAGGGTCGCAATCTTCCGTGATCCCTTCCGCACTTCGACCCCTCCGTTGAGTATGAGGTAAAGGAAGCCACCCGGCGTTCCCCCTCGAACTACCAGCGCGCCTGATTCGAACTCCCGTAAAGCGACGGTGTGCGATAGCGACCTCAGGTGTCGTCCCGATAGGTGGGATAAAGTCGGGAACCGAGATAGAATTCTGGCGATTGCGTCCGGCGAGGTGGCCGAATTGCTAACCACGAAGGGGAGAAGACAGTCATGGATATAGGGTGCTAGACTTGGCGCAGTTCGCGAAGCTTGATGGGCACTGTCCTATCGATCATTCATAGGAGGTGCCTAAACGAAGTGGGACCTGTCACGGACTCGCAGAGGCAAGTTTCCCGAGACCGTAGGTGGCCGCCCCCCCGTCTCTTGTTTAGAACCACGGGTTGCATTCTGCCTACCACATTCCGTCAACAGGGGACGAACTGGCATAGAATTTGAAGAACTCTTCGGTGGCTGTCCGCTGACCGGTATCACCTCACGCGCCCATGGTGGTTCCTCCCTAGTTACGCGCGCTGATTGCCGTCCGCCATCGACCATGCGTGTCCGATCTCAGGAGTTCGAGCACACACGCAAGGGGTCGGAGGCGTGAGGGAACCCTCGTTCCCCGACGGGCGAGTTGTCGGGGATATGAACAAATCGACAGTGCCCCCCTCCGACATCATCGACAGACACAAGGAGGATGGTGGATCTGCATGAGGATCAAGCATGTTTGAACCACCACTCTCGTCCTAAATTAGGCGCAACCAATCTTGAACCCAGGGGGCCGCCGAGTGCTCAACCAGCATTGAACGCACCTTGGACAACTACCCCGAGATTTGGGGTCACCCGTAGCCGTCCGTAAGGGACCCGTTTCGGTATCTTCTAGGCGCAAGTCCTCTTTCTCCCAGTCAGCTTGTTGCGCCGATGGAGCTCCCTCCGACCTGCGCGATCTGCCGTGCACAGGTCGACCTAACTCGGCAGATTGCAGTCAGTTCTGTTGTCTATTGCAACGTCATGTGTCGAGGGTGCGGGGTCAGTTGCCTCTTGGAGGGCCCGGAGAGGAACGTTTGCACAATTCCTGCCGTGGCGACTCTCGAAGGGGTTCCCGCATTATCGTTCGCGTCGCCGGCAACTCGGAAGGCTTTAGCCAAAGTTCTGGATTCGGGACCCGAGCACCGTCACGGCCCTTGGTCATGAACCTTCAGGGGATTCCGTTGCCTCAGCGAAGCCCGGGCCGCCGAACATGATCGCTTCTTCAGGGCAGCACTTGCCTGAACCGCTAACCCTTGCAAAGGACCTCTTCGTTCAAGGTACTAGCCTTGTTAAAGGGGGAAGGTCGGGCAAGTCAATCTCAAAGTTCACGGAGAGTGAGACGATTCTGCGGGAGTTGGTGGGTAATGGAGAGCATGGAGCCCTTCCGATTCTCGCCGAGGTCCTGAACGCCCTCGGCCGGGTCCTTTCCGACCATGGGAAACTCGATGAAGGGATGGTCAAGTACGAGGAGTCAGAACGAATCTGCCGGAGCCTGGTGGATCGGGGGGAGGGCCGAGTCCTCCGTGACCTCGCGAGCGTACTGAACAACATTGGCCAATCTCTTTCGGAACAGAGAAAGGAGGAGCAGGCATTGATCAAGGGCTTTGAGAGCGAGTGTGTTTATCGGCAACTCCTGCACCAGGGTGAGCAAAGGATTCTCCCAGAATTCGCTAGGGTCTTGCACAGGTGCGGCTACTATCTGCTAAGACAAGGAAAACCAACAGAAGCCATCCCCCAGCTCGAGGAAGCCGAAGGAATTCTACGAAAGCTGTCTGATGGAACTCAGGACTGTTTCGACCCGCATTTGGCCAGGGTCGTACGGCTTCTGGGCGACGCCCTCCGGGACACTGGCAAACCGAATGATGCGGTTGCAAAGTATCGAGAGGCTGAGCGAATCTTCCAGGAATTGGTGGTTCGTGACAAAGAGCGATACAGCCACGAGCTGGCCGAACTGATTCGAGCCCTCGATGTGCTTTCCACCAGCTCCGCCAGTGAGGTGAGCCGACCATCAAAGCCGAGGGATGCGGGCGGGGACGAGTTGATTCGATACATCACACCAAAGCTCGTGCATGCTCGGCGGAGCATTGAGGAAGCGCTCCGCGAGGAAGACAGGCAACTTAGACGGACTGTAGAGTGGCTAGACCGCTGGGAAGGATGGGTGCGAGCTGCGGCTCTTGCCACTGACGGGACTGTCTCCTTCAACGAATGGTGGGATTCATCGCCATATTCTGTGAGACTTGACTCCGCTCAGGCCGCGATTGTGGGGTTTCTTGAGCCGCTCAGTGACGAAGAGTTCGGCAGCATGGCGGTAAAGAGAGGATGGGGGGATCACGATTGGGGCAGCATTGACGTGCCGATGGGACTGGCCGCCATCCTTTGGTTCACCTTAGGCCTCGTTCCCCTCGCAGTTCTCGTCCTTTCCGACTACGGAGGCGGCAAAGGCGCGACCGCAATTCTCACGCTCTGGGTGTACGCACTTATCGGTTCAGTCCTAGCTGGGATCGCGATAGGCACGTATCTTGCGGAAAGTTTGTCCGATGACCGAAACCGCGTAGGTATACTCCAGGGGAACGCTTGGAAACAAATCAGGCTCGCCCCGGAAGAGGTGCCGAGGCTTTCCACTTCACCATGGCCGAGGTTACCGGAATTGCGATTCCTCGGTAGGAATGGGGAAGGGAACCTATGTGAAGCGTGTGGAGGCCGTGGCGGTAAAAGGGTCGATCGAGCGTATAAGACGGAGGAAAAGGGACAGACCTGGTGGGAAACAGCGAAGGTATGGGAACCGTGCATCCACTGTTCCGGAACAGGGAAGTTGTCAGCCGAAGTAACGGTAAGACCCTTCACAAAACTCGTGAGAGCGCACAACGATGAGGTCACCATAATCAATCGGCGAATCGTTTCATTGCCTAAGCCCATTGGGCCGCAGTTCTCTCCGCTAGCTCGGGGAATCGAACGACTGAACGAACGAATCGATCGGTGGAACGCGTTGAGGATACGCAAATCCTACGGCGTGTAGATGGTGACTAGTTCCGGCATTCGCGGAGTCGGCTCGCACCTCTGCCAATCAGATAGTAACCTTGCCGTGTCACGTAGCATGTTGTTTGATCTTTCTGTCTCAGCCTCCTCCTCTGTGACGTCACGGTTCGTTTGCTGGGTTCAGTATGCCTCCCCTTCCCTTTTCGGACGAACCATTTTTCCCTGACGTGAATTCGGGTCGCGGACGGCCCGGAGGGCACCATTTTCCCCCTCGGAGCGAAGGCTACTCTAAACACTCAAGGGCGATTGAGCCCTGATGTCATGGGTGCAACAACAGTCGAGCGGCTGAGCCAGACACCCCGCCCAACGCTCAATGAGGCTTGAACACATTGCGACATCCGAGCTCGACCGCCGTGGATGAGCAGGCTCCCCTCGACATTAAGTAATACCAGAGTATTACCCGCATGTGGAGACCATCAGCCTGAAATTGACCCCCGAGCAGGCGCGACTTCTGGAGCGGGCCACGAAGGACGCCGCGCTTCCTTCAAAGTCCGAGTTCGTTCGCTACGCGATCGCTCGAGCCCTTGAGGAGAAACTCAGCGTCGAAACCATTCAGGAGGTCTTTGAGGGCCGGCGCCAGATCCGCGCTGGTCGTACTGTCTCACTCCAGAAGCTGAAGGCCGAGGTGTAGGCCCTGTCTTACTCGGTCGAGTTCTCTGAACTCGCCGCCAACCGCTTCCGCGGGCTCGACACAGCTGTCCGCAAGCGGATCGTCTCAAAGTTGGAGGCCGTTGCCGAACACCCCGATCGCAATCTGTCTCGCCTAACTTCGCTGGCCGCATACAAGCTCCGAGTGGGTGACTATCGTCTGATAAACGACGTAAATCGGGGCGCAAAGAAGCTGTATGTCCTCACTCTCGGTCACCGAAGTACGGTGTATCGGTAAGACCAACCTCCGAGAGAGGATCGGTCTCACCCTCAAGCGGACTTGAGCCTAGTTCGCTTCTATTCTCCAGATGTTCAACCGGTATTGAACCCAGTCCCAATTCTTCTGACCTGCCCTGGTCATTTGGACGCGCTCCCGGGGGGCGGACGATTCCTCGTAGGATTGGAATCCTCGGCGTACGGAGTAGCCTACTTGAAGGGCGAATGACTTCTCGAAAACCTGGAGGGGGCCCGATGGCGGAGCGAACGCCGAAGGAAATCGTTCGGGAGGGGTGGAATCGGGCTTCGACCTTCTACCGACCAGATAATGTTGGCAAAGATGTCTTCGGCCACTCCTTCGCTGACCACCGGAAGTGGCTCAGACCATTATCGAAGCTGAAGAACGGGTCCAAGGTGCTCGACCTGGGGTGCGGTTGTGGAGTGCCTGACGCCTTGTTCCTATCGAGGCGGTTCGAGGTGGTGGGTGTCGACATTTCAGAAGTTCAGATTGCTCGCGCGCGCCAACGGGTCCCCGGGGCGACCTTCTTCCAGTCCGACATGACGAAGATTCGGTTCCTGACCGGAAGTTTCGACGGAGGGATCAGTCTGTACTCCATCATCCACGTTCCGGTGGAGGAGCAGCCTGACCTCCTCGATCGGATTGGCCGATGGATTAGGTTTGGCGGTCCGTTCATTCTTGTCGCTGGAGCGACCGCGTGGACAGGAACGCAATCGGATTGGCTGGGCTCCGGTGCCGACATGTACTGGAGTCACGCCGACGGGAATTCGTACGCTCGATGGCTCGAGCACGCCGGATTCGAAATCCTCCGACGTGATCTGATCCCGGAAGGCGAGGCAACGCACGCGTTGTTTGAGTGCCGCAAGAACCGAGCGGAAGCACCCGCGCGTTCGCTTGCTGCAGAACTCCGTTGAGCCGCCAGTGTGACGACTTGCTTAGGTCGTTGGGCGGTAACTAGGGACCGAAAAGGTCCCGATACCAAGCTCCTCGGGGCTCAAGCAAACTTGTGCTTCCCCAATCGACCAGATGTCGGGTGCACCGACAGGGGCGCCCCAGGGCTCCTGACCTAGCAGAAGTCATTGCACCCGTCGTTGAGGGAAGAAGGCCTAATGAGTCTCGGCCGGAGAGGCGTTCGTGGCAGAAGAGGCGAATTCGGGGAGTCGGTCGGGACCCGTCGCAGTGGACGCTGCAGAGTTCAGGCAGCTGGTCGACCAGGTGGAGCGCGCCCACAGCCTTATCGAAAGCCTGACCAATCGGACGAACACCCTGGTCCACCTGCTGGACATGCTCAACAAACGAGTTGACCGACTCGAGACTCGGGACGGAAGCTGACCGAACCGGTCAGGTGGCGTAGTCCTCTGCCATCGGCGGTGCGCACATCTCAACCGCGATCTCGCCCGGGCTGTGGTCCAGCTTCTTCGACCTCCCAGTGGCCCGGAAGCCCCGGCTTTCGTAGAGGCGGACTGCCGCCATCTGCCGAGGATTGACGTCGAGGAAGATGGGCTGCGCCGGACGTTGCTGGTGGAGCACGCAATCGCGGAGTCCAAGAGCGCTCCGCCTCTCCCTCGGCCCCGCCAGTCAGGTTCGACCCACATCCCGAAGATCCACTGCCGTCCTTCTACCAGCGCCCCCACTGCCATCCCCACCAATCGGCGGTCAGGAGCCTCGGCAACCAAAAGGGCGGAGCTCGTGGACTTCGCACCCTTCTCGGTCATCTCCATCCATTTGGCCTCCGAGTACTGGGATTCGCGCTCCGACGTCGAGCCGAAGGCGATACGATCGTTGGCGAGAGCTTTGAGACGAAGGGCGCGGTGCGCTTCCCACTCGTCGGCCCGTATCCGGCGGACGACAATGCCTTCGTTGGGACCTTTGTCCATCGTCCCGGGGTACGAGGCCGCGGGAGGATGAGAGTTTCTTCGGGGAGAGTTGCGGGAGTGTATTCAAGGAGGCTTGCACACAACCGGCGAGCCTCAGCCCCTGTGGTGAGCATGCGTAGACCCAGTGGTTCAGGTCTAAGTCACAGGGTTGTCTACGCTTCGGCAGAATCTGTGCCGCGTCCGCCGACATCTCGGGTGCGGACATCCGGGATTCCATTCGCGAACAGATTAATACCGGGAGACGGTCCCTCCGCCGCTCGCCTCACCACGGAATGGTTCTCCGTCGGTGGCGGGCAGAGAAGGGCATCTGTGGAGCGGCGGTGGCAAGTAACGGTTCTAGCGCTCGTCGTAGCGTCGATCGCAATCCTCACAGTCGGCACCGCCTCAGCTCTGCACGAACCCAGCGGTGACCAAGCGCACTCCGTCGCAATGGCGCTCGCTGTGATAGCCACCAACCTGCATGCTTCCGCAGCGACCAGTGCCGGCAGCTGCCCCGCGTCGGGGCCTCTCGGAGGGCTCGATACGACTGACTCCGTTCTGGTCCTCGTGGCGATCGCTGTCGCCGGGATTGGAGTGGGAATTGCGATAGGTCGCGTTTGGGCATCTCGTAGCACTAGCGGAGGCGGAGCGGGCAAGGTGAAGACTGAGCCCCCCGACCCCGCGCTCAATCCTCAGCCTCTCCCGCCAGGTTTCCGCCCTCCCGAACCCGAACCCGCGCTGAATCCGCAACCCCTCCCCCCGGGTTTCAAGCCTCCCGAGCCCCCCTCCGGCGGTGACCGGCCAACGTGACCTCGCTACGATTGTGTATCGGAGTCGCAATTCTGGACTATCGGGGGGGCGCAACTAGGTTTGAGCCGGAAACCAAGTGGGCTCAACCGATGTTGAACTCTCGCTCGAGTGTGTTCAAGGAGCGTTGAAACTGCCTGGGGAGGCACCCTTGGGTGTACCGAGGGTTCCGTCTCATTCGAAGGGGGCCCTTACACTAACCCCGGCTCAGACAACGGTCTGGGCGGGCTTGGACCCCTCCCCCTATGAATCATGCGGATTCTCTAACGCAAGCGCTTGAGGAGCACGCTAGAAGAATCCAATCATCTCGCTGCGATTGCAGACTTCAGTCTCGATGCGGCCAGATTCGGGACGAAGAAGTAGGGCGAGAACTGACCTCCGAGCAGGCTCACCGAGAACCAGTCGTCGGCCGTGGGCTTGTCTGAGACTCTGACTCGTTTGAGGGGTACCACTATCGGCTTTCTCGCTAGTTGTTCGATGTGGAGCTTCCCATCGAAGACGGATATCCGGCGAACTTGGAGGCGCGCGCGTGCAGCAAGCCAAGGGACCATCCACCGGTTCAGGAAGAACTCTGCAATCCCCACCGGTCCAGCCACCGCAATGAAGAGTTCGACCTGCTGAACGATAGACCACGTGCCCACCCCGGCCCAGAGGGTGGTTGCCGCGAAACCTGCGATTCCGCCGAAGATCAAGCCGCCGCCTATGGACGCAAACGGGAGGATTCGTCTCATACGGGCAGTCTGAACAGCCTCCACAGCCGCGGAGGGTTCCCCGATATCAATCCAATCGTTCGTTTGGTTCGGTACAGAGGGGAGAGGGGCTGACATCGTACCCGCCACCCGACCGACTCATCCAGAAATGGCCGATAACAGTTAGGGGCCTTTCTCACGGGAACGGTCGGATGGGGGTTGGGGGACCGATCTGGGGAGCGTCTGACAAATCACCCGTTTCCGAAGGGCATTTCTGGTGGGTTCAAGGACCGTTGAGCCGCGAAGGGGTGCTCAACAGAGATTGCACCCACAGGTAGTCACTTCAGGCCCGTTTAGCCGGATGCGATAGACTCAATCCTGCTCCGCCGCTTCCCTTGGGTCGGCAACAGTTCAGGACCCGCCGACCCGCTCTGGGGTAAAGCCGTCGTCCAAGGTCTCGGGGTCTCTAGACTCGCAGGCGTTCTGTCTTGGAGAGCCGGCGACGCTGCCGGAAATCGGCGAGAATGTCTACAACGTCATCGCGGCGAGCTATGAATGCAAGGTATTCGTCATCCATTTGATTCCCGTGTTCACTGATCAGAATCTCGACTTGCTTCGCTAGGTCCTTGCGCCACAGTGGAGTGGTCGGACAGTGTTTGAGCTCCGCGAGACGCTTCGCAAGCAGATCCTCGACCCCGGCAACCCGCACCGGCCCGTACGGCGTACTTATGACCTGAATCTTGAGGCGGCTACCCGTGAAGTTGGGCCCAAGGAGGTCGATGTCGACATCCCAATCCTTCCGTCGCCAAACTCGTCCGTTCGGAAGGAATCCCCAGGACTTGACGACCTTCAAGGCCTTTGCCCGAGGCATCACAACGTCAATGTCGTTCGTTGAAGTACGGCCGGACGTGTAGATCTCTACCGCCGATCCCCCGACCACGATCGCTTCTTCACCCGTGGCCTTTTCGAGCAAAGCGCCGAGGTACAGGGTTCTCTCCGGTTTCGACCGAGCGGATGCGACGGCGTTCTCGACCTCTGTCCTGCTAACTGTCATTCTACGAGTGCTTACGAGATGGGCCCTTCTCGGGCGGCCGGCGGAATTCCTTCGCGTATTGTGCCGCTATCGACGAGTTCGACCTGTACTTGGAGATGTCGAACCACAAATCGGGCTCGGCGATTATCCTCTCGGCACGGCGCGCTCGTTCACGTTCACCCTCGAGCCAATCCTCTGACCACGAGATGCGTACACGCCGTTGCATGAGTCTGCGGATGTCTTCGTCGACGAGGACCCACCCGTTTCGGCGCCGTTCCAGAAGCCCAGCATTTGAGAGACGCGAGATTTCCGAGTAGACTTTCGGCATGGAGACGCCGCCTACTATTCCGACGCGGTAGGCGGTGATCGGGCGACGGGCATTCGCCAAGACGGCAAGGGTCCGGACTCTCGCCTCGCTGCCGAATACCGTGACGAGGCGTGAGTCGACTCCGAACTTCATGGGGGAAGCTAGGGATGGCCCAGCTTATTACCCTATCCGGGAAATAGGGCTTTCTGGGGCCGGCCGGACCTCAAGGTCAGGCTAGCTCGCCATTGAGCTTCTTGAACTCCGCAGCCCAGGGACGGCGACCACCTTTGGCTCCGCTCTCCGGGTCCATTGGGCGAAATCGGAAGGCCACTGCACGGGGGGACCAGACGGCGCGGAGTCCGACCTCGTACGAGCGGCTGCAAACACGGGGTTTCAACTACCTACCCGAGCTTCACGGGGATCCGTTCTGGTCGTTGCTCGAGCTCGGTGAGCGTGGGCCGGGCCGGCCGTCCTCGTCGTTGGGGCCGGGTACTGCCTGTCTGGCGCCACCACGGTCGGAGCTTGCGAAGCCATCGAACGCTCACTCCCCAACGGGCGGCCAGCTGACCGGCCGACTCTGGAGGAACCGCCAGCCCCTGGGCTTGTCGAGTGAGCCAGGCCAACTGCCGTTCGGTAAGGCGGGTCACGACGAGGAAGGGCAAGGGACCGAAAACCGCTCTCCCCCTGGACCCCCTCGTTCCACTCCACGGTTGGGCAGGTTTCTCCCTGGCAGGGGGGTGAATGAATTTCTTTAATCCAGACCTTTCCGGAGGTAGCGGTAGGTTTCAATACAATGAGAGAGCAGAGTCAGGAGGTCCCATGACAGCGGGTTTCGGAAATGAGGCGCAAGGCTCCCAGCCACCGGCTCCCGGCGGATCGTACTCGGGGTCGCCTCCTCAGCAGTTTCCTCCTCCCCCTCCCGGGTACTCGCAGCCTTCGGGACTAGGGACCGGATGGACACCCCAACCGGCACCGGTCAGGATGCCCCCGCTACCTAAGGGATTCGACATCGGAATCATCGTCATGGGCGTTGGGGCATTGCTAACGCTCATCGGGTTTCTCTGCGGTGCCGGAGCAGCCGGACAATTTGGAAGTGGAGGCACCGCATCGGCACTCCAGGCCTGGCTGGGTGCATTTTTCGTTCTGGCTGGTATCGGCATCTTCCTGGTGATTGGAGGGTGGCTTTACCGCGCAGTAATGGCCACCCGCCGAGCGGGCCAGTAAGTCGCGGTCTGCTCGCGCAGGCACCCTCCCAGCAGCTAGCGGACGCCTAGGACCAGGCAGCGCTGGCTACGTGAACGTTAGCCACCTACAATCCCCGCCGGATCGGACCGAGGATGCGAGACTCGAGAGTATAACGAATGCGACCCGCCCGAGTAGGTTCGACAGCGATTGAACCAAGCCCGAATGCGATTGAGTCCACGAGATGGATTGTGGCACCAACATGGCTCAGGCGCACCCACTTTAGTGCCCTCTCCCACGCACCGCTCGCTTGATGTGTCACAGCCCTTGACCGCTCTGTGGCGCCCCAACCCCACCGTGCTTGCGGTGGTTAGGGCGTGAGGGGAGACAATGACGCTCAGGGTGAGCTCGCCGCTGTGGAAGCGTGGAGAGACCATTCCGAAGAAGTACACGGGCGATGGGGCCGACGTTTCGCCTCCGCTGGACTTTCAGGGGGTACCGCCGGGGACGCAATCCTTCGTGTTGATCTGCGATGACCCGGACGCCCCGGTGGGGACCTGGGTCCATTGGGTCATCTACGACATCCCTGGAACGGCGAAGGGACTTCCGGAAGGGGTCGTGACTGACGCGTCCCTCCCTGATGGAAGCCGCCAGGGACGCAACAGTTGGAAGAAGTCCGGCTACGGAGGCCCTTCTCCGCCACCAGGCAAGCCTCATCGGTACTTCTTCCGACTCTACGCCCTCCGTGAGCGACTACACGTCGCGCCCGGCCTCAGTGCGAAGGAGATCGAGGCTGCGGCCCAGGCGAAGTCAATCGAAGTGGCCGAGTACATGGGTACCTACGGTAGGACCTGAGCGGCAGCAGAACGTCCGACCCGAGAGCCGAATCGATCGTCGGTCGTTCCGGGTCTTGACAGCGGATGAGGCGGACGGCCGTTCTTCCTGGGTGAAAGCGCACTACATTAGACCCCAACAATGCTAGGCTCACTCAGAATCCGGCTCTGTTGTTCAAGACCTGCTGAGCCCAGATTGACCGGGTTCAACCGTGTTAGAACACGGTTGAGGAGGCGACGGCGGTATTCGAGACATGTAGAAGACGAGGGAACCGATCGTTGAACGAGTGGTCGCTCCTCAACGCAAAGTGATTCGAAGTTCGATTGATTGGAGAAGCCCTCAAGAGGCAGTTCCTGGCTCCTAGGGATCTAGGATTCTCCCCGCCCAGGCGCTAGCGACATGGGTCCAGGTCGATGTTCGGCACAAGTGACCCTCGAATCACCAACTATCCCGATCCCGCGGTCCATGCACGCAGACATACAGACGCTCGTCGTGTGTGAGACCTCTTCGGTAACGTCATGAGTCTTGCTAAGTGGAGCTCAAGATAGCAGGCTCGCGAGAGGCGCCAACCGAAGATGGAGTCCGCTAGTTGCTGTTCCGCCTCTCTAGCCTTTGTTTCACTCATAGCCTCCTGGGTTTCGGTACGATCGATCGCACCTCTATTCATTCCACCGGTCTACATCGCAATTGTCTCCGTTGCGGAACGAAGATGGGGACAATCATGGAGTGGGCGTTTAACTGCGATACCCACTCAAACGAGCACCGTCATCCTGCTAGTCGCTCTCACCGAAGGACCAGGGCTTGCGGCGGGGGTGGCCTCAGGTGCCATCTTGGGGGTGATGTCGCTATCGGCGTTCGCCGTCGGCTACGGACTCACTTGTTCCAAAGCTTCGTGGAAAGGATCTGTCGTTGTGGCGACAATCGTATTCCTCGCGTCAGCCATCTGTTTGGTTGTCATTCACGCTACGCTGGCAATAGACGCGCTCGTAGCCGTCGTAGTCGTTTGCGGTTCGATTCTTGGACTTAGACGAATCGAGAGAATCGCAGAGAGCGGCCGCAAGAAGACGGTTAGGCTCCCCGTACGGATGGCGCTTGCCCTGTTCTTGGTGATTTTTGTGGCAGTATCTGTCCCTGTCCTAGGTCCCATAGCCGCCGGAACACTCGCGGTCTTCCCAATCATTACTGCCCCGATGGCAGTCCTGAATCAGCAAGAATCAGGACCGAGCGCATCGCGCCGCTATCTGGAGGGCCTGGAGTGGGGACTCTTCGGAGGGATCGTGTTCTTCTTTACGCTCAGCGTTCTCCTTGCCTCCCAAGGGATTCTAGTTGCGTTCACCGTCGCAATCCAAATTCTAGTGGTAACCCTGCTCGGCTCGTTTCTAGTCGCGAACCGACTGGTTCAAGAGCGCAGAGTTGTATGTGGAAGCGATTGACAGTCCATCCTATCGGGTTCAACGGCTGCAGCAACGACTACGCTGGCACGATAACGATGGGACGGGGCAGATGCGGATACCGGCCCTGAATCAAGCTTAAGCTCGCTCGACTCCGGTGGAACCGTAGATTTGTTCAAGGGACCTTGAACAGATGGCCCGGGGGCCCGACTTGTGTGCAAGTAGGGTTACGCCCACGTTCGTGCAGGCTCAGGATCTGTTGCACCCGCCTTAGACCCCGAGGCCCGCGCGCAACCCGAATTGAGCCTACTCTCTCTCAGCTCTGTCGGGACTGGGGCGACCAGACGCGGTAGTTGCTCGTCGTGCCCAGTCGCGTTGAAGGAGGAAGAGCCCAAGGGCGATAAGGGCGAAGCCGCCGAGCTGGATCACAGCATATTGCTCCCCCAGAATCAGAACACCGAGCCCAAGGGCAGAGATCGGGCTGATGAAACTGACCAAGTTCGCGCGTGACGGTCCGGTGCGGCGGTGGAGCGCGAAGTACACGGCGAATCCGAGAACCCCAGCTACACCGACTAGGTAGAAAGTCGCGATCAAGGTTCCAGACCCGACGGGGAAGTACGGGTGAGGCTCAAAGACGATCACGAACGGGAGGGCAAACACGGCACCTGCCGCGAACTCCACAGAAGCACCCCAGGACGTCTCCCCTCCCGTGCGCCACTTACGAAGGAGGACCGAACCCACTGCGAACGCTAAAGCCGCGGCGAGGACCGAGAGAAGGCCAAGCGTCGAGAAGCTTCCGCCCGCCGCAATCTCTGGCTCGAAGAGGAGCGCGACCCCTACGAAGCCCGCAGCGAGCCCAAGAGCTCCCACTCGACCGAAGGATTCGTGGCGGAGGAAGAACCAGGACAGGACGGCAGTGAAGAGAGGGGAGGCCGCCACTAGGACACCGGCGATCCCGCCTGATGTGAACTGCTCTCCCCAAAACAGCATCACCTGGTACCCTCCCATGACAAAGGCGCCCCCGAGCACGGCGGAAACGACCAGATCTCTCTTGGCCGGGAGGGGCTCTCGGGCTACCAGAGCAACGAGCGCCATGAGGGGGGCGGACGCTAGCATCCGGACCAGCACGAACAGGAAGGGGCTCGCACCCTCGTCCAGGATGTACCGTATGGCGATGAACGCAGAGCCCCAAACGACGCCGAGCCCGATCAGGAGCGCGAACGAGAGGCGGTCCGAGTTCATTCCAGTCCCCCGGAACGATTCTTCCCTATGGGTCGGTTCCCCCACAGGACCCACGAAGCTAGGCGCAGGCTTGCCTGTCCGCGACCTTCTGTAGCTCTCACCCCGGACCTCGAGCCGGGCGGCCAGACCTACCCTTCGGAGTTAAGCCCACGGGGGATGGAGCGCCCAGCAGAACATCGTCTTCGCCAGAAGGGACGGCGACAGGGATGGTCTCTACCGATGCTGGGTATAGAGCGCGAGTTCAACGGCTGTTGCGGCTGCCGAAGCCCCTAACTGCGCCGGCGTTCCGCGACGACCTTCGTCCCGAGTATGGTTCGCTTGCCCGCCCAGCTCAGGAATTTGCGCGGATCGCCTCCTCGACTAGGGATAACGCGTACGGAATATCCTTCAGAACGGTCAAGTGGACCTCAGCCCACTCCGCCGAGGGCCCCCGAGTTCGAACCCGGTGGTCCAGAGCCTGCTCCGACTTCAGTCGACGGATCTCCGCTTTCGTGAGGCGCACGTCCATTCGACTGTCGCCATGAAAGTGCGCAATCTCACGATCGCCGACGAAGTAGCTCTTCGAGTCCCCATAGCGCGAAGGGCGCTTCTCAAGCCCCGGGAGCGCAGCCAGTCTGCGCTCGAGCTCCTCCCTAACCGACATTCGACTTCAACTCATGCTAGCGGCGGTTTAGTTGCAAGAGCCAAGGGGAGTAGAATCTGCAACTCCTTCATGCTGCGATAGAACTCGATCGAGGGTCGATCGGGATCTAGTGCGTAACCTCGCGCGAACTCTTCGCTGGTCTCCTTCATCCTGCCGGCAGCGACCAAGGATTCCCAGTCCCAGACGCGGCGACGGACGTACCTTCCACCTGGGATCGTGGCCACCTCGAGGCCAAAGGCCGCGGGATCATCGGTCGGAAGCTTCTCCACGCAAGCGTAGTACTCCTCCCCATCGTCCCGCATTCGGAAGGTGCCGAAGAATTTGCGGCCCTTCAGTGAGGGAAGCTTCGACTCTAGCGCATCAAATGCGACTTTCGGACCCTTGCCCTTCATGTCCGCTCGAACTCGAAGGACTACGATTGGCGGACGATCCACAATCGCGTCCATGGGCCTTCGCCCAAGCCAGCCGATGCGTGAGCTATATTCGGTTGCAGAAGGTCGTGAAACACTGGCCGTCAGAGAACATTCCGGCGTATTGGGTGCAATACCGCTTACACCCTGAAGGAGAGTGTGCTGCCTGTTTCACATACCCATCCAAGCTCCGTTGCTATGGAGAGACGCGATCTTCCTTGCACCTCCCCGACGGATGAAGGGGCCAATGGGCCGAGGCGTGGCGAATGTCCTACAAACCGACTCGAAGTTTGACGGTGTCCCAACGGGCCGGGTCGACCCGCGCGGCACAGAGGTCCGAGACCGCTTTCATGAACTGAGGGGGTGCCGCGCTTTTCAAGGACGACAGGAGCCGGGACAGCTCTATGACGTTGAGGGAGGGAAGCATCCACCCCAGGATTGCGAACACGCGGTCGGGGGGCATCTGGCCGATGATCTTCCCCTGCATCGCGGCCATCTCCGGGTCAGAGAAGTTCTCCTGCATCAGCGGGACCAGTTCGACCTCCTCCCGGTTCATGTGGGTGATGTAGGCCCCGAATAGCTGATTCGCCGCGAGGTTGAGCTGGGCTCCCGCGCGAACCCGGGCTTCGGCAGAGTCCATCGAGAGCAGCTCGTGGCCCGCCTTCGCGATCTCGAGCTCCCGTCGGGTCAGGTCGTGATGCTCCGAGATCAGCTCGGTGATCAGCTTGTTCCCGACCCGGGCGACGGTGGGGAAGATGACCGACTCCTCGTCGAC
>Ga0187815_10000742_pt1 | contig 15629 bp, 10 predicted proteins | sample NC_S_5_FD_132962 | JGI IMG/M metagenome (GOLD analysis project Ga0187815, IMG submission 132962) | Wetland sediment microbial communities from Neuse River Estuary, North Carolina, USA - ASW-S_5 | ecosystem: Environmental > Aquatic > Freshwater > Wetlands > Sediment | place: USA: North Carolina...
GACTCGTTCAGCCACAGGTCGTCCCACCAGCGCATGGTCACCAGGTCGCCGAACCACATGTGCGCCATCTCGTGCAGGATTGTCTCGCCGCGCGCCTCGCGGGCGGCGTCGGTGACCCGCGACCTGAAGATGTAGTCCTCGAGGAAGGTGACCGCGCCGGCGTTCTCCATCGCGCCAGCCTTGAACTCGGGCACGAATAGCTGGTCGTACTTGCCGAACGGGTACTTGATGCCGAACGCGGCGTGGAAGAAGTCGAAACCCTGCCTGGTGACCTCGAAGATCTCGTCCGGGTCCAGGTACCTGGCCAGCGACTGGCGGCAGAAGATGCCGAGCGGGATCCCGTCGTGCTCGTCGCGCACCACGTGCCACGGTCCGGCCGACATGTGGGTGATGTACGTCGAGATCACCGGCGTGGGCGGGAAGTGCCACAGCCGCGTGCCGGTTCCGGCCGGGACGCCGCCCTCGGCGTCGGGCGCCATGTTGGACACGACCAGCCAGCCCTCCGGCGCGCGCACGGTGAGCTCGTAGGCCGCCTTCATGTCGGGCTGGTCGAAGCAGGCGTAGACGCGGTGCGCGTCGAACGTCTCAAGGTCGGAGTACATGTAGACGTTGCCGTCCGCCGGGTCGGCGAACCGGTGCAGCCCCTCGCCGCTGTGCGAATAGGCGCACTCGGCGTCGACCACTAGCTCGTTGCGCGCGGCGAGGCCGTGCAGCGTGATCCGCTCGCCGTCGAACGCGTCCAGGCTGACCGGCGCTCCGTTGAGCGTGATCGCGTGGACTTCCGGCGCGACGAGGTTGACGAAGGTGCCGGCGCCCGGCAGCGCGCAGTCGAAAGCGATCGCCGTTACCGAACGGAAGGTTGCTTCGCCTCCGGTCACGTCAAGTTCGACCTGGTAGGAGCCGACTGTGATCAGCTCAGAACGCGTCCGCGCTTCGTCGCGCGTGAGGTTTGCTGCAGCCACCAGGTAATCCTTTCGTGGTCGGTCTTGTGGACTCATGCGATCTTCGCATGGCGGAATGAGCGCGCCGCGCCCGGCACCAATAACGGGTTCAGAACATATTACATTCAGTGTCCGAATCGTCATCGCTTGTGATAGGCCTTTCCGCGGGGGCGGTGCGCCGGCGTGGAAAGCAGCTTCTGGCACACTGTCGGTGTGCGGGTATATCTGGGATCTGACCATGCCGGCTTCGAGCTCAAGACGCGGCTGATCGCCTGGCTGCGGGAGGCGGGGCACGAACCGGTCGACTGCGGTCCGGCCTCCTACCAGCCGGACGACGACTACCCCGTATACGTGATGCGCGCGGCGCAGGGTGTCATCGACGACCCGGGCAGCCTCGGCATCGTGATCGGCGGCTCGGGCAACGGCGAGCAGATCGCCGCGAACAAGATACCGGGCATCAGGGCCGCGCTCGCCTGGACGGACGATACCGCCCGGCTGGCCCGGCAGCACAACGACGCCAACGTGCTCAGCCTGGGCGCGCGGGAGTACAGCGTCGACGAGGCGGTCGGGTTCGCGAAGACCTTCCTCGCGGCGCCGTTCTCGCAGGAGCCGCGGCACGCAAGGCGGCTGGCGATGATCGCGGATTACGAGAAATCCGGCGAGCTCCCGCCGCTGCCCGGACCGGCGTAGCGGCTGTGTAGCGGTGCCGGGGCGCCTAGTGCGGCCGGCGCCGCCTGCGCCGGCTCCGGGGCTGCGGCGCGTCCTGGGCCCCTGCCGCCGGGTCGCGCCGCGTGGCGCGCCCGTCCTCGTCCGCGGCGGCTCGCGGCTCCGCCCTCGCGGCCGCCTCGGCGAGCTGGTCCGGCCGGGGACGCGACACGTCCCTGGCCCGCATCGCGGCGCTCAGCGTGATCTTCATGCTCACCACGGACTTTAACACGCGGTCGCCGGTATCCGGACGGATGGCTTAGTGGTCTGCCATGATGGACTTCTATCCTGCTTGCTCCGCCCAGGGGGAGAAGGAGCGTGGCACCGCGTGCGACCGCAACGATTTGTGGATAACCTTCGCCCGTCATGACTGTTTCCGCGCCTCTCGCAGCAATGCGCTCGGTGCCGCGCGCGCTGCGGTCGGCCGGCGGGTGGCTGGCGACTCAGGTCAGGCAGCAATTCATCACGCGGAACCGGCGGGTGGCGTTCGGGCTCACGGTGATCACCATCGTCATCGCGATCGCGGCCGTGCACGTGTCCGCGTGGTGGTTCTCGCCCGGCGTGATGATCCTGCCGATCCTGTGCGGCGGGCTGCTGCTGTGGCCGAGGGCGCTGCGGATCCTGTATGGCATCGCGGCGGTCGGCATCGCCTACGACGTGATCGAGGACAAGGCGGGCGCGGGGATCGTCGCGACGATCGTGGTGACCGCTGTCTTCGCCGACGTGCTCGCGAACACCCGGGGCAAGCTGGGCACCCGCGGCCTGCGCGCGGACCGGATGATGATCGAGCTGCGGGACCGCATCAGGGCGCAGGGCACGCTGCCCGAACTCGGCGACGGCTGGGGGTCTGCCGTCGTGCTGCGGCCGGCGGGCGGCTCGTCGTTCGGCGGGGACTTCGTGGTCTCGCACTGCGACGGCAAGTCACTGGAGGTGGCGCTCGTCGACGTGTCCGGCAAGGGGATGGACGCGGCCACCAGGGCGCTGCTGCTTTCCGGCGCGTTCGGCGGCGTGCTCGGCTCGGTGCCCAGGGAGCAGTTCCTGCCCGCGTGCAACGCCTACCTGCGCCGGGCCAAGGCCCCGGAGGGGTTCGTGACCGCGCTGCACCTGGCGATCGACCTGGCCTCTGGTGAGTACACGCTGGCCTCGGCCGGTCATCCGCCCGCGGTGCGCTTCGACGCCAACACGGGCCAGTGGCGGGTCAGCAGCGCCCGCGGCATCGTGCTCGGCGTGGTCCCCGACCTGGCCGGGGCCCACGACCTGCCGGAAGAAGGCGTGCTCCGCCGCGGCGACGCGATCATGCTCTATACCGACGGCCTGGTGGAGGCCCCGCGCCGCGACATCGACGAGGGCGTCGAGCGCCTGCTCGGCGAGGCCGAGCGGCTGGTGGTGACCGGCTTCAGCACCGGCACCCCGGACCTGGTCACCACCATGCAGCGCGCCATCAACAGCTCCGACGACTGCGCCCTGGTCCTCATCTGGCGCTCGTAACGCTCGCGGGGGTGCGGCGCGAGCCTCGGAAACCCCACCCCGAGCGCCGCCCCAAACCGGCCGCCCGCCCCCAAACCTTCCCACGCCGGCCTCCGGACATGATCACGAAGATTACGCATCGTATAGGTGCATAAGATTTTCGTGATCATGGACTGGAGCAGTCATGGCGGTCCAGCTGGGGCGCGTGGGGCTTGTGGTGCGGCGGCGGCGCGCAGCCCGAGGGGCGCGACTGCGGCGCGTGACCCAGGGAGGCGGCGGCGGCGCGGCGTGACCCAACGGGTCTACGCCGCGCCGCCGCCGGCCCGCACGCGCTAGGCCGCCAGGGCGCTCGCCTGGGCTAGGAGGTTGCTGGCGGCGCCGATCAGGTAGCTGGCCTGGCCGGGGTTGACCGGGTGGCCGTAGAAGGACGCGCCGTACAGCACGCCCTTCATCTGCGAGACGATCGAGTCGCGCTCGTTGCCGAGCTTGATCAGCGAGTTCTCGATGCTGGTGTAGGTGGCGTCGCCCGGCGAGTCGCTGGCCAGCGCCTTGGTGGATGCTGTGAGCGTCGACAGGCCGAACTTGCCCACCGCCGCGTTGATCTGCGTGTACGCGTCGCCGAGCCTGACCAGCAGCCCGTAGTGGTACCGGACGGCGGCGGGCAGTTCGCTGTAGTCGATGACCTCGCTCAGCACCCGCCCGTCCGGCGTGTAGTCGTCGTGCAGGCCGAGCAGCGCCATCATCGTCGGCTGGATGTCGGTGTGGTCGGACCAGAGCCAGTTGCTGACGCCCTGGTGCTGGACGCCGGGGCCGACCATGCCGAGCCAGGTGGTGTTGATCTCGGGTGCCACGTCACCGTGGTTCCACGCGTCCTGCCCGGTCGGCTCGGTCACGCAGGAGGAGGGCGAGCACGTGGTCTTGCCGCTGCTCAGCCAGAAGTCCGGGTTGGCGAACAGCGCCACCGTGCCGGTCCGTTTCGGATCGCCGGTGACCATGTGCAGCAGGTTCATCTCCACCGGGTCGGCGAGATAATTGGTGAGCGGCACGGTCTTGCCGGCCGACAGGTCGTCGGCGGTCAGCTTCGCCGCGGTCCGCTCCAGCGTCCGCACCGACGAGTCGGTGCGGACGGGCTGGTTGTGGACGTAGATGATCGGCGCGGAGTCGGCCGAGACGTCGAACGGGGTGGTGATGCCCCGGCCGGCGAGCAGCCCGGTCAGGTTCCCGTCCACCTCGCCCACCGTGTTGTAGGTGCACAGGATCTGCACGCCGTTGCAGTTGGCCGGGCTGGGCGGGCCGCCGACGAAGTGGTCGCCCTCGTCCGCGGTGATCACGAACAGCGTGTTGGCCTTGGTGATGCCGGCCTTGGCGAGGCCCGCGAAGAACGTGCCGAACGCCGCGTTCTCCTGGTTCAGCTGCGATTCGTAGGTTGCCGAGCCCGGGCCGAGGCCAGCGCCCGTGGTCCACGAGTCATGCACGTCGGACAGGTAGGTGAAGGTGACCGGCACGCCGTGCGCCTGCATGTCGAGCGTGTACGCGAGCGCGTTGGGGCCGATCATGCCGTCGTAGCCGGGGAAGCCGATGTCGCCGGAGGAGTCCTTGATCACCTGGCCGTCCAGGTTCGTGACCGGCCCGCTCGGGGACAGCAGCGGATCGATGTACTTCGCGCCGAACAGCGCGCGGTACCCGCTGTACCCGCCAGGCTCGTCGGGCAGCAGGTCGGGCACCGAGTGGTACTTCGCGCAGACGGCCGAGCCGAGCGAGCAGTGCACGGACAGCCCCATGTAGTCGGCTTCCGCCTTGTCCGCCAGCTTCGGGTTGTTCGCCTCGGCGGCGTCGGGGGAGTTCGCGCCGAACACGTCCGCCACGTCGGGCGCCTGGTTCTCGAGCTCGGTGTTCGCCGCCGCGACCGAGCCCACGTCGCAGCCGGACCTCGTGTACGGCACCCACGGCGCCGGCGGCGTCTTGCCGTTCTGGCCGACCAGCGTCGTGGTGCTGTCGCCGACGGGTGTCCCCGCGTAGGTGGTGTCGTAGTCGACGATCGGGTCGGTCCAGTAGGCGAACGAGCCCGCCTCGTCGGTGCCGCCGTTGGCCGCGCCCGTGTAGTACTGGTACTCGTTCGCGATGGCGTCGCCCTGGTCGCTGCCGTACAGGCCGGTTTCCGACGTGACGATGTCGTCGGCGGTGTGCGCGATCAGCGGCGTGTGCTCGTGGGAGATCAGCGTCCCGTTCCCCGTGATGAAGTTCAGCAGGTTCGGCATCTGCTCAAGGTCGCTGGGCACGTTGGGGTTGTCACGGGTGTAGTGCACGTTGTCGAACTGCAGGTAGATGACGTGCTTTATCGCACCGCCGTCCAGTGAGCAGCCGCTCTGCGCCGCCCCGGCCGGCCGGGCGGGCGCGGCAGTCGCGGCAGTCGCGGTCACCCCGACGGTGACCATGCTGAGCGCGAGGGCGCCGCCCGCCAGCGCGGCGAGCGGTTTGCGTGATCGTGAGTCCGGGGATCGTGGTACGCGCATTTCGAGGATGCCTCCACCGCGTCAGGACCCGCTCCCGACGCGGGTCCGGCGAGGCAACCGTAAGTGAACACACCCAGACATAGGCGGATCAATTCGTAACATCCGCTGAAAACAGCCTGAAAACGACGTGAACACGATCGTGTCGCCCGCCCGGCCGCCCCGCCCGGCCGGCGCTACACAGCGCGCGGTCACCGTCGCACGCCGAGTCAGAATGTTTCCTGAATGTGTCTTATTCGCGATTTTCAGGGGACCGCGCGAACGGCCGTGAAATCGCCCTTCCCGGCACCGCCGAACCGGCGTCCCGGCCCGGCTCCAGCCCCCGCCCGGCCCTCGGCTAAGTCCACATGACCGACCACTCACTAAGGCATCTTCCCAGCTCACAGAGGGTGTTGATCCGCTCGCGCGCATTCCTTAGCATATGTGCATTGGCTAACGCAAACTAAATGGGCGAGCAATGCGTGACCACCCGCCAGACCCGTAGTAGTTTTCTGACATAGCCGTCACAGTTCTCCGACATCGACGTCAGGTGACGCGGGCGTCATTGTTTGCAATTATTTCTGACCTGTGCGGAAAATAGACGGGTGGCTGGCGGAGGATCGGGAGGCCGGACTGGGATGGACGGCCTAGACGAGGTGTCCGCGCCAGGAGCGAAGACACCGCCCGCGCCGGGCATCACCGTCGCGGCCGAGGTCTCGCTCGCGGTCGCGGCGAAGGCTTCCGGTGAGAACTTCCCGGTGGCCCTGCGAGTGCTGCCAGCCGGCTGGCGAGCGCACCTGACCGCGCTGTACGGCTTCGCCCGGCTCACCGACGACCTTGGCGACGAGCCGCTGCCCGGCATGCCGGACGGCGCGAGCCAGGAGATGATCACCGCCACCCGGATAAGGCTCCTCGACGACCTGCAGGCAGACGTCGCCACGATCTACGAGGGCGGCCAGCCCAGGCTCGACGCCATCCAGGCCCTCAAGCGGACCGTCGGGGAGTGCGGCATCCCGCGCCAGCCGTTCGACGACCTGATCCAGGCGAACCGCCAGGACCAGATCGTCAAGCGCTACGAGACCTTCGGCGACCTGAAGCGGTACTGCGAGCTGTCCGCGAACCCGGTCGGCCAGGTGGTGCTGTACATCGTGGGGGCCGCCACGCCGGAACGGCTGCGCCTGTCGGATAGCATCTGCACTGCCCTCCAGCTCGTGGAACACTGGCAGGACGTGGCCGAGGACCTGGGCAACGGCAGGATCTACCTGCCGCAGGAGGACCTGAGGAGCTTCGGCGTGACCGAGGCCGACCTTGAGCGGCCGGCGGCCGGGCCGAACGTCGCCAAGCTGATGGCGTTCGAGACGGACCGGGCGAAGGAGCTGCTCGACCAGGGCGCGCCGCTTGTGGGCACGCTCAAGGGCGCCGCCAGGCTGGCCATCGCCGGCTACGTGGCCGGCGGCCGCGCCGCGATCAGGGCGATCAGGCAAGGCGGCTACGACGTCCTGCGCGCGACGCCGAAGCCGGGCAAGCCGGCCACGCTGGCGAACATGGTCAGCTGCTACGTCAGGGGGAGGTGAACGTGGACGCGGACGAGGCGTACGCCGCCTGCGAGCAGATCACCTGGGAGCAGGCGCGGAACTTCGCCTACGGCATCCGGCTGCTGCCGCCGCCGAAACGGCGCGCGCTCGCCGCCGTGTACGCGCTCGCCCGGCGGATCGACGACATCGGCGACGGCGAGCTGCCGCCCGCCGAGAAGGCGGCGAAGCTGGAGGCCGCCCGCGGCCAGGTGCTGGCGCTGGCCGCTGGGGACAGCCCGGACGACAGCGACCCGGTGCTCGTCGCGCTGGCCGACACCGGCCGGAGGTTCGCGGTCCCGCTCGAGGCGTTCGGCGAACTGGTCGACGGCTGCCTCGCTGACGTCACGGGGACCAGCTACAAGACGTTCGACGACCTGCTGTGGTACTGCCGCTGCGTGGCCGGCTCGATCGGCCGCCTTTCGCTGGGCGTCTACGGCGCGACGCAGCCGGAGAAGCAGGCCAAGCTGGCCGACGACCTCGGCGTCGCGCTCCAGCTCACGAACATCCTGCGGGATGTCCGCGAGGACTACCTCAACGGCCGCGTCTACCTCCCTGAAGAGGACCTGGCCAAGTTCGGCATCGAGTTCGCGCCGTTCGGCCAGCCGGAGCCGTTCCCCGCGGCGGCCACGCAGGCGCGGTTCGCCAGCCTCGTCGAGTTCGAGGCGGCCCGCGCCAGGGAGTGGTACGCCTCGGGATTGCGGTTGCTCGCCACCATCGACCGGCGCAGCGCCGCGTGCACCGGCGCGATGGCCGGCATCTACCGGCGCCTCCTCGAGCGCATCGCCCGCCAGCCGCACGCGGTCCTCGAAGGCCGGATGTCGCTGCCCGCCGGGCAGAAGGCCCTGGTCGCGGCCCAGGCGCTGGCGGGCGTGGACCGCTGGAGGAATAGGTGAAGGGGGTCGTCGTCGGCGGCGGGCTGGCGGGCATCTCGGCCGCGGTGGCGCTCGCCCAGGCGGGCCACGACGTCACGCTGCTCGAGGCCAAGCCGCGGCTGGGCGGCGCCACGATGTCGTTCACCAGGGACGGCCTGGTCATCGACACCGGCCAGCACGTGTTCCTGCGCTGCTGCACCGCCTACCGCGGCCTGCTCGACCGGCTCGGCATGGGCGCGCATGCCCCGCTGCAGCCCCGCTTCGACGTGACCGTGCTCTCGCCGCGCCGCCGCGCCCGGCTGAAGAGAGGTCGCGTCCCCGCACCTGTTCACATGCTGCCGGCTCTCCTCGGGTATCCGTTCCTTAGTTATCCCGAACGTACGCGGCTATCTCTGGCAGCCCTCGCCTTCCGCCGCCTGAACCTGGCGGACCCGGCGACCGATGAAATCCGGCTCGGCGACTGGCTCGCGGCGCACGGGCAGGACGAGCGAGCCCGCCGCGCGCTATGGGACCTGTTCTTCATCTCCACGCTGAACGTTCCCGGCGATGACGGCTCGCTCGCCCTCGCCGGGAAGGTGGCGAAGACCGGCCTGCTCGGCGAGGCGGACGCCGCCGACATCGGCGTGCCCGCGCTGTCGCTGGGCGAACTGCACGGCGCGGCGGCGGAGCGGCTGCTCGGGAAGCTGGGCGCGACGGTCCGGGCGAACACGAAGGTGTCCGCGATCGAGGCGAAGGGACCGAACGAGTTCGCGGTCCGGCTCGCCCGGGGCGCCCGTCCCTCGGACGGCGAGGACATCCTCGCCGCCGGCGCCGTGGTGCTCGCGGTGCCGCACGACGCGGCCGCCAGGCTGATCCCCCGCGGCGCGCTGCCCGCCGCGACGGTGGACGGCTGGGCCGGGCTCGGGGCGGCGCCCATCGTGAACGTGCACGTGATCTACGACAGGAAGGTCATGGACGTGCCGTTCGCGGCCGCGGTGGACTCGCCGGTGCAGTGGGTGTTCGACCGCACCCGGATATCCGGGATGCATGCCCGCGGTGACGACGGGCAGTACCTGGCGATCTCGCTGTCCGCGGCGGACGAGTACGTGGACGTCCCGGCGGCGGCGCTGCGGGACCGGTTCGTGCCCGCGCTCGGGGAGCTGTTCCCCGCGGCGCGCGAGGCGACCGTGACGGAGTTCTTCGTCACGAGGGAGCGGCGGGCCACGTTCCGCCAGGTGCCGGGCACGGCGCGGCTGCGCCCGAAGGCGGCGACGGGGCTTCCTGGCCTGGTGCTCGCCGGCTCGTGGACCGACACCGGCTGGCCCGACACGATGGAAGGCGCCGTCCGCAGCGGCCTCAATGCGGTGATCGCCCTCCACGAGCACGTTGACAATGAGGATGTCGTGACCAAATTGACTACAGAGATGAAAACCGCTGACTCCGTGAGGGAGGTGCGCTCGTGACGGTCGTGATGCCAGCAGGCGTCGTCGTGGCGCGTGACCTGGTCGGTCCCGCGACGGAAGCCGCGATCGGCCGGCTCAGCCCGGGCGTGCGCCGGGTCGCCGCCTACCACTACGGGCTCGCCGACGCCGACGGCAACCCGGTCAAGGCCGGCAGCGGCAAGGCGCTGCGTCCCGCGCTCGCCCTGCTGTCCGCCCGCGCCGCGGGCGCGGCCCCGGAGCGCGGGGTCACCCCCGCGGTCGCGGTGGAGCTCGTGCACAACTTCTCGCTGCTGCACGACGACATCATGGACGGGGACACAGAGCGGCGGCACCGGCCGACCGCGTGGACGGTGTTCGGCGTCGGCGCCGCGATCCTCGCCGGGGACGCGCTGCTCGCGCTGGCCAACGATCTGCTGCTCGAGGACATGGCGCCGGGTGGCCCGTGGGCGGCGCGCTGCCTGTCCACCGCGGTGCAGCGGCTGATCGCCGGCCAGGGCGAGGACCTGGCGTTCGAGAAGCGCGACGACGTGACGCTTGACGAGTGCCTGGAAATGGCCGGCGACAAGACCGCCGCGCTCATGGCCTGCGCCTGCACGATCGGCGCGGTGCACGTCGGCGCCCCGCCGGACATGGCGATGGGCCTGGCCGAGTTCGGCGGGCACGTCGGCCTGGCGTTCCAGCTCACCGACGACCTGCTCGGCATCTGGGGCGCTCCCGAGGTGACCGGTAAGCCGGTGCGCGCCGACCTGCGGGCCCGTAAGAAGTCGCTGCCCGTCGTGGCGGCGCTGTCCAGCGGCACCCCGGCCGCCACCGAGCTGGCGGAGATCCTGGGCAGCGACGCCGAACTTACCGAGGACGACCTAACCCGCGCCGCCGACCTGGTCGTCGCGGCCGGCGGCAGGCAGTGGGCGGAGAAGGAGGCCGACGGCCGGCTGGCCGCCGCGGCCGCGAGCCTGGACGGCGCCGGGGTCCCCGCCGACGTCCGCGCCGAGTTCATCGCGATCGCCGAGTTCATCACCGCGAGGCAGTGGTAATCCGATGCCATCCCTAGCCGGCCGGGCGCCAACGCGCGGCACCGAGGCCCGCGATCCGATAGCGCTGAAGACGTTCAGCGCCGGCGACGCCTCCCTCGATGCCGTCGCGGCCGCGACGCTCGAACGTGCCAGGGACCACCTCCTGAGCCTCCAGGATCCGGACGGTTACTGGATCGGCGAGCTCGAGACCAATGTCACGATGGACGCCGAGGACGTGCTGCTCAGGCACTTCCTCGGCATCCTCACCCCGGAGCTGGCGAACGAGTCGGCGGGCTGGATCCGCTCCCAGCAGCGCGAGGACGGCACCTGGGCTAACTTCTACGGGGGTCCGGGAGACCTGTCCACGACCGTCGAGGCGTACGTCGCGCTCAAGCTGGCCGGAGACACGCCGGACGAGCCGCACATGAAGCTCGCCGCGGACTGGATCACCGATCACGGCGGGCTCACCGCCACCCGGGTCTTCACCAGGATGTGGCTGGCGCTGAGCGGCCTGTGGTCCTGGGACGACCTGCCGGTGATCCCGCCCGAGGTCATCTACCTGCCCTCCTGGTTCCCGCTGAACATCTACGACTGGGGCTGCTGGGCCCGGCAGACGATCGTCGCGCTCGCCGTCGTGTCGGCGCACCGGCCGAGCCGGCCCCTGCCGTTCCAGCTCGGCGAGCTGTATGCCACGGTGCCAGGCCTGCCCCCGAAGGGGGACCAGAAGGACCCCTGGTCGCTGGCGTTCAGCGCGCTGGACAAGGCGCTGCACACGGTGGAGCCGCGGCTGCCGAAGCGGGCCCGCCGCGCGGCGCTCCGGCGCTGCACCGACTGGATCATCGCCCGCCAGGAGGCCGACGGCTGCTGGGGCGGCATCCAGCCGCCGTGGGTCTACTCGATCATGGCGCTGCACCTGATGGGGTACGGCCTGGAAAACCCCATCGTCAAGAAGGCCATCGGCGGCATCGAGCGGTTCACGATCAGGGAGAATGGCACCCGCCGCCTGGAGGCCTGCCAGTCCCCGGTGTGGGACACCGTGCTCTCGATGATCGGCCTCGCGGACGCCGGCCTGCCGCCCGAGCACCCGGCCCTGGCCAGGGCCGCGGACTGGGTGCTCGCCGAGGAGATCGAGCAGCCGGGCGACTGGCGGGTGCGCCGCCCCGGCACGCCGGTCGGCGGCTGGGCGTTCGAGTTCGACAACGACAATTACGCAGACACCGACGACACCGCCGAGGTCATCCTCGCGCTGCGCCGGACGGCGGGGGACAGCCGTGCCGCGATCGGCCGGGGCCTGCGCTGGCTCGAGGGCATGCAGTGCAGGGACGGCGGCTGGGGCGCGTTCGACGCGGACAACACCAGGGAGCTGATCAACAAGCTGCCGTTCTGCGACTTCGGCGCGGTCATCGACCCGCCGAGCGCCGACGTCACCGCGCACATCGTCGAGGCGTTCGCGGCCGAGGGGCTCGCGAGCGAGACCGCCTGCCGGCGCGGCGTGATCTGGCTGCTGAAGAACCAGGAAAGCGACGGGTCCTGGTTCGGCCGCTGGGGCGCGAACTACGTCTACGGCACCGGCGCGGTCGTGCCCGCGCTGATCGCGGCCGGGGTCAGGCCGGGCAAGCCAGCGATCCGCCGGGCGGTGGCCTGGCTGGAGGCGCACCAGAACGCCGACGGCGGCTGGGGCGAGGACCTGCGCTCCTACGACGACCCGGCCGCCTGGTCGGGGCGTGGCGCCTCCACCGCGTCGCAGACCGCGTGGGCGCTGCTCGCGCTGCTCGCGGCCGGCGAGCGGGAATCCGCGGCCGTCGAGCGCGGCGTCCTGTGGCTGGCGGAAACCCAGCGCCCGGACGGCACCTGGGACGAGCCGCAGTTCACCGGGACCGGTTTCCCGCGCGACTTCTACCTGAACTACCACCTGTACCGCCTGGCGTTCCCCACCTCCGCGCTCGGCAGATACGTAAGGGGTAATCAGCATGACTGAGACGATCCCGCAGTCGAGAGCCACCGGGGACGCGGACACCGCCGAGCGCGCCGCGGCCGGCCCGGCCACGAGCGCCGGACTCCTGGTGTTCGCGCCGCTGCGGCTGGAGGTGAACGCCGTGCGCCGCGGGCTGCGCGAAGCGTCCAGCCGGGTGCAGCGCACCGGCATGGGCGCCACGCGGGCGGCGAAGGCGGTGGCGCGGGAGAGTCAGCCGCCTGCGTTCGGAGCGCTGGTCGTGATGGGGACGGCGGCCGGGCTGACCGGCGACCTCAGCCCGGGAGACCTGGTCGTGGCCAGCGAGGTGTCCGATGGCAGCGGCACCGTGCCGCTGCCCGGCGCGGACCTGCTGGCGGCGGAGCTGCGCCGGGCGGGGCTGCCCGCGCGCGCGGGCAAGATCGTCACGGTCCCGAAGCTGGTCAAGCCGGCCGAGCGCGCGCGGCTGGCCGCCGAGGGCTACCTGGCCGCGGACATGGAGTCGGCCGCGCTCGCGGGCGCCGCCGAGGGGCGGCCGGTGGCGGTGATCCGGGCGGTCTCCGACGGCGGGTTCGGGCCCGGGATGGTCAGCGGCGGGCTGGCGGCGCTGCGGTCCCTGCGGCTGGCCGCTCCCATCGCCGAGCGGTGGGCCGCCGCCTGCCGGGAGCGGACGGTGCTGCTGGCGGGGCCGCGGTCGTTCTGCGCCGGGGTGGAACGGGCTATCGAGATAGTGGAGCGGGCGCTAGAGCTGCGCGGCGCCCCGGTGTACGTGCGCAAGCAGATCGTGCACAACACCCGGGTGGTCTCGGACCTGGAGCAGCGCGGCGCCGTGTTCGTGGACGAACTCGACGAGGTGCCCGACGGGGCGACGGTCGTGTTCTCCGCGCACGGGGTGTCGCCGGCGGTGCGCTCGGCGGCCGCCGGCCGCGGCTTGTCGGTCATCGACGCGACGTGCCCGCTGGTGTCGAAGGTGCACGCCGAGGCGCGCCGGTTCGCCCGTGAGGGATACACGGTCGCGCTGATCGGCCATGCCGGGCACGAGGAGGTCGAGGGCACCCTCGGCGAGGCGCCAGGTTCGACCATGCTCGTGCAGACCGTGGACGACGTCGCGTCCCTGTCGCCGGCCGACCCGGCGAAGGTCTCCTACCTCATGCAGACCACGCTGGCCATCGACGAGGCGGCCGACGTGGCGGGCGCGCTGCGGGAACGCTTCCCGCAGATGCGCGCCCCTGGCAGCGACGACATCTGCTACGCCACGACCAACAGGCAGGCGGCGGTTCGCGCCGTCGCCGCTGACGCGGACCTGGTGCTCGTCGCCGGCTCGAAGAACTCCTCCAACTCCGTGCGGCTGGTGGAACGGTCGCAGCGGGCGGGCACGCCCGCCCACCTGATCGACGGTGCCTCGGACATCGAGCTGTCGTGGCTGTCCGGGGTTTCCGTGGTCGGTCTCACGGCGGGGGCGTCCGCGCCGCCGGCCGTGGTCAGCGAGATCATCACCGCGCTGTCCGGTCTCGGCACGGTGACGGTGACCGAGCGGGTCACCACCACTGAATCAGTACAGTTCGGCCTGCCCAGGGAGGTACGGCGCTAATGTCTATGCCACTGTCCGTCAGCATGCGCATCGGGGCACACCTGATGCGGCAGAAGCTGCGCGGCAACAAGAAGTTTCCGCTGCTCGTGGAGCTTGAGCCGCTCTTCGCCTGCAACCTCAAGTGCGCTGGCTGCGGCAAGATCCAGCATCCCGCGTCGGTGCTGAAGCAGCGGATGCCGGTCGAGCAGGCGGTCGCGGCGATCGAGGAGTCCGGCGCGCCGATGGTGTCCATCGCCGGCGGCGAGCCGCTGATGCACCCGCAGATCGAGGTCATCGTCGATGAGCTGATCAAGCGCAAGAAGATGGTGTTCCTGTGCACGAACGCGGTGCTGCTCCCCAAGCACCTGCACAAGTTCAAGCCGTCGCCGTACTTCCGCTGGGTGGTGCACATCGACGGGCTGCGCGAGCGGCACGACGAGTCGGTCTCCAAGGAAGGCGTGTTCGACCAGGCGGTCGCGGCGATCAAGCTGGCGCAGGAGAAGGGGTTCAAGGTCAACACCAACACCACCTTCTTCAACACCGACACCCCGCAGACCGTCATCGACGTGCTCAACTTCCTCAACGACGACCTGAAGGTCGACGACATGCAGATCTCGCCCGGGTACGCCTACGAGAAGGCGCCCGACCAGGATCACTTCCTGGGCGTGGAGGAAACCCGCGAGATGTTCCGCAAGGCGTTCGCCGACGGGCGGCGCAAGCGGTGGCGCCTGATGCACACGCCGTTGTTCCTCGACTTCCTCGAGGGCAAGGTCGAATACGAGTGCACGGCGTGGTCGATCCCGTCCTACTCGCTGTTCGGCTGGCAGAAGCCGTGCTACCTGATGTCCGACGGGTACGTGCAGACGTACAAGGAGCTCATCGAGACGACCGAGTGGGAGAAGTACGGCCGGGGCAGGGACCCGCGGTGCGCCAACTGCATGGCCCACTGCGGCTACGAGCCGTCCGCGGTTATCGCGACGATGTCTTCTCTGAAGGAAGGCATTCGCGCTTTGCGCGAAAGCTGAATTCCTTTTTACGGGGGGTCGCTGGGGCTTGGTGGTGTTCACCGCGTCTCGTTCGGTGCCCTTCGAGGGGCACCGAACGACGCGGCGTCACACCACCGGCGCCCCTGCTCTCCCCACGGGACCAGGCCCACTACCCGCTCGGGTTCATCCAGCCTCTCGCTCGGCGCACCCCTTTCCCGGGGGCTTCGCCCACCGCCAGTGTTATGGCACCTACGTGCGGGCGCACGCTTTCCTGGGGGTGCGCCTACTGCCGAAGTTATGGCGCCCCGCGCGGGCGCCACGGTCTCCGGTAAGCGCCCGCGAGTGGACCGTGACTGTTCGGACCGTGATCACGAAAACCTCGTGCACTTATACGATGCGGAATTTACGTGATCATGAAATACACACTTGGTGCTGTGACTCAGGGGAAGCGGGGGGCGCAGTGGAGTTAAGGCGCGTTGTTCGGGGCCGCTTTAAGGCCCGAGTGAACGCGCCGAAACACCACAAGCCCCGCGCGCAGCAACGCAAGCGAGCCATAAAGCCCAGCGGACTGGGGCTTTTTCGCAGGTCGTCTTCAGAGTCTCCTCAGCTAGCGGCGACACGATACTCGCGGCGCGGATGC
>Ga0187815_10000743_pt1 | contig 15624 bp, 17 predicted proteins | sample NC_S_5_FD_132962 | JGI IMG/M metagenome (GOLD analysis project Ga0187815, IMG submission 132962) | Wetland sediment microbial communities from Neuse River Estuary, North Carolina, USA - ASW-S_5 | ecosystem: Environmental > Aquatic > Freshwater > Wetlands > Sediment | place: USA: North Carolina...
GCGACGCGCACATTTAACAGGAGCGTACGGATGTCGACGCCTACCATCCTGAGACGACTAATCGGCATGGAGTGCGCATAGTTCCAGCGAATCGGAAACGGCGCGTACCGCGACGCTCGCAACAGGAGAAGGACCATGAAACTTACGCAATTTGCGGTCGACGACGGCCCGCACAATAGTGATGGATTGCTGCTTCACGGGTGGAATGGAAATCAACAAGTAACGGGGTTCGTCAGCAGGCGCGTTATGGACGACTGGGTCGATCCCAGACAGCCCTACCGAGGGCGGAAAAGCCTTTATCGCGAGCAGTACAACGCGCTTGGCAAGCGCAACCTCGCAGCGATCGAGCGAATCGTCACATCCAAATATCAACGAGGCCCGGCGTTCAATCGCCAGTATCCATTTGTGGACGTTCTGCTATTCGACATCACGGAAAGCGGCGAGGTGCTAGACGCGTGTGAACTCGTTCGTTCCCCCGAAACCGATGTTGCTTCGCGCGCATGGCCACAGGGGTCGCTAATGCTACGTAATTCACGCCATCCACAAAAGGCCAGAACATTTGAAAGCACATCGATTACGCAGAATTCCAAGCGCGAAAGCAAAATCGCTCTTCGACACTTTGAACCTGCCGCAAAACCCCGACAGCTTGCGGATTTTGGACCAGGACGGACATGAGGTGTTCTTTTGGACGCCGCGGACAGATGATTGCTAAGGCTGAGGACTTTTTACTGTGTGTTCAGTGCATATATAAATTCCGACCCGTAACAAATCGGACAATGCAACGATGAACGGGTATTGTCCCGGCATTGGCGCCACCCAGGAGTAACTGACGTGAATTCAAATTCAAACCAGGCGCAACAACGAGCGGAAAAGCTTTTCAAAAAGCAAGAGCGCGCACAAGACGCCCGGCAGGCGATGATCGAATATGAAGCTCATGCTCTCGTCGTTCGCGAAAAGACAGCACGTTTGAGAGCGCTTCGATTAGCTCAGGAGCGCTTGTCGTGAGCGCCTAGCAAGCCTACGACAGGTGCGCCTGGCCGTAATAAACTAAACTGATACAGCTTCCACGTTTCGGAGCTGGTTGACGATGGAGGGCAAGAATGAACAAGCAAGAAATTCGCAAGGCTGTCATTTCGGGAGTGGATGGCGCTTCCACGCGATATCAGGTGATGATGGGCTGGTTGCCGCCACTGATCGGGAAGTCGTGACCTATGGACTGCCTCGTCGGCACCCAATCGTCGATATGGAAATGGTTCGATATGGAGATGGGGGAGAATCGCAACGCGATGACCACGCGAACGACCAGCAAAATGGTGACTTTCGCTCGACCGTTCATGCTGAAGGGAGTCGATCGAATATTGCCAGCTGGAAACTATCGAGTCGTGAGGGATGAAGAGCTAATAGAAGAATTGTCATTTCCCGTCTATCGCCGCGTATCCACGATGATCTTCGTGCCAGCCAAATCTGCTTCCTCGGTTGAGATGGTGGCCATTGATCCTCAAGACCTCCAGGCGGCGCAGGAGCAAGACCTCCAGGCGGCGCAGGAGCGGGACCTCAATCATGGCGCTTAATTTTCCAAACGTAGATGCCAATCAGGCTGTGTGGCCATCGAAATCGCCAAACCTGGGCATTTGCTTTTCCACTTGCTGCGTCATCTTCGCAGTGTCGGAAGCGCCGGGCACGCCCTGCGGGCCGAGTTTCTTAAGGGCAATCTCGTCCTCGCTCGGCCGATCTTCCTCGCGGGTCGCTTGTGCCATTCACCACTCCTTGCGAGCCCACAGACGCTAACTACTCTACCTGTAAACGCCAGTTAGCATAACGATTACAACGACAATCGTTGCTTCCGCAATGTATAGCCACAACGCTCTTTGAGTAAATTTGAAAATGACATTCGTTTTTGTCATAGTTCAACTTCAAGAATATTTTAGAAATGACAAGGTAACTGCTTTCACACGTGTCATCTGGCACTGAACAATTCAATAGGCAGCTGCTCGAACTAACAAAATAAAGACGGCTTTGGTTCGTGCACCGCGGCGATCGAAGCAATTATGGTCTTTTGCAGCCGCCATGTCCGTCTTTGGGAACCACTCTTGTGCATCCCGCTCGGCTCCCCATATCGTCGCATAGTAGTAGGCCATCCCAATGCTACCCATAAAAATGGTGACGTAAGTCGCCATTATCTTTATCTTTCGGGCGGCAGCGCTAGTGCCATCGGCAGCGCAATAAGACCCTAAAAGTAGATCTGAAATTGGCGATGTTTCAGCATCGTCATGTTACGCCACTTCGGCCGCTACTAAAAAACATACCAGAAGGACTTAAAACATGACGAAATATCTTTTAATCGCATTTGCGCTGGCTGGTTCGGCCGCTGTCAGCGGTACATCCGCGTCCTCTAAACCCGCGTCCCCCGCGGCATCACAACAGTCAAGTTCCAACTCGTCGGAGAGGGGCCCGCACGGCTGCGCGGCAACTTGCCCACGCTGAAAGCTAAAAAACCGCAACAGAGGCCGCCTTAGGGCGGCCTTTTTCATTTCTGACGCAATGTCGGCTCCTGGCCCAAAAGCGGACACTCACGTGGCTACGAAAGAGCAGCTTGCAGCTTACGGCTACGGCGGCCTCCCGTTGCGCCCTGCGCTCAGGGGCGATGGCGCTTAAGTCGGGTGTGAGCTGTTTTGCTCAGATTCCGGACGGACAAAAGCGTAAAGTTTATATGAATCGATACGCCATCCCAAAGCGTTCAGTCTTTAATGCAAACTGAGCCGAAACCCAACCGGGTTTGCACGGCCCTCGCTCCGAAGCATGTCGGGCGAAAGGAAATACCATGCAAGTGCCTTCAATCTTTCAAGGAGAATCGCTGAAACGTCTGTTGCAAGGCGCAGTCGTCGGCGCCGTCGCAGCGATCTTTGTTGGTTTTTACTGGGGTGGCTGGTCGCTCGGCAGTACCGCTGACAAGATGGCGACAGAGCAGTCCAAGCTGGCAGTCGTAGCGGCGCTGGCGCCGACGTGCGCCGACAAATTCCGCGCACAACCTGATGCCGCCGCGAAGATTATTGCGCTTTCGAAGGTCTACCCGTGGAATCGCGCGAGGGATTTCCCCAAGGAGCTCGTGACCCTTCCCGGCGAGACGGAACCGAGCTCCGCTCTTGTGGACGCCTGCTATGCGCTGTTGTTGGCGCCGAAGTCTGCTGCGCTCAATTGAGATAGCGTGAGGAGCGTTATTTATTAAGAGGAGATGATGACTATCAATGTTCTTCCTGATCGCGGGATGCGAACGGTACTTTATTGCCTCGCAGCCGTCATCGTTGTGTTTGTTGGCATGTTATTGTTGACGATCCATCCCTAGAACTCCGTATACACAACGCGTCCAGCGTGAGCGCAGAACATTCGGATCGGGTCGATGCAGCGATTGGGGCAATACTTGTTCAAACCGGCCTCAGCGGACCGCACCACTCGAACCGGATCAGCACATAATTTCTTGATCCGCCATTGTGCTTTACGTTCCGACACCCCAACTAATAAAGTACTGACAAGCAGCGCCTTGTCCGAGAGCTGCACGAAAATCGGCGACGTACCGAAGTCTCCGGTCCCCATATTGGCAGCCCTGGTGCCGTCGGTCGGCACATAACACTCCAACTAGAGTTGGTTCGCGAGCGGGTGCCAGGAGTGGCCCGGCCGGCCACTCACAGACGCTTGCCTTCCATCGAAAAGCGAAAGCTCGAGCACCACAATGACCGCTCCCTATTACATGAGTGAAACTAAGTCCGACATGCGCGGCATCAAACAGGGCTGGTACGCGATTGAGGATGACGGCACGCTCGATTCTGGACCTTTTTCCAGTTTCGAGGAATGCGCCAAGAGAATCACATCTTACCGACATCCGACGCTAAGGGCGGCGCCGGGAGGTCTGCCCAAAATCGCCCCGTAAAGGATTAAGTGTCATGACGGAAACCACTACCGCCGCCGCCAAAACCAAGACTACGAAACACGCCGCCTCGTCGTTTAGCCTGCCGGACTACGGGATTCCAAATTTCGAGATGCCAAAATTCGACATGTCGAATATGGAAATGCCGGAGGCATTTCGTGACATGACCGAGAAGGGCGTCGCGCATGCCAAGGACACCTACGCCAAAGCGAAGGTAGCCAGCGAGGAAGCAGCCGACCTGCTCCAAAATACCTATGCGGCCGTTGCCAAGGGTGCCATGGACTACAATCTCAAGCTCATCGAGATTGCCCGTACCAATACTCGCGCCGCCTTTGACTATGCCCACGAGCTGTTGGGCGTGAAGTCCCCGTCGGAGTTTATCGAGCGGTCGACCGCACAGATGCGCAAGCAATTCGATATCGCTTCTGCGCAGAACAGGGAGCTTTGCGCGCTCGCGCAGGAGGTGGCGACTGAGACTGCTGAGTCAATCAAGTCGAGAGTGTCCAAGGCGTTCCACACGGCCCCCTGAATCGCAGCAGTTCCGAAATATTGGACCCGCAACGAACGGCTTTCGAAACAACGATCAGCTTTCCAATCCGTCCGACTGTTTGACGAAACCTTAGGAGGACACCCATGAAATTCCGACCGCTTCACGACCGCGTTGTCATCGAGCGAATCGATGCCGAGGCGAAGACCGCTGGTGGCATAATTATTCCCGACACCGCCCAGGAGAAGCCCCAGCAAGGCAAGGTCATCGCCGTTGGACCCGGCGGCCGCGACGAAAGCGGCAAGCTGATCCCGATCGACGTCAAAGTCGGCAACCGCATCCTGTTCGGCAAGTGGTCTGGCACCGAGGTCAAAATCGATGGTGTCGAGTACCTCATAATGAAAGAGAGCGACATCATGGGCGTGCTGGTCGAAACCGAGGCCAAGAACGAGAGCAGGAAGAAGGCCGCCTGATTGCGCTTTCCAAATTCTTGTCCTGAGGACACCGTGTAGCGGTCGATTCGTAGGCTGAGAAAACATCGTCACCTTCGGGGTTCGCCCCACAGGCGACCCGAGCTGAGATCAAACAAAAGGGGATACTGAGATGTCTGCCAAGGAAGTTAAATTCTCGGTCGACGCGCGCGACAGAATGTTGCACGGCATCGATACACTCACCCACGCGGTACGCGTGACGCTGGGCCCCAAGGGCCGCAACGTCATACTCGACAAGTCGTTTGGCGCACCACGCATTACCAAGGACGGCGTGACCGTCGCCAAGGAGATCGAGCTCGAAGACAAGTTCGAGAACATGGGTGCGCAGATGGTGCGCGAGGTTGCCTCGAAGACCTCTGACCAGGCCGGTGACGGCACCACGACGGCGACCGTGCTCGCTCACGCGATCGTCAGGGAAGGTGCCAAGGCTGTCGCCGCTGGCATGAATCCGATGGACCTCAAGCGCGGTGTCGATCTGGCGGTCGAGACCATTGTCGCTGACCTGCAGAAGAACTCCAAGAATGTCACCTCGAACGAGGAGATCGCTCAGGTCGGCACCATCTCGGCCAATGGCGACGCGGAGATCGGTCGTTTCATCGCCGATGCGATGAAAAAGGTCGGCAACGAAGGCGTGATCACTGTCGAGGAAGCAAAGTCGCTTGAGACCGAGCTTGAAGTGGTCGAGGGCATGCAGTTCGACCGCGGCTATATCTCGCCCTACTTCGTCACCAATGCCGACAAAATGCGGGTGGAAATGGAAGACCCGTATATCCTGATCTACGAAAAGAAGCTTTCCGGACTGCAGGAGCTCCTGCCGTTGCTGGAAGCGGTGGTGCAAGCGAGCAAGCCGTTGCTGATCATTTCCGAGGACATAGAGGGTGAGGCGCTAGCTACCCTCGTGGTCAACAAGCTGCGCGGCGGCCTCAAGGTCGCGGGCGTCAAAGCCCCCGGCTTCGGCGATCGCCGTAAGGCAATGCTCGAGGATATTGCGATCCTCACGGGCGGCACCATGATCTCCGCCGACCTCGGCATTAAGCTCGAGAACGTGACAATCAATATGCTCGGACGTGCCAAGAAAGCGATGATCGACAAGGAGAACACCACGATCGTCGCTGGCGCCGGCAAGAAGGCCGACATTCAGGCGCGTATTGCCCAGATCAAGGCGCAGATCGAGGAAACCACCTCTGACTACGACCGGGAGAAGCTGCAAGAGCGACTGGCCAAGCTCGCCGGCGGCGTCGCAGTGCTTCGCGTCGGCGGCGCGACCGAGATCGAGGTGAAGGAGCGCAAGGACCGCGTCGATGACGCCATGCATGCAACCCGCGCCGCGGTTGAGGAAGGTATCCTGCCTGGCGGCGGCGTTGCGCTGCTGCGCGGCATCAAGGCTCTGGAGAAGCTCAAAGTTCACAACGACGATCAGCGAACCGGCATTGAAATTGTTAAGAAGGCGCTGTCGTGGCCGGTGCGCCAGATCGCAACCAACGCTGGCGAGGATGGCTCGATCGTCGTTGGCAAGATCCTGGAAAAGGACACCTACGCCTTCGGCTATGACGCGCAGACCGGCGAGTATGGCAACTTGGTGTCGAAGGGCATCATCGACCCGACCAAAGTCGTGCGGATTGCGCTGCAGGGCGCGGCCTCCATCGCGGGTCTGCTGATAACCACCGAGGCGATGGTTGCCGAACTGCCGAAGAAGCAGAGCCCAGCGATGCCTCCCGGTGGAGGGATGGGCGGAATGGGCGGTATGGACTTCTGAGGCGCTCGATCGATCATTGAGAAGGCCGGACACGCCGGCCTTCTTTGAAACCTTGACAGTTGTTCCTGCGCCTCAATTGGCAATGCGCGTGATTCCCGAAGAGATGAAGACCCCGCGACCAAAGCAATCATGCCACTTTGCCCCTCAAAGCAGACATTCGTCAGAGTAGCGATTTAATGAGCTTTGAGAGTTTGATCGCTTCCCGGAGGCAGTCGATAAAGCGCACCGTATTTTTCGCGAAGATAATCAAAATACGACCTCATGTGCATCACCGCGCCGGTTGCGCGCTCGACGAGATCGTTCGGCACGAACTTGCTGCCGTGTCGGTAAAGATTGTCGCGTAGCCAGGTGTGCAGCGTCCCAAATTTGCCGTTGGCAATTTCGCGCGGGATGTCTGGATGCGCCCTGAGCGCGGCCGCATAGAACTGCGCGGATAAAATATTGCCGATCGCATAGCTCTGGAATCGACCGCCGATGTAACCGGAATACCAGTGCGCGTCCTGCAGGCAGCCGTCGCGATCATCGGATGGCGCGATGCCAAGATCGGCTTGCATTGCCGCGTGCCAAGCCTCGGGCAGGTCCCTCACGCGGAGCTGGCCCGCCAGCATTTTAAGCTCAAGATCGAAGCGCAGCATGATGTGCAGATTGTAGGTCAGCTCGTCCGCGTCGGTGCGAATCTGCGACCGCGCCACCTTGTTGATGGCGCGATGGAATGCGGCAAGTGGAACAGGTGACAACTGCTCCGCAAAAATTCGCTGCAGCCTCGGGTAAAAATGCTCCCAGAAACCGCGGCTGCGCCCCACCACGTTCTCCCAGAGCCGCGACTGGCTTTCATGGACGCCAGCCGAGACACCTTGGCCGAGCGGCGTGCCATCGAGCGCAGCGCTGATACCTTGCTCATACATGGCGTGACCGGCCTCGTGCAGCGTCGAGAATAACGCGTCGCCAAGGTCGTTCTCGTTGACGCGTGTAGTGATGCGGACGTCGCCAGCGGAAAACCGACTGCAGAAAGGATGGTGGGTGAGGTCGAGCCGGCCGCACTTGAGATCGTAGCCCAGACACTCCGCAACGTGCAGGGCAAAATCAAACTGGGCTGCTTTGGCAAAAGTTTGCCCTAGACTCGAGTCATCGGCGGCAGGCTGCTCACAGATCGCTTGCACCATCGGAACAAGCTGGCGTTTGAGCTCGCCGAACAATGTGCGGGTCGACGCCGCGGTCATACCCTCGTCTGCGTGGTCGATGTGCGGATCGGCGACGTGCTTGTAGGGCGCAAAATAGGAGGAATAGTCACGGCTGAGGTCCAGTGTCCGTTCTAGATAAGGCACCATCGTCGCGAAGTCGTTGGCCGGCCGCGCCCTCGTCCATGCATCATACGAGGCGGAGCAGTGCACGGTTGCGCGCTCAACATGATCCGGTGGTATCTTGATCTTCTTTTGATATTCGCGGCGTGCCACTCGAATCAGGCTTGCGTCATCGGAATCGTACGGCAGGCTTTCGCCATAGCGAGTAAGGTACTCGATCAGCTTGCCGAGCGCCGGGTCGACCGCCCTCTCGTGCGCCAGACGGTTGAGCGTCGCACGCTGACGGCCTCGGGCACCGGCGCCGCCTTCCGGCATGTAGGTTGCTTGGTCCCAGTTCAGGATATCACTCGCCGCATTCAGATCACTAAGCTCGCGTAACCGCTGCTTCAGCTCCACCAGCATTTGCTCCGTAGAGCGGCGGTTGCGCGCAGGCTTGCCCGCGATCATCTCGGAGCGGGCTGCGCGTTTCGGTTTGCGAACCTTTTGCATGGACCGACAGAGTTAGCGTGCCGCCACCACCATGATCTCCACCTTGTAGTCGGGCGACGCGAGTTTGGCTTCAACCGTCGCCCGCGCTGGCGTATTGCCGGGCGACACCCAGGCATCCCAGACCGCGTTCATCTCGGCGAAATTCGCCATGTCGGTGATCCAGATATTGGCCGATAGGAGCTTAGACTTGTTGGTCCCGGCTGTGGCCAGGAAGCTGTCGATTTGCGCGAGGATGCTTCTGGTCTGCTCGGCGGTACTTTTGCCTTTCGGGTTGTCGGCAACGATGCCTGCGAGATAAACGGTGTCGCCGTGGGTCACCGCTTTGCTCATACGCGGCCCGGCCTCGTGACGTTCGATCTTCATCGCTGATCCTTTCCGGCAGTCACAATCGAATTCGAGCATCTACCCCAAGATTCGGCGTAAGCTTGGTGAGTAGTGGAATGAATGAGGATGCCCTGGCATGGTGGTGTGCTCAATGGTACCCAACAGTTGAGCCACCATCGACCGCGATAGCAGTCCCCTGAATGTGGCGCGCCTTCTCTGAGCAGAGAAACAACACGAGGGCCGAAATGTCTGCGGGCCTTCCAAGTCGACGCAGACCGTCCTTGGCCGTCGCCTCTTGTTTCAATTGTTCGACCGATTTGCCGGATGCCTTCGAGCGCTGCTCCAACAGTTGGTAGAAGCGTTCGGTCTCGGTCGCACCAGGATGGATGATATTGACGTTAACGCCATCGCGTTTGCCAAGTTGGGAGAGCGCTTTTGAAAAATTTCCCATCGCGGCATTGACCGATGCACCGATTGAGAAGTCAGCGCCGGGGGAGCGCGCAGCGCCCCCGCCAATGTTGACGATACAGCCTTGGGCCGCCTTGAGCATTGGCCAAAACAGCCGGCACATGCGCACGCAGCCGAAAAACTTTAATGCGTAACCGTCGATCCAAGCCTGGTCTGGCAGTTTCGGTGAAGTTCCCAGCGCGCGTGGCCCCGGCCGAACAGACCAAAATGTCACATCGGTTGAATTTGTCTCTGACAGCGTCAAAAGCCTGCTGACACCCTTCCAGCGTCCGCAAATCGGCGGCGATGGTGAGGGGTGCGAGCCCAGCCGAGGCGATCGTCTTGGCAGCGTTGGAAAGATTGTCCGCCGAAGAAGAAACAATCACGGTCTGTGCACCGGAGCGCGTAAATTCAAGCGCGATCTCACGGCCAATGCCGCGACTACCACCTGTAACGACAGCTACTTTGTTCGAGAAGTCCCCCGACATGGTTCTTTCCTTTTTCAATTACTGCAGCCGAATTACGCATCGTCTGCGTGGTTCACGTTGTGATTAGCGGACATTTGTTATCGGTAGTAAACTACCGCAAATATACTGGGCTTGGGCTTCGTCGGATCTCGATCCCGACAGGGCTATCGATCAACAGATATGCTTTTCGCGAAATAGGAGGAGAGCGATCATGGCCTATACGCTAGATCAATTTGCCGCCGATTGCCGGGCCGCGCTTCTCGAGGATGCCGGCCGGGCCGGACGCGAGCGCGTCCGCCAGCTTACCGAGAAGGCGTGCGCCGATCGGGACTTTATTGCCAGGCACCTCGGCCCCGACGTGGATGCGGAACGCACGGTTCTTTACGAGGATCCCGACCTTCATTTTTGCATACTCGGCCACGTCTATAAGGGCGCCAAAACTAGCGCTCCTCACGATCACGGGCCGAGCTGGGCCATCTACGGCCAAGCCGCCGGTGAAACCGAGATGACGGATTGGCGGCTTGTCGAAAAACCAGCAGATGGAAAGCCGGGCAAGGTTGCAAAGGTGCGAACGTACAAAATGACTCCCGGCATGGCGCACCTCTATGGCGAGGGAGATCTGCATTCGCCGCAGCGCGAAGCCGAGACGCGTCTCATCCGCATTGAAGGCATCGATCTTATCAAGGTGAAGCGAGATAAATACGAGCCTTCGGCGCAATAACGTGGGCGCATGTTCGTCGCCTGAACAACGGGCGACGCACTGAAAGGCGCTCTGACGGTCACGTCCGGAGTAATCAGATCTCGCCTGCGCTCCAAGTCAGCGATGGTGTACCTACAGATATTCGGCGCGGCTTCGTGAGCCGAGTTGCGCTAATCTCGTGGGGCCACGGAACTGAGCCGACCAGTCGTCATAGCCTTCGCGTTGAGCCAGAAACGCAAGGCAATCGTTGCCGACGCTCTGGCTGGCGCAAGTGCCGTCGTATATCTCACCGAACTCGATGAAACGGCACGCACCGAGGCACTCCGTAACACTGGCGTGCTCCTGACATTCAACACCTCCAAAGAACTGCGGCCTGGCGAGGCAAAGCTCTTAGACGGCGCACGACTGATCCAATTCATGATCGGTGGCGTGGACTTCATTCCGTTGGGCGAGCTCCCGGAAGGTGTGCCCGTGGCAACCAACGGCGGCGGTTACGCCGAGTCGATGGCCGAGCACGCTCTCGCCATGGCACTTGCCGCCGCCAAGCGCCTGGTCTTGGAGCACGAAAACCTCAAACGTGGCCAGTTTAATCAGTTCACGCGCAACCGCATGCTCGCGGGCCGTGTCTGCGGAATCTTCGGCTTTGGCGGCATCGGAGCCGCGGCTGCCCGTCTCATGCACGGAATCGGTATGCGGGTGCATGCCATCAACCGGCGTGGTCGGACAGACCAGCGGGTGGACTGGATTGGAACGCCGGAGCGGCTGAACGAGCTCCTTGAGGCGGCCGACGTTCTGTTGATCAGTGTGCCGCTCACCCGCGCCACCTACGGCCTGATTGGCGTCGCCGAGCTTCGCCGCATGAAGGATGATGCCATCCTCATCAACTTGGCCCGTGGCGAGATCGTGCAGGAACGGGCACTGTATGACCACTTGGTCATGCATCCTAACTTCACCGCCTGCATTGATGCCTGGTGGGTTGAACCAGTACGCCATGGAGAGTTCCGCATTGACCAACCGTTTCTTGATCTATCGAACGTCATCGCCTCACCGCACAACTCGGCACAGGGTGACGGCGCGCACGACATCAGCTTGCGCCGCGCAGTTGAGAACTGTCGCCGCGCATTGACAGGCGAGGCACCCCTTCACCTCATCGGGCTCGATGAGCGGCTGATGTAGACCACCTTAAAGGCACCAACCGGCGGAACAGGTAAAAAAACCCGCAAGCGCGGTGCCGTATTAGGTCCAAAAACCGGAAATGAGGCTCGGGATGACCAGGGACGACGTGGTGGTGGGATTTATCGGATTGGGCATCATGGGCGGGCGCATGGCCGCCAACCTGCAAAAGGCCGGCTACAAGCTGGTCGTCCATGACTTACACAGACAAGCGGCCAGTCATCATCTCAATGCGGGCGCGGCCTGGGCAGATAATCCGCGCGCCCTCGCCGGCCGTAGCGACGTGATCTTCTCCTCGCTGCCGGAGCCACCCGATGTTGAAGCGGTCGCGCTTGGACCGGACGGGCTTATTGCCGGCATGAAACCCGGCGCGGCCTATTTCGACCTGTCAACGAATTCGCCGGGCGTCGTGAAGAAATTGCATGCGGCCTTTGCCGAAAAGGGTCTGCACATGCTCGATGCCCCTGTGAGCGGCGGCCCGAGCGGCGCGGCGTCCCGCAAACTCGCGATCTGGGTTGGCGGCGACGAAAAAGTCTTCAACCAGCACAAGGCCGTGCTCGACGCGATCGGGGATAAGGCCGCCTATGTGGGCTCGATCGGCAGCGCCACGGTGGCCAAGCTCGTCCACAATATGTCGGGTTACGCAATCGTCTGCGCGCTCGCCGAAACCTTCACCTTGGGCGTGAAGGCGGGCGTGGATCCGCTTACGCTTTGGGAGGCGGTCCGCCAAGGTGCGGTTGGACGCCGTTTCACGTTCGATGCGCTGATTGACCAATTCCTGCCCGGTGAGTACGACCCGCCGGCCTTCGCACTCAAGCTTGCTCACAAGGACGTTTCGCTCGCTAACGCACTCGGCCGCGAGCTCGGTATGCCTATGCGCCTCTGCAATCTTACGCTCGCCGAGATGACAGAGGCCCTCGCACGCGGGTGGGGCGCACGCGACTCACGCGTCGTGATGCTCCTGCAGCAGGAACGCGCCGGAGTCGAGATCGCCGTAGATCGTGAGCGGCTGCGCGAAGCGCTCGCGCCAACGGTCGGGAAGATGTCTTAAGAACCGGTGAGAACGTGCCTATGATCAGGCTGGGAGGGGCTAGAGGTGGACTTCACGCCGAATGCATTTTTGAAAAACGTGAACCAATACCATACCAAGACGATCGGAACGCCAATGTCATAGAGCACATCGATTCCCGGTATTGGCTCCAGAGGTATAGCGAGAGCTCCCGCCGCCAAGGTAGCCCCAAGCCGATAGCTCAGCGCGGTCAGTACGCGCTTCAATGGGTTGGTGTCAGGCATCTTCGAGACAATCACGAGGAGGGTAACCAGCAGCGCGGCGATTACACCGACGAAGATGAGCAAGTCGCGAATGATTTCGGCTATCGTTGACAGCATCGCTGTCATCCTCCTCGTTTGGAAAACCACTCTTGCAGCGCGCTCGCCGCGGGTGAAGAGAGGCATGGATGCGAGTATGTAGGGCGTTACTTTGCCCAAACAAGACAATCGACTTCTCCCGGAACTGCGATTCCGGGACAAAAATTTGATCTGATATGCCAAGCGGCCTTGGTGAGGTCTTGCGTCAACTCGACCTGCCCGAGGCCGTATTGATCACCGCCACCTGCTTTTGACCCGTACCGTGATATCCACCGCCTTGATAGGCGCACGAGGGCCTGAACTGTCCTCACGCGCAGCCGGCCAGGTGCACTGCTCGAAGTGCTCGGTGATCGTATCGGGAATGAATCTGGTCCGGATGGCATACATGTGCCGGTCGCCGTTGCTGCGTTGTTGATGGGCGTAGAAGCGTTGCGGCACGATCATGTGCAGATGATCCTTCGCGCGCGTCATCGCGACATAGAGTAGCCGCCGCTCTTCTTCGATCTCGGACGTGCTGCCAACCGCAAGATCGGAGGGTATGCAGCCGTCTACGCAATTGAGAACGAAAACTGCCTTCCACTCTTGGCCTTTGGCGGAATGAATGGTGGAGAGGATCAGGTAATCCTCATCAAGGAGAGGTGGACCGGCCTCGTCACTCGTTGCCGATGGAGGATCCAGCGTCAGCTCGGTGAGAAAGCGCTGCCGATTCGGATACGTCGAGGCAATCTGCGCGAGTTGGAGGAGATCGGCTTCGCGCATTCTGGCATCTTCGTAGTGCCGCTCGAGATGCGGCAAATACCACCGGCAGGCCAGCTCGAATTCCGCCGGCCACCCAGCGGCGTTGCTGCGGATAAGCCGCAAGGTTTCGGCGAAGGCCGGCCAGTCCTCCGCACACGAGGCCGGCGGCTTGAATGCGATCAGCGCGTCCAGAGGGCTGCTTGCTTCAGCCAATCGGTCGAGAACCCGCGCGGCCGTGGCCGGACCGGCGCCGGCCAGAAGCTGGATCACCCGGAAACCTGACATCCGGTCGCGCAGGTTTTCCGCGAAGCGCAAAAATGCGAGCACGTCCTTGACGTGCGCAGCCGCCAGAAATTTCAAGCCCCCGAATTTCACGAAGGGGATGTTGCGCCGCGTCAGCTCGATTTCGAGCGGCGCACTATGGTGCGAGGCGCGAAACAGCACGGCTTGCTGCTTGAGCGAGACGGCGGCCTCGCGATGCTCCAGGATCCGTTCGGCCACGTAGCGCCCCTGGTCGGTCTCGTCCCGCACCGACACGAGCTGCGGGCGCTCGGCCGAAGATCGTTCCGATCGCAAGTTTTTCTGGTAGCGCTCGGCGGCAAGGTCGATCACCGCATTGGCGGCCGTGAGAATCGCCTGGGCGGAGCGGTAGTTGCGATCAAGCGTAATGATGTGCGCCGGCGGCGTGAAAAGGCGAGGAAAATCGAGAATATTGCGCACCGTCGCGGCGCGAAACGAATAGATCGACTGGGCATCGTCGCCGACGACGGTGAGGCCCTTGCCGTCGGGCTTGAGCGCAACAAGGATCGAAGCCTGCAGGCGGTTGGTGTCCTGGTATTCATCGACCAGGACGTGATCGAACCGAGAAGCAATATCGTGTGCGATCGCTTCCACCTGCATCATCTGCGCCCAGTAGAGGAGCAGATCGTCGTAATCGAGGACGTTCTGCCGCTGCTTGGCCTCGACATAGGCGCCGAATAGTGACTTCAGCTCATCCTCCCACCCAGCACACCAGGGAAAATTGTTGCCGAGGACCTCATCAAGCGCCGCCTCGGCGTTGACCGCGCGCGAATAGATGGCAAGGCAGGTGTTCTTGGCCGGAAAGCGTTCTTCGGTTTTCGACAATCCGAGATCGTGCCGCACCAGGTTCATCAGGTCGGCGGAATCTTCGCGGTCATGAATGGTGAATTGACGGTCGAGCCCGATATGCTCGGCATATTCGCGCAGGAGCCGCGCGCCGATAGCGTGAAACGTCCCGGACCAGCTCAAGGCGTCTACCGCGACCCTGGCCTGGTCCGGCAGAACATTGGCCGCGATGCGCTCGACCCGGCGGGTCATCTCGACCGCTGCCCGTCTTGAAAAGGTTAGCAGCATCATCCGCCGCGGCTCGGCGCCCTGCACGATGAGATGAGCAACGCGGTGGGCCAGGGTGTTGGTCTTCCCGGTGCCCGCGCCCGCAACTATGAGGAGCGGCGCAAGCCCGTGCTCGACGGCGCGCTGCTGTTCTGGGTTCAGCCTGGCGAGGTAAGATGCGTTAGTCATCGGGGTGAGGCGAATCGCAAACCCCACCAGCAAGCACGGCTTTCAGCCAATCTGCAAATATTTCGTCATCTGGTGCGAATTTGGACCAGAACTACGCGCGCAACTATTTAACCATTCCATAACCATAGTACCGAAGCCAGGTGTTGATGCGATTTGACCCGAACGCAATTGTCTCACCCGCCCACTCGTCTGAGTACGTCAACGGACGTACTCACCCCATTCACTCAATCTGAGACGTGACGAAGTTCACCTCAAGCGCCTGCTTGAGCATTTCGATCGCCAATGATGGCGTCGTACCGACAGCTGATGACAGTTCCGGGCATTGGCCCGCTCATCGCCAGTGCGATGGTTGCGGCCATTGCCAATGGCGCCGCCTTTGCCAAAGGACGTGACTTTGCCGCTTGGCTCGGCCTGGTGCC
>Ga0187815_10000744_pt1 | contig 15622 bp, 16 predicted proteins | sample NC_S_5_FD_132962 | JGI IMG/M metagenome (GOLD analysis project Ga0187815, IMG submission 132962) | Wetland sediment microbial communities from Neuse River Estuary, North Carolina, USA - ASW-S_5 | ecosystem: Environmental > Aquatic > Freshwater > Wetlands > Sediment | place: USA: North Carolina...
CGAGACCCGACTTACGCCCCCGCCTACGTAGGGCTAGCCGAGTCCCTGAGCATGCTCGCCAACTACGGGATCGTGGCCCCTTCGGAGTTCCTGCCGCGGATCCTCGCCGCGGCGCAGAAGGCCCTCGATCTCGACGAGTCCTCTGCCGAAGCGCACCGTGTCCTCGCCTTTGTCCGCTGGCAGTTCGAGTTCGCATGGCAGGAGGCCATAACCGAATACGAGCGTTCCCTCGAACTCGACCCGAACTCCGTCCAGACCAACTACTGGTTCGGCACCTATCTCTCGGCCATCGGTTTTTTCGACCGCGCCCGTGTGCTGCTCGAGCGCGCCCACGAACTGGATCCGCTCTCCCTCCTGATTCCCGCCGTTCAAGGGTGGAGCTACTTCTTCGCGCGACGATTCGAGGATGCGATTCCCTGGTACCGAAGGGTCCTCGCCGTCGACCCCAACCACTATGTGGCGCTCTGGTTCCTGGGCGAAGCGCTGGTCGAACTGGGCGCCTACGACGAGGGGATCGCCGCCCTCGAGAAGGCGCTCGCGCTGTCGGGCCGAATCTCGCGGTTGCTCGGCTACCTGGGGTATGCGTACGGGCGGGCCGGCCGGGGAGACGACGCACGGAGGATGCTGGCAGAGTTAGAGGCGCGGGAGAGGGATCGGTACGTGCCCCCTTATTTCCCCGCTCTCGTCCACAACGGCCTCGGCGAGGCGGCGCGCGCAATCGACCGCCTCGAACAAGCGTATGCCAAGCGGGACACGATGATCCGCGACCTTAAGGCGGATCCCCATTGGGACCGTCTGCGCTCGGAGCCGCGGTTCGAGTTGCTCCTGCGCAAGATGGCCTACCCCACTGCACTTTGCGCTCATGGGGCGCAGCCCTCGTTGCCCTAGCGTATAAGGGGAAGGGGGTAGCTTCCTTAAGCGAGTTTCTTCGTTGATGATTCAGATCGGGCCGCAAGACCGGGTTTTCATCCTGACCGGGTCGGGCATCAGCGCCGAAAGCAGCATCCCCACTTTTCGCGGGAGCGGGGGGCTGTGGCGGAACTATCGCATCGAAGAGGTGGCGTCGCCGCATGCCTGGGAGCGCGATCCTGCGCTGGTCTGGGACTTCTACTCCATGCGGCGGCGCGTTGCGACCGCCGCCAAGCCCAATCCCGCGCATTTCGCGCTCGCCAGCCTGGAGAGCAAGGTCGCGGATCGCTTCTTTCTCTGCACGCAGAACGTGGACAACCTTCACGAACAAGCCGGATCACGCCGTGTTATTCACATGCACGGCGAGCTCTTCAAAAGCCGCTGCGACACCTGCCGGCGGCCGCCCTTTCCTGATGACTCCCGCTACGAAACTCCGGCGGAGATTCCGCGCTGCCAATGCGGAGGCAGAATTCGTCCGCACATCTGCTGGTTCGGGGAAGTGCCTTACGAACTCGACCGCATCTTTGCGGCGCTCGATCGCTGCACCGTGTTTGCTGCGGTGGGAACGTCCGGCGTGGTGGAGCCTGCCGCCAGTTTCGTCGCGCACGTCTGCCGACGCGCCCGCACGTACTACGTCGGTCCGGAAGAACCCGCGAATGCCTCAGAGTTTGATCAGTGTTTTCGGGCCGAAGCGGGAAGGATCCTGCCGGGGCTGTTCGCAACTGACTAACTCATTTACTCCAGGTCGCGCCAGTTCAGGCCGACGCCCAGTTCGACCAGCAACGGAACGTCGAGAGGATGCACGTTCTCCATATACTGCCGCACCAGCGACTTCATCACGTCCACCTCGCTATCCGGCACTTCGAACACAAGTTCATCATGCACCTGCAAGGTCATGCGCGACTTGAGGCCGCGCTTGCCAATCTCCTCGTCGATCTGGATCATAGCCAGCTTGATCAGGTCGGCGGCCGTCCCCTGCAGCGGGGTATTCACCGCGGTGCGCTGGGCAAACCCGCGCAGGTTTATGTTCTTGCTATTGATGTCGGGGATCGGGCGAATGCGCCCGAATAACGTTCTCACTTTCTGATCCTGGCGGGCCTGCGCCAGCGTTGCATCAATGAAGGCACGAACGCCGGCATATTTTTCAAAATAAGCATCGATGAATTTCTTCGCTTCACCCGGCTCGATGCCCAACTGCTGGGAGAGCCCGAACGCCGACAAACCGTAAACAATACCGAAGTTCACAACCTTTGCCTGCCGCCGATGGTCGGAGGTCACCATCAGCGGCGGCACACCAAACACCTGCGACGCCGTCAGCGTATGAATGTCGTCCCCGCGCCGAAACGCTTCCGCCAGCAGCTTGTCTTTCGAAAAATGTGCCAGCAGTCGCAGTTCGATCTGCGAATAGTCCGCCGCGAGCAGCACATGCCCTGGTTCCGCGATGAACGCCGCGCGAATTTCCCGCCCCAGTTCCGTTCGAATCGGAATATTCTGCAGATTTGGATTCGCCGATGACAGCCGTCCGGTTGCGGTTCCCGTCTGCCCGAAGGTTGTGTGCACACGGCCGCTCTGACTGCGAATAAGCACCGGCAAGGCGTCTACATACGTCGATTTCAGCTTCGTCAGTTGGCGATAGTCCAGCACCAGCCGCGGAACTTCGTGCTCTTCGGCCAATCCTTCCAGCACATCGACCGCCGTCGAAATCTTTTTTCCTTTGCCGTATTTCACGGGCATGGGCAAGCCCAACTTGTTGAAGAGCACGTCGCCGAGTTGTCTCGGCGAATTGACGTTGAATTCGAGTCCGCAACACTGATAGATTTCCTGCGCCTTGGCTTCTGCCGCACGCTGCAATTTGCCCGACATCTGCGCCAGCGCTGCCGTGTCAATCTTCACGCCTGCATCTTCCATGCGCGCCAGCACCGGCACCAGAGGAGCGTCAATATCTTCGTACACTGACGTCAGGCCTTGCTCCTCCACATCTTTGCCGAGAGCGGTTGCGAGCCTACCTGTTACATCGGCCGCTTCCGGCAGATTGCCGCTCAGCTTCAGATTGAATTTGCGCAACGCAACTTCGGCAAGCGAATGCGACGAGTACGTCGGATTGAGCAAGTAGGAATACAGCATCGGGTCGTGCCGCACTCCCGCCAGCGCGATTCCCCGATGGGAAAAATCGTGCAGCGCCGATTTCCAGTCGTGAATCACTTTCGGAGTGGCGGCATCTTCAAGCATGCTTTTCACCCGAGCTGCGAGCGCCCCATCCTGCGGGATTACAGTTGCCGCGGAACCGGGTCCTATCGAAATCGCGACCTGCCCCAGCGCGGGTGCGCTTTGAACCTCCGCGGCCGCCGGTTGCAACGGCAGAAGCCCGGTCTCCGCGGGCGGCGATTCCTCGTCGTCTTCTTCAATGTTTTCGATGTGCGCGGCCGGAATGGCAACCGCAAGATTCGCCCCAGCCAGCTCTCCCAGGTACTCTTCGAATTCGGACACTGACCGAATCTCCCGGTAATCTCCCTCTTTCACTTCGACAACCGGAAGGATCTCTTTCAAAAGGGAAGTAAACTCAAGCTCAATGAACAGCGCTCGCAGCGCGTCTACATCCGGCTCTCCCGCCTTCATTGCCGCTACATCCAGTTCCACCGGAACATTGGTATCAATCGTCGCCAGTTGCTTGCTCGCGAGAATCGTTTCCCGATTGTTCTGCAGCGACTCGCGATACGTCTTCTTCTCGACCTCCGCCGCATGCTCCAGTGCTTGCTCGACGCTGCCAAAGCGCTGGACGATCTCAACCGACCCCTTGTCTCCAATGCCTGGGGCCCCCGGAATGTTGTCGATCGCGTCGCCGCGCAGCGCCATCACGTCGACCACCTGCTCCGGAGGCACGCCCAGAATCTCCGTCACCTTCGCCGCGTCGCAAATCAGGTTGTCCTTCGGCGGATTCAGCACCTGCACCTTGTCGTTGACCAACTGCAGCATGTCTTTGTCGCTCGACACCACAAACACGGGATGCAATTCCGCAGCCGCTTTCCGTGCTAGCGTCCCGATCAGGTCGTCGGCTTCGTACCCTTCCATCTGCAGAATCGGAATACGATAAGCTTCGAGCGCTTGCCGGATGTATGGAATCTGTTGCGCGAGGTCGGCCGGCATCTCCGCGCGATTCGCCTTGTACCCGCCGTACTGCACTTCTGTCCACGTCTGGGTTTTGGCGTCGAACTTTCGAATCGTAGTGATCGCTTCCGCCTGCTGATCCCGGAAGGTGGGCGCACCCACGTCAAACACGGCCGCCAGATACTCCGGCGAAAAGTCGTCGCGCAGCTTGCGCAGCATGTTCACGAAAACGTAAGTCGCGGCCGTGGGGACGCCCGTCTTGGTCGACATCGGGCGCTGCCGCGCCATCGCGTGATAAGCGCGAAAAATAAATGACATCGCATCAATCAGGAAGATGCGGCCCTTGGCCGAGGCGGGAACAAGCTCCACGTTCGGACTTCCCGCTTGAGCCCGCTCCGTCGGCGCAGCGGAGGTTTTGGTCGGCGATTTCTTTTTCGCAGGCAACGCGCCAAGTGTAACAGGCGAGTAGCGAGAAGCGAGTGGGGAGCCAAGGTCTCCGCTCGCTTGCGCACATCTCGCTACTCGCCGCTCCCTACTCCTCTCCGCTGCAAAACTGCAAACGAAGCGCGTATCATAAAAGGTTTCCCGCCCTCGCCCGGCTGAGTGCTGAATCTGAGTACCGAATGCTGCCCTTCAAGCTCGTCTATAGCGACGACTACTTTCTGCCTATTGGCTCCCACGTCTTCCCCGCCGAAAAATACAAACGTATTTATGACCGCCTGCTCGCCAGCGGAATCGCCTCAGCTTCCGATTTTGTCACCCCTCGCCCTGCGACCGACCAGGATGTTCTGCTCGTCCACACTCCGCAATATGTGACGAAGTTAAAGACGGGCACGCTCAGTGCGCGCGAAGAATTGGAGATGGAAGTGCCCTACTCGCCGGAGTTGGTGCGCGCCTTCTGGGTGGCAGCGGGCGGTTCCATGCTGGCTGCCGACTACGCGCTCAACGAGGGCGTCGCCTTCAGCATCGGTGGCGGGTTTCACCATGCCTTCCCCGACCACGGCGAGGGCTTCTGCATGATCCACGATGTAGCGATTGCCATCCGCCGCATGCAGCGCGACGAAAAAATTCGCACCGCGATGACGGTCGATTGCGATGTCCATCAGGGCAACGGGACCGCGGTGATCTTTGCGGACGCGGCGCTCTCCCGCGACCGGCTAACCTCGGGTTTGGCTGGCCCTCCTCCCGGCCCACCGCATCAGGCCAGGGTGCATAGGCTCAACAGTGACGTCTTTACCATCTCGCTTCACCAGGAGAACAACTATCCGGCGTTTAAGCCTCCTTCGTCGCTCGACCTGAATTTGCCCGACGGGATGGGTGACGCCGACTATCTGGCCTGCCTTGGCAACGCGGTCAGCTTGGGATTGAGCAAGTTCAGACCGGATCTCATCTGTTACGTTGCCGGTGCTGACCCTTATCGCGAAGATCAACTCGGCGGATTGTCGTTGACGATTGAGGGATTGAAGGAGCGCGACGCGCTGGTGTTCCGAATCGCCAAGGGCGAGGGCATTCCCGTGATGGTCACCCTCGCCGGCGGCTACGCCTACAAACTCGAGGATACGATCACCATCCACTGCAACACGATCGTGGCGGCAAAAGAGATATTTGCCACGAAGGGCTGACAAGGTCGCCTGGACGGGAACTCAATGGCTCTGCTCGGGCGGGTGGACGGCACCAGAACACCCGAACCACGCAGCTCGAAATGCGAGGCCGAAGGTTAGGTAAAGGCGTAAAATACCTTCATGACTCAAGAGGTTTCCGACCTTCTAAAAAAAGTGCTGGCACTTCCGGCAGAGGCGCGCGCCGCCTTGGCGGGCTCGCTTCTTGAGAGCCTGGAGGACACCTTGGACGCCGGAGCCGAGGAGGAATGGAACCAGGAAATTGCACGTCGCATCGCGGAACTGGATTCTGGCAAAGTGAAACCCATCCCCTGGGCAGAGGCGCGACGGCAAATCTCGGCCATCCTCAATGGCCGCTAAGCCGCTGGAGATTCACCCCTTCGCGCTCGCGGAACTAAAATCTGCTGTCGGTTGGTATCTGGAGCGAAATGAAACCGCCGCCGGCAAGTTTGTGGCTGAGTTGGATCGGGCGATAGACTTGCTGATCGCGTCACCGCGTCGGTGGCCGGTGGGCGAACACGGTAGCCGTAAGCTCGTCCTGCGGCGCTTCCCGTTTGCGATTGTCTACCGCGAGAAACGGGCGGTGGTCCAAGTGCTGGCAATCGCTCACGGTCACCGGCGACCCGGGTATTGGAAGGATCGTCTCTGACCCGGCGATCGCATGTGCCATGACTGAACACGATGAGAACTCGGCGCTCGACATTGACGCGAGCACGTTCAAAAGGCCACTCGAAGTCCTTGCTGAGGTCTTGGCGCAGAAGGTCAAGCGTGAGGGTGCCGTGCTTCTCCCCTCCCCCGTTCCTTTGCCGTTCACCATTCACATATTAGTCAGGCAGGCGAAATGCACCTACAACGCACTTTTCTACATCAACGCCGACGAGCGCCGAGAGAAGGACCCCGATTGGAGAGACGTATACACCATCGTCACCGCACCACTCGTCCGGTCCATGATCGACTGCCTCTATAACATCACCGCAATTCTGCAGGATCGCCGTGTCAAAGGTCCTGCATTCTGCAAGAGTGGCTTCAAGAACACATTTAGGGCGCTGGACGCGTTAGAACGTCGATACGGCGGTCGGCCTGAATGGGACGACTACATCAAGGACGGCCGGGAGAAGACCGATTTCAAGATGCGCGGTCTTAATTTGACGAAGGCCGAGGTCGATGCTGAGAAATCCTGGCCTACGCTCGGGCAGTATCTTTCCAAAAAGCCCGGTGGGAAAATTACGCCTCATCAACAATTCCTAGAAACTTTCACTTACGGTGTTTGGCGCGAATACTCGGCGCTGGCTCATGGCGCATTTGAAGGACTCCTGGACGCCGGCCCGTACTACACTCGCGACTCACAGCCGCACGAGGACAGGCCATTGATAGACGCTTCCTATTCACAGGTCGTTTTTACCCATGTTGCGCGAGCGGCGGCTATTTTGCTTTGCATTGTCACTGAGTTGCAGGCATATTTCCGCTTCGACGGGGCCAACATCAATGAACGTACTACCAAAATCTGGAACACTCTCATGCCTGTGCTCGGCGTAAAGGAACTCTATGATGAGCGATACTCGCAACTCATGAAAAGCAAAGGTATGATTTCCTAGTTCTCCCGCCTATTGGGGAACGTGTCGAATCCCACCTGCTAAAATAATGCTGGTCCCGCCATGTTTGAGAATCTCCAGGAAAAACTCCAGCGCGCCTTCAAAACCCTCCGCGGACAAGCCGTTCTCACGGAAGAGAATATTGCCGAGGCGCTGAAGCAGATCCGTCTGGCGCTGCTGGAAGCCGACGTCAACTTCAAAGTCGTCAAAGATTTGATCGACCGGATTCAGGCCAAGGCCGTCGGTCAAGAGGTCATGACCGCGCTCTCGCCCGGCGAGCAAGTGATCAAAATCGTCCGCGACGAACTGGTCGCCACGCTCGGCAAAGATACCGCCAAGCTGAAGTTCGCCTCCCAGCCGCCGACGGTCGTGCTGATGGCCGGACTGCAAGGCTCCGGCAAAACGACGACCTCGGGCAAGCTCGCCAACTGGCTCAAGAACGGCGGACACCGGCCGCTGCTTGTTTCCGTCGACGTTTACCGTCCTGCGGCTCGCGAGCAGCTCAAAGTCGTTGCGGCAGCCATCAAGGCCAACCTCTACGAAGGCGAAGTTGGTGAAGCCAACACCGCCACCGTCGAGCGCCTTGCCAAAGAAGCACGCCGCGAAGCCATCAACTCCGGCTGCGACGTGCTGATCGTCGATACTGCTGGCCGCCTCCATATCGACGAGCAACTCATGGACGAGATGCAGTCGCTAAAGCGCCTGCTCAATCCGCAGGAAATCCTGTTCATCGCCGACTCGATGACCGGACAGGACGCGGTGAAGTCGGCCGACGAGTTCCACAAGAAACTTACGCTCACCGGCGTTGTCCTGACCAAGATGGACGGCGACGCTCGCGGTGGCGCGGCGCTCTCCATCCGGCAAGTTACCGGCCAGCCGATCAAGTTCATCGGCATCGGCGAAAAGTACGATGCGCTCGAGCCCTTCCATCCCGACCGCATCGTCTCGCGCATCCTTGGAATGGGCGATATCCTGTCGCTGATCGAAAAAGCCGAGTCGCAGATCGACAAGAAGAAGGCCCAGGAACTCGCGACCAAAGCGCTCACCGGCGATGGTTTCTCACTCGAAGACTTCCGGGATCAGCTCAGGCAAGTCCGCAAGATGGGATCGTTGCAAAGCATCATCGGCATGCTGCCCTCGATCGGCCCGTTCAGCGGCATGCAGAAGGCCGCCGACAAAGTAGACGAGAAACAGATCAATCGCGTCGAAGCCATCATCAATTCGATGACCACCTACGAACGCGACCATCACGAAGTCATCAACGGCAGCCGCCGCAAGCGCATCGCCCGCGGCTCAGGCACCAGCGTGCAGGAGGTCAACAACCTGCTTCGCCAATACGCCCAGATGAAAAAAATGTTCAAGCAGATGGGCAAGGCCAGTTTCGCAAGGCGGCTGGCGGGGATGAAACTGCCGGGAATGTAGAACCATTGGCCAGTGGCTAAGGGCCAGTTGAGTCGGCGGCGAACCCGACCAGACGGGAGGTGCTTGTGGGCGGTCTTGTCGTAGACATTTACATCGTCTATGTGTTTAAGGCTATCGTCCACTGGCTTAGAGCTCGCGGCAGCGAGAAATGGCCAATCGCCGATGCAACTGTTACCGCACCCCCCACCAGTTCACACGGCTATGGTTGCCCGCGGGTCGAGATCGTCTATTCGTATCGAGTCGAGGGCGAACTATACACTGGCATCCATGAGGAGCCCTTTTTGTCATCCGGTTCGTTGACGGACTACGTAGAACGGTTCGGAGTGGGAAGCAGTCTTGTGGTACGTGTCAAACCGGGTGAACCCGAGGCATCGATCGTGCGTGAAGATGACCAAGTTGCTCTTGCGCCGACACCAGTTTCAGGGTGAACAATTAACTCATGAAGTGGCGCTCCCTCCAGGAATCCGGCTCTTACGACGACACTCGGCCGCTGCGGCAGATCTTTGCCGAGCGCAAGGAACTCATCGCCAAATATGTTCCCGCCGATGTGCAGGCCATTCATGACCGCACCATCGCGATGCTGAAAGCGCAGGGCTTTGCCGCCCGGGCGCTCGGGGTTGGGGCGAAGACTCTTCCGTTCGCGCTCCACGACCAAGACGGCAAGATGGTCACCTCGTCGGATCTGCTCGCGAAGGGGTGCCTGGTTCTGCTGTTCATCCGCGGCCGCTGGTGTCCTTTCTGCGTCGGCCAGATGGAGGCGATGAACTATGTGGCGGCGCAGATTGTCGCCTCCGGAGCCTCCCTCGCCGCAATTTCGCCGCAGACCCAGAAGCAGGCCTACTTCATGCACGACCAGCACAAGCTCGCGTTCCCCTTGCTGGTCGACACCCATAATGAAGTCGCTCGTCACTTCGAACTGGCGTACCGGGCCTCGCAAGAGCAGCAGGAACTTTATCGCCGCACCTTCGTGAATCTGCCGCTCGTCAACGGCGACGACAGCTGGACACTGCCGATCCCCGCAACCTACATTATCGATCGTGATGGCACCGTTCTCTTCGTCTCCGCGAACGAAGACTATACGGAAAGGCCGGAGCCACTCGAAATCCTGAGCAAGCTTGAACGCATCGGTTAGTCTTGCTGCTGGAATTCCACCGCGATCAGCGCGAGGCAGCAATGTTCGAAACCGACTTTCTCACTCCCGCACATGGCACTTCCTACCGCGACGCCGTTGCGAAGGCCGTCGATACTCTACTCGCGACGCTCCCTTCACAACCGTGCTCAGGTCGATCGGCGGCGGAACTCGCTTCACTGCTAAGAAGCGAAATCATGCCGGCAACCGGATGTGGAATTGACGAAGCCCTCAATCGCGCTGGTCCGCTCATCGCCAACTCGATCATTCTGACTCACCCAAACACCATCGCTCATCTTCACTGTCCACCGCTGATCGCTTCCCTGGCCGCTGAAGTCATCGTCTCCGCGCTGAATCAATCGATGGACTCGTTCGACCAGGCTCCCGCGGCCACCGTGCTCGAGCTGGCGATGTCGCGCTGGCTGTGCGACGAGGCCGGTTTGCCTGCGGGGTCCGATGCGATCTTCACTTCCGGCGCCACGCAATCGAACTTCATGGGATTGTTGCTCGCGCGCGATGCGTGTATTTCCTCGCGCTGGCAGTGGTCGGTGCGGCAGCGAGGTTTGCCGCCGCAAGCAAATCGTCTGCGCTTCCTGTGTTCGGAAGTCGCACACTTCACCGTGGAGAAATCCGCTTCCCAACTGGGACTCGGGACCGACGCGGTGATCAAGGTTCCCGTCGACGACGATTACCGCATGATTCCCGGCGAACTCGCGAAAATGCTTCGGCGGCTCAAAGACGACGATTTGATTCCCGCGGCAATCGTAGGCACTGCGGGTACGACTGACTTCGGATCCATTGATCCTCTCTTGGAATTGGCATCACTGGCTCGCGAAGTTGGGACGTGGTTTCATGTTGACGCAGCTTACGGTTCGGCGCTGCTGCTCTCGCAGCGTCATCGCGATCTTCTGCGAGGGGTCGATCAGGCTGATTCCATCAGCATGGACTTTCATAAAAACTTCTGGCAAGCCATCAGCTGCGGGGCATTTGTTCTGCGGGATTCGACGCATTTTCGGCATCTCGAAGTGCACGCCGACTACCTCAATCCCGAAACCGATGATGGCTTCGGCATCCCCAACTTAGTGAACAAGTCGCTCGCCACAACCCGGCGCTTCGATGCCCTCAAGCTCTGGCTATCATTCCAGGCGCTGGGGCGCGAGAAGTTCGGGCAGATGGTGGACCGCACGATCGAACTGGCCGCACACGCCGCGGGGCTGATCCGCAACCACCCGGCACTCGAACTTATGCACCAGCCGCAGTATGGATGCGTTGTGTTTCGCTACCGTCCTGCGCGCCCGGACTCAGACGGCGATGTGCTGAATTCCGCTCTTCGACAAGAGCTGTTTGAGCGCGGAGTCGCGGTGATCGGCCACACGCGAGTTCGCGGACGGCAATGCCTCAAGTTCACCTGCATGAATCCGACCGTGTCAGAAAAAGAAATTGAGGACCTGATCCGCCAGATGGTAGAGCAAGGGCTGGGCATCGAGAACTAATGCGGTGCTCCTTGGCCCATTGCAGCGCCATAACCGGACAGGCGCGCAAAATCTGAAACGAGGAGCGCTGCCACCAAGCTTACCTCCCCGTTGCGAAAAGGGCTAAGCTCCGGCATAATAATGGTTTGTCTTCATCCCGCCGGAGCATTCCGGACTAAAGGAAACGAAGTCAGTGTTGATGATCCGACTGGCGCGCATTGGTGCGCGCAAACAACCGTATTACCGTGTGGTGGTGATTGAGAAGGAGCGAGCGCGGAATGGCCGCTCGGTGGAGATGGTGGGCACGTACAATCCGCGCACCACGCCGGCCAGCGTGGAGCTGAAGCGCGAACGCATCGACTACTGGGTTTCGAAAGGGGCGCAGTGCTCGGACCGCGTTCGGAAGCTGCTTGCCCTGCCCGTGCCGGCTGCCGCTGTGCCGGTCGCCTAGCTTTTTCTCCTTCGTCCAACTGCAGATTCCTCGCTCCGCTCGGAATGACAATCGAACGGAGTGCGCTCTTAGGAGCTTGTAATGGCTGACCAGGCTGTCGACATGCGTGCGCTGATCGAGCACATTGCCAAAGCGCTCGTCGATGCGCCGGGTGAAGTTTTCATCGATGAGTACGAGGACGGCGATGAAACTGTCATCGAACTTGAAGTGGCCGAGGCTGACCTGGGCAAAGTGATTGGGCGGTCGGGCCGAGTCGCGCGCGCGTTGCGCACGGTGCTGAGCGCGGCGGGGTCGAAGCAGGACAAGCGCTACGCGCTGGAGATTATTGAGTAGCGAGTGGCGGGTAGCCAGTGGCGAGTCACATCGCAGCAGAGAACTCGAGCGGCGAGTTTATTACCCTGGCGCTGGTGATCAAGACGCAGGGACGCCGCGGAGATGTGGCTGTCGAGTTGCACACCGATGTTCCGGACCGCTTCCGGGAAGACATGCGGCTGTGGGCGCTGTTGAAAACGGGTGAGCGCCGCGAAGTAACGGTCGAGCGCTTGTGGCCGCACAAGGGTTTCCTGGTTCTGAAGTTCTTGGGTGTCGAGACGATTTCCGATGCCGAGTCGCTGCTGGGCGCTGAACTTCAGTTGCCGCACAGTGAACGCGCCGTGTTGGAGCCGGGCTGGACTTATCTGAGCGACCTGATTGGTTGCACCGTGTTCGACGGCGGGCGCGAGATCGGCCCGGTCGAAGATGTGCAGTTCGGCGCGGGCGAAGCACCATTGCTGATCGTGCCTGGCAGTGGCAAGCTGCCGTACGAGATTCCGTTCGCGGAAGCGTATCTGGAGAAAGTGGATCTGGAACATAAGCAGGTGCGGATGCGGCTGCCGGAAGGATTGTTGGACGTGAATGCGGGGAAGAGTCGCTAGTCGCTGGTCGCTAGTCGTTAGTCTGCAGGCTCAGGTTTAACTAGCAACAAGCAACTAGCAACCAGCGACTATGAAGATCGACATTCTCACGATCTTTCCCGACTTCTTTCGCGGACCGCTGGATTACGGAATTGTCCGCCGGGCTCGTGAGACGGGACTGGTGGAAGTCAGCATTCATGATCTGCGGAATTTTACGAAAGACAGGCACCGCACGGTGGATGACCGCCCGTTTGGCGGCGGCGAAGGCATGGTGCTGAAGCCGGAACCGATCTTTGAATGTTTGGAGTCGTTGGGCGAGTGGGCATCGCGTTCGGAGCGCGTGACCGGAAGCGCGAAGCATTCGGTAATCCTGCTTTCGGCGCAGGGGCGCAGGCTTGATCAGGCGCTGGCTGCGGAACTTTCGGCGCTCGAGCGGATCGTTCTGATCTGCGGACGGTACGAAGGCGTGGATGAGCGCGTGAGCGAGCACCTGGCCGATCGCGAAGTCTCCATTGGCGATTACGTGCTGAGCGGCGGCGAGTTGGGGGCGGCGGTGATCGTGGACACGGTTACGCGGCTGATCCCGGGCGCTGTGGGCAATGAAGCTTCGACTCGGCAGGAGTCGTTTACGGCGCATGGGTTCGCGGGCAAAGCCTGCCCTGAGAGAGCGGAGCGAGTCGAAGGGAGTGCCCGCGCTACACCAGATTCGACTTGTGTTTCCGGCGGATTGCTGGACTATCCGCACTACACACGCCCGGCGGATTTTCGCGGCATGGCGGTACCGGAGGTGCTGGTGAACGGCAACCACGAGCAGATTCGCCGCTGGCGCCGGAGAACTGCGTTGGCGAAAACGCTACGCAACCGGCCCGATCTGATCGAGCGGACGGCGCTGACCGAAGAAGATAAGGAATTGCTGGCCCAGATCAAGGGCGGGAATTAAGAAGGGAAGACGTTATGAGAAACGCAATCATCGAAAAGCTGCTGGCCAAGAGTCGCCGCACCGACATTCCCAAGTTTGGTCCAGGGGACACCATCAAGGTACAGGTCAAGATCAAAGAAGGCGACAAGGAACGGCTGCAGGCGTTCGAAGGCGTCGTCATCGCGCGCAGCCGAGGGGCGCAGCCCAGCTTCACCGTTCGTAAGATCAGTTTTGGCCAGGGTGTGGAACGTATTTTCCCGCTCGACTCCAAGGTGATCGACAAGATTGACGTCGTGCGTTCTTCCAAAGTCCGCCGCGCTAAGCTCTACTACCTGCGCTCTCTGAGGGGCAAAGCTGCTCGCCTGAAGGAAGTCGAATAGCTGTGACCTGTAGAGACGCGGCTTGCCGCGTCTCCCTTTCCCGGATAATCTGCCGCTCCCAACGGAGACGTGGCAAGCCACGTCTCTACGATTAATCTTTGATCAGGGCTTGCGTCTGGCGTCTTCCTCGGCGAAGATGCTCCCAGGCCCGTGTCCTCCCGAACGAAGAACTCGAACACCGGTGTTTCTCCTGCCGCAGCCAAGCTTCGCCTGCTCAAGAAACTGCGCTGCACTTTGAAATTTGAGAAGCAGGCGTGGGCAGCGGGCGCACAGCACGTTGCTGGAGTCGATGAAGTCGGCCGCGGTTCGCTCTTCGGCCCGGTGGTTGCGGCCGCAGTTATCCTCGAGCGGGCGTACCGGATTCGTGGGCTGCGCGACTCGAAGCTTCTCCCGGCGGAGCGCCGTGAAGAACTGGCAGAGCGAATTCGCGAGCATTCCATCGCTTATGCCATTGCGGCGGTGGATTCGGCGCGCATCGATCAGATCAATATCTACCAGGCCTCGCGCCTGGCCATGCTGCGTGCCGCGCAGCAACTGGCATACTCCGCGGACTATCTTCTGGTCGATGCTGTCAAGCTCGACTGCGATCTTCCGCAGCAGTCAATCATTCATGGGGACGCGCTCTCAGCTTCCATCGCAGCCGCTTCCATCCTCGCCAAGGTCGAGCGCGATCGCATGATCTGCTCGTGGGATCCGGTTTTCCCGATGTATGGACTGGCTTCGAACAAGGGATACAGCACCGCACACCACATCGCGGCGCTGCGCGAGCATGGCCCTTCGCCGCTGCATCGACAATCATTTGCGCCGGTGTGGAACGCGCCGATTCCGCAGGACGTGCTCAGCTTCATGCTGGATGAACCGGGCTCCGACGACGCCAGCTCAGAGGAAGTCTTGGCAGCCGCTTCCAACTCCTAGCGTTCATTCGCCTCGCACTATTTCGCTTTGAAGATGTCGCTCAGCACATCGGGCTTTGATTCATCCCGCACGAGATGCGGATACTTTTGCCCGCCGTGATAGTCGAGCTTTACCGTGCGGAAATAGTCGGCATTCTCAACGATCAGTTCGATGGGCGCTGCACTGGTTTTTGCCGCCTTGATGGCATCGTGCCATGCGTCGGGCGAGAACTTCCGATCATTCACCGCGACAATCGTCATTCCAGGTCCGATCCCAGACTTGGCTCCAACCATCCCCTCCACCGTATCCTGCACTCCGCCGGTTTCTTTCAGGAACAGACCGACCGAGTAGTGTGCATCGATCGCCTTGTTCCTGCGCTCGGCCGCAGAAGTCAGGTACGAAGGATTCTCGTCATACACAAGTTTCCAGCCGCTGCCATTTACGCCACCGAGCGGGCCGCCGGGGCCGTGGTTTGTCAGGCGCTCGGACCAGAACCCGCGCCAGTCGTAGGGAGCGACCTGGTTCAGCGTATTCACGACGTCATCGAACGTGTATGTTTTCAACGCCGGCGGGCCGCTCTGCCCGCCGAAAAACAACTTGCAGAAGTCGTCGAGAGACTTGGCGCCTTTGCTCTGCTGCCGGACAATCACATCCGCCCACAGCCAGTTCAGCACATCTTCGCCGTAGTAATCGAGCCCGCGGCGGAAGTCGTTCCATCCGGCAGAAGCACCCTGCATTGAGGGGACGCCGTCAGCGGCGTCCTGCAAGTTACGCCACACTCGCCCAGAACGATGATCGATGTCGGCCGCGATCTGAGCCAAGCTGTCTCGAGCCAAC
>Ga0187815_10000745_pt1 | contig 15608 bp, 10 predicted proteins | sample NC_S_5_FD_132962 | JGI IMG/M metagenome (GOLD analysis project Ga0187815, IMG submission 132962) | Wetland sediment microbial communities from Neuse River Estuary, North Carolina, USA - ASW-S_5 | ecosystem: Environmental > Aquatic > Freshwater > Wetlands > Sediment | place: USA: North Carolina...
GGACGTTTTCATCGAGCTGACTGGCCGCCGTTTGAGGGAATGAAAGGGAAGGAAAAGAAGTGAGCCATACCTGGACGCTGACAAAAATTCGTTTGCGCCTGGCCATGCGCAACAAGATGTTTTTGTTTTTCAGCCTGGTCATGCCGCTGGCATTCCTGTTTTTCTTCGTGCCGCTGTTCGGGAAGGGACAAGCGGGCTGGACCGCATACATTCTGGGCGCCGTGTTGACCATGACGGTGATGGGCAGTTTCTGGGGCCTGAGCGTGCAACTCGTCACGTTTCGCGAGCAAGGCATTCTCCGTCGCTTTCGCCTGGCTCCGATTGGGCCGACCCCTTTGCTGGCGTCCAGCATCGTGGCCAACTACATCATGCTGGTACCAACGGTCGCTATCGAGATGATCGTCTGCCGCTGGGCGTTCCACCTGCGCAATTGGGGCAACCTGTGGCAGATATTCATTTTGGTGACATTTGGTTCTGCCGCGTTTTCTTCGCTGGGGCTCATCGTGGCCAGCGTGACCAACACCATGCAAGAGACTCAGATCATCAACCAATTGCTTTGGACTGGATTCCTATTTCTCTCCGGGGCCACGGTTCCATTGGCGATTTTTCCCATCTGGCTGCAACGCAGCTCGCTTTTTCTGCCTGCTACGTACTTGGCCAGGGGACTCGAGTCAGCGGCCACAAATCGCGCTCCTCAAGGAGAAATCATCACGGAAATTATCGCGCTTGCCGTTGGGCTCGGCGTGGCGTTCGAAATTTCGCGAGAGATTTTCCGCTGGGAACCAGAAGCGAAACTCCCGGGACGCGCCAAGTTGTGGGTTCTCGCCGCGCTGGTGCCTTTCCTGATCTTCGGCACTTACGAAAACGTGAGGGGCCGAATGCTCGCTCACGTTCACCAAGATTTCGCGTTTCTGAACGGCCGGATGATGCCTCCTCCGCCACCCCCGACCGGGAAACACTAACTCCCCATGATTGGGATTGCGTTTTTGAGCCGGTTCGTTTTCCAAGCCGTTCACACCAAGTAGTCTGCGGCCTGCGGCGTATCAGTCAGACAATCGCGTGCTCGACACACTTCTACAGATTTCAGGTTAAGAGTGGCGCGATGCGCAGGGCAGCGGCTGTAACGCGTAGAAGGGAGGCATGAATCGCTGTAAACTGAAAGGGGTAAGCGAAGTCGGTGCGATTTCGACCACAAGCCTCGAAGAAGACTACCCGACGTTTTCTGTAGGTGTTGAAACGGGGTACCCCGCTGCTTCGTCCAATCACTGATGTACGCCAGACGCGAAAACTGCGCAGCAAGGAGAGTCGTAAGGGCGACTCGTCAATGAACACGATCACTACGAGTAGAAGGCCCCAGACGTCCGAATCAGGACAAGAACCATTCAGGATTCCCCAGGAACCTCCTCCACCGGGGCACCGCAGCAGATGGTGGGTGTGGTTGATTGTCTTCATCGTAGCTTTGGGCGCCGTGTATTTCTTGTACCGACAGTACGAAGCGGCGCAGCAAGCGAAGCAATCGAAGATGATGATGCAGCCGCACGAGGTGCCGGTGCAAACGGCGACAGTGCGGGAAGGCGATATCGGCGTTTACGTGAACGGGCTGGGCACGGTGACTCCCGTGTACACGGTTTCGGTGACCAGCCGGGTGCAGGGCCAGATTATGGCCATTCACTATCGCGAAGGACAGATGGTGCGCAAGGGCGATCCGCTGATCGATATCGATCCACGGCCCTACGAGGCGCAGTTGTCTCAGGTACAGGGGCAACTGTCGCACGACGAAGCGCTGCTGGCGCAAGCGCGGATCGACCTCGACCGGTACCAAGCAGCGTTCAGCCGAAACGCGATTGCGCAGCAGCAGGTGTATGACCAGGAGCAACTGGTCAAGCAAGATGAGGGGACGGTCAAGAACGATCAAGGTTTACTTCAAAACGCGCAAGTGAATCTGGTGTATTGCCACATCACGGCGCCGATCACCGGCCGCGTGGGACTGCGGCTGGTTGATCCCGGCAACCTGGTCCAAGCGAACAGCAACACTTCGCTGGTTGTGGTGACGCAACTCCAGCCCATCACAGTGATCTTTACGGTTGCGGAGGATTATCTGCCGGAGATCCAAAAGGAGCTTCGTGTGGGTCACAAGATGCAGGTTCAGGCGTTGGACCGCACGGAGCAGAACACGCTGGCCACGGGTACGCTGCTCACGATCGACAACCAAGTAGATCCCACGACAGGAACATTCAAGCTGCGCGCGATCTTTCCGAATACAGATGGCGCGCTGTTCCCCAATCAATTCGTGAACGCGAAGCTTCTGGTGGACACGCAACACAACGTCGATCTGATACCGACGGCTGCGCTGCAACGCAACTCCTCCGGCGCGTTCGTTTATGTGATCAAGCCGGGGGACACGGCGTCGATGCAGACGGTCACTCCGGGCACCACGGATGGTAATACCGCTGCGGTGCAAGGTCTGGAACCGGGCCAAGTGATTGCAGTCAACGGGTTCGATAAGCTGCAGGATGGAATCAAAGTGGTGGTGCGCAACAACCCAACCGACGCGGGGAGTGGAGGCGCGAGGAACGGAGGCGCGCGCAGCGGGTCGGCCCGAGGGACAGGGGCGCCTTGAGTCCATCTCGTCCGTTTATCCTTCGTCCAATCGCAACGTCACTGCTGATGGCGGCGATTCTGTTGGCGGGGATTGTCGCCTTCCTGCAACTCCCCGTTTCGGCTCTGCCGGAAGTCGACTACCCGACGATTCAGGTCGTCACGTTTTATCCGGGTGCCAGCCCGGAAGTGGCCTCTTCTGCGGTTACCGCGCCGCTCGAAAGGCAGTTCGGGCAGATGCCGGGGCTGCAGCAGATGACATCGACGAGTTCGGATACGAGTTCGATCATCGTGCTGCAGTTTGCGTTGAATTTGAGCATCGACGTGGGCGAGCAGGAAGTGCAGGCCGCGATCAATGCCGCGCAAACGTATCTTCCGGCAGACTTGCCGGTCCCACCGATTTACAGCAAGACCAATCCTGCGGACGCGCCCGTTTTAACGCTGGCGCTCTCGTCCGACACGATGCCGCTTACGCAAGTGGAAGACTTGGCGGACACGCGGCTGACGCCGAAGATTTCGCAGTTGCCCGGCGTGGGTCTGGTCTCGATTACCGGGGGGCAGAAGCCTTCGGTGCGAATTCAGGTCAATCCGACGGCGCTGTCATCGTATGGCATCAACCTTGAAGACGTTCGGACGGCGCTGCAGCAAACCAGCGTCGATCTGGCGAAGGGGAATTTCGACGGGCCGCACCAGGACTATCAGATTGACGCCAACGACCAGCTTCTGACGGCGGCCGATTACGCGCCAATCATCATTGCCTACCGGAACGGAGCGCCGGTGAGACTCAAGGACGTGGCCAACATCGTATCCGCGCCGGAAAACGAATACCAAGCGGCCTGGATGAATGAAACGCCGTCAGTCATCGTCAACATCCAGCGGCAACCCGGCGCCAATATCATTCAGGTGGTGGATCGCATCCAGGCCCTTCTCCCTTTCCTGCAGAGCAGCCTGCCCGCATCCGTGAAACTTCAAATTCTCACCGACCGCACGACGACGATTCGCGCCTCGGTGAAGGACGTTGAGTTCGAGCTGATGCTGACGGTAGCGCTGGTGGTGATGGTCATTTTCCTGTTTTTGCGAAACATTGCCGCCACGACCATCCCGAGCGTTGCCGTTCCTCTTTCCCTGATTGGCACATTCGGGGTCATGTATTTCGCGGGCTACAGTCTGAACAACCTCACACTTATGGCCCTCACGATCTCCACCGGCTTCGTGGTCGATGACGCGATCGTCATGATCGAAAATATCCACCGATTCCTCGAAGAGGGTGACACTCCGCTGCAAGCAGCACTGAAAGGCTCGGAACAGATCGGGTTCACGATTATTTCGTTGACCGTATCGCTGATCGCCGTGCTGATCCCGCTGCTGTTCATGGGCGATATCGTGGGGCGGCTGTTCCGCGAATTCGCGGTCACCCTGGCGGTGACGATCATCGTTTCCGCTGTGGTTTCTCTGACGCTCACTCCGATGATGTGCTCGAAGATCCTGCGTCACATATCGCCGTCGGAGCAGGGGCGTTTCTATCGCGCCTCCGAGCGCGCTTTCGATCGAGTGATCGAATTTTACGGCCGCACACTGCAGTGGGTGCTCGGACATCAGACCGAAACGCTTCTCGTGGCCGTGGGCACTCTCGTCCTGACGATCTGGCTTTACATCATCGTGCCCAAAGGTTTCTTCCCGGTCCAAGACACGGGAATCATCATGGGCATTTCCGAGGCGCCGTCTTCGACGTCTTTTTCGGCCATGGCCCTGCGCCAAAAGGAGCTGGTCAGCGTCATCCTGAAAGATCCTGCGGTGGACAATCTTTCCTCGTTCATTGGAATTGACGGAACCAACACGACTCTGAATAGCGGGCGGATCATGATCAATCTCAAGCCGCTCGAGGAGCGCAAGATCAGCGCCTCGGATGTGATCCTCCGCCTCGAACCCGAATTGGAGCAGGTCCAAGGCATCACCCTGTATATGCAGCCAGTGCAGGACTTGACGATCGAAGACCGCGTCAGCCGCACGCAGTATCAGTACACGCTGGAAGATCCCGACGTGACCGAACTAACGCACTGGACGAACCGGCTGATGGCGAAGCTCCGAAAGATTCCCGAGCTTCGCGACCTTGCCTCCGACCTGCAGAACGGCGCACTCGACGAAGAACTCGTTGTCGACCGCGTGACTGCTTCGCGCCTGGGGATCACGCCGCAAATGATCGACGAGACGCTGTACGACGCCTTTGGCCAGCGTCAGATCTCGACTCTATACACGCAACAAAACCAGTATCACGTCGTGCTGGAGACGTTGCCGGAGTTCAAGAGCGATCCGAACAAGCTGAAAGATATTTACGTTCGCTCCGCGCTCGCTCCCTCTTCTTCCGGCTCAGCCATTGGCGCGAACTCCAACGGCGTGGTGACAGCCTCTTCCAGTGGATCGTCCTCAAACGGAACGAGCGGCGCGGCAGCAAGCGCAACAGGAGGAACGCTCAACCCTCAGGCCGTAACGAGCACAGGGGGAGCGGCCGTTCCGCTTAGCGCCATAGCACATTTCGAACAGATCGTTTCGCCACTAACCATCAACCATCAGGGTCAGTTCCCCGTTGTGACCATCTCCTTCAACCTGGCTCCGGACGCATCTCTGGGCGCGGCGACCAAGGCGATTGACGACGCCCAGAAATCGCTCGGAATGCCGCTGAGCATTCAGGCCGCGTTTCAAGGAACGGCGGCATCATTCCAAAACTCACTTTCCAGCGAACCGCTTCTGATCCTGGCCGCAATCGTCACCGTATACATCGTGCTGGGCGTGCTTTATGAAAGCTACATCCACCCGATCACGATCCTCTCTACGTTGCCGTCTGCGGGCGTGGGAGCAATCGTGGCGCTGATCATTTGCCACTCGGAACTGAGCATAGTGGCTCTGATCGGAATCATCCTGCTGATCGGCATCGTGAAGAAGAACGCGATTATGATGATCGATTTCGCCCTGGAAGCGGAGCGCAAGGAAGGCAAGAATTCGGTAGACGCCATTTACCAAGCGTGCCTGCTCCGCTTTCGGCCCATCATGATGACAACTATGGCCGCTCTTTTGGGCGGCCTTCCTCTCGCCTTGGGCACGGGAATTGGTTCGGAATTACGCCGGCCGCTCGGAATCTCGATTGTCGGAGGGCTGCTCGTCAGCCAGATCCTCACGTTGTACACCACCCCAGTGGTCTACATTTTCTTCGACCGGCTGGGACAGAGATTTGGGCGGCGCCGCGCACAGGAAGAAGGGCCGGAGCCGCTTCCGGCAGACTAGCCATGAACCTTTCTTCACCCTTCATCCGCCGCCCTGTGGCCACGACGCTGCTGACTGCGGCCGTCGCGCTGGCCGGCGCCGTCGCGTTCAGACAGCTCCCGGTTTCACCGCTTCCCCAGGTGGATTTCCCGACCATCACGGTCGGAGCAGGTTTGCCGGGGGCGAGCCCGGAGATCATGGCGTCGTCGATCGCGACGCCCCTCGAGAGACAATTCGCGAGAATTTCGGGCATCACGGAAATGACCTCCGCGAGCAGTCTGGGTACGACGGGGGTGACTCTGCAGTTCGAGCTCAATCGCGACATCAACGGCGCGGCGCGAGACGTCCAAGCCGCTATCAATGCGGCTCGCAGCTATCTTCCAGCGAACCTGCCGAGCAACCCGAGTTATCGGAAAGTGAACCCGGCTGACGCGCCCATCATGATCATCGCGCTAACGTCGGACGTATACACCAAAGGAAAAATGTATGACGCCGCATCTACGATCATGTCACAGCGGCTTTCGCAAGTTGAGGGTGTCGGCCAGGTCACCGTCGGGGGCAGTTCCCTTCCCGCCGTGCGAGTCGACCTAAACCCGACGTTATTGAACAGTTTCGGTCTCGGACTGCAGGACGTCGCGGCCATGCTGCGCAGCCAGAACGCGAATCTGGCTAAGGGGCAAATCAAGGAGGGCGACCGCCTCCTCGATATCCAGTCCAACGACCAACTCCTGCACGCCGACGAATATAAGAATCTGGTCGTCGGCTACCACAACGGCTCCGCGATCAAACTTTCGGACATCGCTACGGTCCAGGACGCGGTCCAAAATATCCGGGCGGCCGGATTCACGAATGGCAAACCCAGTGTGCTGGTCATCGTCTTTCGAGCACCCGGGGCCAACATCATCGATACAGTCGACCGCGTCTATGCCGCCCTTCCATCCCTGAAAGCCTCGATGCCCGCGGCCATAAATATTACTGTCGTGTTGGACCGCACGACCACGATTCGGGCGTCCGTAAGGGATGTTGAGATCTCGCTGGCGATCTCCGTCACGCTCGTGATTTTTGTTGTATTTGTGTTTCTCAGAAACGTTCGCGCCACCATCATCCCCAGTGTGGCCGTTCCTGTCTCAATCATCGGAACATTCGGTGCGATGTACCTGCTCGGCTACAGCATCGACAATCTCTCGTTGATGGCTTTGACCATTTCCACCGGGTTCGTGGTGGATGACGCAATTGTGGTTATCGAGAATATCACGCGCTATCTCGAGCAGGGAATGACGCCCATGGAGGCTGCGTTCATCGGGGCAAAGGAGATCGGCTTCACGGTTCTTTCGATCAGCCTATCCCTGGTGGCTGTTTTCATCCCCATTCTCATGATGGGCGGAATCGTCGGCCGGCTGTTTCGTGAATTTGCTGTGACCCTCTCCGTGGCGATTCTTGTGTCGCTGCTGGTTTCGCTTACGACCACGCCCATGATGTGTTCGCGGCTGCTCAAGCACGAACGCCGCGAAGGTCATAACCGCCTCTATCGGGCCAGCGAGAAATCGTTCAACTGGCTGCTGCACACCTACGATATCGCCCTCAGATGGGTACTCCAGCATTCCGCGTTAACGCTGACCATTCTAATGCTCACCGTTGCTATTAACGTGTTTTTGCTCGTCATCGTGCCTAAGGGCTTTTTCCCCGAACAGGACAACGGTGTGGTATTCGGCGGAATTCAGGGCGCGCAGGACGCCTCGTTTCAATCCATGCAAGCCCTCACCCAAAGGTTCGTGGCCATCATCAAGACTGATCCGGCTGTGGCCAACGTGATGGCCTTTACCGGAGGCCAGGGCTCAACGAATGGCGGTTTCATTTTCATGGGCCTCAAGCCTCTCAGCCAGCGAAAGATCTCATCGAGCCAGGTCGTCGGGCGTCTGCGTCCCAAGCTAACTGCGGTTCCTGGAGCGAACGTTTTCTTGCAACCCGCCCAGGACTTGCGGATCGGTGGGCGCGGCAGCAACGCGCAATACCAATACACGATCCAAAGCCAGAATCTCGATGACCTGGTCAAATGGGGACCCATTCTGTTGCAGAAGATGCGCAGGCTGCCGGGTTTCACAGAGGTCAACAGCGATCAACAGAACAATGGACTACAGGCCCATCTGACTTATGACCGGGTCACGGCATCGCGCCTGGGGCTGAACCCGCAGACGATTGACACAACACTGTATCAGGCGTTCGGGCAGGCGTTGGTTTCGGTGATGTACACCTCGCTGAACCAGTATTACGTGGTGATGGAGGCGGCGCCGCAATTCTGGCAGAGCCCGGAAGGGTTGAACTACATCTACGTTCATCCGAGGAACGGCGGCGAAGTGCCGTTGAGCGCCATCAGCCATTTGGAACCGACCACGGCGCCGCTCGCCGTGAATCACCAGGGCCTGTTTCCGTCCGTCACTGTTTCGTTCAACCTAGCGCCCGGGGTACCGCTCAGCGCGGCCGCCGGCGAAATCAATAATCTCGAAGAAAGCATGGGCATGCCGACTTCGATTCATGGCATGTTCTCCGGAACCCTCCAGGCGTTTCAGGCTTCGCTGCAAACGGAGCCGATGTTGATTATCACGGCGATTCTCGCCGTCTACATCGTTCTCGGCGTTCTCTACGAGAGCTACATTCACCCCGTTACCATTCTTTCGACGATTCCTTCTGCAGGCGTTGGCGCTGTTCTGGCCCTGATGTTTTCACGCACCGACCTCAGCGTGATTGCGATCATCGGAATGATTCTCTTGATTGGAATCGTGAAGAAGAACGCCATTTTGATGATTGACTTTGCCCTGGCTGCCGAACGCTATGAAGGCAAAAGTTCGAAGGAAGCTATTTACCAGGCATGCTTGCTTCGCTTTAGGCCCATTCTGATGACCACGATGGCCGCGTTGTTTGGCGCTCTGCCGCTGGCTATCGGATTAGGCGTGGGGGCCGAGTTGCGCAGGCCGCTGGGCATCGCGATCGTTGGCGGATTGATCTTCAGCCAGATGCTGACTCTGTTCACTACCCCGGTTGTGTACCTCTATATGGACCGTTTCAGCCTGTGGCGGCAGCACGCACACAGACGGCAATTGCACGCCGCCGGCCAAGAAGCCGACTAGGACACATTTGTGATGCGCGAGAAAAAGACGAGAACAACGTTGCAAAAAACCTGGCGAAAAATCTCCCTTTGTACTTCGGGGGCGGCATGGATCGTTCCCCTTGCCTTCCTCGCGGGCTGCATGGTCGGCCCGAAATATCACACGCCGACTGCGCCAGCGCCAGCCGCGTACAAGGAAGTCACGCCGGAGAACATGAAGCTGATCGACAACTGGAAAGTCGCGCAGCCGAGCGACACAGTCATTCGCGAAAAATGGTGGGAACTTTTCAACGACCCGGAGCTGAACAAGCTCGAGGACCAGGTTGACGCTTCCAACCAGAGCATCGCCGCGTCGTATGCCAACTTCATGGCCGCGCGCGCCCTGGTCATCGAAGCGCGCGCGCAATTGTTTCCCTCGGTGACAGCGGGCCCTTCCATCACACGCCAGAAACAATCTGACACTTTCAGAAATTTCGGCAGCACCTCAAGCGCTTCTACTGCCTTCGACACCTACAACTTTCCGATCGACGCGAGCTGGGTGCCGGATCTGTGGGGCCGCGTCCGCAATACGGTGCGGAGCAACCTGTACAGCGCGCAAGCCAGCGCGGCCGATTTCGAGAATGTTCGCCTGACCATCCACGCAGAAGTCGCCTCCGATTATTTCCAGCTCCGCAGCCAGGATGCGCTCAAGCAATTGCTCGACGACACGGTCAAGGCCTATCAGCAGTCTCTGCAACTCACGCAGGTGCTTTACGACACGGGCATTGATTCAGACGAAGCTGTGGCGCAAGCCGAAACGCAACTTAACACTGCGCTGGCGATCGACACGAACCTGGGCATCGCGCGGGCACAGTTTGAACACGCCATCGCCACGCTGCTGGGCCAGCCCGCATCCACGTTCTCCATCGCGCAGGAGCCGCTGAAAACTCCTCCGCCGCCAATTCCCTTGAGCGTTCCTTCGCAGCTTCTCGAGCGCAGGCCCGACATCGCCGCGTCCGAACGGCTCGTTGCACAAGCCAACGCTCAGATCGGAATCGCGAAGGCGGCTTATTACCCCAACGTGACATTGACCGCGGGGGGCGGGATCGAGAGTTCCTCGATCAGCGACTGGTTTACCTGGCCCAGCCGGTTTTGGTCTATCGGCGCGGCAGCCGCGGAAACCATTTTCGATGCGGGGCTGCGGCGCGCGACCGTTGAGCAATTCCGCGCACAGTACGATGCAGACGTCGCGAACTATCGCCAGACCGTCTTAACCGCTTTTCAGCAGGTCGAAGACAATCTTTCGTCGCTGCGCATCTTGTCGCAGCAAATCGAGCAGCAGGATGCGGCTGTCAAATCCGCGGAACGCAATCTCAGCATCGCGACGGACCGGTACAAGCTGGGCATAGATCCGTACCTGAATGTGATTACGGCGCAGACCACGTTGTTCACCAACCAGCAAACTGCCGTCAATCTTCGCGGACTACAGATGACGAGCAGCGTGGGATTGGTCGAAGCAATGGGCGGCGGGTGGAATCGTTCGGAGCTGCCCTCGGGCGGGCAAATCACGAGCTCGAAAGCGTCACCAGGTCCAGGTGCAAGCGACGTCAAGCGCGCCAGCGCCAGTTCAAGCGGATCGCCTGCTCCAGCGCCAAATCCGGGTCCGCAGAAGTAGGCTAGAAGAGACGCAGGCCGCACTCACTCAGATTCCCCGGCTTTTCCCGCTTCGAAAACGGCTAGTTCTTTCCTTCTTGTCGCCTTACCTCGTTGCATCATCGCAGCACGGGGAGAGCCAGCGTGTCATCGTGCGCGCGCCGCTGCAGGGGTCAATCGGCGTGGTCGTCGAGAGCAATCTCTTCGCGTGCGGTGGAGGCAAGGCCAGAGATGCGGCCCCAGGCGCTGGTGCGCCAGTTGTCGATGATTTCCTTCGCAAGGATCCAGGGAGGAATGCCCATCAACAGGAAGCGGCCAAGGCCTTGGAGATAGGGTTCGTACATCTCGCGAAGCTTGGTGAGTTTCTGATTGGCGAGTTGAGGGTCGCGGAGATGATACCCGGCTTCGATGAGCGCATTGCGGAGGCGCTGCAGTTCCGCGGCAGGCAAACGGTCGTAGGAAGCCGAATGGGGGGCGGCGCTGAAGATCTGGGCAAGGTCGACGACGGTGTGGCGGCACATCGCGAATGTGAGCCGAGCCTGCCGAGCACATTCGTTTTCCACATTGGCGAGAAGAAAAGCGCTGGCGTCGAGCATGACAGTTAGCGCAGCCAGCCAGGATTCGTTGTCGTGCTGCGATCTGAAGTATGCGACGACGGGATACGAAACATGGCTTTCGAGGGTTTCCGCAGCCACGCGTTCCCAATCACGCAGGAGACGCTGAAGCTCGTCCCATCCACTGTCGCCTGCATGACGACGAAGAAGTTCGGCGGCGGTGGGAGGAGAGCCGGCGCGCGCGTCGAGTAGAACGATGCTGACTTCGCGCCGCGAGAAGGCTTGATAAATCACGGGCAAATAGCTGAAGACCAGGGCGAAAAAGCCGAAACCGAGGCCGCATTCGATTACGGTGAGCCAGCGCTGAGTCCATCCGTGCGGCGTAACGTCGCCCAGGCCCAGCGTGAAAAACGTGCTGCCGCTCAGATAGAGCGAGGTGATGAAACCGGCGGGAGAAGAGCTTTCGCGCGACACGGAGTAATCGAGAAAACTGAAAGCGAGGATGATGCCCGTGCCCCAGCAAATGAAGAGAAAAAGAAGCGAGAGCGGGCCGTAGATGCTGAGAAAAGTTTCGCGGGATTTTTTGCGGCTGACGCGAGCGGCGATCGCTCGCCAGGGAACCCACGTGCTGCGGTAAAACAGGCGGGTGAACCGGAATCGGCGCGTGGCGCGGCGAGGCAGAACGACAGTTTCGAACGCCTCCCAAAGGATCGTCGCGCCGATCACAATGCCGGCGATGGCTAGAACAGCGGATTTGCCCGAAGACCACATAACCTTAAACCACAGATAAACACAGATGAACACAGATGAAAACGCGATCCCTGATATCGCGAACTCCCCGTCTTTGCGGCCCGCCTGGGTTCATCCTAACGGCACCGTGTGCTTCAACACCGCGAACTCCGCGGCGAATCAGGCAGCCTGTTGAAGGCTGGCCGTCATGGTGATTTCGGCTCTCAGCAAGCGCGAGACGGGGCAATTGGACTTCGCGCTCTGGGCCGCGGATTGGAATGCCTCCGCCGAAATGCCCGGAACGCGGCCGGCAACGTCGAGATGGATTTTGGAGATAGTCCAGCCGGCATCGAGTTTTTCGAACGAGAGAGTCGCCGTGGTGCGAAGGCTCTGCGGCGTGAAGTTCATGGTGCTGAGTTGAGCCGAGAGGGCCATGGTGAAGCAGCCAGCGTGAGCTGCGGCAATGAGTTCTTCCGGATTCGTGCCTTTGCCGTTTTCGAAACGCGTGGTAAAGGAGTACGGCGTGTCGGACAGCACGCCGCTGGCGGTTGAAACAGTACCTTTGCCGTCCTTCAGTGCGCCGGACCAAACTGCGGAAGCTGTTCTTTGCATGTTGTCTCCTGTTCTCTCGATTATTGGATTGCGAATAAGGGCTGGGCGATTGCGAATTGCGGAGGCTCGCCGGAGGCTCCGCGGCTACCCTATTGTTTTACGCTGGACGCCAGGCGAAAGCCAGAGGAACGAGCCGCGCGAAAGTAAGGAAGCGCAGGCCGAGGTAGCCGGGTCACTTGTGGCGGCGACGCTTCGGCTTGGCGCGCTCGAGATGCGAGCTTTCTTCACCATCGACGACAGGATTTGCCGCTGCGCCATTGTCGGGACGCAATGCCGCGCTTTTCGCGCGCCCCGGTTCTTTTGCCGAACGCCGCTCGGTTGTGCCCGGCGCTTCGGCAACCGCAACTTCGGGCGGAGCTTCGGCAGATGTCCCTTCCAGCCTGAGTTGCGCAGGAGCGGCAGAGGCTTCGCGCGGGGGCACCACCGTGGTCGTTGAGCGCACTGGCTTGATTTTGACGCGCGAGATGCGACGGCGTTCCATCTCCATCACCGTAAAAAGATAGCCGTTCGCCTCGAAACTCTCGCCGCCCCGCGGGATGAATCCGAGCTGGCTCAGAACGAAACCGCCAATGGTTTCGTACGAGTTGTCTTCCGGCACAACGATGTTGTACTGGGTTTCGAGATCGCGCACATTGACTGCGCCGTCGAAAATCATTCCGCCATCGGGCAGAAACATGGGGCGCTCGACCACGTCGAACTCGTCATGAATCTCGCCCACGGTTTGCTCGAGAATGTCTTCGAGCGTGATGAGGCCCAAAATGCTGCCGAATTCGTCGACCACCATGGCCAGTTCGGTGCGTCGCGCGCGAAACTCGACCAGCAATTCGCTCGCGGACTTCGTCTCCGGAACGATCAGCGTAGGGTGCAAGAGATTGCGCAAAGAAAATTCGGGCGGCGGGGACTGTTCCTCGGCGCGGCGCGCCCATTCGAGAAGAATCCAGATCATGTCCTTGATGTGGACGAAGCCGAGAATATGGTCGAGCGTGCCCTCATAGACGGGTAGGCGGGAGCGCTGCGTGGTGGCAAAAACGCGCATCGTTTCTTCGAGAGTCGCGTCGGCAGGAAGAGCGTGGACGTCCGGGCGCGGTATCATCACTTCGCGAACTTGAATCTGGCCGAGCTCCATCGCACTCTGAATGAATTTTGCTTCGTACGCGGGGAACAGGCCGCGATCGCGCGCCTGCTGTACCATCACTTGCAGTTCTTCCGCCGAACGAACCAGGGTGTGACTCTGCGCTGAAACGACGCCGAGCCAGCCGACAATATTGTCTGCCACGCCATCGAGCAAATCGATGGCCCACCGGAACGTGTTCAGAAACCAGGAGAATGGCCGGGCGATCAGCAGAGCAACACGCTCGGCGCGCGCGAGGCTCAAACTCTTGGGAACGAGTTCGCCCAGGACAACCTGCAATACGGTCAACACGCCGAACGCAAGCACGAAGGCCACTGCATGCGCTGTAATAGCAGCCCACGAACGCGGCATAGCGCGAAGCAGCGGCGTCAGGACGCGTGACAACGTCACTTCGCCAAGATAGCCGAGCATCAGGCTGGCCAGCGTGATTCCCACCTGAACGCCCGAAACCACGCGGCCCAAGTCGCTGAGAAGCTGCTCAACGATTTTCGCTCGAGGATCGCCCTTTTCGACAAGCTGGCGCACGCGTGAGAGGCGTACTGCGACGAGGGAGAATTCCGTCATCGCAAAAAAGGCGTTCAGACCAACGAGGAAAACCACCGCGAAGAGCTGCAGCGCAATCATGGCAAAACCTGGCTCACGAGGGGCGGCTGGTCGGGATTTTCGGCCGTGGCAGAAGTTGCGGCCATGGACTGATTCTAGCAATTTGGCCGGAGGAAACGGAGATATCCCGACAGGTGCGGCCTTCTGGGTAAACTGTGCAGGGCGGGGGCGAAGCTATGCTATCCGTACGCTAGCGAGGTAAAACGTGACCGATTGCACCGATGGCTGCGCCGCTCCGATTGGTGAATTCTTCGACGTGCGCTAGAATGCCGTTGCACTCATCAGTATGGATAGGAGTTGCTTTGAATTCAGCGCCAAATAAAACGGCAGAACCACAACGAAAAGGGGAATTCGAGAAATCCCTCGCGCGATTGGAAGAGGTCGTGAAGCGGCTGGAGAGCACGGACCTTTCGCTTGACGAAGCCATGAAGCTTTTCGAGGAAGGCGTGAAGCTCTCGCGCGAATGCCAGGAGCAATTGGAAGAGGCGGAAGGCAAGGTCGAGATTCTGCTGAAGAAAGCCGACGGGAAGATTGCTGCGGAACAATTCGAGCCTGAAGAGGAATCGTCGTAAACGGCGGCCGGGAAGCGCGTATTAAGCATTGCCCGTCAGACCGACAAACGCGCAAGGCAGCGAGGAATGACTTCCTGAATGCCAACGAACGCTCACCAATGAGTCTTCCTGCTTTTTTCGAAGCTGATCACTCCCTCATCGAGAAGACGCTCGAGGAAATTCTGCCGCCCGAAGACGAGCGCCCTGCCTCAATTCATCGCGCGATGCGCTACAGCGTGTTCGCGGGAGGCAAGCGGCTGCGACCGATTTTGTGCCTTGAATCGGCGCGAATGTTCGCGGACGACATTAGCGGGGCCGTACGCGCGGGCTGCGCACTCGAGTTCATTCACACCTATTCCCTGATTCACGACGATCTGCCCGCCCTGGATAATGACGACCTTCGCCGCGGCAAGCCGACCTGCCACAAAGTTTTTGGCGAAGCCATGGCGATTCTGGCGGGCGACGGCTTGCTGACGCTTGCATTCGAAACGCTGGCGAATGCGCCGATCGAGCCGGCGCGACGGGTCCGCATCATCGCGGAGATCGGGGCTGGAGCCGGAACCGTGAACGGGATGGTCGGCGGTCAGGTGGCAGATGTGGAAGCGGAACGAAAGCCGGTCGATGGGGCGGGGCTCGAGTATATTCATCGGTCGAAGACTGCGGCGCTGATTCGCAGTTCCGTTGTGGCCGGAGCGATTGCGGGTGGCGCGCGCGACGAAGACGTGGAGCGCCTTCGCCGATTCGGCGAGAACATCGGCTGGGCGTTTCAGGTGGTTGACGATATCCTCGACGTCGAGGAGTCCTCAGAATCCTTGGGCAAAACGGCAGGCAAGGAC
>Ga0187815_10000749_pt1 | contig 15580 bp, 12 predicted proteins | sample NC_S_5_FD_132962 | JGI IMG/M metagenome (GOLD analysis project Ga0187815, IMG submission 132962) | Wetland sediment microbial communities from Neuse River Estuary, North Carolina, USA - ASW-S_5 | ecosystem: Environmental > Aquatic > Freshwater > Wetlands > Sediment | place: USA: North Carolina...
ATTGTTTGCCGAGAGCCGGACATCGCCATAAGCCGCGCCGGCCGTCACGTAGGGCAGGAAGCGGTCGAAGGCGTAGCCTAGACGAGGCCGCAGCGTGCCGATCCAGCGGTTCCTGGTTTCACAGGAGAATGCCGGATTCGGGCAATCGATGCTTCCCTTGGCACCGGACCATGACAGATCTGTTTCAAGACCCAGGACCACGTTGTTGTAGAATTGATAGTTGTAGCCAAGCGTACCGCCGACGAACCCGCCATTGGCATCAAAGCGAGCATGGTCGCCGGTATCGAGATTCCAGTCGGCCTTGCCCCAATTGTAGCCGCCGACCACACCGACATAGAAACCGGTCCAGGTGAAGATGGGAACGACCGGCTCTTCAGGAACAACAACATCAGCTGCGAAGGCAACCGACGCGGTAGAAAGGAGTGCAGTAAAAATTACAATGCGTGCAATGCCTTTTTTCAAGATTGCCTCCATTCGTAATACGCCACTACCCACCCGAGGTATCACAGACAGGCTAACGCGGTTCGGCGAAAAAAGCTGTCGCAAGACTGCAACAGTGCGTGAAGACTTTTGAAATGGTTGCGACGGCGCAACTTCATGTTGCTGCACCAGGATAAGCAAACCGAAGATCATGGCTGAGTTCGGTTACATCTCGCTTGTGCTGAAGCTTAGATCCGGTCCCGTAGCGCGAACCAGTGCAGCGCCAGGAACAGGAGTGGCGTGCGCAAGCTGCGACCTCCGGGGAATGGCGGAACCTTCAGTTCCTCGAACAGCTTCAGCCTGTCGCGGTTGCCGGCGACCGTTTCGGCATAGAGCTTGCCGACGAAGTTCGACAGCATCACTCCGTGCCCGGAATAGCCGCCGGCGAAGATGACGTTGGGCATCACTTCGCGCACGAACGGCTTGCGCGGCATGGTGATACCGACATAGCCGCCCCAGCCGTGCGTGATCTCGACGTCCTTGAGCGCCGGATACAGCTCGGTGATCTGCTTGCGGATCGCGGTCTGAATGTCTTTCGGATCGCTCACCGTATAGGTCTCGCTGCCGCCGAACAGCAGCCGTCCATCCTTCGACTTGCGGAAATAGCGCACCACGAAACGGGAATCGTCGACCGATTCACCGCCGGGGATCACTGGGCTGTCATCGCCCAGCGGTACGGTCGCGCCGATGAAGGAGCCGATCGGCATGACATGGGCGGCGCTCACCGGTTCCAGCTTTCCCCCGTACGCGTTGACCGCGATAAGCGCCTTGTCGGCGGTGATCGTGCCGGTGGGAGTGGCTACCCGCACCTTGCCGCCGTTGGAGGTGATGCCCGTGGCCGGGGTTTTCTCGAAAAGCTGTGCGCCAGCCTCCGCCGCCACCCGAGCCGTGCCGATGGCGAGCTTCAACGGGTGGATGTGGCCGGTTCCGGTGTCGCGCGTGCCACCGAAATAGATCGTGGATCCGAGGCGCTCGGCGGCCTCCTGCGCATCCATGAAGGTGATGTGCTCGTAGCCGAAGCGCGTGGCCATGATCTCGGCATGTGCCTTGTAGGCGTCGACGTAACGCCTTTTATGCGCGACCGAGAGCTGGCCGGGCATGAAGTCGATCTCGATGCCATTGACGCGGGAGAAGTCGAGCAGATGTGCCTTGGCCTCCTCGGCAAGGTCGAACAGCGCCTTGGCGCGGGTGAAACCCAGTTCGCTTTCCAGCTCTTCGACCCAGGCGCGCTGGCCGGTACCGAGCTGGCCGCCATTGCGGCCCGATGCGCCATCGCCGAACCGCTGGGCCTCGATCAGTACGGCGTTGACGCCCGCCTTCGCCAGATGCGCAGCTGCCGACAGTCCCGTGAAACCACCACCGACGATGACGACATCGGCGCTGCGGTCGCCGTCCAATGCGGGGTAGCTCGGGCGCTCGCCCGCTGTGGCTTCATACCAGGAGTAGCCGGGGGAAATGAGAGGTTGATAGCTCATGATTGAAAATGGAGGAGAAGCGGCTGGGTGCGAGGAAGAGGCGGCAACCCACTCAGGTTGAAGACGCCTCTTTACGAAGTCATGCCGCTTACCGTCCCTCTATTATGTGAGTGCTGTTTGCGGGCGGTTGTGATCGTCACACGTTCAACAACAGATACTCCCGCTCCCAGGGGCTGATGACTTCCATGAACGTCTCGAACTCGGCGCGCTTGATGGCCGCGTAGGTGGTCACGAACGGCTCGCCCAGCAGCGTGCGCAGATCCTCATCGCTCTCGAACAACGAGACCGCCTCGATCAGGCCGCGCGGCAGGTCGATCTGGTCTTCGTTGGCCGTGGTCACGATCGGATCCTCGGGCTTCAGGCGCCTGTTCATGCCGATCAGGCCGCAGGCAAGCGATGCCGCGAGCGCCAGATAGGGGTTGGCGTCCGAGGAGGGGATGCGGTTTTCCAGGCGCCGCCCCGCCGGGTCGGAGCGGGGCACGCGGAAAGCGGTGGTGCGGTTGTCATAACCCCACTTCGTGTTGACCGGCGCGGAAGCCGCCTGGGTGAGGCGGCGGTACGAATTCACGTAAGGCGCAAACATCACCAACGCATTGGGCACGTGTTGCTGCATGCCGCCGATGAAGTTGAAGAAAGCTTCCGTTTCCTCGCCATTCGGCCCGGAGAAGATGTTCTTGCCGGTCTTGCGGTCTAGTACCGACTGGTGGATGTGCATCGCCGAGCCCGGTTGGCCCTGGATCGGCTTGGCCATGAAGGTGGCATAGATGTCGTGCTTCAGCGCCGCCTCGCGGATGGTGCGCTTGAACAGGAACACCTGGTCGGCAAGCTCCACGGGGTCGCCGTGTCGCAGGTTGATCTCAAGCTGGCCGGCGCCTTCCTCGTGGATCAGCGTGTCGATCTCCAGGCCCTGGCCCTCGGAGAAATGATAGATGTCGTCGATCAACTCGTCGAACTCGTTGACGCCGGCGATGGAGTAGCCGGCACCGCCGCCAATCGGCCGGCCCGAGCGCCCGACGGGCGGGGTCAGCGGATAGTCTGGGTCGGGATTCTTGCGTACCAGGTAGAATTCGATTTCGGGCGCGACGACGGGCTTCAGGCCCTTGGCCTCGTAAGCGGCCACCACGCGCTTCAGCACGTTGCGCGGCGTGAACTCCACCGAGCGGCCGTCTTGATGGACGAGATCGCAGATGACCTGCGCCGTTGGGTCTTCCTCCCACGGAACCGCGGTCAGGGTCGAAAGGTCGGGTACCAGCTTCAGGTCGCCGTCGTCCTCCGGGTAGGAGAAGCCATTGCCATCCTCGGGGTAGCCGCCCGAGATGGTCGTCATGAACACCGCCGAGGGCAGAGCGAGAGAGGTGTTGGAGGTGAATTTGCTGGAGGGCATCATTTTGCCGCGCGCCACGCCGGCCTGGTCGGGCGTGATGCACTCAATATCCTCGATCCCACGCCATTCGAGCCACGGGCTCACTTCTTTCCAGTTCTTCACGCCGCGCAGGCTTTTCACGAAGTCAGGCACACGAGTTCGTCCCCCGGATTTCGAGGGGCGGACTTCCTTTTTAAGGGCAGGCATCAATCACCAAGATTTTATTTCGGATTTCAAGAGTATAAGCGCGCGGCACGAGGGAAGAAAAGGGGAATGAGCTTGCCCCCATGGCTATCGTGCGCCTTTTTTCTGCCGCTCAGTCGCGCAGGCGCTCCAGTACGGATTGCAGCCGTTCGGGCGTGATGGGCTTTGCCACTGCGGTATCGATCGCTGGAAGGGCTGCAAGCTCTTTTTCGCCGAGCAGCCTGGTCGAAAGCAGGACGACGCGTGGCGCGTCGGAGCCAAGGACGGCGCGAAGTTGCATCAATGGCTGCATCAGGGCGTCGCAATCGCCGTTATCCGCGCCGCCATCCAGGATGATCGTGCCGGGAAACGGCTGTTCCAGGGCCTTGAGTGCTGCTTCCGGGGCCACCGAAAGAGGACGCAGGCCCGTTTTCTCGAGAATCCTCGAAACCACGACACGGTTGATCTGGGATCTGCCGACGACAAGTGCTCGCGAAGTGTCGATGGTTGGATGGCCGGAAAGATCGATGTCCTGGTTAATTTCCTGGCTGCGTTTTGGGTCGAGACTTGAATGGCGCATTTACGGTAAACTCGCCCCCTCAATTCAATTTTTAGTTGAATATGGCCGTAAGTAATTCCCAAGCAAAACGTGTATGTCAAGCGTAAATGCTTTCTAGTATCGGACCGCAGTCAAGATTCATAAATAACGGCAGCGGCAGCGTGCTACCAATGGCGTATTGTTTTCGCGGGTGGAAACAAAAATCACCCGCACGGGGAACCGTGCGGGTGAGCGAGGTGGTCATCGGCTCTGTCGGGACGGGCGAAGTTTCCCGTCCCGCTGTCTTTTTCAGCCGTGCGCGGTTTGGGTGACGATCACTGGAATGAGCAGGTCGCCCCAGTTGCCGTTGGCGTCGTGGTGGCGGGCCGAGCGGACGAGCTCGACAGAGACGCCTGCCTCCACCGCCTTCATGACCGATTGGTTGAGCCGGTGCAGGTCGTTGGCGACGATGCGGATTGCGGCTTGCTGGTCCGCACTCATGGTCGAGGACTGTTCCTCGGCGCGTTCCTTGACACGTGTTCTGGGTGTCATTTCTTTCTTCCTCCTGGTCCGCGCCTGTACGCTTTCGGTGGCGCAGGTCGCGATACGGTTATCGCTATTCCGCCGCCGGGCGGAACTGTGCGTGTTCGGTGGATTCCTTCATCGCGGTCGTCGACGACTGGCCGCCGGTGATGGCCAGCGACACGGCGTCGAAGTAGCCGGTGCCGACCTCGCGCTGGTGTTTGGTGGCCGTGTATCCATTGGCCTCGGCCGCGAACTCCGCTTCTTGCAACTGCGAATAGGCTGCCATCTGGCGGTCCTTGTAGCCGCGCGCCAACTCGAACATGCCGTAGTTGAGCTGATGGAAGCCGGCCAGCGTGATAAACTGGAATTTGTAGCCCATGGCGCCCAGTTCGCGCTGGAACTTGGCGATCGTGGCGTCGTCGAGGTTCTTCTTCCAGTTGAACGAGGGCGAGCAGTTGTAGGCCAGCATCTTGCCCGGATGCGCTTTTTGCACCGCTTCGGCGAACTTCCTGGCCTGGCCGAGATCGGGCTTGGAGGTCTCCATCCAGATCAGGTCCGCATGCGGCGCATAGGCGGTGGCGCGGGCGATGCAGGGCTCGATGCCGTTCTTCACCTGGTAGAAGCCTTCGGTCGTGCGGCCCGCGTCGTAGTCGACGAACGGACGGTCGCGTTCGTCGATGTCGGAGGTCAGGAGCTTTGCGGCTTCGGCGTCGGTGCGGGCGACGATTAGCGTCGGCACGCCCATCACGTCGGCGGCAAGCCGCGCGGCGTTGAGGTTGCGGATGTGCGCGGCGGTGGGGATCAGAACCTTGCCGCCGAGATGGCCGCACTTCTTTTCAGACGCCAGCTGGTCCTCGAAGTGGACGCCCGCGGCGCCGGCCTCGATGAAGGCCTTCATGATCTCGAAGGCGTTGAGCGGGCCGCCAAATCCGGCTTCCGCATCGGCCACGATCGGCGCAAACCAGGTGTCAACCGAAAGGCCCTTGCCTTCGGAAACCTCGATCTGGTCGGCGCGCTGCAGCGTGCGGTTGATGCGCTTGGCAAGCTCGGGCGCGGCGTTGGCCGGATAGAGCGACTGGTCCGGATACATGGCGGAAGCAGTATTGGCGTCGGCCGCCACCTGCCAGCCCGAGAGGTAGATCGCCTTCAGGCCGGCGCGGACCATCTGCATCGCCTGGTTGCCGGAAAGGGCGCCGAGCGCATTGACGAAGTCTTCCTCGTGGATGAGCTTCCATAGCCGGTTCGCGCCCATTTCGGCCAAAGTGTACCTGATCTGAACGGAGCCGCGCAGCCGCTTTACCGCCTCGGCGTCGTAGGGACGCTCGATGCCATCGAAGCGACCTTCGGGGGCGGACGGGACGAGGTTGTAAAAATCGGTCATAACGCTCTCCGGCTTATGGAAATGGATTTGTCCCCGACGGCATCGCTGGGTGACTTTCGTGCCGCCGATGTGTGACGAAATTTACATTGCGCCGCGAGTAAGGCGAGAAGAAACAGAAAAACGGCTCCCAGAATAGGGAAAACCTGTGTTGCGTTTGACAGTGGTGCGATGTAAATTTGTAAAATATGTCAAACTGGTCAGGGCGAGATCTCGCTATCGACCTGTAAATAGGTGTAAAGGGCTGCCATGGCCGAGCAGAAGATTTTCGCCGGGCCGCGTATCCGCCGCATCCGCAACGCCAAGGGCCTGACCCAGACGGCAATGGCCGAAGGGCTCGGCATTTCGCCGTCCTATCTCAATCTCATCGAGCGCAATCAGCGGCCGCTGACGGTGCAGCTGATCCTGAAGCTCGCCTCGGTTTACAAGGTGGAGCCGGAGGAATTGCATGGCGAGGCGCGCGGCTCCATTGCGGCGCTGCGGGAGGTCTTTTCGGACCCGCTGCTGGCTGGTGAGTTGCCGGGCGACCAGGAACTGGTCGAGCTGGCCGAGGGAGCGCCGAACGCGGCGGCCGCGGTGATAAAGCTGTTTCGCGCCTATCGCGAGCAGGCGGGGCGCCTGTCGGATCTGTCCGAAATGCTGGCGCATGAGGGCCGCGCGACGGCCCTCTCGGGCGCGCGCCTGCCCATAGACGAGGTGCGCGAGGTGTTCGAGCGTCGCCCGAACCATTTTGCAGCGCTTGAGGAGGAGGCCGAGGCCTTCATCGCGGTGCTCGACCCGGGCGACGACCTCTACGGCGCGCTGAAGGCATGGCTGAAGCGGGAGTTCGGCATCGTGGTGAAAGTTCTGCCAGTTGCCACCATGCCCAACTGGCGCCGACGCTACGACCGGCATTCGCAGCGCCTGTTCATCTCGGAGCGTCTGTCGCCCTTCGACCAGTTGCGCGAAGTGGCGATGGAGGCTTGCCTGATCCGAATGTCGGTGGCCATCGCCGCCGAAATCCAATCTCTAAAACTGTCGTCCGACGAGGCGCGGCGGCTCGCGCGCTTCGAACTCGGCCGCTATGCTGCGCATGCGCTGATGATGCCCTATCAGGCCTTCCAGTCGGCTGCGCAGCGGTCGCGCTATGACATAGATGTTCTGAGATCGCGTTTCGGCGTTTCCTTCGAACAGGCGGCCAACCGACTAACCATGCTGCAGCGCCCGGGCGCGGCCGGTGTGCCTTTCTTCATGCTGGAGGTGGACAATGCCGGAAACCGCTTCCGCAAGGCGGGCGCGCAAGGATTTCCGCAAAGCCGCTTCGGTGGCGGTTGCCCCAAGCTGCCGGTGCATGCTGCCTTCGCGCAGCCCGGCCAGATAATGGTCGAGGCGGTGGAGATGCCGGACGGCGCCGAGTTCCTGTGCATTGCCCGCACGCTGGAAGGTCCGCAAGGCGCTTTCAACGAACGGCCGCGCCGCACCGCGTTGCTTCTGGGCTGCGACATCGGCTTCAAGGACGAGATCGTCTACGGTGCCGCGCTGCCCGGCGGGCCGCAGGGCAAGGCGGGGCAGGGCGCGGCCACCCCGGTCGGACCCGCCTGTCGGCTCTGCGAGCGCACCGGCTGCCTGTCGCGCGCCGAGCCGCCGGTGACGCGCCCGCTAGGGCTGGACGAGATGGTGACGGGGCTGAGCGCGTTCGATTTCCAGTAGATTTCCGGCCGGCATTCGCCTTCCGGCGAGGTGCAGGTGCCACAACCGCTCGGCACCGCTGGATCAGGCACAATTGCTGTCTTTCGGTTACGCAATTTCGACTGTGCCTGTCGTGTTGTGGCATGTGCAGCCGCCGCGAAATGACGATGGTTGAGCCATGATAGAAGCCGCCGTCTCTCCTGCTGCCAACCATGCTTCCGGGCGCGAAGAGCGCGTCGGCATGCTTCTGGTGTTCCTTTCGGCATTGATGTGGAGCTTCGGGGGAACGATCGCCCGCTTCATCGACAATGGCGATAGCTGGACGGTGGTATTCTGGCGCTCGGTCTGGGCGGCGGCCTTCCTTGTCTGCTTCATGGTCTGGCGCGACGGCAGGCAGGCGACGCTCAAGATGTTCCGCGACATGGGGCTGCCGGGGATGGCCGTGGGCATATGCTTTGCCACCGCGTCGAGCTGCTTCGTGGTCGCGTTGGCTTATACCACCGTGGCGAACATCCTTCTCATGCAGGCTGGCGTTCCGCTGCTTGCGGCGTTGATTGCCTGGGCGCTGTTTCGCGAGCGCGTGTCGGCCGCCACATGGGCCGCGATCGCGGCCGTCATCGGCGGCGTGGCGATCATGGTTTCGGAATCCTTCGACGGCCGCGTTTCGCCGATCGGCGACGGGCTGGCGCTGCTGATTGCGGTGATGTTCTCGATTGCAACGGTCATCACCCGCCGCTTCTCCCATGTGCGCATGACGCCTGCGACATGCCTTGGCGTAATCCTTGCCGCCGCATTCGCCGCAACACAGGCCGGAAGCTTTGCCGTATCGGCGCGCGACATGGGCTTCCTGTTCGCCTTCGGCGTCGTCAATCTCGGGCTCGGGCTTGCCTTCTTCGCCACCGGCGCGCGCCTGATACCGGCCGCCATCGCTGCCCTGCTCGGCACGTTCGAGCCTATTCTCGGACCGATCTGGGTCTGGCTTATCCACGGGGAAATCCCGTCGCTGCGCACCATACTTGGCGGCGCTGTGGTATTCGTTGCGCTGCTGGTTCACATCGCTATGGAGTTCCGTCGGCAGGCGCGTCCGGCGCGGCCGGGCACGACCGGCATGCTGTCTCCCCATTGACAGAGCTGCGAGGGCAGAGGCAGATTATGTAGTCTGCAACAATTAAACAGGTATATCTTGCGTGAAATAACCGGCAACATACAAACCGGAGCCAGAACTTCCTCTGTAGGCGATACTCACTTCCCTTCGCGCCTCACCGCCGAAAAAAATCGCCCCCCGAAAATTCCTCCGGCCGCTGTCGGCGACAAGAATTCCAAGTTCATTTCTCCCGAACACGAGGCGGAATACCGCGCCTTTATCGAAAAACACCCCGATCTCGAGGCGGTGGAGTTTCTGCTGGTCGATCCCAATGGCGTCATGCGTGGCAAATGGGCTCCCGGCGATGCGCTGAAGAAAGCCTTCCAGGAAGGCGTAAATTTCCCGATGTCCCTGCATGGCCTCGACGTCTGGGGCCGTGAGGTCAGCGAGACGGGCCTGCACATCGAAACCGGCGATCAGGACGGCTATTGCCGCGCCACTCGCGGCTCTCTGTCGATCGTGCCTTGGGCCAAGCGCAAGACCGCGCAGGTGATGCTGCAAACCTTCTCGCCGGAGGGCGAGCCGTTCATGGCGGATTCGCGCCAGGTGCTGAAGCGCAAGGTCGCCGAGGTCAACGCCAAAGGCTATTTCCCGGTCGTCGCCTTCGAGCTGGAGTTCTATCTGCTGGATCCCGAAGTGGAATGGGACGACGGAATGCCGGCCCCGGTCGGCGCCACTGCCGGCCCGGACCGCCTGCGCATGTACGGGCTTGACGATCTGTCCGAGCATGCCGAGCTGTTCGACATGATCCGCGACGCCGCGCAGGAGCAGGGCCTGCCGATCGACACGATCATCAAGGAGGCGGCCCCAGGCCAGTTCGAGGTCAACCTCAAGCATCGCGCCGATCCGTTGAGGGCTGCCGACGACGTCATCATGCTGCAGCGGCTGGTCATAGGCTGCGCTCGCGCACACGGCCTGACGGCGACCTTCATGGCCAAGCCCTTCCTCGAATATGCCGGCAACGGCATGCATGTGCATGCCTCCATGCTGGACGGGGATGGGCGCAACATTTTCGGCGGAGATGCCGGACGCAAGAAGCTCGAGTCGGCGGTCGCCGGCCTGCTCAGGACCATGCCGGAATCGCTGCTGCTGTTCATCAACACATGGAACGGCTTCCGTCGCATCACGCCGGGCTCCTATGCGCCTACGCGCGCCGTATGGGGCGAGAATAACCGCTCCGTGGCGTTGCGCATCCCGGTCGCATCGGACGAGAACAAGCGTCTCGAGCATCGCATCGCCGGCGCCGACGCCAACCCGTACCTGGTGATGGCGGCGCTGCTTCAGGGCATGGTCGAAGGCATCGAGAACCAGGAGGTTCCGCCGCCTCCGATCGTTGGCAGCGCCTATGACGAGGGCGGGCTCTTCCTGCCCGACGACATGGACGAAGCCTTGCAGCTGATGGCGAAAAGCACCTTCGTCGAACGTGCGCTTGGCCCCCTCATGGCCAAGGTATATCAGGACCTCAAGCGCGCGGAGATACTTGCCTTCTGGGCAGAGATCACGCAACTCGAGCGCACCACCTACCTCTGATCACGGCCGGCCATTCGGCCCAAGGAAAGACCGTGATCCAACCACAAGTTTGGGTCTGCCCCTGAGAAGCGGGGCGGTTCCCGCCCAGGGCGGCAAGGATCGATTTCGGCTTGTCGCCCTGTCCGAAGGCCAATAGGCTTAACCTCAAACCCGGTCGTGAAGGGCTTGTCGCGAGCCGGGAAACGGAACACCGAGAAGGAGATTGATATGATCCGCAAAGCGCTTTGGCTTACCGCCACATCGGCTTTGGCAACATTGATGAGCGTGAGCGCCCACGCGCAGGAGCGTGTCGTCAACGTTTACAACTGGTCCGACTATATCGACAGCTCGATCCTCACCGACTTCACCAAGGAAACCGGCATCAAGGTCGTCTACGACGTCTATGATTCCAACGAGATCCTGGAAACCAAGCTGCTTGCCGGTGGCACGGGCTATGACGTAGTGGTTCCGACCAGCAGCTTCCTCCAGCGCCAGATCACTGCAGGCGTCTATCAGAAGCTCGACAAGTCGAAGCTGCCCAACCTGAAGAACATGTGGGACATGGTGACCGAGCGGACCAAGGTGTTCGATCCGGGCAACGAGTATTCCGTCAACTACATGTGGGGCACGATCGGCATCGGCTACAACGCCAAAAAGATCAAGGAGATCTTCGGTACCGACGAGATCGACAGCTGGAAATTCGTCTTCGATCCGGAATATGCGGCGAAGCTGAAGGATTGCGGCATCAACTTCCTCGATTCACCGACCGACATGATTCCGGTGACGCTGGCCTATCTCGGCCTGAACCCCGACAGCCATGACCCGGCCGACATCGCGAAGGCCGAGGAGACCCTGCTGAAGGTGCGCCCGTATGTGCGCAAGTTCCACTCGTCCGAGTTCATCAACGGTCTTGCCAATGGCGACATCTGCGCGGCCGTCGGCTGGTCGGGCGACGTCTTCCAGGCTCGCGATCGCGCGGAAGAAGCCAAGAACGGCGTCGAACTCTCCTACGTGATCCCGAAGGAAGGCACGCAGATGTGGTTCGACCAGATGGCGATCCCCGCCGATGCGCCGCATGTCGAGGAAGCGCATGAATTCCTCAACTACATGATGCGCCCAGAGGTCATCGCCAAGTCCTCGGACTACGTTCACTATGCCAACGGCAACAAGGCTTCGCAGGAATTCCTCGATCCGGAACTGCTGCATGATGCGGCTGTCTATCCGGATGACGAGATGCTGGCGAAGCTGTTCGTGAACACGTCGCTCGACCCGAAGACGCAGCGTCTCTTCACCCGCACCTGGACCAAGATCGTGACTGGCCAGTAACAACCGATCAAAAAAGGGTCCGCGAAGGTTCTCGCGGGCCCTTTTTCGGAAGTCTTTTTGTGAACTCCATGCTTCTAGCGAGTCCACAGAAAGGTTTCCGTGGAGAGGCGATGGAGCCGCAATCGGGGAGACACCCGAGGGCGCCATCTGCCTGTCACTAAGGGCGTGGAAGCTTGATGAATCCATGCCGTATGGGGACTGAATGAGGCGGAGAACAGCATGAAATCGCTTGGAAGCATTCGCAAAAGCTTTGCGCCGTGGAACGATCCGGCAGCCAAGCCCTATATTTCCTTCGAGAACGTCACCAAACGCTTTGGCGATTTCACCGCCGTCAACAACCTTTCGCTGACGGTATACGAGCGCGAGTTCTTCGCGCTGCTCGGTGCCTCCGGTTGCGGCAAGTCGACCTTGCTGCGCATGCTCGCGGGCTTCGACGAGCCGACCGCCGGCCGCATCCTGCTCGACGGCCAGGACCTGCGCGGCATTCCGCCCTATCGGCGCCCCGTCAACATGATGTTCCAGTCCTACGCGCTGTTCCCGCATATGACGGTGGAGGCCAACATCGCCTTCGGCCTGAAGCAGGAAGGCATGCCCAAGTCCGAGATCGCGACGCGCGTCGCCGAGATGCTGCGTCTGGTCAAGCTCGAGCAGTTCGCCAAGCGCAAGCCGCACCAGCTTTCGGGCGGCCAGCGTCAGCGCGTGGCGCTGGCACGTTCGGTCGCCAAGCGCCCGAAGGTGCTGCTGCTGGACGAGCCGCTCGGCGCGCTCGACAAGAAGCTGCGCGAGGAAACGCAGTTCGAACTGATGGACCTGCAGCAAAGCCTCGGCCTCACCTTCATTGTCGTCACGCACGACCAGGAAGAGGCGATGACGATGGCCGACCGCATCGCCATCCTCGACAAGGGCGAGGTCATGCAGGTGGCCACGCCCGCGGAGGTCTATGAGGCGCCGACCTCGCGCTTCGTCGCGGGCTTCGTGGGCAACGTCAACATGTTCGAGGGCATCGTTTCCAGCCGCGAAACCGCCAGCGCGCATATCGCCAGCAGCAACGGCATCACCATCAGGACGGAAAATGCCGGCGCCGCGGCTGCGGGAAGTTCCGTTGCATTTGCCATCCGCCCCGAAAAGATCAAGGTTTCGTCGCGCAAGCCCGCGAATGCGGAAGTCAATGCTGCAGAAGGCGAGATCTACGACATCGCCTATCTCGGCGACATGACCGTCTATCACGTCAAGCTCGCCGACGGGCAGGTGGTGAAGGCCAGTTCCCTCAATGCCTCGCGCGTGACGGAGGACCCGCTGAGCTGGAGCGACCGCGCCTGGATTTCCTTCAGCCCCGATGCGGGCGTGGTTCTGACGCGATAGGAGGCGGGATCATGTCCGAAACAGCTTTGGCTGCTGACGGAACAGGTTTCCAGAACGGTTCGGCGCCGGCGCGTGCGCTGAACGCCATGAAGAACCGGCTGGTCATCATTGTTCCCTATATCTGGCTGCTCTTCTTTTTCCTGGTCCCCTTCATCATCGTCTTCAAGATTTCGCTGTCGCAGTCGGCGATCTCCATGCCGCCCTATACGCCGGCACTGGACTTTGGCGACGGCCTCTTGGCAATCCTTGGGCAGATCAAGGAACTGAGCTTCGACAATTATCTCTGGCTGACGCAGGACGCGCTTTATTTCAACGCCTATGTGTCCAGCCTGACGATCGCCGGGGTCTCGACGATATTGACGCTGATCGTGGGCTATCCGATCGCCTACGGCATGGCGCGCGCGCCCGCCACGCTGCGGCCGACGTTGCTGATGCTGGTGATCCTGCCGTTCTGGACCTCGTTCCTGATCCGCGTCTATGCGTGGATCGGCATTTTGAAGCCGGAAGGCTTGCTCAACCAGTTCCTGCAGGGCATCGGCCTCATCAACGAGCCGCTCATCATCATGAACACCAACACGGCGATCTATATCGGCATCGTCTATTCCTATCTGCCGTTCATGATCCTGCCGCTCTATTCGGCTCTGGAAAAGATGGACTATTCGCTGATCGAGGCCGCGCAAGACCTTGGCTGCACGCCGCTCAGCGCCTTCTGGAAGATCACCTTCCCGCTCTCCATCCCCGGCGTCGTCGCGGGATGCCTGCTGGTGTTCATTCCGGCGGTGGGCGAGTTCGTCATTCCCGATCTGCTGGGTGGTTCGCAGACACTCATGATCGGACGCACGCTCTGGAACGAGTTCTTCAACAACCGCGACTGGCCGGTGGCGTCCGCCGTGGCGATTATCCTGCTCCTGGTGCTAGTGGTGCCGATCATGATCTTCCAGTACACGCAGGCGCGTGCCCAGGAACAGGGCAGGTGAGGACAGAACGATGAACTCGACCTGGAGCCGCTTCAACATCACCTCGATCGTGCTGGGCTTTGCCTTCCTCTACCTGCCGATCGTTCTTCTGGTGATCTTTTCCTTCAACGAATCGAAGCTCGTCACCGTCTGGGCGGGCTTCTCCACCAAGTGGTACGTGTCGCTTTTCTCCAATCGCGGCCTCATCGACGCGGCCTGGGTGACTATCCGCGTCGGCCTGATCTCGGCGTCGGTCGCCACCGTGCTCGGCACGCTCGCGGCGCTGACGCTGACGCGCTACACGCGCTTTCGCGGCCGCGTGCTGTTTTCGGGCATGGTGTTCGCGCCGCTGGTCATGCCGGAAGTCATCACCGGCTTGTCCCTGCTGCTGCTGTTCGTGGCAGTCGGGCTCGATCGCGGGTTCCTGACGGTCACGCTCGCTCACATCACGCTCACCATGTGTTTCGTGGCGGTGGTGGTGCAGTCGCGCCTGCTCACCTTCGACCGTTCGCTGGAGGAGGCCGCCATGGATCTTGGCGCGCCGCCGGTGAAGACCTTCTTCCAGATCACCCTGCCGGTGATCCTGCCGGCGATCATCTCGGGCTGGATGCTGGCCTTCACCCTGTCGCTCGACGATCTGGTGATCGCGTCCTTCACCTCCGGCCCTGGCGCAACCACGCTGCCCATGAAGATCTACAGCCAGGTGCGCCTGGGCGTGACGCCGGAAATCAATGCCGCCTGTACGATCCTGATTGCGGTGGTGGCGGTTGGCGTTGTCGGCGCTTCGCTGGTCAACAAGCGCCGGGAAGTCCAGCGCCTGCGTGACGAACAGGCAGCGCAGCGCGCCTGAGTCACGATGCGCACCGACGAGGAAGGCCATCCGGTCAGTGGTCGGGTGCCGGCTTTATCGGGGAGATGAAAGGCGAGTTCCACGATCCGCCGACGAAGAAACTGGCGGATGGCGGCGCGGCTCCGGGTGTGGCCGCCTGGTCGGGTGCTACGATCCCGCCCGAAAGCGCCAAGCCGCGGCTGATGAAGGGGACGATGCCGGTCAGCCACAGCGTGCCCTTGGGCGAGCGCGCCTCAGCCTTCTCGATGCGCAGCACGCCACGCGAGATTGTCCCCTTGAGTTCGGCTCCCTCAGTCGGGAAGTTGCCCTTGGCGACCTCGTCCAGCGAGAAGAAGCCGCCTTGATCCAGGCGCTGGAGGAAGCTCGGCAGGTCGAATTCCGAGAGGGCGCCGGGACCGAAGCTGGCCGAGACCGAGCCCTCGCCATTTTCCAGAATGGTTTCCCACACCCGCCCGGGCCCCTTGAGGATGACGGAGATGTTGCCGCGTCCGATGGGCACCAGCCGGGTCATGCCCGCAGCCGCGCCGAAGGCGCCGCCTTCGATGTCGGAGGCCAGGAAGCGCATCTCGGCCTGCGTTCCCTCGGCCTTGCGGTCGAAGCGCACGCTGGCCTGCAGATTGCCGCCGAACGCCGAGGCGTCGGAAATATCGAAGGCGACGAGCCCGTTCTTGAGCTGCGCCGTAGCGGCAACCTCTGCGAGCGTCACCGGTCCCACCTGCGCATGCTGGGCCGAGAGGCGCAGGTCCACTCCCAGGCGACTGGTGAAGGCTGGGTCGATTTCAGCGGCCGCGGCCTCCGAGGTCGCAGGCGTGAAGGCGGCGAG
>Ga0187815_10000750_pt1 | contig 15574 bp, 15 predicted proteins | sample NC_S_5_FD_132962 | JGI IMG/M metagenome (GOLD analysis project Ga0187815, IMG submission 132962) | Wetland sediment microbial communities from Neuse River Estuary, North Carolina, USA - ASW-S_5 | ecosystem: Environmental > Aquatic > Freshwater > Wetlands > Sediment | place: USA: North Carolina...
CCGGCGCGACGACGCGGCCGCCGCTGACAAGGGTCAACCGCGTGACGCCACGGCCGGCAAACCCGAGCGCAGCGATACGGACCGCCGCGACGTCGCAGCCGTCGACCAGTCCAGCACCGACAAGCCTGCAGAGACCGACTCGAACAAGCGCGCCAAAACGAAGTCGGCGAACGGCAAAACCGAAGACTCGAAACCGGCTGAAAAGCCGTCTTCTGATGAAACGGAAGCGGCCGATTCCGCCGATACCCGGGCCGCCGAAACCGCCGACGCAATGGCAGCGATTACCGCGGTCGTCGCAACCGATGTGCAAGCTCCCGCCGCGCCGTCGGCCGTCTCCACCACGACCGCCGGCGCCGCCCCGCTGGCGATTGCGACTGCGGCCATCGCCGCCAGCAATGCCGTCGTGACGGAAGCAACCGGCACGCCGGAGAATGCCGACGCTGCCAACAAGGCCGCGGCAGACGAGGCCGATGCGCAGGCAACAGCCGGCGAACTGATCACCAAGGCCGGGCAAGGCGCGCCATCCGAGGGCGCGACGACGATTCCGGCGGCGCGGCAGGCAGCGGCAAAGACCACCACTGCGGCCAAGGCTTCGGCTGCGGTCAGCGACGCCGCAGCATCATCGGACGAGTCGGAGGCTTCAACGACCTCGACCGAAACATCGGCTACCAACACGACCGCCGCCGTCGCCTCCGGCACCGAGCAGCCCGCGGTGGCAAAACCGGCCGTCAAGACCGCGCATGCCACGGCAAAGCCGGAATCGGCCGACGCTCAGGTACCCTCGACCACAACCCATCTCAATCCGGCCAGCCATGACGGTGCCTCCGGCCAGCCGAACGCGCAGGCGAGCACCGTACAGGCCACACCTTCCGTCCATCCGCTCATGCCGACGACGGCTACGCAGGCGCAGCCTTCTTTCACCGTCACCGCCGCGACGCAGTCGAGCGCCGTGCCGCTCTCGGGACTTGCCATGGAGATCGCCGCATCCGTGCGCAGCGGCAAGAGCCGCTTCGAGATTCGGCTCGATCCCGCCGAACTCGGCCGCATCGATGTCCGCATCGACGTCGACCGCAACGGTCAGGTGACCTCGCACCTGACGGTCGAGAAGCCGGAGACGCTGTCGATGCTGCGCCAGGATGCGCCGCAATTGCAGCGCGCGCTGAACGATGCCGGACTTTCCACCGGCAACAGTGGCCTGCAATTCTCCCTGCGCGACCAGTCGTCCTCCGGGCAGAACGGCGACCAGTCCAATCCCAACGCCCACCGCCTGGTCCTCACCGAGGAAGAAATCGTGCCTGCTGCGGTGGCAGGCAGCTATGGCCGCATGCTGGGTAGCAGCAGCGGCGTGGACATCAGGGTTTAAGGAGAGCGCTATGGCCGTCGATGCAACCATGCCGAACCCGGTGACCTCCGCCCCGGGCACCAACAACGGCACCAATTCGAGCAACAAATCCTCGTCGAACAGCACAACGACGCTTGCGAACAACTTCCAGACCTTCCTGACGCTGCTGACCACTCAGCTGCAGAACCAGAATCCGCTCGAGCCGCTCGACACCAACCAGTTCACCGCCCAGCTCGTGCAATTCGCCGGCATCGAGCAGCAGATGAAGCAGAACGACCAGCTCGCCTCGCTGATCGCGATCGAGAAAAGCGCGCAGTCGACCCAGGCGCTGGTCTATGTCGGCAATATCGTCGCGGTGGACGGCAGCAAGGCCCAGTTCGACAAATCGGCGACCTGGAACCTGAAGGCGCCCGCGGACATGGACGCCACCGTCACCATCACCAATTCGGCCGGCCAGACGGTCTATAGTGGCAACTATTCGCTGAAGAAGGGCGATTTCAGCTTCGTGTGGGACGGCAAAGGCAATGACGGCGTGCAATGGCCGGCGGGCACCTACAACCTGACCGCGACGGGTAAGGATTCCTCAGGCAACAACGTGGCAATCTCGACCGAGGTCCAGGGGATAGTCGATTCGGTCGACCTCACCGCCTCCCCGCCGCTGCTCTCGATCGGCGGCCAGACATTCACCACCGACCAGATCAAACGCGTGGTGCGACCGAGCTCAAGTTCCAGCTGAGCCTCTTAACGTTCGCTTAGAACTTCTTAACGTGAATTAACCACTTCAGCCCGCAAGCCATTGATCCGGCAGGCGGGCTTTGCGGCATTTCCAAGGAGATTCGTATTGAAGACGTGGGCTTAGGTAAATTTTAAGCGGGGCGGCGTAGTTTTCTCATTGTGAGTTCAGTGGTTGAGAGTTTGTGAGTACGCCATGACAGAACCCCATCGCCCGAGGGTCAAATACGTCATCGGGCCTGACGGCAGTCCGTTGACGATTGCGGATCTTCCCGCGCCAGGCACCAAGCGGTGGGTCATCCGCCGCAAAGCGGAAGTTGTCGCCGCCGTTCGGGGCGGCCTGCTCTCCCTCGAGGAGGCCTGCAGCCGCTACACGCTGACGGTCGACGAATTCCTTTCCTGGCAGTTCTCGATCGACCAGCACGGTCTGGCCGGCCTGCGCACCACCCGCATCCAGCAGTACCGCCAGTAAGCCTCCTTCTATCCGCATTTGATGAAAACCGGCCTCGTTCTGCGAAGCCGGTTTTTCTCATTTTTGGATTTCCTTTCGCGCCGTTAACCCTCGTTAACCAGTTGGAAACCATACCCTAGGCAATAATTGCCCACCTCGGCCGGTTCGGGCCGAATCCCTGGGGGCGGTTGGTGCAAAGTCTCGTTGCTTTCCTGAGAAGCCTGGGCGCGGCGCGGCTGGCGGCCATGGTGGCGGTCACCGCCGCCCTGATCGGCTTCTTCGCCTTCGTCATCATGCGCGTCACGACGCCGCAGATGACCACCCTCTTCACCGACCTGTCCGCCGAGGATTCCTCGGCCATCATCAAGGACCTCGAGCGCCAGGCGATCCCCTTCGAGCTGCGCAACGAAGGCGCCGTGATCATGGTGCCTAAGGACAAGGTGACGCGGCTGCGCATGAAGCTCGCCGAGAGCAACCTGCCCAAGGGCGGCGGCGTCGGCTACGAGATCTTCGACAAGTCGGACGCGCTGGGCACGACGAGCTTCGTCCAGAACATCAACCACATGCGCGCGCTCGAAGGCGAACTCGCCCGCACCATCCGCGCCATCGACCGCATCCAGGCCGCCCGCGTCCACCTGGTGCTGCCCGAGCGGCCGCTGTTCTCGCGCGAGACGCCGGAGCCGTCGGCTTCCATCGTGGTGCGGGTGCGCGGCGCGCTGGAGCCGCAGCAGATCCGTGCCATCCGCCATGTCGTTGCCTCCGCCGTCAACGGACTGAAGCCGCAGCGCGTCTCGATCGTCGACGAGACCGGGCAATTGCTGGCCGACGGCGCCACCACCGATGCCGAAAACGCTGTCGGCGACGAGCGCCGCACCGCCTTCGAGAAGCGGATGCGCAAGCAGGTCGAGGACATCGTCTCCTCCGTGGTCGGCCAGGGCCGCGCCCGCGTCCAGCTCTCCGCCGACTTCGACTACAACAAGGTGACGCAGACTTCCGACCGTTTCGACCCGGAGGGCCGCGTCCTGCGCTCGAGCCAGACGCGAGAAGAATCCTCGGCTACTGCCGAGAACAACGGCCAGGTCACCGTCAACAACGAATTGCCCGGCCAGCAGCGCAACGACGGCACGGCCGCCGCGCGCGAGCAAAGCAAGAAGAGCGAAGAGACAAACAATTACGAAATCTCGCGCACTACCAAGACCGAGGTGACCGAGGCCGGCCGCGTCAATCGCATCTCGGTGGCGGTGCTGGTCGACGGCATTTACGCCAAGAACGAGAAGGGCGAGGCCGTCTACCAGGATCGCACCAAGGAGCAGCTCGACCGTATCGCAGCGCTAGTGCGCTCGGCGATCGGCTTCGACCAGAGGCGCGGCGACCAGGTGGAAGTCGTCAATCTGCGCTTTGCGGAGCCGCCGACCGTTCCGGGTGTCGTCGAGCCGGCCGGCTGGCTCGCCATGTTCCAGTTCACCAAGGATGACGTGATGTATGTCATCGAACTCGGCGTGATGATGCTGCTCGGCCTTGTCGTGCTGTTCATGGTGATCCGTCCGCTGGTCAAGCGGATCCTCGCGGCCGACGTCATTCCGGGCCTGACCGACGCTACCGCGGCGCCGGCACTGGCCGACGGCAGCGCCGAGACCGCGTCGAGCCAGCCATTGCTGCCGCCGGGTACGACGACCGCCTCGCTGATCGACGTCGCGCAGGTCCAGGGCCAGGTTCATGCCCAGGCCGTACACCGCGTCGGCGAACTCGCCGAACGCAATCCCAATGAAACCGCCTCCATTATCCGTCAATGGCTGAGCGAAGAAGCCCAGCCCGCGTGATCCGACATGGCCTTACCGCAGAAATCCAACACAGCCGACATCACCACCGTCATCTCCTCGCTGGCGAGCCGGCAGAGCAGCCGTCCCAAGGCCAAGCCTATGAGCGGGCCGAAGCGCGCCGCCATCCTGATGCTGGCGCTCGGCGAGCAATATGGCGCCAAGGTGTGGTCGCTGCTTGCCGACGACGAGGTGCGTGAGCTGTCGATCCACATGTCGACGCTCGGCACCGTCGAGGCCGAGACCGTCGAGGACCTGCTGCTCGAATTCGTCTCGCGCATGTCGGCCTCCGGTGCGCTGATGGGAAATTTCGACGCCACCGAGCGGCTGCTGCAGCAATACCTGCCGGCCGAACGCGTCAGCGGCATCATGGACGAAATCCGCGGCCCGGCCGGCCGCAACATGTGGGAGAAGCTCTCCAACGTGCAGGAAGAGGTGCTCGCCAACTATCTGAAGAACGAGTACCCGCAGACCATCGCGGTGGTGCTTTCCAAGCTAAAGTCAGAGCATGCCGCACGCGTGCTGGCCATCCTGCCCGAGGACATGGCGCTCGACGTCGTCAACCGCATGCTGAAGATGGAGGCGGTGCAGAAGGAAGTGATCGAGCGCGTCGAGCAGACGCTGCGCAGCGAATTCATGTCGAACCTGTCGCAGACCCGCCGCCGCGACGCCCATGAGGTGATGGCGGAAATCTTCAACAATTTCGACCGCCAGACCGAGACCCGCTTCATCACCTCGCTGGAAGAAGACAACCGCGAGGCGGCCGAGCGCATCAAGGCGCTGATGTTCACCTTCGACGATCTGATCAAGCTGGATTCCGCTTCCGCCCAGACGCTGATGCGCAACGTCGACAAGGAAAAGCTCGCGGTCGCGCTCAAGAGCGCCAACGAGGAGGTACGCGGCTTCTTCCTCGGCAACATGTCCACGCGCGCCGGCAAGATGCTGCTCGACGACATGGCGGCGATGGGTCCGGTTCGGCTGCGCGACGTCGATGAGGCGCAGGCGCTGCTGGTCAACCTCGCCAAGGATCTCGCCGCCAAGGGTGAGATCACGCTGACCAAGAACCGCGCCGATGAGGAGCTGGTGTACTGATGGCAGCACCTGCAAAATTTCTGTTTGACGTCGACTTCTCCGCCCCCGACAAACGCGAGAAGGCGGCGACGCCGGCCGAGATCGCCGCCAAGATTGCGGAAGCCGAGGCGCGCGCCTATCGCGCCGGCTACGATGCCGCGCAACGCGAGGCCAAGGTGGAGAGTGACCGCCGGGCCGCGTTGGCATTGGAGGAGATCGGCATCGCCATCAGGGGCATCGCCTCGCGCTACGCCAGCATCGAAACGCGGATGGAGACCGAGGCGGTCGACGTCGCCGTCGCGGTCGCCAGAAAACTCTGCGCCGAACTGATCGCGCGCGAGCCGCTTGGCGAGATCACCGCACTGGTGTCGGACTGCTTCTCCCACCTGGTATCGACACCGCACCTGGTGGTGCGGATCAACGAGAGCCTTTACGACGCGGCGCGGGCGCAGATCGAGCGGCTGGCCGTGCAATCCGGCTTCGAAGGCCGGCTGGTGATCCTGGCGGAGCCGACGATTGCCACCGGCGACTGCCGGATCGAATGGGCCGACGGCGGCGTGGTGCTGGATCGCGCCGCGATCGAAGCCAAGATCAGTGAACTTGTCGGGCGCTACTTGGCGTCCCGCAACGAGGCCGGAACGGCCTGAGGATGAGGCAAGGATAAGCCATGAGTGACACCGACGCACAAGTCCCGCTTCCCGACCTCAACGCCGCCGATGCGCCGCCGACCGCCGACGACATCGGCTATCACGAGGATGAAAATGCCTCGCGCATCGCCGCCGACCTCGAGGCGGTGTTCGACGTGCCGGTGCAGGTTTCCGCCGTGCTCGGCCGTTCCAAGATGGACGTCGGCGAACTCCTCAAGCTCGGCCCCGGTACCGTGCTCGAGCTCGACCGCCGCGTCGGCGAATCCATCGACATCTACGTCAACAACCGCCTGGTGGCGCGCGGCGAAGTCGTGCTGGTCGAGGACAAGCTCGGCGTGACCATGACGGAAATCATCAAGGCGGATCGCGGCTGAGGCGCGTCCCGCGGGCAACAAGGCGCACATAACCGGCGCAAAGGATAAGAACAGGAGACTCTCATGCGGCTTCTCATCGTTGGCACATTGAAGGGGCAGCTCACCACCGCCACCAAGATCGCGATGGACAACGGCGCCTCGGTAACCCACGCCGAGGGCAACGATCAGGCGATGAGCGTGCTGCGCAGCGGCAGGGGCGCCGACCTCCTGATGGTTGATGTCAACCTCGACATCCGCGACCTAGTGATGCGGCTGGAAGCCGAGCACATCCACGTGCCGATCGTAGCCTGCGGCATCACCAATGATGCCCGCGCGGCGGTCGCAGCCATCCATGCCGGCGCCAAGGAATACATCCCGCTGCCGCCCGATCCCGAGCTGATCGCCGCCGTGCTCGCCGCGGTCGCGAACGACTCCCGCGACCTCGTCTATCGCGATGAGGCGATGGGCAAGGTGATCAAGCTGGCACAACAGATCGCCGGCTCCGATGCATCGGTGATGATCACCGGCGAGTCCGGCACGGGCAAGGAAGTGCTGGCGCGCTACGTGCATTCGCGCTCGGCGCGCGCCAAAAGGCCGTTCATCTCGATCAACTGCGCGGCGATTCCCGAGCACCTCCTGGAATCCGAGCTGTTCGGCCATGAGAAGGGCGCGTTCACCGGCGCGGTCGCCCGCCGTATCGGCAAGTTCGAGGAGGCCAGCGGCGGCACGCTGCTGCTCGACGAAATTTCCGAGATGGACGTGCGGCTGCAATCGAAGCTGCTACGCGCGATCCAGGAGCGCGTGATCGACCGCGTCGGCGGCACCAAGCCCGTAGCCGTCGACATCCGCATCATTGCGACCTCGAACCGCAACCTGCAGGACGCGGTGCGCGAGGGCACCTTCCGCGAAGACCTGCTGTTCCGCCTCAACGTCGTCAACCTGAAGATCCCGCCGCTGCGCGAGCGCCCCGCGGATATCCTCGAACTGGCGCAGCACTTTGCCAAGAAATATGCCGAAGCCAACGGCGTGCCGCTGCGGCCGCTGTCGGCGGACGCCAGGCGCGTGCTCACCAGCAATCGTTGGCAGGGCAACGTGCGCGAGCTGGAAAACACCATCCATCGCGCGGTGCTGATCGGTCAGGGCGACGAGATCGGCGCTGAGGCCATCATCACGCCGGACGGCGACCGCCTCGACCTTGCCAAGACCGCGCCGGCCGTGGCGCACGCCACGCTCGCCGCCGAGCAGGTGACGCGCGCCCTGGTCGGCCGCACTGTCGCCGACGTCGAGCGCGACCTGATCCTGGAAACACTGAAGCATTGCCTCGGCAACAGGACTCATGCGGCCAACATCCTCGGCATCTCGATCCGCACGTTGCGCAACAAGCTCAACGAATATGCCGACGGCGGCATCCCGATTACGCCGGCGGGCGCGGGCGACTATCATCGCGCGGCAGCGGGGTAGTCCTCGTCTTTGCGGGCAACACCGGGACGAAGCAACGAGGGGGCTATGCCGGCATACTGTTCACGAATAGCTCGGCGTATCAGGCTTGCGGAAAATATGAATGGGATCACCGGGCGTGAAATCCCGCCCGGTGAAAGCCACGTAGGCATAGAGCGCGAGATAGGCGATCGCGAGGGCGCCGACGGCGTAGAAGGCCCAGGTGGCGAGACGTTTCATCAAACCTGCGCAGGGTTGGCGTAGCGCGCATCCCGCGCGCCAACGCCTTCTAACCTCTGAGGTCTGGAATGACCAGCCTCGCCGTCATCGCGGCGGGAGAATGCCGAGTTCCTCTTCTCGGCCTCAAGCCTTGTGAAACACCAACGTGCGCACCTCGATGCTCTCGCGCGGCAGGGCACCGGCGGGCGTCGTCGGATCGTTGAACGCGGTGTGCGGCCCGAACCGGGTGCGGCCGTCGGTAGCGGAATCATAACATTTGAGCAGCAGCGCCTCGTCGGGCGTCATGTGCGGCACGTAGTACCAACGGTGAGCGGGGTTGTATCTGACCGAGTAGGTTTCGCCCTTCCGGTTGGGGTAGATCAGGTCTGAAGCGACGAGATCATCCTGATCGACGGTCCGGCCGTCGGCCATGGCCAGCGGCGCATCGAGAACGGGCCCGCGGATCGGACGCCAGAGATTGATGACCTGCACGCGTCCTTTCACAAGTTCGTCTGCCTCCTCCGGCAAATGCTCGTAGACGCGATTGCGGCCGGAAAGCTCGGTCTGGTCGACGTGAATGCGGTTTGCCGGCTGCCGCGGCCCGGCACCGCGGACGTCCGCTGCGCCTTCCACCCGCTTGCGCACGGTGTGATCGAAGATGAAGACCCGGTCGGCGCCGAGCGTGGCCCGGAGAAAGGCTTCCACCGCCGGATAGTAGACGCGCCTGATCTCCTGGTCGTCGTAAAAATCCTTCACGACGGTCGGATGGCGCACCAGCGCAAAGCCTTCACGGTCGAGCGAAAGGTCCTGCGCGATCGGGCGTGCGTCGAAGATCGGCAGCAAATGCGGTTCCGGCAGTGCGGTGCTCTTCGGCTCGCCTGGAGGCGGATCGAAGGCATAGGTTCGCGGCTTACCGGGCGTGGGGGCGAGATAGTTTAGTTCGGCGGTGACGAAGGGAAGCGACTCGATCTTCTGTTCTTGCCGGCCCATGGCAGCAATCTCCAGGACATTGTTGTTATCTTGATCTTGGTAGCCCCTCGCCCACCGGGAAGACCGGCATGAAAAAAGCAACGTTGCTGTCGGCAAGGTGCCTCATGGGAGAATAGCCTTCCTGCGGGCAGCTCACGTTCGATGTGCGGCTTCCGGTAGCCCGGCGGGAATGCATTGCAGCCCTGCCCCTCCGCGAGAGCAATCATGAGGGGTCAGCGGCGGGCTCGTGGCCGGGGAACGCCGACTCCCGCCATTATGGCGATATCCTCGTCACGCTCGATCGCAAGATACTGCCCCTGCCAATAGGCGAGGGCAGCGCTGCGCGGCGAGACCACGACGTCCAACACCCGACCGATGACGATGGCGTGGGAATGGCGCTCGACGATCTCCTCGACTTCGCAATCGATGGCCGCCAGCGCGCCCGTGAGCAGCGGCGCGCCGGAGGCGCGGGTGAACCAGTCGGCGTCCGCAAAGCGCGCGGCGCCCTTCAGTCCGTCCTTGCCAGAGAAGCGCTCGGCGATGTCGAGCTGGTCGGCACTGAGGATGTTGACGCCGAAGAAACCATGGCGACGGATCAGCGGCCACGACGAGGCCGAACGATTGACGGCAACAATCAGCGCCGGCGGCTTGATCGACAGCGACGTCACCGACGTCACCGTCATGCCGCTGATGTCCCTGCCCCGCCCGGCCGTGATCACGCTGACCCCGCCGGTGAGACGGCGCATGGCGTTGCGGAAATCATCTGCATTGACCTCGCAGTCAACCCTGATGTCGCGGACGGCGGAGTTCATGACAGCTTTCCTATGTTGAGGGCCCGTCGCTCGACTTGAGGAGATGCCGCAGGATCGAGCCTTCCAGCGCCGCGAGATCGGCCGAGCCGCGGCGGCGCGGACGCGGGATGTCGACGGCGACGTCCTCCGCGATCTGGCCATCTTCAATGACCAGCACGCGATCGGCCAGCGCCACGGCTTCCGCGACGTCGTGGGTGACGAGGATCGCGGTGAAGGACTGGTCGTGCCAGACCCGTTCCAGCAGCTGCTGCATGGAAATGCGGGTCAGCGCATCAAGCGCTCCGAGCGGCTCGTCGAAGGCGAGCACTCTCGGGTTACTGACCAGTGCGCGGGCGAGCGCCACGCGCTGCTTCTGGCCGCCGGAGAGCGTTGCCGGCCATCGGCCGCGCTTGTCGCCGAGGCCGACCTCGCCTAGGGCCTTTTCGGCGCGCGCCCGGACGTTGGGCGAATGGCGCTCCCGCCCGAGACCCACCTGGACATTGTCGAGCACCCGCGCCCACGGCAGCAGCCGCGGCTCCTGGAACATCACCCTGATATCGGCGGCGCGCGCCTCCTCGCCAAAGCCGATAGCGCCGTCGGTCGCGGTCTCCAGCCCCGCAATCAGCCGCAGTAGCGTGCTCTTGCCGCAGCCGCTCTGGCCGACGATGGCAACGAACTGGCCGGCTGGGATGTGCAGGTCGATGCCGCGCAACACCTCATTGTCGCCGAAGGACTTGCGCAAGTTTCGGATCGTCAGCGACAGCCCGCGTGAGCGGCCGTCGGGACCACGACGCACTTGCCGTGCCTGTTCGACAATCTTCGGGAGTCTCACCAGCTGTGCATCGGAAGAGAGAATACGAAGCGCCTCTTGCATGTGTTCCTCAATGTTTCTGGAAGGCCGGATGCCAGGACAGCGTCAGCCGTTCCAGCGCGCGCGATGCGCTGTCGGCGAGCTTGCCCAGCAGCGCGTAGATCAGGATGGAGAGCACGACGACGTCGATCAGCATGAACTCGCGCGCCTGCATCGCCATGTAGCCGAGGCCCGAAGAGGCCGCGATGGTCTCTGCGACGATCAGGGTCAGCCACATGATGCCGAGCGCAAAGCGCAAGCCGACGAAGATCGACGGCAGCGCGCCCGGAAAGATCACCCGGCGAAACAGCTCGCCGTCGGTCATGCCGTAGATGCGGCCCATCTCGATCAGCTGCGGATCGACGGTGCGGATGCCGTGCAGCGTGTTGAGATAGATCGGGAAGAACACGCCGAGTGCTACAAGGAACAGCTTTGCCGACTCGTCGATGCCGAACCACAGGATGACCAGCGGGATCAGCGCCAGATGCGGGATGTTGCGCACCATCTGCAGCGTGGTGTCGGTGAGCTTTGCCGAGAGCTGCGACAGGCCGTTGGCAAGGCCAAAGCTGAAGCCGATGCCGCCGCCGATCAGGAAGCCGACACTGGCGCGCCAGAAGCTGACCCAGATATTGCGGGCGAGCTCACCTGACAACAGCAGCTTCCATCCAGCGAGCGCCACATCGGTCGGCGCCGGCAGCACGCGCGCCGGCACAAAGCCGGTGACGCTGGCCGCCTGCCAGATCAGGATGATGGCAAGCGGCACGATCCAGGGGATCAGACCGTCGGCGCGCGGTAGGCGCAGCCTCCGGACGCTGGGCAGACTTTCAATGAGACTCATGATTGCAATGCCTTCACTAGTGGACGGTGTTCGTTGGCGATGGTCTCGCCGAACGGGCCGGTATTGACCCGGATTTTCGTGACGTTGCTGCCCTGCGCCAGCGACAGCAGCGGGAACACAAGCTCGGCAAAGCGGTAGGCTTCCTCCAGATGCGGATAGCCGGACAGGATGAAGGTATCGATGCCGATGTCCTGGTACTCCCTGATCCGCGCCGCGACGGTTGAGGGATCGCCGACCAGCGCCGTGCCGGCGCCGCCGCGCACGAGGCCGACGCCAGCCCAGAGGTTCGGGCTGATCTCGAGCTTGTCGCGGCGGCCACCATGCAGCTGCGCCATGCGCTGCTGGCCGACCGAGTCCATGCGCGCGAAGATCTTTTGCGCGCTTGCGATCGTTTCGTCGCTGACATGCCGGATCAGTTCGTCCGCCGCCTTCCAGGCTTCCGCGTTGGTCTCGCGCACGATGACATGGAGACGGATGCCAAAGGAGAGCTTGCGCCCGCGTTTCGCCGCAGCCGCACGCACCCGCTCGACCTTTTCGGCAACCTGTGCCGACGGCTCGCCCCAGGTGAGGTATTTGTCGACGGTGTCGACCGCGACATCGATGCCGGCATCCGACGAGCCGCCGAAATAAAGCGGTGGCCGCGGCGACTGCACCGGCGGAAACAGCAGCCGGCCGTCCTCGATGCGGATATGCTTGCCCTCGACATTGACGGTCTTGCCGGCGAGCAGGTCGCTGTAGACGTCGAGAAACTCGCGCGTCACGGCGTAGCGCTCGTCATGCGGAAGGAAGATGCCGTCGCCCTTGTTCTCGACCGGATCTCCGCCAGTGACGACATTGATCAGGAGCCGCCCATTGGAGATGCGGTCCAGCGTCGCGGTCATGCGCGCGGCGACACTGGGTGATTGCAAGCCGGGCCGCACGGCGACGAGATAGCGCAGCCGCTCGGTGAACGGCGCCATGGCGGAAGCCACGATCCAGGAGTCCTCGCAGCTTCGCCCCGTGGGCAGCAGCACGCCGAAATAGCCGAGCTGGTCGGCGGCCTGCGCGATCTGGCGCAGGTAGTTGAAGTTGACCTCCCGGCCGCCGACGGAAGTGCCGAGATAGCGGCCATCGCCATGGGTCGGCAGGAACCAGAGGATGTTGGCGGCGGATGGTGTGGGCGTATGGATGGTCATTGATCAGGATCCCGGCTTGCGTTGGGCGTCGGAGACGGTGATGGACTTTGGCAACAGGCCGAGCGCGTGGAATGTATCGGCGACTTTCTGCTGGTCGGCGATCACGGCGTCGTTGATCGGCTTGATGCCGTAGGACTGCCGCTTGAGTGCGGCCTCGACGACCGGCACCGACAGCCCGATGGTCGGCGCGATCTGCTCGGCGACAGCATGGATGTCGGATTTCGCCCAATCGTCGACGGCGCTGAGCTCGGCGAGCACGAGATCGACAACCTTCGGATCGCTTTGCAGGAATTTCTTCGAGGAGAAATAGAACTGATAGTTGGCCACGATCCCCTCGCCGTCGGCAAGCGTGCGTGCGCCGGTCGCGGCTTCCGCGGCGGCCTGGAATGGATCCCAGATCACCCACGCATCGACCGCGCCGCGCTCGAACGCCGCGCGGGCGTCCGCAGGCGCGAGAAACACCGGATCGATCTCGGAGTATTTGACGCCCGCCTTCTCCAGCGCCTTCACCAGCAAATAGTGAACGTTGGAGCCCTTGTTCAGGGCGACCTTCTTGCCCTTGAGGTCGGCGACCGATTTCAGCGCGCTGTCCTTCGCTACCAAGATCGCCTCGCCCTTCGGCGCCGGCGGCTCGTAAGCGACATATTGCAGCGGCGCACCGGCCGCCTGCGCGAAGATCGGTGGGGCTTCGCCGGTATTGCCGAAATCGATCGCGCCGACATTGAGCGCTTCAAGCAGCGGTGGACCGGACGGGAATTCGGTCCACGCCAGCTTGTAGCCGATGGCCTTCAGTTTCTCTTCGAGCGAGCCCTTGCCCTTGAGCAGGACGAGCTTGCCGTATTTCTGGTAGCCGATGCGGACCACCTTGTCCGGCGTCTGGCCAAAGGAAGCCCCGACGGTCGAGGCAACCGTGAGCGCAGACAAGATGGCAGCCGCCATCATTCGTTGAAGCCAACGCATGCAGTTTCTCCTAAAGATGAATGAAAGAGTGACGAGAGCGTCAGGTCAGCTTTGCACCGGCCTCCAGACCACGTCGCGAATCGCGATCGGTTTCGGAATCAGGCCGAGCTTGTGGAAGCGATCGGCGACCGCTTGTTGCGTCGTGACAATGTCGTCGCTCACCGGTCCGATCAGGAACGAAGCGCGGTTGGCCGCGACCGTCTGAACATCAAGCGGCACACCGGTGACCGCAGCCAGTGCAGCTGCCACTCCCGCACGATTGTCCTCAGCCCAGCGCGCAGCTTCCGCAAGGCCATCGATTACTTCGCGGGTCTCCCGCACATGGGCGTTGGCAAAATCGCGGTTCGCAAGATAGAACGAATTGGTCCTGGCGACTTCATGGGCGTTGACCAGGATGCGACCGTTCTGGCGCTTCTCCCCGATCGCAAAATATGGATCCCAGACCGCCCATGCCTCGATGCTGCCGCTGGCAAATGCCGGCACCGCATCAGGCGGCGTCAGGTAGACGGGTGTAATGTCGGCGTAGGTCAGGCCCGCCTTTTCCAGGGTCGATATCACCACGTTGTGGGCGCTGCTGCCTTTGGTGAAGCCGATGCGCTTGCCCTTCAGGTCTGCGATGGTCCGAATCTCGGAGTTGGCGGGAACCAGGATGCCCTGCCCGTTGGTGATCCGCGATCCCGCGACATAGACAATATTGGCGTTGGCGGCCTGCGCGAAGATCGGCGGCGTATCACCGACCGCGCCGAGGTCGACGCTGCCGGTGCTCATGGCTTCCAGCAAGGGCGGCCCCGACGTGAACTCGATCCACTTGATTCCGATCTGCCGGGCTGCGAACTTTTTTTCCAGGATGGCCTGCTGGCGCGTGATGACCAGCACCCCGGTCTTCTGGTAGCCGATACGAATTTCCTTCACAGACGAATTGGCGCGCGCCTGTGGCAAAAGAGCAGCCGTGGTAGCAGCGCCCACAGACAGTTTGAGAAAGTCCCGACGTTTCATTGTGTTCTCCTGACGACCGCAATTGCGCGATCATGCGATGTCAGGATGATGGTGCGATGCGGTCAGGCTGTCGAGGACTCGCAAAAAATAACGATGCGCGCACTGCCGCTCCAGCGTGCGGCGCAGCGTTTGTTTCAGTGAGTGGATCGCATGCAGCGAAATTCTTTTCGGCGCACGATCGTGAGGTTCCGCCTGCCCGAAAAAACGGTCAGCCCGCTGCCACCTTCGACGGCGCGACGCTAACCGCAAGCTTGCCGTAGCGGTCCTTGAAGGCCTCGGTGTCGATTTCTTCCAGATGGATCGAGCCGTCGAGCACGCCCTTCTTCCAGGCGTCGTGCTCGGGATCGTGCTTGAACTCCGGCATCACTTCCTTCGCGAACAGCTCGAGCGACTCGCAGATGTGCTCGTGGCTGTTCTTGCCGGCCTGGTTGAGCAGGATCACCTGGTCGATATGCGAGGTGCGGAAGCGGCGCAGCTTCTTGCGGATGGTTTCCGGCGAGCCGATCAAACCGCCGCGCAACGCGGCTTCCTGCGCCTCCGGATTCTCACGCTTCCACTTGTTGTACTCGTCCCACATGTTGACGGTGCCGGGCGCCGGCCGCTGGCGATTCTGCGACTGCCCGTAATAGCGCAGCGCGAACTGGAAGAAGGTGGCGCCATCCGCGCGGCGGCGCGCTTCCTCGTCCGTCTCGGCGCACATGAAGAACGACACCAGCGCCATGTTCGGATTGATCTCGTAGTCGGCGAGCTTCTTCAGCCGCTTGGTGATGGCGTTGTAATAGGCATGCACCCAGGCATGCGCGGCATCCGCACTGACGAACTGGAAGCCGAGCGCGCCAAAACCGTTTTGCCCCGCGCGCTCGATGGTCGGAAGTTGCGAGCAGGCCATCCACAGCGGCGGGTGCGGCTTCTGCACCGGCTTCGGC